>Ga0335072_10005893_pt1 | contig 17997 bp, 19 predicted proteins | sample Lox_Sample_21_FD_206725 | JGI IMG/M metagenome (GOLD analysis project Ga0335072, IMG submission 206725) | Soil microbial communities from Loxahatchee National Wildlife Refuge, Florida, United States - Lox_Sample_2.1 | ecosystem: Environmental > Terrestrial > Soil > Wetlands | place: USA... | reverse complement strand
ACGACTGCACCGACCAGACCCGAGGGTTGGAAGATCGACTCGGCCTTCATCTATTTCCATCGTCAGCTCTGAAATCAGCGGATAAGAATTTCAAGATGCACCTCTATTTGCAGGCCCTTTGCTCGGGCCTGTTCTTGATAGGACAGGTCAACGCCTCCCCGGCTCCGATCGTCGAAGAACGGGGTACTTGCAACCAAGACAATTTACTGAATGCTCTAGAAAACCCAAACAATATCCAAAGCGCGTACCAATTCTGCAGTGCGTATATTTCGGTTCCAGAAGTCACAATTGTCACGACCTATACCGTGAGTCTCAGCTGGATTTCTGGCCTCGCTGGATACTCTTCTATGCTGCTGATTACTGGTGCTTATAAATATTAGGACACATGCATTTTATCAAGTTACTGGGAGGTGGAGTCGATCATCCATCCCTTGTATCTATACAACCTACAACCGATGTATACCATCGGAACACCGATTAGTTACAACTCGGCAGATCCAACGCCTTCAACGGTCCCAGGCAACCCACAAAGTTATGGATGGCCCTATGGAGAAAAAGTGCGTCGAGGGACTGGACAGACCTCTTCGCATTCGTTTTCTTGGCCTTTTCCAACACAAACGCCGATGCCGACGCCATCCCCCAATCAGGAGCTCAAGAGACAAGGTGGTGATGTGCCATTACCATCATTCCTTGCGACCACATATCCAGCCTCGAGGTTATCTAGTGCATGTTCATGCCTGTCAGTGCCAGCTGCCTCCACCTCGACTTACTCAGATGAATATTTCTCGATAGATACCGTAAGCTGACAAACTCGTTGCTCCCTGCACCTGCACGAATTACCGCTAATAAATAAACAGACCACGACCTGCACGAGTTATGTGCCAACTACAGTTGCGACCTACCCGGCTTTCTGTGCGCCAAGTCTGCAAGTCAACGCGCCAGCGCCCAATTCCGCGCCGGGCTTCCGCGTCGTGCCGTCGTTCCCCGTCGACTCCAAGATGGACTGCTGCGCGGCCTGCACGGCCGTCTTCAATTGTGTGTGGTGGAAGTTCGACTTCGGGACACCCGGCGATGGGTGGCAGCCGGGCATGTGCCACTACGCCTACTACATCGGCACGAACGACGACGAAGGCGGTGCGCCGGCCATCTGCCCCAACGGCGCCGTGCAAGGTATCACCAACTTCAGCCCCGACTACGGCAATGAAGCCAATAATAACAACCCGGGTTATAACTTTGGACCCTGTGGTGGCGCGCCTAACGAGTTTGAGTCCAATGAGGACTTTGGATACCCAAATGATTACTATGATAATCAGTGTGGTCTGCCGTGGAATGAGCCAGTGTATAGTTGTAGCTGATGTATATGGGAGTGCTCGAGGCCCGTGTTGTAGCTGATGTATATGGGAGTGCTCGAGGCCCGTGCTGTAGTATGACTGTACAGTACAGGGCTTTACGTAGTGTGCCTCTACTCATTATACGATCAATAATGCACAACTAGCACGTACTGCCTCTTGAGTTCCCCTGTAAGCTGGAGACTATGAACCTATGTCTTTGGATGGCTATGTGATCATGGTTAGCTATTGCGAGAAGACGTTTTAGTTTTATCCCCTAAACGTAGACAAGTCAAACATAAACCTCCATAAACTAAGACACAGAGGTTGGGGAGTTATGAGCAGATCCAGCAATGCCAAAATCTGAGCGGTTTATTTATTTCGGCCCACAGCCATAAGTGACGGATGCATGGTGCAGGCTTCATAACCCCGTCGTCGGAGCAAACCCTACGACTTGGAACCCAAACTCTCTATGGGAGTGTAAATCCCCGTGCACAAGAGCCTTTGCCCTATCAGATCCTAGAAACTGGAAATAAAATATCTTCACAGCACCGAACACGACCCTAATGAAATGTGTCAAGCTGGGCGTTCAATCGTAAGGAAGTAGAACACGTATATGCGTACGTCGACGCGAATCCGCACCGTAAAACCATTGCTAGCTTTGAGCAGGACAGCGATGCAGCCCAGGTCCAGAAACTAAAACGGAATCAGAAAAAAAAAAGTTGATTGTGATTATTGGGGTAGACGCGACTACCATTTCTCTCGTAAGGACCTTATTTTAAAGGCTTCGGCTTTTAAAACTAAAGTTGATTGTGTTCGCAGCCCTTAAGCTTCGTATATAACTGCTCTATAAGAAAGAGAAAGATTAAGGTCTTGCTGTTGTAAAGCGTCTACTTCTAGATTCCTTACAGAATACGAACGGATACAAAAACCAACGAAGGCTTGAATAGAAGGATCCTTTTACCTTAGACAATCGTAACCTCATTACCAACTTTTATTAACCCTTACAAACAAACATCAAGTGCAGTGCTTTATTCCGCGGTGAAATTTGAAAAAACTGGTACAGAATTAAGAAAATCCACACGTCATAACTATCATTATTCTCTTTACCTACCCCCACTCACCTTCAGCTCAGATTAGAGCTGTAAGACCGAAATAGCCATTTCGCCGAAATGGCTATTTCGTTACTACACTACGTACCAAATGGCAAATTTCGCCGGAATGGCCAATACGACGGCAAATTGGCCAATCCCGGCGATTTTTCGTGAAACTAGTATAATTACCTTGGTGTTTAAGTCCGCTTTTAGGTGGTGTGGTCACTTTTATACGCAAATATAAGTAAAAATTGAGTCCTAACCTATGAAATAGAAAACACAGTACAAATCTAAACTCATTTTCTAAGCGTTAGTGGAGTTGAAATCTCAACCACCGTCTCGCTTCCGTCCGCTTCTATTTTGTACCATGCTATGGGCCTGGCTTCCCACGTGGTTATTGGGGCTAGGACTGGCTCTTCAGCCTCGCCGTCGTCCTTAATAGCATCAACTTCTGCCTGCTTGTCCTTCCATTTCCTGTTTCCCTTCCTAAGTGATTTTAGGGCCGATTTTGCTCTCCTACCAGCTTTTTGGGCGCTATTCGTTCTCTTTAGCCACTGCAGCTGAGAACTTAATAGCTACCTCTTTCCCTGTTTTTTTCTCTGGCTCAGTCTAGATGCTATTCCTTAGTAAATCACTAATTGAAGGGTCAATAGAATTGAGTTCTCCACCTTGAAATCGGCCCGCTAGCCTTTCGCGCTAGGATTAGAGTTTGAAATGGCCATTTTTGTACTAAAGGACTTGTACTCGTAGCCTAGGCGGTTCAGTGGCGAGCCGCAGTTTAAGTAGGATCTGTAGGGTTGCAATTGTTAGGCCAAGAAAGTCGGACATTTATCTAAATCCACCAGCTAGGCAACTACAAGTAAACAGGAGCATATACGTCAATTCTAGCTCGCAACGCAGTTTTAAGTAGAATGGACTGTCCAATAGCTGTAAAAAGCATTGGGTTCTGACTAGTAGCGATGGTGAGCCTAGCTTTCGGTGACACCGATGGTGACCCGTAGGTCAAACCAGTAAGAATCCACCAAAACGCCAAAGACAATTATCACCAAAATCATCAATTTCATGAAAAAATCGTCGAATTGGCCAATCGGTTGAAAATAGCCAATTCGCTGGTAAACTACACACCGATTCGCGAATTCGACGAATTGGCTATTTTGATCTTACAGATAGAGCCTTGCTGGATATGGATGAAGATGGAACTACAAAACGGGGTGCAGTAAGCATTAGAAAGCAGGTAGTACCTGCATGAACCAAATTATTTAACAGTGGATTTTACGTATTATAAGGCATATAGAGATAATAATTCTCTTGTCTGGTGACAATAGGTACAAAGAAGGTCCTTTTCAAAAAGGCGAAGTGCTAGGAGAGACTGGGGATTGGCTGGATCTAGGTGCTTTGGATCTAGACTTCTCCGAAAACACTATTTAAATTGAATATAGAATGCATTTTAATTGCCTATTTGGGATTTGCCTGGCCAATGAGGCGTTTTGTGGCTGACCTTAGTGTGTTCTATGACTTTTAGTACAGAGCTTCTGTCGAACTGATGGATTGGGACTAGTGTCAACCTGAAACCTGGCGTCGGGATATTGGTGGTCAATGCGCAATATCTCGAAGGTTCGTTAGAATGTTATCAAGAAGGTTCGAGATACTAGAGATTGAGCTGATGGAGGATGGGAGGATGGGTACAAATACCACTGTATTCTGACAGATCAGACAACAAAAGGGAACCTTCCCGATTTCCTTGAACCGTCCTGAAGTCTTACAGCTTCGTACTTGGATGGTTTATCCTATTCTGAGATCAAGGGCATCACAGGGCATCCAAAATCGACTATCCAAACTATTATTAACAACCTAAACGCTAGAAGTGGGCAGGACAAATTTAAAAACAAGCATAGGCCTGGAGTCAGCCGGAGAGTGGATTCTAGGGGCGCAAGGGTTTTATTAAGGCACACAGACAAAACTACAAAGGATCCACTTACAGTCCTCGGAACGCCTTCCAAATCAGGAAAATAACTTGATCGAGGAACTGTCCGTAGAAATCCTAAAACGCTATGGGAAGGCAAGACCACGAGCCTGAAAGAAACCTTACCTCTTAAAACTTCATGAAAAATTTCCGTTTTAGCGGTGCAAAGCTTTAAAAGCTGACAAAACCATAGATCATATAAATATCTGCTAGTCAGACGAGGCTACCTTTAAGATTAGGCATGATGGGCGAATAGTTTTGGTGACTTAGGCTCTTAGTGAGGAATTCTTGGAAAAGAGCATGAAACCTTCATTTAAGAGTGGGCGGAGCTCAGTTTCAGTTTAGGCTTCGTTTTGTGGTCGTCACTTAGGACTAGTAGTTGCGCTCCTAAAAGGCTAAAGAATGAACTAGTATATCTACAAGAAACTTGTTTTGAAACAACACTTTCTCCCTTTCTACAGACGGATAGAGAGATTATATGGCTTAAGGAACAAGCTTGTTTATCTACAAGAAGATGGGGCGAATTACTACACTGGAATTCCGGAGCAATGCCGTCGTTCTCAAAAAGTCAAATGTCTTAGTTGGCCTGCACAGTCTCCTAATCTATCCCTTATGGAAAATTGCAAAGGATAGGATTGCAAAGAGACAACACAGGATGAAAACTTTAGATGAAATGGGTAATGCAATAATTAGTAGTGATTTGCTAGAAAAGCTAGTTATAAGTTTTAGTAGTAGACCAGACTTGTGTATTATGGCTAAGGGCGGTGCAACTAAATATTAAATCCAGATCATTGCGATTATTTTAAGCCCTAAATCATGAATTTTGGACGTTGTAGTGAAAAGTTATACATGGTTAAAGTTGGGTAGTGGATTTTCGGGTGTACAAAGACTTCCGCACCACATGTGTTACGTAGCACGCGCTGCCAGCGAGGAGCTAGGCCATTTCGAGGAAGTGCGTGGGGAACTTAGGGCTAAGCCTAAGACGCACAGATATTGTCGATGCAATACAACGCAAATTGCTTCTTCCTGGTAAGAAGGCAAATCTGCACACTGTGAAAAGATCAGGCAATGACTCTTGAAAATTTAAGGTCTCTACTCAAGGCTGTAAAATCTATTGATCTAGATAATGCTTCCTTCCAGAAGCTGCTTTTAACAATCAATGTGCTTTTCTCAGAATAGATAGACAAAATAAATGGGAAAAGGCCTGAATCAACACCGGTTTAATTCTCCAGCCGCGACCAAGAAGCTCCATTGCCAATACAGTTAACAGATTTATTGGAGGGATGAGGGACGCCCGTGTACAGGCCAGATACTTCCCACCACAGTTGCCCTCAACGTTCGATGAAGGCTGCCCCGCAACCACTAGCATATTGCATTTGCTTCTTTGACGACATGAGCCTTCAAATATAGCTGCGAACGTTGCAGTTGTAGCGCCGTCGATATTGTCTCTTGAAAATAATAAAGAGGTTATAGAGACAATGAAGTTATATAGCACAGGTAACGAACAGGAAAAGCGAGATATAAAATATGGGTATCGCCCCGGATGTGTCGAATCATCGAAAGTATGAATGGAAAGGATAGCAAACAGATAAAGCATGTCTTCGTGGTCATCAGTAAAGGAATACAGAACGTGGAGGGATGACGTTCGAATCTGGCGTAAGAGCCAAGTCTGGGTTAGTGAAGAGTGGTAACAAATTTCCGTTCAGCTTTTGCGATTTCCAATGTTCAATTGGCGGTGCTTTTTTGCTTTATGCTCCTCTAACTTATCCCGGTCCGAAAAGCCATAGTCTTCGCCGTCAATATGTCGTCGAGGGCAGCCAGGAACATCACACATCAAATGCCCATGCCACATTGCCTCATGGTCTCCCAACTTGTCTTTTCGGCATAAATTGATGTTCTTTTTGGCCTGGCAGTGAACTTTGGTACAGTGGATTGGATCTGCATGCATGGTAAGGCGATGTCGTGTTACGTCAGCTTGAGACCCGAACGGTTTTGCAAGGCAACCAGCGACAGGGCATATGTGACCTTTCTGGTGGACGCATTTAAGGTGAACTATCCAGCTCTTGAGCGTCAAGAACACCTTTTTCTTGGTACGGCTACGGCAACCCTCCCACAGGCACTGCTTTGGTGTCCAGGCGTCCACTGAGTTTGCGTGTGGTGGATGCTTGGTCCAGTAATGTACATAGGAGAGATTCTGGCCTTGGATGATTTCGCCACATATAACACAGGGCATAGGGTAATTCTTGGGCATCGATTGTCTCGGAGCTGTACCTTCGTGGCGAGCGACTATCGGTTGGAGATTTGGTAGATCAATGAACGGAGAAGACGTGAAGCTGTCTCGAACGGCAGACTCAAGCGGTGTTATGTAGTCGAACGCCCATAAAGGAGATTCTGGAAAAATTGGAAAGAGTGGCGGTGGCAATGACCAATGTGTAGAATGCGGCGGCAAGTGTTGGTTGTGATATGGATTTGTGATGAGTAGGTTGTTTTGATTGAAAGGTTGCAGAAATCCACTATAGCTTTGAGTTGAAGATTGATGATTTTGTGGAAGTTGCCCGTAAAATGCGTGCTCTCCATAGGTGAATGAATAAGGCGGTGGGGTAGAGGGTGAATGGCTTCCATGTCCTAGACTAAAAGGTGGGAGGTTTCCAGGCAGAATGGAGCTGCGCTGCGACAGAGGAATGATTCTGCCGTCTCCCAAGGAATATTGTGGCGGCGAACTGCTCTGGTAAGAGCTCAAATTCCCGTCATCCGAAGGAGGAAAGGACATCCCCAATTGATTGCTTGAGCTGCTATGGTGTTCCGGCATATCTAGCCATCCAGGAGTTGACAGGGTTTGCTGAGATCCCGACCCCTGATGATTTCGGCCGCGGCCATAGTCCATTATGAGTAACGATGCTTTAAGCTTCTTTGCGCGACGACAATGGGGTGCCATGTAACAAGCATAAGAGCCTGATAAACATAAAGTGCTGCAGCACTGAGCAAGTATGAACGGTAGGTCCTACACCTCGCTAAGGAAGATGAGGCAGAAATCGTATACGGATCATGGGGTTTGCTCCCTTAAGTGGTTCCCGGTTCGAGCCGTTGAATCACTAACAGCAATAGGAGGGCTAGGGTATATGCTTAAATCTTATGTTATGATGTAACGTCTGGGGAATAGCATTGATAAATGGATGGGATAATGAGGCCCATTGATACTCCAGAGCGTTTGGTTAGGGGAATGGTGTCGTTTTCAGAATGCCCTGTGAAGTGGAAGCCAACCATTCCGTCGCTCTTCCTGTTCGCAGTTGCGGCGTAGGAAATGTACGACATGCCAGTGTCGGGTCACGATAAAGTACATAGAGGCGAGAGTACACCGGGTGCCGGAAAGAGCCAGCGGGAGCTTGAGAGTTAACATTAGCAAGACTGTGAATTGAAGCAGATGATTTGAACAAATCTTCCCCTCATTTCCTGTCTGACAATTCAGTCACCGTGCATAAAAGTCCGCACCTTCAGTTTCCAGTCAGAAATTAGACGCTAATATGCCCTTAACATGGTTTTCATCGATCGTATGGTTGCTGGACACGTAGAAAGGGCCCAGTCGTTTCTGGAATCCATCGGGATATTTGCTCTGTGGAGAACTTGGGACATGCATTCCTTCTGATATATCACGCTAAATGATCAGCCTTTGATTTGCAAGAAAGTATAGAGTGCAATAGATATTTGATCTTTAGGAAGTCGAAATAAGTGTATGTGACTTCACCATTTGCACCAGGTATGTGCAACGACGGCGACTGTCGGAAAGCTGTATTCGAATGGCGGTGAGGTCCTTTGCTGAGCAGGCAATAATAAGGGTGGTTTTCAGGGCAATCAACAAGGCAGACACAACTCCTGCGCATACAAGCGCTGCTTGGTTCCAGACCACCATGGCTTACTGCAAGGCGAACGGGAAGAGCAGAGGCTGACGCCAATTTTCGCCACCTCAACATTCTCAATCTGTTGTCGACGCCAAAAGCAAAGGGATCTGAACGATTGAGGCTTAGTAAGTAAATATTAAAAATGGGGCCCCATTTGCCTTACGAAAATGCGAACCGGCAGTGAGCAGCATAGTGAGGCTCTCGACTTTGAGATAAGACTTATTGTTCGCTCTCGCCGGATCCAGTGAGGGAGAGAAATGGCCATAGGTAGCCAAAAGCCTACCAGGGTCCCTGGCTTAGTGAGTGCTCGCACGTGGCCAGATATAAGTGTCGAAGCATGAATATATAATTGTGAAGTGCAGACTCGAATCTCTTATAATCTTGGGGCGGTTGAACGCCCTCGAGGTTGACGTTATATTCTTTATGGAGCTGCCTTTTCTTACATGCGATCATCCTTTCCAGTCTCTATTGGCAATCTAATTTATGGTGGGTTCGGTGAACCGATTAATGTCTATGTTCTGCACTGAAGCTTGTTCAGTACATCTTGCTTATTGCTGGATAAGCGGGCCGCAACGAATTCCTGGAGGATTGCACCAAAGTTGAGTGTTCCGGCTTTACGCCGTAAAAGATCGATCAACAAGGCCCAGATTTCACCAAGCTATAGGGAGAGTCTCAAGCGCATTTAATACTATAGACACAAATCTTTCAATTTGCCTCATAAATGTTGAAAACGCAGATTCCAAATTAGCTAAGCCGTGAAGCAAATCTTCCGTTCCAGCTTACTATCTCCGATCTAATAATCTGGCGGGAGTCACTGTCCAATTTCACAGCGCATTAAAGACTTCATTCGATGAATAGCAAATGCAAAAAACAAGAGCCCTGAAATCGCCCCTCGTTGACCTTTATAAGCCTTCTGCACATATCTTGCAGTCATGCACATCAAGATCCTGCTTAATACAGTCAGAAGTTAATGTGCGATCTCCGTTTGCCTTCATCGTTTCTCTTGATTTTAAGACTACTGCCCATTCCATAGCATGATGAAGTTGGAGATGCTCTAACAACTGACTTTCCTTAAATCCGGAGATCTTACCCTTACATGACTTCAAATCACACTCAAAATTACTATGGACTTTTCCAATATGCCTTGACACACTCCGTTGATGAAAGGGGACATTCTCGGTCCGACGTTGGCAATGCTCGTAAGGGCAAGGCTCTGTATCATGATGTTCTTTCAAATGAGTGATCCACTTATCTTTCCGAATGAAGGCTCGACCCATGCAGGACATATAGGGACATTTGTATTTTGAATCAACACAATGAACAGTGGCAATGTGTCGCTGGAGATCGTGATTTGCTCGAAACGGAGTTTTGTGCTTGCAAGGCGTTACTGTGCACACAAGTGGATTCAGATGGATATTGTTGAGATGCGCCTCGAAGACATTTCGGCTTCGGTGGGCTGCTTTTGAACTGCATTTAAACCAAGTACATTTGAGACCGGGACTCCACTGGCTGCTAACCTCCTGGGCATGTTCCTTAAGGTGGCTTTTGTGCTTCTCGATAGTTTCGAAAACAGGCAAGGACGAGCACTGTGCCCAATCGCATCGGAGATCATTGTCCAAGAGTTCCTTAGAATCAGCATCCCCAATCAAAGCAGAACTTGAGCAGTGATCAGATTGAGATAACGTATTCTTCAACTGCATAGAGTTGAGATCGGACTGGAAATGTAGGCTGCCAGAGGGGGTGTCCAGGCCGTCTGTATGGGTTGTTTCAACACGACGCTGAAAGTCAAATTCATGCCCATCCAACCCTGCTGATCGGGTGCATAATGAATTCGATGTCAAATCGTCCGTTGCGGTGCAGCCTAAGACGTCCACGGGCGAAAGGGAAGCGATGACTTCCCAGCAATCACTGCGGTCGGTATCAAGCAAGGTATCGCATGGCCCAAGAGTTTTGTTCGGCACTACTTCCGAAGCGTCGAAGTTGCTGGTGGGCCCGTATTGTCTGCCTCGAAATGCCCTGTTAGCAAGTGCTGCGCATGACGCAGGAAAAATATGCGTAAAAAGAAAGAAGACAAACTCGGTGAGAGGATAAGACACATAAACAGAGAGATGGTCTAGCCAATCGTAGTTGTCCACGCAATAGAAAAAGGAATCGGGTGATTGGGTAGGAAACAGGGCATTTGAGCTACTGCGGGGTAACCATGGTATTCCGGTGTCCGGATCGGGTGCGTCTGCCGAGTCGGTGCGGTTTTCTGTGCTCCATGCATGTGGAAAGCCTAACGACATTGTTGAGGCAATATTGTGGAGCGACGAAACGAAAAGTTTCCCTCAAACTGAAGGATCTATGTCGATGCTTTATATCTTCGACTCTGGTTATGTTTAGAAAGCCTAAAGGCCCTGCCTGAACCGTTTCATGGCCACCCGACCGCCGGAAGGCGTGTCGTATCCTCTTGCTCTTCGCCGATCGGAAACAAGGATTCTTTCCCATAGCTCCGTCTAAAGAATCCATTGGCCATGAACTCTCGTCCTGTACCGCCATCATCTTCTCTGATATCAACATTTCCGGCGAGAAATTGTAACCATGACACTTTGAAGAGAATCCCCAGGTTGAAAAATGATATCTCTTTATCAGTCAAAATTCGATGACATAACCATTTTCCGATCTTCAATCCCGCTTCCACACGCTTTACGAGAACTCCCAGTCATTCGCGTACTATTTTCAGCCTTGTTCTCCTTGATAGTAATGACCGATGGCAGCTCAGGGCAGTCTTCACGGCAATTAGGCAACTGCTTGCTCATGATGAGCAGACTAATAGCTTTGGCTTGTGCTTGTGCATGTCTGATATCGTACTTCCTGCGACATTCCCCCCGATTCATAATTTTCGTGCCCTCGATGATATTGGAAAGGCTGGGGAGTTTGTGTTTGGTGCTGACCAAAACGTTCCTTCCTTATGAGTAGCAGAGACATGTTTTATTTGTGGAGTAATTGGTTTATCTCGGATCTGGTGGGAGAATAAGAGTAATTATATTTGGCTAGCAAATCGTGTTTTTTGTAAGTCTCTTTTATTCTCTATACAATGATCTTAGTGTTGATAAGAGCAGACCTGAGCTCCTGTGTTTTATCGTTGGCCTGACTACGGCGTTGGTCAATGTATATTCGATCCAAGGCGGTCACTGGTCAGTTATAGCTGTCGTAACTGCTGCTTCGACGGTATGTATAACGCTTGTTGCAATGACAATGTATATACAATATATGGTTTGGACTAAGCCGGCTTGGAAGGAGAATCGTGCAATGAATAAGCCCCGGGTTACCTAGTAGGCGATAAGAATGTTCTGCAACGAAAAGCGATTCCTGGAACATAGCTTCCTTGTCTTAGTGGTGGACGAATTATCTTACTCTGCGGTATTCAAGGAAGTTGTAATTTGCACCCCGTTTAATATTAATTAATTACGTTCTTTAGAGTATGGGCAAAACTCTTGCAAAAGCTTGCCATTCGCACTTATCTCCACCACCGCCTGATTTATATATAGAACTAGATAGTATTCAATGCAAGCACTTGCGCAAACCATTGTATATCGTCCAAAACGTCCCAATTAGGTAATTGTGATATATATAAACATAATGAAATATGATATACTGACTGAACATAAGGAAATAAGCCACCTTGCACACGCCATGCCTTCCCCTACTAATACAGTGTCAGAGAATAAGGCCTGTAAGCTTATACAGTCTCCCTGGAGACCTGAAGCTATCGCTAGAAAGGTTCATCGCTATCCCAGTACACTGTACAGATGGGAGAATCGGATGCAGATGTATGGTACAATTGATCGACCTCCACACCTTCACCTTCCCAACAGCCGACCGCGTCGAATATACTCTGCTGCAGTGGAGAGTCTATCGGAATACTAAAAGCAAAACCTATAGGTATATTAGGATGAGGTGGTAATATTTCTAGAAGAGGAGTGGGGTATAATATTCAACTAGAGCACTATTTCTTGACTTTTAAAGAAGCATCAGATTAGCGTAGTAAGAAGGGGCAGAGGCTTGAGGCTATTCCCAACTCCTCGTCGCAATAATCTAGGCCAAACTAGGCAATTAGAGTCTATTTCTCAGTGCGCTTCTGTTTATATGCTGGAATTGAACTTTTCTTGGGTCTATTTGACTCCTACAGCCTAACCCTACCTGGCCTAATCTTCCTAGGGCTAAATATAGGACCTTGAGCCTTACTGCTGCTCTAAATATCATCTATTTCCTCTTCCTCAAAACCGCCCTAACTAGTTGCTTCAATTTCAATGCCATCTATTGCATACCCATCCCCATCCATTATATCATTGCCTTCAAGTTCCTCTTGACGCATACGTTCTATAATCTCCTTTGCCCCTGCCTGAATTTTATCGTAGCGCTCCATCTCTGCTATCCACTCTAAATCCTCAGTATTAATACTTCCATTGTCACTGTCGTCGGAGTTGGAATTGTAGTTGAAGTGTTTGAACTACTTAATTCGATCCAAACAGGTTGCTGCTGGTGTGACAGCACGTACAAAGTGCGAGAGCAATCCGCTTTTGTAGATTGCACTAATAGAAGATACTAAGCTAAGGAGAGAAGAAAGGGAAGGGGAGAGTAGCCCTCTATATACACAAGCTGTCTATTTGCCCTTAGCGCCGCCCCTAATAACTACAGTTATTGAGGGTCTTTGGCTGAAGCAATTAAGGGTTTCAGTGCTAGTCTAAGATAGTAGTTGCTGCATACATGTAAAGAACCGTCACATATACAGCTTAAATTGTACAATAAGCATGCAAATAGCTAATAGTGTTACTATATTACAAGTGTTTGTTTAAGTGTATCTAAGTAGTTGTAATCTTTTAAATTTTAATACGGCAAATGACTAACCTATACCTCATGAATTGAAGCTATTCCTACCACTCCTGCGACTGATAGAGAGTTTCGCTTTGGGTCTAGCCATAATATGCAATTGTGTACTATATCTGCACTCTATTTTAATTGCGGATTTAAGCGTTTTGCACTTAACGTCAGAGTAATCGTATCACCTGCATCAAAGTGAAGCTATTCCCACTTTGCTAAGCTGCATAACAACCGGTTAAAAGTTTTCTTTACATAGGCCTACCCCTATGCGCCCACACACCAAAATTAAAGAAATTTGCACTTTATACCTAGTTTTTCGTCGAATATGCAGCATGATAATAGGTTCGATTCTATTGAGACGGCAGGGGAGGCCATTAAACGGTTCATTCTTGACAATAGTGAATCTTTCAAGCTAAAAAAAGTCCGACAAAGAAGGTTTTCTGTTGTCTGTAAGGATGCCAAATGCAGGTTTAGTGTTCGAGCATCGAAATCGAGCAAGGAGGTTGTTTCAATCACTGTTCTCAAGCCGCGTACTTGCAGTCCTATGGTCCACTACAAGAATAAGCAAGCCCACTTAGTTGCCTATATAATAGAGCATCACCGTGGGTCAATAATCGATCCTCAATTTCATGAGGGTAGGTTAGCCATTTGCGGTTGTAGTAGATAGTAAGACTACAAGAATAAAGCTTAAAAATAGTAATAAAAACTACTTCCTCGTCGAATTTTGCTGCTTAGATCTAGAAGCTATAATAATTGTCTTTGTGGTATATTACAAATCGATTTTGGTCTAATTTTCTAGTCTTAAAAAATTGTTATTATTAAGTACGTACTAGGATATAGCATCTTACGCCAATACCTTTCGTTATTGTCGGAGCGTCCATTTTTGAGCCAATAAAAAGCCTTAGGACTAGGATATCTTCAATTTTTAAGTGCGGAAAAGGGCACCAATAAAGCATGCCAGGAAAAATTTTTTAAGCGCTTATGCAGATTATTATGCAGCTTAACGATGTAGGAATAGCTTCAATTTACTAGAAAGCAGGCATTCTAGCTTAAAACATATGATTATGACTCGAACTACGTGAATCTGCACTAAAGCTAAGATTTAAGTTAGTATTCAACTGCCTATTAAGACTAGACAAGTCAAGCCCCTTCACTAACGAAGGGGTTTCGCGACAGATCCGCTATTTTAAGAGCCCAACCTCACCACTAAATAATTTTGACTTCAAGATTGAAAAACCCTTTCTAGGGCTTCAAAGTAAGCCTAGGTTCAAGCATTTTGGACAACTATTCATCAAGATATTGCGTCAGGAACATGGTGAGATGGAGGGATGAAAGTTGGGAGGGGTAGTCGAGATATTTCATAAATAGGGGGCAATCCAAATATTTGCCGTAAAATAAATGGTCAGACTTATAATTAAGGTTGTGCCTTACTTGGAATTCAGACCTTATTTTAAAGGCCTCGGCTTTTAAAATTAAAGTTGATTGTGCTCGCAGCCCCTTAAACTTCTTATGTAATTGCTCTATAAGAGTGAGTAAGGCTAAGGTCTTGCTGTTGTAAAGCATCTACTACTAGATTCCTTACAGAATACGAACGGATAAAAAAACTAACGAAGGCCTGAATAGAAGGATCCTCTTACCCTAGACAATCGCAACCTCATTACCAACTTTTCTTAACCCTTACAAACAAACAGCAAGCGGAGTGCTTTATTCCGTGGTGAAATTTGAAAAACCGGTACAGAATTCAGAAACCATCACATCATAACTATCGTTATTCTCTCCATCGCACACCTACTCCCACTCCCAAGCAATCACATTCCCATTAGCCGAAGCTCTGGCTCTCCTAAAAACTAGTGTTATTCAGACATGAGCAGCCGAAGGCAATTGTACTCACGCAACTAAAACCTCCCCTTCCAACTCCACAAGCCTCCACCCTCCCCTCCAGACACGAATCGCAAGCCTCACCCTCGGCCACCTCCACTGCACATGCCCTAATTCCAGCTCATTTGCATGCCTCTCCCTGTCTCTCTCCAACGCTTCCTTCACGTTCTTCATCATCCTAATAACCGACTGATGCGTAAACCTGCTCTCCTGCACTACAAAAATGACGTCTTCGAGGTTCCGGAAAAGGGCCATTACAGTCCTCACGAGACCCTCTGCTCCAGCATTGGCAGCCGGGGCGGCGGTATTTACGGTCGGGAGGACCCGCAAGGTGTTGATATCTAGGTCCGCGATTAGGGAACGAACGCGAGGGCACTGGTAGAGTTGTGTGAATTGGCTAAGCGCACTGGGGGGTTTTCGACGGACGGGCACTGGGACTGTGTACGAGACTGGTAGGGGGCCGGGGAAAAACGCAGTAGCTCGGTGAGGCGTGATGGGCCTTGGTGCCTGCCACCCAGGGAGCAAGTGAGAGAGATCTTGCAAACCTTTATTTATCCAAGGCCCGTCCTCCGCGGGCAGGTAGAGGCGGTCCGTTTCCGGATTGAAGAAGATGCCGATATCGCTTTTCCAGGGAGGGGAGTGAGAAGAGGAAGAGCGCTGGGCGGGCTCAGGGGAGAGGAAGCACAAATTCCCGACTCTGAGCGCTTCTTTGCGAGCAAGCGTGCGAGCTTCATGGCATACGTGCAAGATAGTCGGGACGCGGGTAGGCGAGTAGCGGGGGCAGAAGCCATCGCGTTTGTGGTCGTCGCAGTTGTGTCGCTGGGTTCGCACTTCAACTGTTCGCGGTTCTTGGAGCGCCAAGCAGAAGGCCCAGATTTTGAGGCGGAGCTCGATTGTGAGGTTCGAAAAGAGTGTGAATTCGGTTAACAGGCTACTCCCTGGTACGGCATCTGGCTCTTGCAGTCTGTGCGGGACAGACACTTTGGCTGGATTGGACATAGGTGGTGGTGCCATTTTGGGCAGGAGAGAGTGGCTATATAGTTAGGAGAGCGAAGAGGGAAGGTGGCGTAGCGAGTTCTGTGAGGCCGTGGAATCCTTAGCCTACTTCTCCTTTGGTAGCTGCGTCAAAGATGAGCGACGTTAGATTGTTAGGGCCAAAACTCGAATTTTCTAACAATCAATATCTTAGAATAAACCTGCACGTGATAATTACCAAGTTATGCTAAGCCAAGATTTTTAGCAAGCTACATTCCTTCAGCTACCACTTCAGCCAATTAAGACCGGACCTGGTAGTTAGTACGCGGATCTTACCAGCCAACAAAATGGTGCCTTCGGCAATGCGATTAAAATCTCATATTTAGGGCCAACATAGCCGGAGAACAGCCCGGGCTAGGAGCCTGCTCTGCTTCATTAGCGTATCAGATTCTCCGTAGTCATGTGGGGAAATTGAATGCGAATGGATATATGCGAACCAATTGACTAGACGAGGACATCGAGATATGGGGACTAGCGCAAATCACCCAGGGCGTCGTTCGATGCGAAATGAAGGGTGATACAGACGGATCTAGCGAGCTCGCTCTTCTAGAATGGAATGCAGATTCATTAACGTCTGGTTAATATCTTCTTTCGAAGCACGGAGTAACCGGCGAAAGAGGCAGCACAAAGAGGGGGGGTGCTTCCAAAAATCGCTCTCAGCGTTTTGAGCAAATCCTCTTTTTCTTGATCAGTAGTTATGGCTGACAGTATTTCGAGGACTTTAATATAGATCTTGTTTAGAATGCTCTTCCGGTGCAGTGACAGAGGCATCGCTCTGGAGGATAAGAGACAGTCGTTCTGCAGCAAATCGTTTATCTTCGCTAATAAACCGGCATGCAGTTGTGGCCCATATAAATACTAGCATTCGGAACTAAATGTCTGATGGCTTACAGCAAGGGTGCAGTCCTGCCTGACGATTTTGAGACTGTGTTCCAGGAAAGTAGAAATATCATGGTCTCTAATTGAGCGTCATTTGTTACAATTTATTTTCTCACATAACCGCTTTCTCTCTCAACCCATTGTCCAAAGGTCATCATCGATGGATGTAACCTTCTACACTCAACAATATCAGCATCCAAGCGCTCCGTTGCGAACCACTCGAACATGACACGAACATCGCTCAATACCTTCAACACTGCCCAAGCAACGATACTAAAAGTGGTTGGCATCTCAAACCCGGCCTTCTCCTTCCAGATCTTGCTTGCCTCATTAAAAGTCAACTCGTCCGTGGCAAGGCTGGCGGCTGTATTTCTATATTCGTTCGATTGCGACTTCACAAAAGCTTGTGCCCCAAACCAACCAACATCGACAGTAGATATAAGCTGCATTGGTACATCTTCTGGAATCGCATAGCGTCACACGCTCGCGAAAACCTTGCCCATGAACGCAGGGGCGAACGGCGGAGATGAGAAGTTCTCCATAAACCCAGTAGGCCGTAGGATTGTCCAGGTCATGCCTCCGCAAGTCGCAGCTGCCCTCTCCTACAAGTACTTCTCCACGCGGTACTTGCTTGCGAAGTGTGGAACGTGGGTTGGATCCGTGTCGGATCTTGCGCCATGCCTGTCGACTGAAGTGTAGACGAAATGCTTCACGTTGTGTTTGATCGCTGCGCCCACTAATGCTTTGCCTTGGCGCTCCTCAATCTCAATGCTCGCACCGCAGCCCATTGGATTTTGAACACTGAAGACGCCCCAGATCGGTGTTGCTGCTCGTATAAAAATAGCTTCTGATGCGTTTAGATTGCCTCCGATGAGCTTTATTGCCGAGGATTTGGCTTCTAGAGCAGTAGCGGCTGAGGAGTGAATATTGCGAGTTAATGCGAGGAGGGTGAATTTTTTCGGAGCTTCTAATGTATCTAGAAGTGCGTTGATGACAGCTCCGCCCCGGTGGCCAGTAGCACCGGTGATAAGAGGTGTCTTCGACATAGATAATAAATATAT
>Ga0335072_10005892_pt1 | contig 17998 bp, 22 predicted proteins | sample Lox_Sample_21_FD_206725 | JGI IMG/M metagenome (GOLD analysis project Ga0335072, IMG submission 206725) | Soil microbial communities from Loxahatchee National Wildlife Refuge, Florida, United States - Lox_Sample_2.1 | ecosystem: Environmental > Terrestrial > Soil > Wetlands | place: USA... | reverse complement strand
CCTCATGGTCAAGAAACGGGGCCGGAACCTGCACGCCGGGCAGGCTGACACCTGGACCGAGGACTGGTTCAACGGGCACGGGCTCTACCGGCTCCGAGGCACGATCCGCTACCCGAGGGCAGCGTAACCATGTCAAGAAGATCATCGGTAAGCCGTGTGCGGGAAAACCGCACGCACGGTTTGAAAGGGGGAATAAAACGGGCCTGTTCAGGCACCGCGCCCCTGACTACCAATGTCGCTGTCTAGTACCTTTCGTGTTCGGTTTCGACTGTAGTGCGGCGAGTGCATCGGGTGGGGCAATTCGGACTTGTCGTGCGCTGGTTCGTCGGTGCGGAGGCCGCGGGCGACGCGGGGCAAGAGCATAGCTATCCGAGTGAGGCTCTTGCGGTGGGCGGTGGTCACCTGCGTTAGAACCCGCGATGGTGATCTGGTCTCCACAGCACTTCCATGGTCTCGAGGCTGAGGTGTTCGGGAATGTTTCATCCTCGGCGCACCAGTCGTAGAAGGCGAACAGTCAGTCGCGGAGCTGCCACTCGGACAGATCTGGAGACGCGGGCGCGCAGGTTCAGTGCGTCGCGCAGTCTCTCCTTGCTGATCCTGGGACCCCCTGCCCGGCCGCGACGCGCCCGAGGATCTCGATGACGTCCGCGAACGTAATTGTCCGGAAGGGCGTGCGCCGCGAGATAGGGGGCCACTTTGGTTAGTCGCTGAGTTTGCTTTTGTCGGCCTGCGCGGATGACCAGGTTTTTGGCCCTCGCGAAACGACCTTCGGGGGTGGTCTTGAGCCGGACCAGGAAGGCAAAGCGTCCGTGTCACGCATGGTTCTGCCGGCGGAGCGTTCACCGTTTGAGGCGTCGGCACATCGATCAACACGAGCGAGCCGGATACAGCGATACAAGCGCATTAAAACTCTTCACGCTGCGCCACTCGAAAAGGGCGCACCCACTCAGAGATTGCGAACTCGCTTGTATGCGGCAAGGAGCTGGGGAACCTGCGATTCCCAGGTCAGGCTGGCGCGGAATCGCTCTTGGCCAAGCCGACCCATCCGAGCGGCCAATTCATAGTCATCGACGACTCGGACGATCCCTTCGGCCAACGAAGAAATATCGTTGCGCTTAGCATAAATGCTGGCAGGACCTGCCGAAACTCGCCCTTCGCGAAGATCAAACTGCACTATCGGCCGACCAATAGCCATATACTCCATGATCTTATTCATAGTAGAGATATCGTTCATGGCGTTAGCCTCGTCTGGGCAGACGCAAACGTCTGCGGTCGCTATGATTGATCCAAGCTGCAACCCAGATGATACTAGGCCCGTGAACTCGACATAAGCTGTCAGACCAAGATTTGCTACCTGTCCTTTAAGCCGCTGCAGTTCCGTCCCTGCTCCTACAAGTATGAATTGGATATCGTCGCGCTTCCACTTTCGGACTATCAGATTCGCGGCTTCAATCAAGTAGTCAAGTCCGTCCTGACTTCCCATTATTCCGACGTAGCCCACAAGATGCTTTCGCCCGCGTCGCCATTTTTCGTCTGCCTGCGCACCATCGAAGCGCTCGAGATTCGGAGCTGATCGGACCACAAACACATTATCGGGGGACATCAGGCCACGTGTCAGCGCAATCTGCTTAAAGCTTTCATTGGTCTCAATCGAGACATGTGCAAACCTGTATGTTAGGCGCTCGCAGAGCTTCATCAGGCGGACTAGAATCCCGTCGGGGTGTTGTCCCTTTGCAACCATAAGTTCCGGCGCCGCGTCGTGATGATCATAGATAAGGCGCGCTCCTGCCGCGACCAATGGGAGGGCGGCGAGAAAGAGCAGGTCCGGAGGATTGCAGACTTGAACAACGTCAATGCGATGCCGCAGCCGAATGGATAGAGCAAGGCGGAGGTGCGCGAAGATCGCTATAGCATATTCTAGCAGATACGCCACCGCACGACGAGCTTCCGGGCCTGGCGAGTATCGGTAGATGCAGACTCCCTCAAGGAGCTCACGACGTAGCGGATACTCCGCGGTTCTTGGGCAGATGACATGCACCTCATGGCCTGCTTCATGGAGGGCTAGCGCTTCCTGCCAGACGCGCCGGTCGAACGGAACCGGAAGATTCTGCACAGTTATTAGCACACGCATATCGCTCCCTTTGCCTGCTCCAAACCTTACGGTTGAGAGCGTATCGTAGGAGTCCCTGCTTTGTATGGATAACAGAAAGCCAAGTACCCATGTTCGCGAAGGTTTACGGTTCTTCGAACCTAATCTCGACTTTCGCGGTTTAGGCGGCGACGTCTTCTGGTCTTCCCAGGCTAGGGCTATCGATCTTCGGCCCTGAGCTTCTGGACGTTTGTATAAAGTTTTCATGCGGCTTTGCCGAGGCGCGGGCGGCTAAGGTAGTCGTTGACTTGGCGGTCGATGACGCGGAGGGCATGCGTCGGGCATGCGGTGGCCGCCATGGCGGCGTACTTGCCGGTCAGCCGGGCGACGGCGTCGGCGGACATGGGCGTGCCGCTGCGGGTGCAGAGCACCGGCGACTGTGGCGGGGCGCCGCGCTCTGCGATCCACTCGGCGAGGATGCCGGTGGTGTGGCCGGTCAGCGGGGTGCAGCGGTCCTTGCGGCCCTTGCCGCGGCAGTAGACGTGCGCACGGTGCCGAGGCGGGCGTCGCTGATGGCCAGGCCGGTGATCTCGGAGACCCGCAGCCCGGTCTGGGCTGCCAGGACCAGGAGCGCGTGGTCGCGGCGGCCGTGCCAGGTCGCCTGGTCCGGCGCGGCGAGGATCGGGTCGAGTTCGGCGGGGGCGAGCTAGCTAAGCTAACGATGGTACGCCCAGGAGCGGACCACCGCGATCTACGCGAAGGTCGACCTGGCCCGGCTGTCGGCCCTCCCGCTGCCCTGCCCTCGGGGAGCCGCACAGTGAGCCTGCGACAGCATGCCGAGGACTACCTGGCCCTGTGCCGGGCCCTGGGCCGGTCGGTGAAGAACGCCGGCAGGATGGGCGCGAGCGCGGTCATCGGGTGGCTCCCTTCTGGGCGGGGGCCTCTAGCCGGGCGGCGGCCAGGGCGAGGAGCCCGGGGTCGGCTTCGAGGTACCAATGCGTTGACTCGGCGTTCGAGTGGCCGAGGTAAGTGGACAGGACGGGCATCTGGGCCCGGACGTCGGTGCCGTCCTGGAACCACCTGGTCAGGGTCGTGACCGCGAACGTGTGGCGGTTATGGCGAATCCGCATAAGAGGCATTATGCGGACGGCTGGGTTATGTTCCCTGTCGTGGTGTTTGCGGTGGCTGGGGCGGCGGGAGTCGTGCTGCAGTCCGCATGATCCTGGGCGACATGTCCGTATCGGCGGAGGATCACCTTGTTCGTTCGTCGAGCAGGGGTGATTCTCATGGGAGAGGAAGATGCCAGAGTCGCCGCGGGCCGTGTCCTGGCGGCGCTGCGTGAGGCCGGGAGGTCCGAGGGCACGATCCGCCGCTACCAGGTGATGCTGGACCGTTTCGTGGCGTTCCTGGCCGGACGCGGCCTGAGCGGGGCGGGTGAGCAGGCGTGCGTGGACTTCATCGCCGGCCAGACCGGGACCAGGCTGGGGGCGCTGCGGGAGCCGGTAGCGGACACGGATGTCCAGCTGGTCCGCCGGCCGACGGTGCTGATGGCGGAGGCGCTGGCGGGCCGGGAGGTCGTCATCGACCGGCCGGTGATCCCGGTGAGGGATGGCTGTCCTGCCCGGTTCCGCGCGCTCCGGGACGACTACGTCGCCTCGTGCCAGGCGCGTGGCAACGCCGAGGCGAAGGACAAGGCAGCCAGCCGGTTCCTGGCCTATCTGGACGAGGCGGGCGCCGGTGACCTGGCCGCCCTCGGCGTGCGGGACGTGTCAGGCTTCCTGCTGCGCCAGCGCGGGCTGCGGCGCAAGACCATCGCGAGCATGAGGTCGTGCCTGGCGGACTTCCTGGCCTTCCTGGCCGCTACGGGCCGCAGGGCCTGGCCGGCCGGCTGCCGCCGCACCGGCACCTGCGCCACGAGTCCGAGCCTCACCTGTGGACCGCTGAGGAGATCCGCCGGGTGCTGGCCGTGATCGACCGCCAGTCCGCCATCGGCAAGCCGACTACGCGATGATCTTGCTTACCGCGAGGCTCGGCCTGCGGATCTCCGACCTTCGCCACCTCGACCTCGGCGACCTGGACTGGCGGGCGAAGACCCTCACGGTCATCCAGCGCAAGACAGGCAAGAGACGTCTGATGTATAAGTAGTTCAGTACGGTCGTGGCGTCGGCCTACCAGCGCGGTAGGTTTGCGTGCGGCCCGTCCGATCTATTGTCCAAGGATGTTTAAATGACGATTAGCACGCGATCAGTGGCGTCTGGCTAACCGCCGCATATCATATCGGGCGAAGCATAGAGCTCTGGGCCCATGCCTTCCCGCTCTAAGCCAGTTTACTAGAGCAAGACCAACTCGGAATAATGTCATATGATCCAGCTCTTCTCCCAGGAAGCGGACATGCGCATACCAGATAACAATACCGCGGACCGGCAGCATATAGTCTGGATTGCCGGAGAGTCTTGGGACCGTGATGGCGGCACGCACCGCGAGATGGCAACTGCACTAGCCAAATATGGTTATATCCTCTATGTTGACCCGCCAGCTTCTCCGCTCACGCGGGATAGTGGCAGGCGTATTCTTAAGCCTGTACTTGTTGAAGCCACAGACCGGATTATCCGTTTGAGGCCTGTCGCCCTTCCTGGCTTCACGAGGCCGGGAGTGCGCGCGACAACGCCGGTGCTAGTACGAGCACAGTTGCGTTGGGCGATGCGCAAACTCGGCTTCCATCCGAGTGCTGTGGTAATGCTTTATCTGGGGAAACTGCTAGGCGGTTGGGGTAAAGACGTCACTAACGTACTGTTCGGTACAGATGATTACGTTGCCGGAGCTCGACTCATGCGTATCTCTCCGGGACACATGCGTCGGCGGGAGAGCCAGGCACTGTCTAAGGCGAACATCGTCGTTGCAGTTTCCGATGATCTGGCAAAGCGGTGGTCAAACATGGGAGCGGACCCGGTGGTTATCCCCAATGGTTGCTGGCCTCTTCGCAGCACTAATCAGACCCCATTCGAAAGGATAAACCTTCCGAGACCGATAGTCGGTTTGGTAGGTCGGCTGTCGGAACGAATTGACTTCGATGTAATCGAAGCGATTGCCGACTCAGGGCTATCGCTCCTTCTTATAGGCCCGCGGGATCCCCGCTGGGAGCCGAGACGCTTCGAAAAGCTCACGAGCAAGTCGACAGTTCGCTACATCGGCCCGGTTCCCAAGGCTGATGTAGCAGCCAAATTGGCAGCCATTGACGTAGGCATAACCCCATACCAGGATAGCATCTTTAACCGTGCCTCGTTTCCTCTGAAGACCCTCGAGTATCTGAGTGTCGGCATTCCCGTTGTAGCCACCAGCCTTCCGGCCACGCAATGGCTGAAAGCCGACTTGGAGGGTGCACTCCCACAAAGCCTCACGGATCAGGTCTTGGTTCTTGCGGACAAGGGCCAGGATTATGTTAACGCAATCCGTACATTGGCAGTCGGACGACGCGATGTGGCAAGCCATTGCATTGAATTCGCAGAACGACATTCATGGAGTCGGCGGGCAGAACGTTTCGCGGCCGAGATAGGGCTAAAGTCCATTTCGTCTATGGAAGACAAATTATAAATCTCGATCGTTCGGGGAGCTCCGCACGCCTAAAAATCTAGTTGAATTAAGAGCTTAGGGATCAAGGATACGCTGAGTGTCATGTCGCCGAGTCCGATCAGCTAAGCCCGCGCAAGATTAATATCTATGGAGCAGGAACGATTCACGCGCAACCATTTTGCCGCGTCTTGGGCGCGCTCCTTGAAGAGTTGCGGCCCGGAGGCCGCCATCGGTCCTGCTGGTCAAGGTCGAGAAGGCCGTCACCGCTACCGTGGAGGAGATGCCGCGTCACGCCACTGGTCACATGCCCTGAGTTGGGCCATTCTAGTGCGCAAGTTAGTTGGGGCGGTTGATGGCGTCGAGGGCGTGGCGTAGGTCGTCGGGGATGGGGTCGGCGGCGGTGATGGTCTGGCGGCCGGCCTGGATCTGGATGGTGCGGTAGCGGCGGGCGGTCTTGACGAACTTCCTGGTCGACCAGCCGGTCCTTGCTTCGAGCCATCGGGTGACGGCGAGCGCGGCGAACACGATGCTCAGGTGGGCCTCGATGGAGTCGCGTTTGCGGTGGTGATCGGCCGGGCCTGCAGGTCCGACTTCGACATGCGGAAGCTCTTTTCGATTCTCCACAGCTCGTGGTAGGAGCTGATGACGAAGTCGGCGGTGACGGGCTCGCCGTCGGGGGTGGCTTCGAGGTTGGTCTTGTAGCCCTTGATCCCGGCCAGGGTGCCTTGGCCTCCAGGTCGCGGTTGACGCTCTTGACCCCGCCCTCGAGGGCGATGAACCGGTTCCGCTTGACCCGGGGCGAGCCGGCCGACCAAATCGAGGTGACCCGGCTGACACTGGCCCAACCGTCGTGCCGCCTGCCGCAAGGTCCTGATCCGGACCGACTCTGGCGGCGGGACGCACGGGTTCCTGCATTGGCTGACCGCACCGTCACGGCGCCTGCCCTACTCGGTCGGCATAACGATCACCGAGGACTTGCAGACCGCCGTCCTGAGGTCGCCAACCTGGAGAAAGCAAGACCGCCTACCCGGATTTCCTGATGACCGTTGACAGGTCCGCCCGTAATCCCGACAAATGCCGTCGAAAACACAACCAGGATGCATGTTTCTCTATTCGGGCTTAAACCGGTCTCTGTACACCTGACGTAGTCTCGGAAATCGCTGCCCAAGCGCACGCCGCACGAGCAGCGCCCGATGTATGCCGCGTAGCATCAACCGGGTCGGGATGGTCGCGAAACTATAATCGGGATAACCACTATTGAATCGTTGATCCCTCCACGCATCCTCAGAAGTCGGCTCGCGGAGTAGTGTGAATGCTGCGGATCTGTTATCGAAGATCCCGTCGAGCCGCCAGACTGACTCCAAGTCCATATGCTGGAAGGTTGGCTTGACCGCTGGAATCGGAATGTCATCTAGGAGCAGCTTGCCACCGACCTTAAGAGCGCGGGTAACGTAGTGCCAGTCTACGATCGGAAGAGGGAACGAGTGTGCTCCGTCGACCAGTGCGACATCCAGTGTGCGCTCGCGGGTCAGAAATGACGGCAGGATATCATCGGAGAACCCCACGATGAACTCCAACTGGCTGTCGTCGACACCGACCTTCTGACAGTAGTCGCGGATGAGTTGATGCTCTGCTGGGTCCGGACTCACTGCCGTGTGCTTGGCCCCAGCAGCAGCGAATACCACGGTAGTCATGCCGGCGCCAACCTCGAATGTCCTGTCCCCGGGACGGACCAGCTTGCGGACTGCGTACAGCGTTCCATCAGTGGCATCCCAGTGTGTAGTACCCGACAAGTGAAACGCCGGCTCATCCGCCAGCAACCGTCGGACGATATCTATGTCGTGGGAAACGGTCACGCTAACACCTCAACAGAGTAGATTTGGGAAACTCGTCTTCTGAGCACCGTTCGACCACCAAGCTGATGATCCCGTCTCATTCTGTGTACAGGACGTACATCCTGTACGCTTAGTTTATTAGTAAATATTTGATCATGAGCAAATCTGTTCCCTTTGCGTTCCCATCGCCAAGCTAAGACGACTGCAGGCCAGCGGACCTGCTGAGGCAAACAAGACGACCAAACTCACGGCTATGTAGAGCCACGATAACCGCGCAGCGGTAGCTCAGATCGTGTCGGATAAGTTCGCGTCACCCGATGTGCTCTGCTGCGCATCGCGTGCCTCGGCGGCGGACCTACGGGTATCCCAAGGGTGCGACCGAAGTTGTCATACAGCCGAAGAATGCGTCGTACGCGCGGACGCATCATCCATCTCCGTCCCACGAAGAAAAGCAGTTGTGGACCGGCGAGAATCAGATAACAAAGGCCACCGACCGTCGTTCCAACGATGAGCTCCACAATCGGGCTGTCGAACCGAGACGCCGCGAGCCAGGCGAGACTTGCTGCGACCGCTGCGATCACCAGGGGCGGCAAAGCAGCCTTGACAAGCAGGCCGATCTGTACACCGGTAGTCCTCATCAATACGATGAGGTAGCAGGGGAGAACGACAGGTGTGATTACGACCACGTGGGCAATAGCGGCGCCTTCGATGCCTCTCTCGTGTACCCCTATGGCCATGGCCGGAACAAGCACGGCGAGCCATATCAACTGAATGACGAGCACAGAGGTCGATCGCCCCAACGCCGCAAGCATGTTCGAAAACAACACGCATACAATCGAAATTAGCCCGTAGACCGACATGATTGATAGCACATCGATCGCAGCCGCCCACTTTGTCCCGTACAAGGTAAGAATAAGAGGACGTGACAACACCATTGCAAACGTACACATCGGGGCCGCTATCAACGTTACGGCGCGCACGCCGTCAGCTATTGCAGTCGTAAGCTGGGCGGCGTCGTGTTTGACTCGGGAGAACGCCGGCATTGCAACGGTTCCCAGCATGCCCAGTAGCAGAGATGACGACCAAGAGGCAGCGTTGAAAGCGAGCACATACGTGCCGAGTGCTACCGCACCCATAAAACGCCCGATGAGGGCGTAGTCAACGTTCTGCAGTATATAGCCAACAAAATTGGCGCAAGCAAGGGGCAGTCCGTACCTATAGAGAATCGACAATGCGCTGCGTCTCATCCCAGGCAGGTGAAGCCTCGGGACGGACAACAGGATCACGGTGCAAGAAACCGCTTGGGCCGCTACCCGCGACCAGGCGAAGGCCATCGCCCCGCTTCCATGCTTGGCTAGGACCAAGAGAATAATGGTTGAAGGTATAAAGCCGAGCACATTAGCTAGGAATATTCTTCGTTGATAGAAATCCCGCACACACTGTGCCGTCGGAACCGCGGCCACGCCCCAAAGCACCATAATGATGCTCATGACGCGCACCGGACCAGCAGCATCGCGGGAGCCAAGACTGGTTGCGATGGGTTCAGCAAACAGCTCGAGCACCGAAGCCATCAGCAAACTCGACCCCAAAGACACGGTCCACAAAGTCGGGGCCAGAGCTTCTACTTCTAGATCGGCGCGTGCTAGGCACGATGTGACACCGAACTCACCAAAAGCCGTGACAATAGTAAATGCTGTCGTGGCCACGGCGAACACGCCAAAATCATGCGCGTTCAGAATGCGGGCTACAAGCGCCGTGACTCCGATGCTCGACAAGCGCAGCAGCATCGCGCTTCCCACGCTCCAGATCACACCGCTACGCACATTCGCTGAGAGAGAGCGCGATTTACTCTGCTTGGAAGACACCAAGCGAACCATCGTATTCCGAGATGCACTCTGAACGGAAGTCACAGCAGCGAATCGCAGGATGTTAGCAGCACCGACATGCCCGAAGCGAGGCATCCGTGACAGACGTTGCTCGGCGAATTGCTTCCGCTACACGGCATGTGACCCCCCCGGTCTATTGGCCCTGTCCGGTCTTGCGATGGCGATGCTGGCCAACGACTCCCATGTCGTCTTATGCTACCTCGTGGCAACGTCGGCTGCCGCCTCAAGCACATTTTAGTGAACCTTTTTCATCCCGGTTATGCCTCACCGAGCTGCAAAACGTGGAATGGCCTTGGCAAGCTGGCTGACGCGCCAGGGGCTGCAGCTGGGCAGCAGTGCAGCTTGCGGAGGATGCGTCACGTCTTGAGCTGCGCGTTTGCCTTTTGCCAGGTGCTCGGAGTTTCGCGTGAGCCCGGTTGGCCTCTTTCTGCGGCCCGGGCTTGTTGTTGCCGTTGTAGGGGTCTTCGCGTGAGTGCTTCCCTGATAGCCCTCGTCGGCGAGGGTGAGCAAGCCCGCGGCCTTCAGTTCTGACAGGGCGCCCCATATCCACTCGGCCTCCGATGAGGGGGGAGCGCATGACGCAGCGCGGTGTCGGAGTTTGATGAGCATGGCCAGGCAGCGTGCGTCACCATGCTGCAGCAGCCCGGGTCACGTAATGTCGTCGCAGGCGGCGCCCCGGATCGGGAACCAGGGACGCAGCATGCCCGTGACTGGGCGGAGCGGCAGATGGCAGGCAAAAGCCGCCGGTGCGAGGTAGTAGGGCCATGGTCTCGCCGACTCCCTCACCGAAAGCCCCTGTACCATCACAGCATGAGTACAGCCGCGCCTCCAGCCGCTCATGCAACGCGATGGGAAATAACGCGGCGACATTGGGTTGAATGCTCACTGTTGTGACTGGGAAGGGGCTCTCTAATTCCGCCGCCATCGAAGCATGTGACCAGTGGCGTGACGCGGCATCTCCTCCACGGTGGCGGTGACGGCCTTCTCGACCTTGACCAGCAGGACCGATGGCGGCCTCCGGGCCGCAACTCTTCAAGGACCTGACTTGGGCCACTTTTGGACTGTGGCCGGGTTGGTGGGCTGTTGACCTGTGGGTATCCGGTTGGCTGGAGCTGAAGTTGCGCACTAGGCCGGGGCCCGTAAAGTGGCCTGGTGTCGTATATGCGGACCGTGAAGACCACGTCGGGCGCGACAGCGGTGCAGGTCGTGTGGTCCTCGCGGCGCGGCGCACGCGAGATCGAGCACCTAGGGTCGGCGCACGATGAGGCGCGGCTGGAGGCGCTGAAGGCGGCGGCGCGGCAGAAGATCGCGGTCGGGCAGGCGGAGCTCGAGCTCGGCCTGGAGCTCGCGGGCGGCGGGCCGCTGCCGATCACGTCCTCCAGGATGGGCCACCTGGTCGATTCCCTCGAGCGGGCCTACCGGGTCCTGGGGTTCGAGGACGCGGCGGACGGCGACGTGCGGTGCCGACGTGCCGGTCATCCCCCGTGCCCTGCTGCCGTCGGCGACCGCCAGGGCAACGCCGTTCACCTACTCCCAGGCCGACCTGGATGGCCTGCTCGGCGCCTGCCCGGCCGTGTTCGCCAACGCCAGAGTAGCCGCGACGGTGCGGGTGGTGTGCGTGATCGGCCCCAGTCGCGTCCCAGAACCTCCTGGGCTCTCCCCGGCTTTCAGGATTGGGTTGTTAGCCGGTCAGTAGGGTGAATCGGGGCAGAGGCCGCCGTAGACGAAGTCGGCCATCGTGATGAGTGCGTCAGCGCTGCGGAATCCGCGTGCGCGCGTGATGAGGGCGTTGAGCTGGGCGTTCAGTGCCTCGGCGCGGCCGTTCGACGGGCCGTGGTCGAGGGTGTTCCAGATGAGGTCACGGAACCGGGTGAGTGTTTTCGCCAGTTTCGCGAATTCCGGGATGCGGGCCCTGCGCGCCCGGGAGACGAGCCCGGCGAGCAGGGCCTTCCCGTCGGGTCCCTTGACCCGGAAGGCCTCGCGGAGCTGCTCTTTTATGAGGTAGCCCTTGTAGAGGGGCTTGTTGCCGGCCGCGATCCTGGCGAGGGCGGTGCGCTGCCCGGTGGTGAGGTTCTCCGGTTTCTTGCGCAGTGCCCGCATTCCGGTGCCGGGCGCGGCGGCCTGGTCGGCGTGGCCGGCGACGCGGAGCTCGGCGGCGAGGCGGCGGCGGAGCTCGTCGAGCCTTTCGCCCGCCCATTTCACGACGTGGAAGACGTCCGGGCAGATCAGGGCCTGCGGTGCCTTTTCCTTCGCGACGTCGTGGATCCAGGCCGCGCCGTCGGCCGGCACGTGCGTCAGCAGTTTCGATCTGTCTATTCCGAGCTGGTCGAAGAATGCCTTCACGCTGTCCTGGCTGCGCCCTTCGGCGATCCAGGCGATCTTCCCGGTGGCGTGGTGGGTGACGACGGTGAGGTACTTGCCGCCGCCCTTGCCCCAGGATTTCTCGTTGATGCCGATCATCCGCTGGCCCGCCAGCCGGTCCTGGCCGGCCGTCGCGCCGGCGGCGGCCCTGGAGACGATGCCCGCGAGGGCCTCCCAGGTGATTCGCAGCTCGGCGGATGCTTTCGTCCAGGGCATCTGCGCGCCGAGCCCTGCCGCGTCATCCCCGAACGGGAGAGTGAAACGATCATCGTGACGCGCCCACGGAACCGCGGCGGTGATCTTGCCGTGTTCCGGGCACTCGATCCGCGGCACGGCGGACTCGAGGTAGCAGCGCTTGCCGTGCACGTCGAGGGTCCGCCACCGTCGCACGTCCGATTCGACCGGGACGCCCCGGTTCCCGCAGCGCGGGCACCGGTTCCGCGCCTCGTCGTCCGGCTCGACCACGACGATCAGGATCTTCTCCGGTGCCCGTTTCTTCGGCGGCCACCGCTCGATAGAGGTCCTGACCACGGTCGCGTGCTCGGTATCGAGCACTTCGTCCCAGATCGACCCGTCTACCACCCGTCCGGGCCCTCCGTAGCGCACGCACCGTTACCTCGAACAAACGGGACGCTACCGGAGGCTGACGTGCCCGTTTCAGCCCGACACGCCGAAGATGCTGGTAAAACCCTAAAACCTGAAAGCCGGGGAGAGCCACCTCCTGACAGTACAAGAGCCTTCATGGAGAGCAAGGTACGGCTCCCCAAAGGCCCGACTCAGATTCTGCCGGTTGCTTCACTGAGGTTTTCCCAGCGACTTTCAGACGATCATCTTGTGCTCGATTTGGGTGAGGACGAGTGCGGCTTTCACGATGTCGCCTATCTGGGCCGGGCTGACGGTGACGTGCTGGAGGGCGCGCCAGCGTTCCTTCAGGAGGGCGAAGCCGCGTTCTCCCTGGCAGTGGAGGCCGCGGAGGAGCATGCTTCGGCATTTGGCGTCGGTGTCGAGATCGCCTTCGGCTGGCTTTTTCACCGGGATGAGCACTCCGGCGCCTGCGCCCTCGTACCCGGAATCGGCGAGGCAGGGAAAGACCTTCAGCCAGGGCAGCAGGGCGGGCAGGACCAGCTCGCGGGCGGCGGTGATGTCGTGGGTGCTGCCCGGCCGGACCTCCGATGCCCACAGGGGCACGCCGTCCGGGGAGATGATGCCCTGGACGAGGCCGGCGTGCTCGTGCGCCTTCCCGGAATACCATTTGTCAATCTCTGTCCCTTTCCTGCTGGTTTTCTTGTCCGAGCAGCGGTCGGAGGAGATCATCGTGCCGTCCAGGATCACGTAGGGAAGTCCCTGGCCAGCGGCGTTTTCGAGGGCCTGCTCGAGGGACGGGGCCTACCGGGCGAGGACCTCGATGCCCTCGTCCTTGTACCGGTAGGCGGTGGACTGCGAGATGCCGAACCCCTGGCCGAGCCGCCGCAGGTCCGGCTTGTCCCGGAACCAGGCCAGGAGGAACTTCGCCTGCTGCCAGCAGGTCAGGGCGCGGGTTCCGTTCCTGGTGCCGAGTTCGGCCCGGTGCTTCTTCAGCAGGTCCGAGACCTTGATCATGAGTTGGAGCGGCACATCGAGAGTGGCACGATAGGTGATCACGCGGAGCCTTCGGACGGACGGACTTGTGGTGAGTCCTCTTGTACCGAGGGCTCCGCGCCCGTTCAGCGATCTCCTGTTATGCCCGCGTGTCTACCCGATCAGGCGGTTACGCGCCGACTGCCCAACTCGGCCCTGCTGGGGAAACCTCACTGGATGGCTGCGCACAGATGAGATACGAGGGACACCTGTGCCCTCGCTGAAACTCTAATACTATGACGTCCACTCCGCGCCCCGCAGGTACCGGTATGCCGATGCCCGAATAACGGAAGCCTGCGTTGGCCGCGGAAATCGGATCTAGCAAGTTGCGTGCGTCCATGATGACCCGAGTGTTCATGACCGCTGCCAGATCGGCAAGATCGACTGCGGCGAATTCTGGCCATTCAGTGCCGATAACCAGGACGTCAGCATCCTTACATGCGAGAAAGGGAGAGGAAGCGACCTCAATCCCCAGCAGAGTTCCGGCCGGCACCGTAGGATCGTAGGCGTGAACAGTCGCACCGAGGTCTGTGAGACGCTGCGCGATCTCGAACGCCGGGGACTGTCGGCGATCGTCGGTACCCGCTTTGTAGGTTAGTCCCCACAATGCGACCCGCTTCCCGGCGACTTCGTCGTCCAGTGCCGAGATCACCTTGTCCACGACCCACCTGATGTGCTGAACGTTGATGGCAATCGCGGCCTTGACCAAAGGCTGATCGCAGCCGAGTTGGTCCGCGGTTCGTACGAGTGCCTCCGTGTCTTTCGGGAAGCAAGATCCGCCCCATCCGGGGCCGGGTTTCAGGAAGGAAGTCCCGATCCGGTGGTCGGCGCCCATGCCCTTCATCACCGATCTGACGTCGGCTCCGGCCGCCTCGCACATCTCGGCTATCGAGTTAACAAACGTGAGGCGGACGGCGAGGTACGCGTTGGACGCGTACTTGATCATCTCTGCGCTAGCAACGTCCGTGAGGATCGACCGAGAGTAGGCGAACGGGCCGTACAGGTCGGCCACTCTCTGCGCTACCGATTCCGACGCCGCCCCGACGACGACCCGATCGGGACGCAGGCAGTCCCGCAGGGCGCTGCCTTCGGCGAGGAACTCCGGATTCGACACCACGTGAACGTCAGTTCGCCCTAGACCGCTCAGCACCATTTGCCCGGTGCCGACCGGCACCGTCGACTTGGTGATGACAACCGCACCGGGATGCAGGTGGGGACCGATTTCCTCGGCAACCTGCTGAACGAAAGAAAGATCGGCCCATCCGTCGCCTGCCATCGGAGTAGGCAGGCACAGAAAGACAAAGTCCGCGTGCTCGGCGGCGAGCTTATTGTCTGTGCTGAATCGTAGGCGCTTGGCCGTAAGCATCTCCTCTACCACTTCGGCAAGCCCTTCTTCCACGATCGGCACTTGACCACGCGCGAGCTGTTCCACCCGTTCGACTGACTTATCAGTACAGTCCACCTCGTGGCCGAGCAGCGCGAGGCTCGCGCTCAGCGTCAGACCAACGTACCCTGATCCGATAACGGCAATCTTCTGGCTGATCGCTGTCGGCTGCACATCGAATGAGTCTTTGGACACTCCTACCCCCTTCATTTATTAAATTCTTTGGCCCCGGTAGAATAGTCGGCGAAACTGCTGCGAAGCACAGCTAATTTGTCGACACGGACGGCTTGCTATTACCTGATTGGTTGAGCAAGACAGCGCGCAGACACTAGCGGATGGCCGCCGGGACACCTGTGTCTGCGCGCTGTGGGTGGAGCGCGCGTCCCGCAGGCGAACAGTTCTCACCGCTTTGCATCATGTAGCACCCCTGAACTCGCTCACGGGCGGACGCGCCAAGGTCAGCACGGGTGCGTGCTTCGAACTGACTCGCCCGCCGCCGTCACACTCAACAACAAATTGTCGCCGTAAATGAGGACGAGCAGTACGTGTTCGGGTTAAATTTTCATAACATAGTAAAACTTAGAAGATTTGCTGTGATGAGTGATCTGTTCAGCGGTAATTATTCGGCCTGGTGGCGACGCGGACGTTGCCGTCGTTGCTCACAGCCGTAAAGAAGTTCTCCGCAAGGCACAACAGAAGGTGAGCTCCTGGGCGCAACAACACGTCCGGCGGGGTCCGCGGTGCTCCTGCCTGGGTTGGTTACAGGGTGTTAACAGCTTCGATTCACGATTTCGGCCTTGAACGTAGCCGCCCATTGGTAGGCGATCATGAGTGGCCACAGATGCTTCGGCAGCGGAGTCGTGACAGCGTAGATCTTGCCGCTGTAGCATCGCCCGAACCTCAGCTCTGCCCGCCAGGTCTGATCCGGTGTCGTAACGAGAACGATGGATCGGAATCCGTACTCCTCGGAGAGTCGGCCGGTCGCCTCTGCCTCGCCTTGCGTCGTGTCGGGATTGGGCATAAAGCAGAGCACAGTCGCAGCGCCCACGTGTGTTCCACATAGTTGTGGCGGGATGGGCTCCCCCTCCGAAAGGACCAGGTAGCGTGCCAGCCCGTGATCGGCCAGGGCGATCGCCGCCGCAATCCGATTTCCCGCTCCGCCAGGCACGACGATGGCATCGACGCGCGCAGGCATACCCGTCGTCGGCCAGATAAATAGGCGAGCGGTGGCCCCGCACCACAGGGTGAGTAGCATCGCGAGTGCGATCAGGACACGGCGCCGCCGCCGAGACCAGAGCCCCCACCGTCCACGGTCCATCGGCTGGGGAGAAGGAGCCTCGGAAACGGGAATCGGAGAGGGATCCGCCGTCATCGGTGGCCTTCAGATTGGACCCGTATCACGTCAGCTCAGACAAGCGTGGAGGGCAGTCGCGCGGCGTATGCGGCGCAGTCCTCATTGGTAGGCAGCACGCTGCTCCGCGGGGCGTCGTCGAGCGTGAACGCCGCAGCGTCCCTGCCCGACAGCACTGGAGCGCCGGCCAGGCCATCCAACGGCCTGGCGATGCCGAGCGCCGAGTTGAGTGGTGTACGCCATGCTCCCGTCCGGGAGCGCACGGAGTCAAGCACAGGTACAGCATCGCCGGCTGCCCCGACAGTGCCATGAAGTCACGACCGAGACCCTCGGCGAGAAGTGCCGCGCGCCGATCCTCGTCGTCGAGGCGCACCGCCTCCGACTTGCCGAACCCAGGCGACCCCACCCGAAGGTCCAGCACCACCTTGAGCACGGCACGTGCCGCGCAGCTCATGTGCTTAGCCTCACCCCGCGGCACATCGGAGTAGTGGATCCCCGGAATCACGCCACACCGGGACACCAAGCAGCTCACCTGAGGACTCCGAGCTTGTAGCCGAGGTCGGCGAGCTCCACGGCGCGGAACGCCTCCACGAAACTGTCGCGATTATCCCGGGGAGCTTGGGGGGTGAACATCCGCGCACCATCGATACCAAGTGGCTCCACGAACGCGATGGTATCGGGTTTGGCGTTTCCGGAGGTCACGAGTAGCCCTCGCAGTAGAAGATGTCCAGCCGCACGCGAATTTTAGGGCCGCGCGGAACGCTCTCGGCATCGAGGGCCACCCATCGTCTGCGAGCGCGACCCGGGTATCTCGGCCCCTAGCCCGCGGGCATGCCCGCACGATCACCGAGGTGGCTTGGGCGGAGCCGGACATATATGGCTTAACGACAGGTGAAGTCGGCGTGCCCGCTGCGCGACCCGGGGGCCGACCCACTACCCTCGCTAGTGGGCAAGTTCTCGCGCTAACAGCTAAGGAGCTGACGACGGTGGCGTCCATTGAAGCGGTGCATGCCAGGCAGATCCTGGACTCCAGGGGAAACCCGACGGTGGAGGTCGAGGTCGTGCTTGACGACGGCTCCGTCGGCCGGGCGGGCGTGCCGTCCGGCGCGTCCACCGGCGCGTTCGAGGCTGCGGAGCTGCGCGATGGCGGCAGCGAGTATGGCGGCAAGGGCGTCAGCCGGGCGGTCGACAACGTGGTGGACGAGATCCAGCCGGAGCTGCTCGGCCACGAGGCCGACGACCAGCGCCTGGTGGACCAGACGCTGATCGACCTCGACCGCACGCCGAACAAGTCGCGGCTCGGCGCCAACGCGATCATCGGCGTGTCGATGGCGGTCGCCCGGGCCGCCGCCGACTCGGCCGGCCTGCAGCTCTTCCGCTACCTGGGCGGCCCCAACGGGCACGTGCTGCCGGTGCCGATGCTGAACATCCTCAACGGCGGCGCGCACGCCGACTCCAACGTCGACGTCCAGGAGTTCATGATCGCGCCGATCGGGGCGCCGACCTACACCGAGGCGCTGCGCTGGGGCGCGGAGACCTACCACGCGCTCAAGGCGGTGCTCAAGCAGCACGGCCTGTCCACCGGCGTGGGCGACGAGGGCGGCTTCGCCCCGAACCTGGAGAACAACCGGGCCGCCCTCGACCTGATCGTGGAGGCGATCGGCAAGGCCGGGTACACCCCCGGCCGCGACGTCGCGCTGGCCATCGACGCGGCCGCGACCGAGTTCTACCACGACGGCGCCTACCACTTCGACGGCAAGCCGCAGTCCGCCCAGGACATGATCGCGACCTACTCCGACTGGGTGAGCAGCTACCCGATCGTGAGCGTCGAGGACCCGCTGGCGGAGGAGGACTGGGCCGGCTGGCAGGCCTACACCGCCGCGCAGGGCGACCGGGTGCAGATCG
>Ga0335072_10005891_pt1 | contig 17999 bp, 10 predicted proteins | sample Lox_Sample_21_FD_206725 | JGI IMG/M metagenome (GOLD analysis project Ga0335072, IMG submission 206725) | Soil microbial communities from Loxahatchee National Wildlife Refuge, Florida, United States - Lox_Sample_2.1 | ecosystem: Environmental > Terrestrial > Soil > Wetlands | place: USA... | reverse complement strand
AGGGACTCGCAACTCAGACAGGTCCTATTCCTCATGGGCACGGCAAGCTTCAGCAGAGATTCTCGAACCCCACCGCGGCTCTGAACGCCTTCGACTTCACTCTGCCGGGCTACTCCGGCACGCGCAATCCGATGCGGGGCGATGGATTTTTCGAGGACGATGCCGGCCTGGGAAAGACATTCCAGCTGATGGAAAGCTATCGGCTGAAACTGGGGCTCGAGGTGTATAACGTCTCGAACAGCGTTCGATTCGATGCCCATTCCGTATCGGCGGACCTGGGCTCTCCGGCAACGTTTGGCAATGCCACCAGCGAACTGACGAACCCGCGGCTGGCGCAGTTCTATGGTCGTTTCGAGTTCTAGGGTGGTGCTGCCGATACGGCCTAAGTGACCTGGAAGGCGAGATGGGTGGTGGAGCGGAGTTCGTCCGCCGCAAAATAGATGGCGTCGCCGTGGATGCGGCCGGCGGAGGAGTGGCGCAGCGGCTGACCATCGGGCGGATGAATGTGAATGGCGAGGCCGCCGGTGAAGGGCAGCTCGAAATCGATCTCGATCTGCCAGGATCGATCTCCCTGCGCCAGCGTGGACCAGCCGAGACGGCCGAAACGAGTGGGGCAATGCCCGACCCGAATGCGCTGGCCGGCGGCGAACCAGTGCTTTGGCGCGGCTTTCTGCAGATGGCAGAGGTCGCGGTTGCCCTCCTCGCAGCAGAGGAGCCAGCGCAGGCCCATGGCCGGCTGGAGAACGCTGTTGACGACGGCAGACCAGCCCCAGCGATGGCCCTGCTCGGGCATGCCGCCGGGGATCCACGCGTCCTCGGGCGCGTAGCGGCTGCCTGAGTCGGCTGCGAAACAGGTGAGCGCGTAGAGGGTGAGGAGAAACGGACGGTAATCCTGCTGGCGAATGCGGACGGAGAGGGTTCCGTGCGCCATAAAATTGGATGTGCGCTGCTCCGCGCCATCGGTATGCAGCCCGACGATCTGCATGCCGGCAAGCTCACGGTGGTGAAGGTGACCGAGATCGAGCTGCGGGTCGCCCCAGTCGGCCGTGAACCAATCCATCATGAAGCGATGATTTTCGTAGCTCTCCAGCTGGCGAGGGTCGTGGTGCGTATCGCCGGGAGTGAAGGGAGTAATGCCCGCCTGCTTCATCTGCGGCGAGCAGCGGCTGAGAGTGGTCTGCAGCGACTGCTGGATGAGGCCGCGCATTTCCGCGGCGAGGGCCTGATAGCGATCGCCGAGAGCCTGCCACTCAGGGCGGTTGTGCTCGCGAGCGGCGCGCTGGAGGCAGCGGGCGTGTTCGACGAGGCCGCGCCAGGTCCAGGTTGCGTTCTGGAAGTAATACGGGTGGGACTGCGGGAAATCGTTGTGCGGATCGCCGAGGTCGGCCTCGGGCGAGCCCCAGATGAGGCCGTAGTGAGGATCGCCGGGGGGAAATGCCCGCTTGCTGTACTCATAGCGCGCGAGAACGAACGAGATCATGCGCTCCAGCGTAGGCAATCGGACGGCGAGGGCATCCGCGTCGCCGCTGTAGTCATAAGCGCGGGCTGAGTTAGCGAGAAAGACGCCGGCGTTGAGCGGCGCTTCCACCTGATCCTGGGTGTTATAGAGGAAGTTGCCGTCGGGCAGGATGTAATGGTCGAGATAGTACTGGAAGTACGGCTCAACCTCCGCAGTCAGATTCCACAGCTGCTGCGCCCATACGAATTCATAGTGGGCTACAGGAAAAAGGGCGTGACTGCGTTCCGGGATTTTGGTATAGGCGCCTTCGCCGATCTGATAAGTCGGTCTAAGTCCACGATAACTGGCCCGGGAAAGGGTGATGCCGGCGCGAGCGGCGTCGAGCAGCCACTCGTCGGGAATTTCGACGGGCATGGCGTTCTCATAGAGATCGTGCCAGTGGTTCCAGATACCGGCGAGGGCGGCGTAGAAGTCACCCGGGGAACAGTTGACGTAGCGCCGGGTTTCGGCGAGGGGGTCGTCGGAGCCGGGACCGGTCGAGCGAACGCGGCCCATCAGCCGGCCGTCTTCGCCGGGGGTAACGAGAACGATGCACTCATAACCGGCCTGGTATTGGGGATTCCAGACACCGACGTCGGCGACGGGAAGATACCCGCCGAGCAGAGTGCGCTTGCTGTAGCCGGGGAGATACTCGTAGATCTGCGGATTGCCTTCGGGGAGCATGGCGGTGGGGTCGAAGGCCTGGCCATCCATGTCAGGCGCCCACGCGGACTCATCCCCGGCGACCCATTGACGGCTCCTGCCATCGGGATCGAGAAAGACGGAGCGCAGCGGGCCGGCCTGTTCGTTTCCGGCAAAGGTCCAGCCGATGTATTCATCGCCGAGAGCAGCGACGTTTTCGTAGCAGGGATCTTCGCCGGAGTGCAGGATGTAGTTGCCGGAGACGTCGGGACCGGGGATGTAACGGGCGGTGCGGCGCAGGCGAACATTTTCCGGAGCGCGAACGGGACGAGGCCGGATGCTGGAGAGGCGTCCGACGATTTTGGGAATGCGGGCGATCACGCCACGCTCGGCGGTAACCATGGCGATGGCTCCGCGATGGGTCCCGTGCTTTTCAAAGACGGCGGTGGCCGCGCCGTTGAAATCGGCGACAGCGAGCAGCGTCCAGCCATCGACAGAGGCGCCTATGGGCAGCGGTGCAGCCGAGGCAGAGCCAGCAAGGAGCACGGCATCGCGATGAACGGCAGAGATCAACGGGGGATTCGCCAGGGCCTCCCGTTCGCCGGGAAGAAAATGGCTGTACTCGTTGACGATGCGTGCCGGTGCATAGCCTGAGGCGTCCTGGGGAGCGCCGGCGAGGGCGCGCGCCGTGGGAGCAAGACGGGCGACTTCCAGGGCACCGAGCGAGCAGAGGCTCTCGAGGAAGCTGCGGCGGCTAAAGTGCGGCATACGCGTTTCGTTCTCCCCTGACTGATCCTCGCACGGCGGGAATGCCGCCATGCGGAGAGTTTGCGGCCGCATACGGATTCAATGCGAGAGCCGTATCAGGTTCAGAGCCGGCGACAGGACGCGTCGGCGAAGGGCTCGCCGCATGCTCGCGGGGATATGAGAAGAATCCCGACTCCATGAGAAACGGATCCCTGCGGTCAAATGTCGAACGGCCACGCGCCGGTGTCCTGATACCAGTTGTAATTCTTCTCCGCGGCGGGCCGGAACTGCCAGCGGTCCGGCGTAGTGTTGTTCTGCCAGCCGGAGGCAATGGTCTCCGATCCGCTCGCGGCAATCGCGAAGGCTGCACGCACGGCGGTGCGCTGGTCCGGACCCATGGCCGCGGGCTGGGGCGAGACCATGAGCACCGTCCCGCTGCGGGCCACCAGGTCGAGCCACTGACGGTTGCAGGACCACGGCGTCGCGGTGGTGATGGGGACGCAATCGGCATCGACAGCAAAAAAGGCCCCATGCTGGGGCAGCCTGAACGCCAGCGTGTTGACGCCCATGCGGCGGGTGCGTTCCCACATCTGCCCGCTCACGTCGTCGCCGGTTCGCTGCGCGTCGAAGATGCCCGCCCCGAGGTGGCCGACGGTATTGCAGCCGATCAGGAGGGTGCGCTGCCCCGCGGCCTGCCGAATCGAGCTATAAAGGGCGCGGATGATTTCCGCTGTGGTCCGGCTGCGATCGTGAAAGCTCCAGCCCGGCAGCGTGGGCTGGGCGTGCATTTCAGAACCCCACTGACCGAGAAGCTCGAACGTGGAGTAATCATGCTTGATGAGCTCGTAGCCCCAGCCGGTGGCCTGCGTGACTTTGGCGAGCACCTGCTCCAGGGCTTCCGGAACGGTGGGATCGAAGGCGAGATCGGCTTTGCGGCTGGTGCGGTTGCCGTAACGCGCGTCGGGCAGCAGCAATTCTGCGGCTGTGCCGATGCCGGCCTGCAGCGGACGAATCCACAAGCCAGGGCGAACGCCGCGGTCGCGGATTGCGGCCGCCAGCGCCGCCATATCGGGGTAGGCCTGTTGGTTTTTCCAGCCGTCATCGATCACGGTAAAAGGCCGGGGCCCACGCGCAGGAGCCAGGGAGGCAACGAGCTCCGCATCTCTGACGATCTGAGCGGCAGTGTTCTGGCCATAGGCGTAATACCAGTCGTTGCTGCCGTAGATGACTGCCTGGGGACGGGGAGAATCGCACAGGCTGCGGCAGAAGGAGCGCGCGGCATCGAGGGGACTTTCGCCGGGCTGCCCCTGGCGGGTGACGATGGTCGCGGCGTGCAATTCTCTGTCGCCCAACTCAACGCCGGAACCACCGTTGCCGATGTTCAGCCAAAGCGAGACGCCATCGGGGTCGATCTGCCAGAAGCAGAGCGCTGCGCTTCCGGTCCGGACGCCGTAGCCGTACAGCGAATCGCGGCCGGCGGTGAGGAAGTACCAGGGCAGGACCCGTTCGGGCACCAGCGATTCCCAGTGCAGATCGCCGTAGCTGCGTTCCCACGCGTCGTTGAGGACGAGGATCCCGGGTTCGACAGAGGCGCTCCAGCGCAGATGAATGTGTGTGGGGCGGGCCGTGGCCGCGGTTACTGTAATCGGCAGGCGATCCTGCTGAGGAGCGGTGGTGACTGCCAGGCCGGGGCAGGTCCATTGCGTTGCGGAGCGCGTCAGCTGGCTGGGATGATCGAGGCCGCAGAATGCGGTGACGAAATCCGGAACGCGCAGGATGTCGATGAAGGTTGCGGCGCCGGCGGGGGATCCTGATGCGGGAGATGGATCGAGGAGTTCCGCGCCGGAGGCTACAGCAACACCGGAGCAAGCCAGACCGGCCACAAGTTCTCTGCGGGTAAGGGATCGCACAGGCTTCAGGATACCGGGAGGGGGGCGGCGACGCGGCGGCTCGGTGGGAAGATTCTGCGGGCTGCGCGGCAGCGGGCAGAAACCACTGCACCTTCCATTATTCTGTCGTTCAGGCAGTCATCGGCGATGGATCGCGCTTCAGGTTGGGTGGAGCGCGGTTGATGCCATTGTGGCAAAGGGAGGGAAGATGACGATCACGCGCAGGGAAATGCTGCAGGGTATGGGAATGGTTTCAGCGGCTGCCGGAGTGAAGCGCCTGCGGCTGCTGCCGGCGGCTTCCCTGCCCGGCAACGGCGGCGAGCCGCAGTTCGCGAAGCCGGAAATCATTCGTTACGACGCGCAGTGCTTCACGATCCATGGCCGCGACACGCTGCTGTACAGCGCCTGCATGCACTATCCGCGCACGCCGAAGGAACTCTGGCGGGACCGTCTGGGCAAGCTGAAGCAGGCCGGCTTCAACTCGATCGAGACGTACGTCTTCTGGAACTATCACGAGCCCGTCGAGGGCCATGTGGATATGACGGAGTTCGAGGACTTTGTCCGGCTGGCGGGAGAGATGGGCTTCTGGCTGATCGCGCGGGTCGGGCCGTACGTCTGCGCGGAGTGGGATGCCGGCGGATTTCCGCACTGGCTGATCGAGAAGCAGTTTCCGCTGCGGAGCGACGCGCCGGAAAGCGTGGAGAGCTCGCAGGGCTGGTATAACCACGTGCTGCCGATCGTTCGGGACAACATGATCACGAGGGGCGGCCCGGTGGCACTGATCCAGATTGAAAACGAATACGACTACTGGGATTTGCCAGGCCAGCAAAAGACGGCTTATCTGACCGCTCTGGCAAAAATGGTGTGGGACGCGGGCATCGACATCCCGATCATCACCAACTGGGCGAGGCAGGCGAGGGACAAGTCGGATCCGGTGATGGCGCGGATCACCGACACCTGCGACTTCTATCCGCGCTGGAATCTCGCGAGGGAAGTTCCTCAGGGGCTGGCTCAACTGCGCCGGGAGCAACCGCAGTCTCCTCTGTGCATTGCCGAGCTGCAGGGAGGATGGTTCAGCCAGTTCGGCGGCGAACTCTCTGTGGAGCAGGAAGGAGTGAGCGGGGCGCAGCTGAACGCGGTGGCGAAGACGGCCATGGAATGCGGGACCACCTTCCTCAGCTTCTACATGGGGCACGGGGGGACGAATTTCGACTGGGCGGCCCGCAACCTGACAACCACTTACGATTATGCCGCGCCGATACGAGAAGCCGGAGGACTGTGGGAGAAGTACTACGCGGCAAGCAGGATTGGCGCGTTTCTGAAGCAGTTTGGCCCGCTGCTCGCGCGGAGCGAGGAGCAGGCGGGCGCTGCGTCGACCGATGACACCGACGTATCCGCCACGCTGCGGGTGAACGGGACGAGCGGCGTGCTGTTCGTGAGGAACAACGCGGGTGAGGACAAGAGCTTCCGTTTGCAACTGCCTGGCGCGGGCAACGGAGAAAGCCAGGGGCTGACGGTGCCGTGTGCAGGCAAGCTTTCGATCGGCCAGCGTGGAATGAAGATGCTGGTGTGGCAGATGCCGGTTGCGGGCGCGCATATCCATTACTGCACCGCGGAAATCGTCGCGCTGGGCAACAGCGGGGAACGCTCGTGGATAGCGCTGAGCGACGACGCCGGAAGCCTGGTGGAGATTTCGCTGGCGATGGAGGAGGAGCCGACCATCGAAGGCGAACTGCTCTACCGAAGCTATGACGCCAGCCGGAAAACGATGACGCTCGGATTCCGCACGGGGATGGTTCCGCAATATCTGAGGGTGGGGGAAGCTCTGCAGATCATCGCTCTTTCGGGCGAACTTGCGGGGCGCACGTGGACGATGCAACTGCCCGCGCCCGGGGGCGAAAACGGGCAATCCGCGACCAAGCCGGAAACGCCGATCATCGCCGACTGCTCGCTGCTGCGTTCGGCCGCTGCGGACGCGGACAGCGCTACGGCGGAGCTGGAGTATGCGCCGGGAGAACACGATCTGACGATTCTGGCGGCGGCCGCTCCGCGTGGATGCACAATTGACGGAAACCCGGCGCCGGTCCGGCACAACGCGCAGCTGCAGAGCGCATCGGTGCACATCAGCATCCCGCCGCTTCCCTGCGAACCGGTGGATATCGTTCACGGAGAGTATCGGGTGGAGCGCTTTTCCAGCGCCGAGGGCGAGTGGCTGAAGACGCGCCCCGTCCCACTGGAGCGGACCGGCCCTATCCCGTACGGCTACGTGAAGTACCGGACGAACTTCGCATGGAGCGGAGAAGAGAAGCTGTTCGTGGATTCTTTCACCGGCCACCCGAAGCAGGTCTTTCTGAACGGAACGCGAATCGCGGAGGTCTCGCAGGAGGATCAGGCAGTCTCAGTGGCGCTGGCCGGGCGGGCGCGTTCCGGAGAGAACCTGCTGGAAATCTCGTACGAAGCGTTTGGCAGCGCGAATTTCGGCAGGGAGATGGCGGACCTTACGGGCATCCAGAGGATTCGCATCGGCAGCGATGCGCAGGCGTCGGAAATTGCCGAGGTGGAGATTCAGCGGGTTCCTGCCGCGATGAGAGGCCGGGAGGTCGATCCGGCGTACGGGTCGGGCTTGTGGCAGGCGGGTGCGGTTGGGACGGGTCCGGAGGGAGCCGATTTGCTGCCCGCCTACACGTGGTTTCGCGGCCGCTTTGCGGTGGCGAGCCGCAGCGAGTGGATATGCCCATGGAGCGTCACGATCGCGTCGGACCGCGATGCCCTCTTGTACCTGAATGGGCGGTTTGTGGGGTTCTACCGGACGATTGGCCCGCAGACGAAGTTCTATCTTCCGGAACCCTGGCTGCACCTGGACGGGGAAACGCAGAATATTCTCACAGTGGTATTGGCCTACACCGACAATCTGCAGGCATTGTCGCAGCTAACGATCGCGCCGGAAGCCGACTTTGCGGTTCGGAAGACAAGCGTACGATTTGCCTGGTGAGGCAGAGAGTCACTAAAGGAGTCGGAGCCATCCGGGAGTGCGCGCCTCGATTTCCTTTTGAGGCTTTCGCTGCTCTCGCGCGATTCGGACCGATAATGGCGGAGTGGGTACGATGCAGGCTCTGGTTCTTGCCGAGTACGGACGTCTGGAGCTGAAGGATGTGCCGCGTCCTGAACCGGGGCGTGGAGAAGTGCTGGTCCAGGTAGCGGCGTGCGGCATTTGCGGCAGCGACGTCCACGGATACGACGGATCTTCGGGCCGGCGCATTCCTCCCATCGTGATGGGACATGAAGCGGCGGGGACGGTCGCGGCGGTTGGGGCGGGCGTGGGGCCGTTCCAGCCGGGCGACCGGGTCACGTTCGACTCGACGGTATCGTGCGGAGAGTGCTCCTGGTGCCGCCGCGGCGAGGTGAACCTGTGCGAGCGCCGCGAGGTGATCGGAGTTTCGTGCGGCGAGTACCGGCGCAATGGCGCCTTTGCGGAATTTCTCGTGGTTCCGGAGCGAATCCTGTATCCGCTGCCGGATGCCATGCCGTTTGCCGAGGCGGCGATGCTGGAGGCGGTGTCGGTTGCGCTTCATGCGGTGCGGATGAGCGGAATCAGCGGAGGAGAGACGGCGCTGGTGGTGGGAGCTGGAATGATCGGGCTGCTGACGCTGCAGGCAGCGCGGGCCGCTGGGTGCCGGCGCATCCTTGTCGCCGACGTCGATGCGAGCCGGCTGGAGCTTGCTGCATCGCTGGGAGCCGACGAGACGATTCATCTTCCCGGGACAGAACTGAGCGCCGAAGTTTTGCGCCGGACGAGCGGCGGGGTCGATGTGGCACTGGAGGCAGTGGGGCGGAACGACACGGTGACTGCGGCCATCGAGTCCGTAGTGAGGGGAGGAACTGTGGTCCTGATCGGGAACATCGCGCCGCAGGTCACGATCCCTCTGCAGGCGGTGGTGAGCCGCCAGCTGCGGTTGCAGGGTTCGGCGGCGTCTGCGGGAGAGTATCCGCAGGCCATCGAGCTGATCGCTTCGGGAACGATCCAAGTGAAGCCGCTGATTTCGGCGGTAGCACCGCTGGAGGAAGGGCCGCGGTGGTTCGAACGGCTCTACGCGCACGAACCGAATTTGATGAAAGTTGTGCTGACACCACTCGCGGAGAAGCCGTTGTGAGCGGCACACTTTTTGACCTCACGGGCCAGGCGGCGCTGGTAACCGGAACCAGCCGAGGGCTCGGCCAGTACCTCGCCAGGGCGCTGGCTCGCGCGGGAGCCGACCTGATCCTGACCAGCCGACGTCGCGAGTCGCTGGATGAGTTCGCGGAGGAGATACGCGGGCTGGGACGGCGGGCGGTGGCGGTGGAACTGGATGTTCGCGACGCCGGGAGCATCGAGCGGATGGCGGATGCAGCCGCGGCGGCCTTCGGGCAGGTGCACATCCTTGTCAACAATGCCGGGTGCAACGTGCGCAAGCCTGCACTGGAAGTTACCTGGGATGACTGGAATCTGGTGCTGGAGACCAATCTGCGGGGCAGCTTCTTCGTGGCGCAGGCCATCGCGCGCGGCATGATCGCCCGCGGATATGGGCGCATCATCAATGTCGGTTCGGTGACCAGCGTCTTCGGTTACGCGGGGCTCGCTCCCTACGGAGCCAGCCGCGGCGGGATTCGCCAGCTGACAATGAGTCTGGCCGCGGACTGGGGACCGCATGGGGTTACGGTGAATTGCCTTGCCCCAGGCTGGTTCAAGACGGAGCAAAACCGGGTGATGTACGAGGATCCGGGATGGGTGGAGTACCTGGTCGAGCGCATACCGATGCGGCGACCTGGCCTGCCGAACGATCTGGATGGAGCTATCGTATTTCTCGCCTCGGAAGCGAGCCGCTATGTCACGGGGCAGACGCTGCTGGTGGACGGAGGCATCTCCACCGGATCCACGCGGGCCACGGTGGCGGAGCATACGAAGCGCTAAGCGGCCAGGCCCGGCTCGATGGGATCGGCGTTGCGCAGCAGGAAGAGGTAAGCGCAGATTCCAATGGCGAGGTAAGCCGTAGCCACGGCGAAAGCGGCGGCGAAGTTGTGCCACCTCTGAACCAGGATGCCGGTGATGATGGAAGCGGCGATGCCGGAAACCTGGTTGGAGAAATTCATGATGCCGCCCACGCGGCCCACGCTGCCTCGTGGAGCAATGAGAGACGGAAAGGACCAGCCCACCGGCGCCGCGGCGGAGAGGCCGCCGAGGCAGACGCTCATCCAGAGGAGAGCCTCGGTTGTGCTGTGCGAGTGGGCGCCGCCGAGAATGCCGAGACCCATGGCGGTTCCTCCCACCAGGACCGTCATGCGCACGCGGTTGGCGTTCCAGCCGCGCTGGATGAGGACGTCGACAAGCCAGCCGCCGATGAGCAGATCGGTGACGGTTCCCACGAGCCACGGCACTCCGGTGTAGAGAAAGGAATCGAGCAAATTGATGTGGAGAGATTCCGACAGGTAAGTGGGCAGCCAAACGAGCAGGAGATAGAAGACGTAATTGTAGGAGCCGAAGCCGAGCGCCAGACCGAGCACTCTGCGCTGGCGCAGCAGATACCAGAGCGAAGCCTGGCGGGAAGGGTCCTGCGGTTCCGGATCGGCGTCCGCGCGAATGAAGGCAAGCTCTTCCGGGCTGAGCCGCGGATCGTCTTCGGGCTCGCGGTAAACGACGAAGAAGAGGAGGAAATAGAGCAGGCTCACGAGGCCCGTGGCGGCAAAGCTCATGCGCCAGCCGATGTGGAGAAGCAGAATCCCGATCAGCGGCACGCCGACGGCCGAGGCGAATTTTGCGGCGGCATCAAAGTAGCTGGTGGCGAGGCTGCGTTCCTGCTGGGGAAACCAGTGACCGGTGGCCTTGGCATTGGCGGGGAAGGTGGGGGCTTCTCCGACTCCTAACAGGAGCCGCGCGGCAAAGAAGGAAGGCACATTGGGCGCGGCTGCGGCGCCAAAGGACGCCAGGCTCCAGACGAAGCTGCCCATGCGACCGATGCGCCGGACGCCGAGCCAGTCGAGGACGACTCCGATGGGGATCTGGCACAGAGCGTAGGTCCAGTTATACGCGCTGGAGAGGATGCCGAAGGTGACATCGGAGATTCCGAAGGCGGCGATGAGCGCGTTGTGCGAGACGGAAAGATTGACGCGGTCGAAATAGTTAATGAGTACGCCCAGGCCAAGCAGCCATGCGATGCGCCAGCGGCGGCGCGGGGGGCGCCTGGCGCCGGGATCGGCTACGGCAGTTACAGCCTCGGGATCCACTCGTGGTTTCCGGCCTCTTCACCTTCAAGACTAACTGACGATCTGAGCTTCACAGAGATCCTGAAGCGGCGCAACGACGAAGCTCCCGACGCGGCCGGCAGCAGATACGCAGGTTTTTGAAGGGCAGCCCCTGCAAAGCTCTCTACAGTCGAGAACCGGTTTCGTAACGAGGCCTGGGGCCCGGGTCAACTTTGTGCGAGCCGATTGGATCGCGGGTCTGATCTGGGGCCGGAGTGCGACACGACGGCATGCGAGTGCTGCACTCGCCGATTTGAACGATTGGAGTTCGGGAGGCTCAGGCGGCAAGCCACTCGAGCGGGCGCGGCGCGAACTGGAACACTTTCTTTGCCTTTGCATTCGAGGCACCGCGCAACTGAAGCGCATAGTACACGGCATCCGGACCATTTTGACGAGCTGCCTCTTCGGCAGTAACGCGAGGTGGCTCTGGTGCGCCGAGGTACCTGGCAAACGCGGGAAGCCAGACTGACAGCGGGGCTGGGTTGTCATCCACAACGTTGTACACGCCGGGAGAAACTTCCAACGCTGCAACGGTTGCGGCAGCGGCGTCTTCGACATGGATGAACGAGGAGACTCCGGTGCCCGGCTCGACCACCGGGTATTGGCCTTCGCGAACCTGTTGTGCGACGCTGCCGCTCTCCGGATCGTAGTAGGTGCGAGGCCCATAGAAGAAGCCGTAACGCAGCGCGATTCCTTCGAGGCTGGGAGCGCTGAAGAGCCGGTCCTCGATCGTCGTATAGGTGGCCACGGCTGCGGCCACTCCGGGCGTTGCGCTGTGCGCCAGCGGTTCTGTCTCGGATGCGAGACCCTTACCTGCAGCGTAGAAGAATCCCGTGGATTGCATCACGTATCGCCTGATGCCGAAGGTCGCCGCTGCGTGGAACAGATTGCCTCCTCCTTCCAGCCGCACCTGACGATCGCGTGGACCGGCCGCCCGCATCTCCTCGGGGGTGTAGCGGCTGGGCAGAGATGTGAGCTCATCGATGACGGCGTCGGGGCGGATTCCCTCGATTTCCCGCGCGACGGCGCCGGCATCAAGAACATTCAGCAAAACGCCCTGAGCCCCCTGATTGCGAAGAGCATCGATTCCCGCGGCCTTGGTCGCCATACCGACCACCTGGTGACCGGCCGCGACCAGCGCTTTCACCAGAGGCTTGCCGATAGCTCCACTTGCGCCTGCCACGAATACCTTCATTTGCGGTGACCTCATCTCCTTCGGTGCGATTTACGCCGCAAGGCCGATGTCGCGATTAAGCCACAAAAACAGAATTGACGGAAGTGAACCAAGGTACTGATCGATACCTTTGTCTGATGAAGCTCACGCATTGCGACTCGCTGTGTTGCGGACCACCACACTCAAGAGGAAATGCTCCATACTCATCGCGCGATGAAAGACACAAGCGGCTTTATGCCGTCGCGTCGGCCGGCACTTGCTCCGGCCGGCACTAAGGTATCAGTCGATACCATCGTCCAATGGCTTCGCTGCTGAAGCTGAGATTTAATCACAGTCGTAAAAGCGGGTTCGGGATCAACGCGGATGACGAGGAGACAGGTGACCCCATGACACAGGCGGTCGCAGTCGCAACCATGAAGGCCGCGCAGGTGCCCGCGGCCGGGGCCGGTCTGAGAATCGTCGAGCTGGAGGTGCCCGATCCAGGCCCCGGAGAGGTGCGCATCAAGGTTCGGGCATGCGGCGTGTGCCACAGCGATGCGATCATCCTCGAAGGCCGGCGGCCGGGAATTCCCTATCCGCGCGTTCCGGGGCATGAAGTGGCTGGGGTGGTGGATGCGCTGGGCGCCGGAGTGACCGAATGGCGAACGGGCCAGCGTGTTGGCGTTGGCTGGCACGGAGGTCATGACGGCAGCTGCCCGGAGTGCCGGCAGGGAGACTTTCGACTCTGCCGCAATGAGAAGAATCCCGGTCTCAGTTATGACGGCGGCTACCAGGAATACATGCTGGCTCCGGTCGAAGCTTTGGTTTCGATTCCCGACAGTCTCAGCGATATCCAAGCTGCGCCGCTGCTGTGCGCCGGAAGCGCTACCTACAACGCGCTGCGGTATGCAGGCGCACTGCCGGGGACTCTGGCCGCGGTACAGGGGATCGGCGGGCTCGGCCACCTCGGAATTCAATTTGCAAACAAGCTCGGTTACAAGGTTGCTGCAATCGGGCGCGGCGCGCAGATCGAATCGCTGGCAATGCAACTGGGCGCCGATGTGTATATCGACAGCAAAGCGACAAACGCAGCAGAGGAATTGCAACACCTGGGGGGCGCGAGAGTCATTCTTGCGACCGCGCCGGACTCGAGAGCGATGACGGAACTGATCGGCGGTTTGGGTCCGAACGGCAGGCTGATCCTGATCGGGGTCGCCGCCGGCATGATAGAGTTTGCCCCGGCACAGCTCATCAGGGGCGGCAAGACGATTGAGGGATGGGCTGGAGTAACACCGGCGGATACGGACGACGCGCTTCGATTTGCGGAACTGCGCCGAGTACGCGCCATGATCGAAACGTATCCTCTGGAGAAGGCCGCCGAGGCCTACGCGCGCATGATGAGCGGCAAGGCGGAGTTTCGCGTTGTGCTGACAATGTAACTTAGTCGCCGCAGACAGGCGGAGCACGGTGGCGCTGCGAACCCTCATAAGTCAGCCGGGAAGTAACGCTACAGTCGCGCGCGTGTGTGTGCTTCAATCGTGCCGTGAAACATGACAGGATCCTCGAGTAATCACTCGACGGACGGCCCCATGATAAATCGGCACGCTCTCCAGCGTGCGAGCTGCCGGGACATGATTTAATGCTCCGTTCCGGGCGGCAAATCGCCCTTCTGGTCTTCGACGGGGCGCTTATGTCTGCTTCACAAACTCCAGGTCCAGAGTGATACTGACATCTTCGCCGACCATCACTCCGCCGGCTTCGAGGGCAGCGTTCCAGGTCAAGCCGAAATCTTTGCGATTGATTGTCGTGGTCGCCGCCACACCAATCCGCGTGCTGCCCCACGGATCTTTCGTCGCCGGGGATGGTCCCTCCACTGCGAATTGCACGCTTCGGGTGACACCCTTAATCGTGAGATCGCCGGTGACCACGAGTTCTCCATCCGATTTCACTGCGATGTGGGTCGACTTCAGATGCATTGCGGGAAACTTCTCGGCGTCGAAGAAGTCGGCGCCTTTCAGGTGGGTATCGCGCTCCTCGTGGCGTGTATGGACCGAGGCAATGACGATCGACGCCTCCACGCTCGATTGCGTCAGATCAGACTCGTTCAGCTTCAGCGTGCCGGTCACGCCGCTGAAGTGCCCCTTCACGTTGGAGATCATCATGTGCCTGACTTTGAACTCGACAACCGAGTGAATTGAATCGATGCTCCAGGTGGTGATGGCGGGACTTGCAACTGTGCTCATACTCGTGTTTCCTTTCGATGGTTGGCGTCGTGCCGTTGAGCCTGCTCATTCGTCAGAACGACTTTCGTTGAAGCGGGCCGGCCTGCATCGGGAACGATTGTCCAACGACGCCGCATTCAACGATCGAACACAGGACACGGCCGAGACCGCGGGAGATCATACCCACGCGCATCCCAGGTCGAGCGGGGATGAGCCAGGTCTTCATCTGGCCGCGGACTCCCTGAGCGCAGAAGCCCTGGAATCGATGACCGCCAACAGTTCCTGCCAGGAACGATCAAATAGTTGCGCTCCCTCGTCCTGGAGGCGCGCGGCAAGAGCATCTGCGTCGATGCCTGCCTTCGCGAACCGGGTGAGGACCTCTTGAGAATCACCGCCATCTGCGGGCAGGACTGGCCCGAGGTCGCCATGGTCTGCCAGGGCCTTGAGAGTGACCTCCGGCATCGTGTTCACAGTCAAGGGTGCAGCAAGCGCCTTGACGTAGAGGACGTCCGACGCTTTTGGATCCTTTGTCCCCGTACTGGCCCACAGGAGCCGCTGAGGCCGCGCACCCCGGTCGAGGGCACGCTGCCAACGCGAGGAGCCAAGGAACGATCGATAGGCCTTGTAGGTGCGCTTCGCAACAGCAATGCCGAGTTGGTCATTCATCGCTTCGGGCACCTTGCCCATCACCGCTGTATCCCAGCGACTGACGAACACCGATGCGACGGAGCCGACGTCGGCCCCAAGTCCTGCTTCGATGCGCCGCTCGACACCACGCAGGTACGCCTCTGCGGCCGCGAGATAGTGCTCGCGGGAGAACAACAGAGTGACGTTGATCGGGATGCCGGAGAAAATCGCTTCCTCGATCGCAGGCAGTCCTTCCTTCGTACCAGGAATCTTGATGAATAAGTTGGGAATTCCGGCTCGCGCGTACAGATCCCTGGCTGCGGCGAAGGTACTATTTGTGTCGTGGGCGAGCAGCGGCGACACTTCCAGTGACACCCACCCATCCACACCCTTCGTCCGCTCGTAGATCGGCTGGAATTGAGACGCAGCGCGAGTCATGTCTTCCAGAGCCAGCTCGAAGAACAGTGCCTCTCCTGACTTACCCCGACTCAGCTTCTCGCCGATTGAACGGTCGTAGGCAACGCTGTTCTTCATAGCGTGGTCGAAAATTGTTGGATTCGAAGTGAGACCGGTGACCGAGAAATCACGGATGTATGTCGCCAGCGTGCCGGTGTTCAGCAGATCGCGTGTGATGTTGTCGAGCCAGATGCTCTGGCCCAGGTCGTGCAGCAATTGTGTTGCCTTCATGGTTCCCCTCCTGCGGCTGAGTCTGCGTTGCCCGAATTTGAACCGGACTGACTCGAATCCATCGCCACGGCCGGGTCCGCGCGCGGCGATTGTCGTTGCAGAACGAGGTTACCTGTCGGTTGTGGTCCGGCTCACGACTGGTGGCCCACCGCAGTCGCGCGCGCGGCGTTCCACTCCGGACAGGTTCCATTCACGCTGCAAATCGCGTCCAAAGAGGCGAGAGACCAGTCCACGATACCGGCCGGGAAATCGAAAGGCCTCCCCCATGGCATATCATGCAAAGATTAGGGCAAAGAGCGGGGCGAAGCTATAGGACGATAGTGTCGAGCGATACCTTGGTGCAATAGTCAGGCTTTGCTTCCCTGAGCTCATGACAGGGTTCGCATGTGACTCAGTTGGGGGCGTTCGAAGACGCCCGCTCTACGCGCACGACAGCGGCAATACCTTCGTCTAATTGCTTTTGCGCGACACCTGCAGCTTAATCGCGAGGGGGACGGGCGAGGCAGATTCGCGCCCAGGAAGGACCAGGCTCGGCCGGAGATCGCGACGGCGGCCTGCCGGATGGGTGGGCCGAACTATGGAGGAGCCGATGCCGAAGCTGCTTTCGGTCAATGTGGGGCTTCCGCGCGAGATTGCGTGGCAGGGCAGAGTGGTGCGCACCGCGATCTGGAAGCGTCCTGTGGCCGGGCGCGTGCTTGCTCGACGGCTCAACCTGGATGGCGATGGGCAGGCGGATCTGAAAGGGCACGGCGGCGAACATCGCGCTGTTATGGTTTATCAGTTCGAGACTTACCGGTATTGGGAACGGGCGCTTAGCCGGAGTGACTTTGAGTATGGCCAGTTTGGAGAGAATTTTACCGTTGAGGGTCTCGCCGACGATGAAGTTTGTATCGGAGACCGATACAGGATCGGGAGCGCGGTCTTTGAGGTGACTCAGCCCCGTGTGACCTGTTATCGCCTTGGAATTCGAATGGACAATCCTCAGATGGCGGCGCTGCTTGTTGCGCATAAGAAGCCAGGATTCTATTGCCGGGTGATCAGCGAAGGCGAAGTGGGCGCCGGCGACGAAATTCAGAAGATCGCGGACGGACCAGGCGGAATCTCGGTTGCGGAGGCTGATTCCCTGCTCTATTCGGCAAACCACGATCTCACGCGCATTGCGATCGCAGTCCGCATTCCGGCGCTGAGTGTGGGATGGAAGGGTTCATTCGAAAGCTTTCTTGAGGCAGGAGAGAAGGGGATTCACAACGGCAACGCGGGACTTACACCGCCCGTTTCGTCCCTTCCCGCATGGAGCGGATTTCGCAGGGTGAGGGTAGTCGATTTGCATCGGGAGACTCCCGAGGTGACGTCAATTGTTTTTGCCGACCTGGAAGGATCGCCTCTTCCGCCTGCGCTTCCGGGTCAGTTCGTCGTGCTGCGCTGGCGATCGCATAATGATGCAACGCCGGTCGTACGCAGTTATTCCATCTCGGGCGCTTCGGATTCGGGCACCTATCGCATTAGTGTGAAACGTGGAACAGGTGTGGGCAGCCGGTATCTTGTCGATGCGACTCAGGCCGGCGACCAGATGGAGATCAGCGCGCCACGCGGCGAATTTATTCTGCGGCCCGGTAGGCGACCGGTCGTTTTGCTGAGCGCGGGAATTGGCGTCACCCCGGTTCTTTCGATGCTTCGCGCCCTCGCGCCCGGAAGCGCAACATCTCGGCGGGAAGTGTGGTGGATCCACGCCGCGCGCAATGGGACCGAGCACGTCTTTGCCGAGGAAGCGAGGCAACTGCTGGCCGCTATTCCCGGAAGCCGTTCGGTCACTGCATACAGCCGGCCGGATCCGACGGATCGGCAAGGTACCGACTTCGACATACAAGGGCGTCTGGATCTCGCGAATCTCGAGAAGCTTGCCGTTCCCGCTGGGGCCGACTTTTACATGTGCGGGCCATTGGCTTTTCAAAGCGCTATGAACCGCGACCTGATGACATTGGGCGCGCAACAGGATGCGATCCATCAGGAGGTGTTTGGTCCCGCGAGCAGTAGTGAGCCTGGTGTAATGAAGGCAGAAGTAAGAGCCCCGCATCCTCCGGCTCCTCCCGGAACCGGACCCGTCGTATCGTTTACGCGAAGCGGCCTTGCGGTGCCGTGGGACAGCCGGTTCAAGAGCATCCTCGAACTGGCAGAAGCATGCGACGTCCCAGTGAGGTGGTCGTGCAGAACCGGCGTGTGTCACACCTGCGAGTGCGGCATTCTGGACGGCCGGCTCC
>Ga0335072_10005890_pt1 | contig 18004 bp, 17 predicted proteins | sample Lox_Sample_21_FD_206725 | JGI IMG/M metagenome (GOLD analysis project Ga0335072, IMG submission 206725) | Soil microbial communities from Loxahatchee National Wildlife Refuge, Florida, United States - Lox_Sample_2.1 | ecosystem: Environmental > Terrestrial > Soil > Wetlands | place: USA... | reverse complement strand
CGAGGCTGTTGAGATTCTTATCGAGAATGGCTTTGGGCCCAACAATCTCGTTGTGTTGTGTGTGTCGGCGTCTCTGGCAAGCCAACTGCGTACATACACCGTGGGGCCATTCTCATTCGGTCGTTGGGGCAGCAGAGGGATTCCAGTGGAAACCATCCATCGGTTCAAGGGGTTGGAATCTGAAGCGGTTGTGGTGGTGCTGGGTTGTCCCGAAGATCAGCAGGTCGATATCGTCGCATACGTGGGTATGAGTAGGGCACGCTCCATGCTTGTCGTCACTGGTTCCAAACAAGATCAGTCTCAGATCCATTGGCTATCCGGCAGCAGTGAAGTCAAAATATCCACGTCCCCCTGCTAGTGCTTCTCTGGATAGCGAGGTATTAAACATCCGACAGGATGGTTCACCGAGATGGAGACACACTGCGCAGGCCGCCCCGTTGTCTCTGCAACCTGGGTCAAGCGCACAGCGCTGGTCGTCGGCGACCAATTCGTCCAGCAAATGGTGCAGTTCCGTCTCAAAGAGCGCTTGCAATCCACCGAGCACGAAGTCTCCCTTCGCTGGCGCATACACAAAGAAGCTGAGCGCGTGTGGCAAGACCAGCTCGCAAAGCGAGCTTCTTTCGATTCCGGCGTATAACGAGGCGCGCCGGATCATCGCATGTGCGTAGGAGTGAACCAGAGTGGTAACGCATTTGAGCAGCGGCTGCGAGTCGGCAACCAGATGCGCCGATTCCAGAATGCTGATAGATGCCTGCAAGTCGTCCGCCGCATCGGGAAGTTGAAATCCTCGCTTGCGGAGCCAATTGTGGACGCCGCGCGGACGGAGTCTCACGAATAGTGCCTCAGTCTGCGCAAGCTCACCATACAGAACGTATTCCCCATTTCTCTCGCGATACGTTCTCAGCCTGGACAGACCGGGAGCTGCTGGTCCGCGGGTGTAGCCATACTGGGCCGTAAGGACAGGGAAACGGTCGATCAGTTCGATCTGATCAACTCCAGCGGCTGCAATCGAATCTGGATATTCGTGCTCATACAAGCATCTCAGGCCCTCGGCTACTGCGCGGGCTTTAAGATCCGCAATCGTTTGGCGGCTCTCGAAAGTTGCGAGTGCAATCTGGCGTGCCTGCAACTCCGCTTGCTGCCGTACTTCAGGTGTGAGATTAACCACGCTGTATGCAGGCTGTGTGGTAGCGGGCATCGCAGCAATCATCGTCGCAATTATTGCCTCATCGAACCCACGGGAACGTAGGAGAGCACGAATCGATTCTGGGTCGTTGCTGGCTTTTGCCTCGGTTACGCGGCGTTCCTGCATTCCTGAAAGCAGCCAATCGAGGGAACGCGCGCCGCCCCCCGCAAGTTCTACCTGCTGCAGGACTTCGCGCCGTGCTGGATTGATAAGCACTACACCCCGCGAGGTGAACACCGTTCCAGACCGATGAACAGTAAACAGGAGAGTACCCCCGAACTGACAATCACACGCGGCTGCGAAGCCACGTTGGATAAGGCCGTTGCAGACCGGGCAATAGAAGATCAGTTCTGAAGCAGATGCCGTTCCGGGGAACCGTACAGCACGTTGATGATGAACAGGACACTTCTTCACGTATGGCGTCTTTATCGCCCCGCACTTCTCGTGATAACCCACAAAGGGGAGCTGACCTCTCCTGGCGGTTGATCCGCACTGGCAGTTGCCAGATGGTTCGTCAAACAGTCGGCGACAGTTGCGGCAGAGATAAAGTCGAGGAAACGGTTCGCACCATATCCCCTCATCTCTATTTAGCTTCTTAACTACTAGCGGCTGCTGATGCCAGAGGTCAGCAACAAAGTCTCCATCTTGGCCGCTCATTGCCCACGGAGTTGCTGATCGAATCAATTCCTCGCGCAATGCGGCCAAATCGATACCGGCTTCTAGGCTTGGATCGTTCCACCTCTTCACCTTCCAGATTCCGCCGGCCGCGTCAACAGTTTGCTCGGGAAGGTGATTGAACAATATTTGAGATGCGCTCCTATATTCCCTCATCGCGTGCTGTCACCTTTGACTGGAACCTGCTCCTCGACGTCCCTCAGTGACATCATGGGGGCACCGGTTGGAGACATTTCCGACAGCAAATTGCTCTCCCCCGTCGGTTCGACCAAATTTCTCCGGAATCCGTTGAACCACGAAGTTAACTGATCCTGAAGGAATTGATCGTTAGCGGAAAAACCCAAGTCGGCGGCAATCTTCAGGCGGTCGCTATCAAGCAAATCCGGAGTCTGTGCGAGCACCTTGTTTAGATCGCGCCTAAGGACAAGGGATTTTCGCAGTTCGGGCTCGTGGATCTGTGTGACTCGTGCCATCTCCAGACCAGACACCGTACGCTCCAGCACTCTGCGGCTTTTCCCAGTAATCGGAATCGGCTCCACAAAGCGATCCCCATGTGTAACAAATTCAGGGAAAAATCTATAAAGGCTCGCGTCGCGCTCGCGATTCATCTTTGGAATAACTATCACTAGCGCCGGCCACCTTCGCCCGACTCGCGCCGTTGCCTGAATAAATTCAGCAACGGCGAGAGGGAATGCCAACATTACCATTACGTTAAGCCGGTCGATATCGACGCCGTGAGACATCATAGATGACGCCGCGATAAGGTGGAGCCTATCCTCGAAGTGCTCCTCCGGGTGTTGCAAACGGTCGAGTGTTTCCCTGACCGCCTCGAAATCTGTCCCACCCGTTAACGTCGCAACCTTCTGACCTGACCCCATTCTTCGTCCAATCGACTATACGAGATTCATAGTCGCCGTCGGGGCGGTGGTAAAGTGGGAAACGCCGCAGGCGTTTTCCAGGCGGGCGCAGCCCGCGTCTTTTCCACGGCCCTGTTGCTGCCACCACCGTGCAAATTCGTCCGGGGTGAGATAGCCCGGCGAACTGTGCGGACGGCTGGAGTTATATTCCACTTTCCACTCCGATATCTTCCTCCTCGCGTCGAACAGGTTCCAGAACCAGCTTACGTTCAGGCACTCGTCGCGCAGCTTGCCATTAAAGCTCTCCATGCCTCCGTTCTGGGTTGGTTTTCCCGGCTGGATGTAAATCAGATCGATCTTCCACTCGATGGCCCAGGCGAGGAAGTGACGCGAAGTCAGCTCCGGGCCGTTGTCACAGCGAATCGCATCGGGCTTGCCATGTGCCGCGATTGCTCGCTCCAGTTCTCGCGTGACGCGCCGGCTGGGGAAGCTGGTTGCCGCTTCCAGCACGCGGGCCTGCCGAGTGAAGTTATCCCTCGCGCCCAGCACCCGAAATCGCTGTCCGGCAGCCGTTACATCGCTGGCGAAGTCCAGAGCCCACTCCTGGTTGGGCGCCGTCAGCACAGGCCGCGGCGCCAGCGTCCGCCGCAGATGCCTGCGTCGCGTACGCTTCACGTTCAGTCCCAGCTCTCGATAAACCCGCTGCACCTTCTTATGGTTCACTCCCATCTCCCTGTGCAGGTACAAATGCAGGCGACGGTAGCCGAAGCGTGGATGTTCTCGCGCCAGTTCCCGCAGCCGCTCCTCGATCCGGCTGTCGTCTCTCCGGCTCTGGTACCGGCAACTCGATCTCGGCACCGCCATCAGCTCGCAGACGTGGCGCTCGCTGGAGGTGAACTCTGCCAGCAAGCGCCGCACTTCCGATCGCCGCTCTACGAGCCGAGGGAGTTTTTTCGGATCACCGACTGCAGCATGTCCTTGTCGAGACTCAAATCGGCGACCAGCTTCTTCAGCCGCGCGTTCTCGTCGCGCAGGTGCTTCACTTCCTCCGCCTCGCTCACTTCCATGCCTCCGTACTTCGCCTTCCAGGCATAGATGGTGTGCTTGCTTACGCCCTGCTCCCGAGCTACGTCGCCTGTGGTCCGCCCGGCTTCAACCTGCTTCAGCGCAGCGATGATCTGCGCCTCCGTGTGCCTGCTCCGACTCATCCGTCCTTCCCCTTTCCTGCGTCCAGATCGTATTCCGATCCGGACGGATCCAGGGGGTCAGGTCAGAAAGCACGGCGTTCCAGTCGGGTGCCTCCGATTTGAGTCTGTTGAACGCCCTTTCGTAACTGTGATACCGGGTCATCTGCGATAGGATGATGAAGATAAGCTCGTCAAGTGGATCAGCTTTATTGTTATGCGTCGGCGAACCGTACTGCCTTACGAGGCGTTCGGTCACGCGTTTCACCTGCCCTCTTGCTTCTCGGGTTTCTCTTGGGCTCCGGTCGGGCCCGGCAGAAGTAAGCATTGCGGCAACCGATTATACTACGCAGATCAGATGGTGGGAAATCTGGGTCTTAAAAGACGCGCGGAATTTATATGAAAGGAGAGCTTTGCGGAGATAGCACCACCTGAAATTCTAGAAAGCTATGTCGAATGGGTCCGAACCCGGCTCTGAAAGAAGATTTAGGGGACCGGGTTCGCATTCCTCAAACCAGTCTCCGCAGAAAGATGAGTCGATGCGCGCCTCGGCATAGGGGTGTTAGTATCTCGATCTAGGTGGGCACGCCAAATCTCCGTAATCTTCTCGGCAAGAGATAAACTCTGTAGGTTCGTTATTCTGGCCGTACCCTGTTGGTTTAATGCCCCATGGGCGAAACGATGGTGCATGGTTCTGCACATGATGTTTAAGAAATCGCCTGATGCGACGAGTCTTACCTTATCGATGTACTCGGGCTTCATCTTATATTGCCGACCGTAGAGACGGGCGTGCGACGAGTGTCTTCGTTGCGTAGCCGCAGATGAGAGACCAGATCCCTTCGGGCAAATCCACAGGGAAATGAAAACATCAGGGTAAGGGATTTGCCGCACACTGAAGAAATCCTCCATCAACACGCCGCAAGCATCATGGCTTACATAGCCCTCAAGATCCCCATAATCGTCGGTACCAAAGAACAAATCGAAAGGCAGGTCTGATTGTAGGGCAGGTGAACCTGAAGGAGGCCCCCCATTTAATCCCGCGCTTCGCCATATGCGTAGGCTACGCGAAGCCGATGCGGAAGAAATTGATCATCACACCCGAGCAATTCCAGCAGATCTGCGACAGGCTCGATGAGCCTTTCCGGACCATGGTGGTAATTGCAATGTGTCTTGGTCTGAGGGTGAGCGAAATCCTGGCATTGAAGTGGGCCGACTTCGATTTTGAGGAGGGCACTTTAATGATCACGCGCGGAACGGTGCATGGACGGATCGGTCGCGTGAAGCGCCGACGGCATGGCCGGTCCCTTGTTCCGGCCCGTCAAGAACAACCGGACCGAGGAGAAACCTGACGGACCGCTCGATCGGCCTCTGTCTACCGCAACATCGTACGCAGGTAAATGTTTAGACAATGCCGTCGCGGCAGAGGCTCGTCTCTCTGTCTGTACTTCTTCAAGGAGTACAGACAGACAAAAGGTCAAGAATCGTGTACTCTTTAAATGTGTACAAGGATGAAAGGAGAGGACCCATGCCCAGAGTAGCCGTTGACGACAACAAGCGGATGCAGCTTCGCGTCCGGCCGGAGCAGAAGGCGACACTCATGCGGGCGGCCGCGCTGCGGAACACAGACCTGACGGATTTCATCGTTCAACACGCCATGCGCGAGGCCAAAACGGTGATCGAGGAGGCAGAGCGGATTCGGCTGTCAGAAAGAGACAGCCTGCTGGTGCTGGACCTGCTGGAAAATCCGCCTGCGCCGAATGCCAGGCTGCGCGCGGCCATTGCCGCGATGCCAAAGCCCAGATGACGCTTCCGGCCTGGCACGAAGAGCCGATTTCCAGGAAGCACGACCGCAAGGCGTTCGATTGCGGCGATGCGGAGCTGAACGATTTTCTGCAACGCTACGCACGTCAGAGCCATGACCTCGGCGGCGCGAAAACCCTCCTCGCTATCGATAACGCCGATAACAAAACAATCCTGGGCTTCTACAGTCTGGCGCCGGGTGCGGTCGCGTATGCCGACACGCCGGAGATTTTGCGGCGCGGCCTTGCGCAGCACGATGTGCCGGGGTTCCGTCTGGCGCGCATTGCGACGCATGTCCGCGTACAGGGACAGGGCCTCGGCGGTCAGCTTCTGGCCGCGGCCGCGCGGCGCTGCCTGCGCGCCGCGGCCGAGGCGGGCGGCGTGCTGCTTATCATCGATGCGAAGAATGAGCGCGCGGCCAAATGGTATGAGTCGTATGGGGCGGCGCCGCTGAACAACAGACCGCTGACGCTTGTGATGTCGCTTGCAACCTTCGCCGCTGAACTTAAGGCGGCCGGGCAGCTTTAGCGCGCCCAGTGATCTGTGAGTTTAGATCCAGTAAATAGTTGTGGTTGTTGGATTTAAGCCAACGACCTTTGGGTGACTTGGGGTTATCTGGCGTTGGCCGATCGGCTAAATGGTTGCGGAGGGGGTGGATTTGAACCACCGACCTTTGGTTATGAGGGGAATAAATAACGCATTTTCAACGAGTTGGACGGAGCGGTTGGCATTTCCAAAGAGCTGAAAATACTCATAGAGACGACATTTGCCCTGATATGGAGTGACCGTGTCAACTACTGCGAATCGGTGGGGTTGTCGTTGCTTTTGTTGTTTCCCGAGGACAAAGCGAGCAGCAGTCGGGGCAGGTTTGAGCGACGATTGATCAGTCTGATATTCGCGGGTCGGAACCGCATAATCATGATCCGTCGGGAGCTGCCTCTGACTGTTAGCGCGAATCCGGCTGAGCCTGTCGCATAGGGCAATCGAGGGTTCTCCTTCGTGCTTACCTCGGCTGCTGCTGGCGCTGTGCTCGAGATGGGTGAAATCGTTCATCGGCTGGATGGTTTTTGCTTTTTCATTCTCAGGAAGTTTTTGTTCTGAATCCTGTCACGCTGCAATTTGCTGGCTGGCGACGATCTCTGCTCTGGTTCCTATGGCCCAGACGAAGCCAAGCAGTTCACGGGCGACTGCGGTAACGATTTTCCTCTGGTCCTTACCGGCTGCGCCCAGCTTCATATAGCGCTTGTGCAGCCGGTGCTGCGCCTTCCACGCAATCTCTTTCGTCTCCTCGGAGATGCTCTCCTGTCGTCTGCGCAGTCCGTACCAGATACAGGGGGGACGACGATAGCTCCATGCTGCTTCGACAACGATTCGTCGCAAGTGCGCGTTGCCGGTTTTGGTGATGCCTCCGCGTCTGGTTCGCTTGCCACTGGAGTCTTCGCTGGGCACAGCGCCGCAATACCCCATCAGTTGCCGAGCACTGCCAAAACGGGACACCTGGCCCAGTTCGGCTGCAATGGTCACAGCCGAGATATCCGCGATACCACGCAGTGCCTGCAGATCGTTGATTACCTGTTGCAATGCGGGTGAGGCCAGCTTGACCGCCTCGGTGATGGCTTGCTCCAGACGCGCCACACGCCCCCGCATGTGTTCCACCTCGTGCAGATAATCCTGCCGTGTGGCCTCCTGTGCCATCTGCGGGAAGCGCAGCTGCGCAACCCAAATCAGATAGGGGCGTGTCCACGGCCGGATTCCGGTCGGTGGACGCTGGCCGGCGCGCAGCAGAAACTTGCTCAACCGATGCCGCGCCCGCATCTGATCCTGCTTGGCAGCTTCACGCGCCCGCACCAGATCCCGCAAGGCTTCGGAACCTTCATCCGGAACCCATACCGCGGTTAGATCTCCGGATCGATAGCAGCGTGCCAGCTTCTCAGCATCGCGCCGATCCGTCTTCACCCGATCACCGGCCTTAACTGGTACCAGGGTGGGCGCCACAACCTCGCACTGAATGCCCAGCCCTGTCAGCTGCCAGTACACGACGTAGCCCGTCGGTCCCGCCTCATAGCAGACTCGCAACTTCTCCGAGGGACCCAGCTTCCTTATCATCTTACGGATCGATTCGGCACGGTTCGGAATCGTACCCAGACTTCGCACCTCACCATCCGGCTCCGCGATCGCAACCGCGATCGTCTCCGCGTGGACATCCAAACCTAAAAATCGTAAATTTTCCTGCATGACCGGCTCCCTTCCGCTTGTGGCTCTGAACTGCGTGTCCTGATAAACACACAGCCTAACCCACGATCAGCGCACCGGCGCCGGTCACTCCATACTGACTGTTATTTGGGGTTGGTTTGGGGTTGAGAACCAAGAGACACCGCCGCCCTCGCTTCGGCCTCTGCCGAGTTCTTCGCGGTGTGGTGCCACTTAGGAGCCGATTAGAGCACATCAGCGATTTCCCCTGTATGCAACAGTTAATGATCGAACGGCTGGATCGCTGGACCCGGGCCGACTTCCCAGTCTGTATCCGTCTTCAATTCATCTTCGCAAACTCATCCGCATGAGCGCATAGCGGCGATAGTTGGAAATCAGGGGCGCGGCGCGGAAGATGAGAACACGATACCCATCAGGTTAGGACCACGATTTTCCCGCCCGCCTGGTTCTCTTCCATGCACCGATGCGCTTCGACGATGTCGTCCAGGTGAAAGACTTTGCCCACCTGAACCGGAAGGGCGCCCGAGGCGATCTTCGGGATGAGCTGATCGAGAGGAGTTCGCATGAAATCCTGAGGGCTGCCGTCGTAGGTAGTAAGACACACGGCAGTGGGAATGACTTCCATGGGAGCGAATTCGCTGAAGGACCACTTGTTGCCCACCATACCGGTCATGCAGACAATGCCTCCCGGCCGCGCGCAGCGAAGGGAATCCGGGAGCGACGTCGTGCCCACGAGTTCGAGGACTTTGTCGACTCCCGCAGAAAAGGTCCTCCGCACGTCGCCGGCAATGGCGCCGCCGTCAATGAAGACGCGCGTGGCGCCGCATTTCCGCAATAATTCCTCGCGCTGCGGATTCCGGGTGGTCGAGGAGACGGTAGCGCCGAAGTCTCTGGCAATAGCCGCTGCGGCCAACCCCACGGAAGTGGTCCCTCCGCGAATTAGCAGGTGTTCGCCCTCTTTCAGAGCCAGAGCCTTGAAGATGGAACCCCATGCAGTCTGGAGCATCTCCGGAATGGCGCCGAAGGTTTCCCAGGGAAGATCGTGGTGGACGGCTTGCACCTGCTTTGCGGGCACGCAGGTGTACTCCGCGTAGCTTCCGTCAAACTGGCGGCCCATGCCGCCCATCACAGTCGCTACTTTATCGCCCTTCCGGAATTCGCCGCCGGGCGCCTCCTCAACGAGACCGACGGCTTCGATGCCGAGAATGCGAGGGAAATGCACATCGGGCGAAAGACCCTGGCGTGTGAAAAGCTCCGAGCGGTTGAGGCCGAAAGCCATCACACGAATGAGCACCTGACCGGACTGAGGCGCCGGTGTGGGCCGGCTCTCCAGCTTCAGAACCTCCGGACCGCCTGGAGCATACATGACTGCGGCCTTCATCGTTCCCATGATTCAACCTCGAAACGCTGGAAAGCGGTAACTCGTCGTGCTAGGGGACGCGTGGGTTTGTACTTGAGAAGCTATACCGCGCAATCCTGAATTTGCCATCGCGATCTTTCCGGAAGATGAACAGCTCCTGGTTGCCTTCGGCGCTGGTCTTGCCGGTGGCATGAGTCAGGGTGGTTCCCGCCGAGTTGGTGCGCGCGAAAACCCAGTTGGGGCTCATTTCGACGATTTCCGCGACGTTGAATTTCACGGTGAGCTGGATAGCCGCGAAAACGTCGTCGTAGGCCCGCCGCACCGCCTCGCGCCCAACCGCTGACTGGCTGTAGGGAGGCATAAAGACGCCGTCGTCGGTATAGAGGGGCATTACAGCATTGGTGTCGGAGGAATTGAGGGCGGCGTTGTAAGCGGCCAGGACATCGGCAACTGCCTGCTCGTTCGGGGTCATGGCGTCTACTCCTTGATGTCAAGGTAACGCACGATCCGAGCCGTCGTCAAAACCCAGTGGGCTGTGCCGGTCTTCCACGGTTTGTGAGGTGCGGTGCCGGATACCGCGACGGCTCGGTCAGCGACGCTTCGCGGCAGCAGGCTTGCTCGGCTCCGGAGGGTCCGCGGGTTCCTCATCGCAGGGAACAACTCGTTTGAGCATTTCGATCAGGCTGCGGCGCTCTGCCTGCGAGAGCGAGGCGAAAGCTGCATCCATTTCCGCAGTCAGCTGCGTGCAGGCCTTCTCGATAAGCCGCCGCCCTTTCGACGTGAGCTCGACAAGACGGACGCGACCGTCGGTTGGATGGTACCTACGAGCGACCAGCCACTTGGCTTCCATGCGATCGACGGCGGTCGTGATGGAGCCTGTAGTCAGGTCGATCCGTTCTCCGATGACATTGACGGGGAGAGGTCCCTGGTGAAACAGAGTTTCGAGGACCCGGAAATCCGAATCGCCGAGTCCGACCTTCTTCTTGCTCTCCTCCACGCGGGCCAGCATCGTCCTGTAGGTCTTCTGCAGCACCAGGAAGAGATCAATCGCCTTAACTGCGTCTGCCAAACGGTCCCTCACACTAGCTGTCTCTGAAAAAGTGTATCGCCCGCAGGGGGCCTGTTTCATATCTCTTGACGTCAAGACAGTAGATTAATTAGATTCGGATCACTGGCAGATTGGGTCGCGAGGCCCACGGTCGAACGGGGCTAGACAAGGAATCAGAAACCCTTGAGCGGCCGACAACAGCTACAGAGAGGAGAGTGGCGATGAAAGCCGTGGTGATGCAGGGATACGGGGACCCTGAAGTGCTGGTCTGGCAGGATTTTCCCGATCCGCTTCCCGGTCCAGGTGAAGTACTGGTGAAGACCGCAGCGGCGAGCATTAATCCAGTGGATTTGCTGCAGCGTGCCGGCGGTCTGCAGCCCTGGTTCCCGATGCAGTTCCCGAATGTGATGGGGTGGGATGTATCGGGCACCGTGATCGCGCTCGGTCCAGGCGTAACGGACTTTGCCGTTGGCGATCGGGTTTTCGCGTGGGCGTTCCACACCTACGCGGAACTTTGTGCGGTGAAAACGGACATCCTCGCCAGAGTTCCGAACGAAGTGGACCTGGTGGATGCTGGCGCGTTGCCGCTGGCCACGACGACCGGAAGCCAACTTATCTCCGGGGCGAGCGGCATCGGCCGGGGGCAAACGATTCTTGTGTCGGGCGCGGTCGGCAGCGTAGGCCGCGCAGCCGTCTGCACGGCGAAGGACCGGGGGGCGGTGGTGATCGCGGGTGTGCGCAGCGATCAGATGTCAAAAGCAAAAGCGCTCGACGTTGACAGCGTCGTAGCGCTCGATGACGATGCTGCCCTCGCCGCGCTGCCTCCGGTGGATGTCGTTGCCAATGCTGTGCGCGGAAAGACAGCAGAGATTCTGCTGAGCAAGGTGAAGGAAGGCGGGACATTCGCCTCCGTGACCGGAGTTCCGGATAACGCGAATGCGTACCCCTCGGTGCGCAGCATCGCCTTCGTCTCAAAACAGAACCCTGAGACCCTTCGCTATGTAGTGGAGGCAGTGCGCGACGGGCGGCTGGAGATTCCGATCGTGCAAAGGCTACCCATGCGGGAAGCCGCGGAAGCCCACGTTGCCATGGCAAAAGGCCCCGACGGCAAGATTTTGCTTGTCGCATAACGCCGCCCATGGGAAGGGGGCGGCGACCAACGCGCAGGCACCCAACGCAGCCCGAATCAAGGAGAGAAAGCATGAGTCAACAACCCAAGGAAATTGTCCAAAAGTTGCTGGAGTCCATTCGTGACCCCGATGTGGTGCGCGCGTTGTGCGCCCCCGATGTCACCTACGTCTCGCTGAACTACAGCAACCCCGATTTGCACAAAGTGATGCCGTGGTGCGGCACCGGTCACGGCGTCGAAGCCATCAGCAAGACTTTTGACGATGTGGCTCGGTACTGGAAGGTCGAATCCTTTACGCCGGAAGCGATTTTCGGCGACGAGGAAAACGTCGCCCTCTTCGGTCGGTTTACGTATACGTCCACGAAGCTGGGGAAGACGGTTACCTCGCCCTTTGCGATTTTTTGCAAGGTCCGTGGCGACAAGGTCGTCTACATGCAGTTTATGGAAGACACCTTCTGTACGGCCTCGAGCTTTCGATCCGGCGGGTTCTGGAAGTTTCAGAGCAATCCGGACGGAGGCGAGGTGGAAGTCTGATGCCCCACTGAACCGTGGAACTACTGAGGCGCAGTCCTTTGCCGGATGTCTGGCCCAGCCAATAGAAGGAGAGTCCTATGATCAGCCTCAAGCAGGAAAAAGAATTCAACCACGTGGACGGTACTTGCACCAGCGACCTGCAGCGCCGTGATTTCCTGAAAATGGGGATCACACTCGCCGGCGCCGTGGGAGTGGGCATGGGCGTGAACGCAATGGCGTCGGCGGCTCCGCGCATCGTGCAGGAGCCTGGCCCGCTGGACGCCGCGGGCGAAGCAAAGAAAATCGCATTTGATCGCGTCGGCAACGGAGAACCCGTCCTGCTGATCTCGGGATTTCCGCAAACGCGGCGCTCCTGGAACCGAATGCTCCCGCTGTTGTCTCCGAAGTTTCAGGCCATCCCGGCCGATCTGCCGAGCTTTGGGGACTCGGCCATTTTGCAGGCGCCCGCGACCACAGAAAATGTCGCAAGAGTCTTCCATGAATTCGTCCAACAGTTTGGAACGCCGCTGCACGTGGTGGCTCATGACTTCGGCGCGTGGTGCGCGTACAGCTGGGCGCTTCTTTTTCCGGGTGACTTCAAATCGCTCACTCTCATGGAGGCGGGCATTCCGGGAGTCACTCTGCTCAATGACGTCGAAATTTCGGACTGCAAGAGAAAATGGTGTTTTATGTTCCAGGCGCTCCCCGATTTGCCGGCCGAGCTGACCAAAGGCAAAGAGGACATTTACGTCGGTTGGTGGTTCAAGAACAAGGTGTACCGACCAGGTTCAGTGCCACCGAGCGATGTAGCTGCCTATGCGGCCGCTTACGCGCGGCCCGGCCGAATGGATGCGGCCTTCGATTATTGCCGCAACATCGTGGTCGACATGGAATTCAACAAGAAGCAATTCACCGGCAAGATCCCCATCCGTCTGCTGGCCGTGGGCGGGCAATATTCCATTCCGAAGATGGGCGAAGCCCTGGAACCCTGTTTCCAACACGTGACTCCCGTCGTAATTGCCGACTCGGGTCACTTTGTCCCGGAAGAGCAGCCCGAGGCTCTGGCCAAACATATTCTGGCGTTTCTGTAACGGGCTTGCAATCGGTCGCGAACGCTCGCTCTGCTCGCGATGCGGGCGAATGCGCCCCGAAATTCAGTTCAGGGTGAAAGGAGAGAGCAGCATGTCCAGCCTACTGAGCCACAACCTTCCTGAGACACTCACGAGTGTGCGAACTCGCCCCTTATTTCTCTTGCGCGAGCAGGTGCCGCCGCTACTCGTCGTCGGGCAGACGCCGAACGCCTTCCGCCGCATCGGGCTCGTTCAGGGAGGATCATTCGAAGGCGACCGCCTGTCGGGCGTGGTAGTCAGCGGCAACGACTGGCAATCCGTTCGCACCGACTCATGCATTCGCCTGGACGTACGGCTGGTGCTAAAGACCACCGACGACGCTCTGATCGTGATGACCTACGAATGTCTGCGGGCGGGATCCCCGGAGGTCATCCAGATGCTCGACCGAGGCGAGCCTGTCGATCCTTCCAGCTACTACTTCCGAATGAATCCGATGTTCGAGACCAGTTCGCCGAAGTATGACTGGCTGAACCGCATCATCGCCGTTGGCATAGGACACCGGTTGCCGGATGGTCCGCTCTACAGCGTGTTCGAAGTTCTGTAGGTTCCGGCCGATCGGTCACACCAGCCGAAAGGCGAAGGAAATTCGATCATGCTCGGTGGCTGCACCTGGGCTTGCTCGAAGAGGCCTGTCAAAAGCTCCAGTGGGTGTGTTGCCGCACACGTCCTCAAGCTGAGAACTCACCTGCACGCGGTATGCGCCGGGCGACCATGCAGACGACGGTGCCAAACTCCACCGTGTCTCGCATCGATCAACTTCAACCTGGCCGCCGATCACAGATCCATCTTCAGATTCAATTCTGATCGCCGCCAACGCCAGGGCCCGATCAAGCGGACGCGAGAATGTCAGCGCGAGAGCCTGCCAGCTCCCGGCCGTGGGGCGATGGAGTTGCCAGTCCTTCACGGCAATCGGCTCTCGAATGGGTTCCCCAGCAAGGAATTGTTTGCGAAACGGCTCGCGCAAGGGCCGCCCGTGCTGGTCGAGCATCCCTGACCCAACCTGCAGAATGTATTGCTGCTCCGCCTTCAGCGGCGACCCCAACGCAACGTTCGGCCCGACTCGGCGTTTCAACCGTCCTGGATCCAGCAGCACCGTCAAACGCCGCATGGTGCGGTCCCAGAGTTCAACGGGAGCACGATACAGGGCATCGTCGACGGGTCGTCCGTCCGAATCAAAGAGCGCGATCTCCTCCGGCGCTCGTCCGCGCCGCATGGAGTTCGAAAAGTGCACATAGAAACGAAGCAGGTTTTCCGGCAATACATCGCAGGAGGGGAAGATCTGGGTGACCACCGCCGGCTCAACCGTTTCGTTCTTCGGAGAGATGGCGAAATCCAGCGTTACTGGCTCTTTTGCGGGAAATGACTCGATGCCACTCAGATTGAAGGTTGTCCGATATTTCACTCCGGGCTCAAATGGAAAGGTCGGGACGAATTGGATTTCACCCTCAAGAAATACATATCGACCTGATACGCCCGGAAGACGAGGACTCTCCTCAGACGGATTCTGCGCGACGGTCACGCGAAAGACGGACTTCAGCAAGTCTGCTGGCCGCGCTGCGCCAGCCAGCAAAGCGCCGAATTCCGGACCCGGGCAACTCAGCGTGACGCTGTCCGCTCCGTCATGATGCGGGTCGACGTTGACCCGAAGCGTAGGGTGGTCGGTCACGGGCGACTTCATGGTGTGTTCTCTTCTGCAGGGCGACTTCACGCCGGCAGGAGGTGGCCCACGCGGTCAATTTCTCCGTGGTGGTCCCGATAGTCGAACGGATCGGGGCCGTTAGGCCAGTTCATTTCGGACATGCCATCTTTGCGTTCGAAGAAATACGGTAAAGCCAGCGTGCTGAGATCGAGGCGCCAGGTCGTTCTGGGATGCCGCCAAATCAGGACCGCCCATTTGGGGTCCAGGATCGCCAGATGCTCAGCCTTGATGGGCAAAGCGCGCTGTGTCCGCCCCAGACCGCCAGGTCCGAAGTCGATATGGCCGCCCGTAGGTTCAGGCGGCGCGGACGCGAGTTCGGAGACAGCGATTTGCGAAGCGCTGCGTGTGTCGATGGTCACCAGCAGGTAGTCTTTCGAATCGGCAGGGCTGGTAAAGATCAGCATGTCGAGCGGATTAGCGCCGTACCCAAGTTCTCCGATCACGTCTCCGTGAACGTGAGCACCATCCTTTAGCGCGGAGAGGGGGAAGCGCACGAGAGGCGTGCACCCGTAGACCGCGAAGAGAAAAGGTTCTCCGTTCAAATCGCGGATGACGTGCCGAATGATCGGCGCACGCGTCTCGAATTCGCCATGGACCGGGTGCCAGATTTCTACCGTGCAGGTCGCCATGCTGGAGTTGAACGGATACGGAATCCTGTACAGCGTAGAAGCGAACCGCTGGTTCGTAATTCCCGACACGAAGATCTCGCCCTTGTAGTACTCAATATCCGTAATCGCGTACATCCTCTGCGGATCGAACTCCAGCATGGCCGATGCGGAAGGCTCGTTGGGAACGGAGACCTGCGAATGCGGAATTCTGCTCAGGTCGAGGATCTCCAGTTCGCCGCGGTTCACCTTCACGATCGTGGGAATCGCGTCGGGCCCGCGTCCGCGTTCCACGGAAAAGAAGACTTGCTGTGTGGGCCGGTGAACCGCGATGTCATTGATTACGATCTTGTCTACAGTGGTACCGAACAGCGCGGCCAGTTTCTGGTCCAGTCCAGCCACAAGATCTCGGCCTTCAAAGTTGTGAAAATTGCCGAGCTCCACCCCAGTCTGCTCGGCTAAGTCCTGGTCGCGCAGACTGAAGGCATGGAGGGCGCCGCCTGCGATGTCGCCCACAAACAGAACGTTATCGGGGCCGAAGGCGAGCACGCCGGCCGAGTGGAGGGGGCCGGAGACACTGCTGTCAGCAACGGGGGTCTCGCTGGCGGCCGCCAGACGGCCAGGAACTGCGAGCGTCAAGGCCGAAGCAGCGGCGAGCCGCAGGATGTCTCGCCGCGAGGGACCGGTTGGAAGGGAATCATCACGCATACTGTCGCTCCTTGCATGGATTGGGCTGTGAGGCGAGGGCCGGGGGCGATCCCACGACATTCGCTGTTTGATGTTGCTCGAACATGTCTCTTGATGTCAAGAGACGCAAAGAGTCGCAACGATCAGTGAGACAACAAGGTAAGATCCGGTTCTGGTTGTGCGCAGGCAGTCGGATGAGCGCGAGTGCTGCTTGTCGCTGATTGCTGTCGACCAATCAGCCGACCCGCGATTCCCAGTCGAGCGGAATCTTCCCAGCGGGTCCAGGGGCCGGTTGATCGTCGGGATGCCATCGCGGCGGCGCCAGCTTCTCTCCGCGAATCATCTTGCCCGTCGAGTAGTCGTAGAACCAAGCTTCACCTGGCTCAAAGCTGGCGACGATGGGGTGCCCGGTTGCGTCGAAATGCTTCGTTGCGTGCCGGCTCGGAGAACTGTCGCAGCAGCCGATATGGCCGCATTCCGCACAGCGGCGCAGATGCAGCCACCAGCCGCCCGAAGCGAGACATTCAACGCAGCCGGTGCCGCTCGGCGGTACTTCCGGATTTACTCCGGTTCGCGAAGATCTCAATGGCTTCCTCCTATCCGTTTTTGTGGTCGGCCAATGAATAGTGATCGGTCACTCGTGCCCTGGTACCGAGGACCCCTTCAGCCTGTGTACTGAGGTTACGTTTCATATCTCTTGACGTCAAGAGGTACGATGCGGCATAGTGAATCGACCAGATGTCTGCGGCCGCGCAGGGTTGTGTCAGTCCCTCTTGTGAGCCCGCCACGGAGTAGCGTTCGAAGAACGAGGTGCAATCGCCAATGAACCGGACAATGCGCGCATATTGGATCGCCGGCCTGATTCTCGCACTGGAAAGTGGGTGCACGTCGTTCGTGCATGCCCAGGCATCTCAGCAACTGCCGGACTATGCGCCATTGTTGCCGGAAGTAAAAGCGAAAGCTCCGGTGATCGATCCGCAAAAGGGCTACTTTGTACGCGAGCTCAAGCCGGACATTTACATGATCACCGACGGCGCCTACGAGTCGGTATTCATTACAACTGGCAAGGGAGTCGTCCTTATTGACGCGCCTCCTTCCTTTGCCCGGCACATCTCTCAGGCCGTAGCGGAGACGACCTCAGAGCCGATCATGATGCTCATTTACTCGCACATGCATGTGGACCACATCGGGGGTGCGGGACTGATCCTCGCGCAGCACCCCAAAATCGAGATTCTGGCGGAGGACGGCACCGCAGAATTCCTGCAGGCGATGCACGATCCGCACAGGCCCGTCCCGACGGTCACCTTCAGGGATCACGACACTCTCAAAGTGGGAACGCTGACCGCCAATATGAAGGTGGGGCACTGGCACACGCCCGAGGGCGACCTGCTGATCACCATTCCGGATAAAAAGATTGTGGTCGCGATCGATGCATTTTCGGCTGGCGCCACACCGTTCATGAATTTCGACCTGACCATGAACATGTACGCTTACCTGAAATTCTTCGATCAGCTGGAAGCCATGGACTTCGATCTTCTGGTGCCCGGCCATCACAGCACTCCGGCAACTAAAAGCGACGTGGTGATCGCAAAGAGCTACGTAGACGACGTCGTGAATACAATGACGCGCATCCTCGGGGAAGATCACGAGGTTCTCAAAGAGCGGGCGATCCAAAAATACGGCGCCAACGGGTGGGCTGTTGCCAGCGTTGTGATGGACAGCGAAGTCAATGAGTGCGCGCAGGAAATCAAGGGCCGCTGGATCAATCGGCTCGAAGGAGTCGATATATGGGCGCCCAGCCACTGCCGTACAGCCCTGGTGTACGACGAATGGGACGTCGGGCCGCGCGAGAAGGCCGGGACGCAATGATTTCGCTGCCGCAATTCGGAAATTGGCCCGACCTCGATTGGGATCAGTGGA
>Ga0335072_10005889_pt1 | contig 18005 bp, 19 predicted proteins | sample Lox_Sample_21_FD_206725 | JGI IMG/M metagenome (GOLD analysis project Ga0335072, IMG submission 206725) | Soil microbial communities from Loxahatchee National Wildlife Refuge, Florida, United States - Lox_Sample_2.1 | ecosystem: Environmental > Terrestrial > Soil > Wetlands | place: USA... | reverse complement strand
ACCACAGGAGCGGCACCGTGATCACGAGCGTTCGTGGACTCGTCCATCTCATGCGAGCTTCTCCGCCACCCTGATGAGCGCGCTGCGCGCGCGCGGGTTGCGCGCCGACTCCTGCGACCCGGGCCGGGTCTTGCGGCCGACGAGCCTCAGGCGGGGCTGCGCGGCGGGGGGCAGTTGCGGCAGACTCGCGAGCGCCGGATCGACGCTCGAGGCCTGCCTGAGAAAGCCCTTGACCACCCGGTCCTCGACCGAATGAAAGCTGATCACGGCGAGGCGGCCCCCGGGAGTGAGCACCTCGACCGCGGCGGCGAGACCCCGCTCGAGCTCACCGAGCTCGTCGTTCGCGTGCATGCGCAGCGCCTGGAACGTCCGCGTGGCCGGATGCTTGCCGGGCTCGCGCGTGCGGACCTCCCGGGCCGCGAGCGCGGCGAGCTCCCCGGTGCGCGCGAGCGGGTGAATGCGGCGCGCAGCCACGATCGCCCGGGCGATGCGGCGCGCGAAGCGCTCTTCGCCCAGGGTCGCGATCACCTCGCGAATCTCGTCGAGGCCCGCCCGAGCGAGCCAGGCAGAGACCGGCTCGCCGCGTGTCGGGTCCATGCGCATGTCGAGCGGACCGTCGCCGCGGAAACTGAACCCGCGGCTCGGATCGTCGAGCTGCGGTGAGGAAACACCGAGATCGAAGAGCACGCCACGGCATGGGCGCCCATGCGCATGCGCCGGCACCAGCTCGCGCAAGTGAGAAAACGGCGCGTGGACGAGCGCGAGCCGCATCTCGCCCGCAAAGCGGCGCCGCCCGGCCTCGATCGCTTGCGGATCCCGATCAATCGCGAGCACGCGGCCCGCTCCACCCACGGCCTCGAGAATCCGTGCCGCGTGACCGCCGCGCCCGAACGTCGCATCGACATAGTAACCACCCGGCTCGATCGCCAGTGCCGCCAGCGCCTCTTCGACGAGCACCGGCTCGTGCTCGTAGTCCATTGGAGAATTGCAGCGGTTCCGCCCGCCCCCTGAAGGTGCTGCGTTGTTCCGGACGAGGCTCGCCGCCGCGCGCCTCGTCGCCCGTTATCCCCGTGCCGCCGCGCGCGCTCGCTACAGCGAGAGCGAATCGAGCAGCGAAGGCAGATCGGTCGTCTCTTCCTCGCTCTTCAGCCACTGACCGCGCCGCTCGCTCCAGCGCGTCTCATCCCACAGCTCGAAGCGATTGCCCTGACCGATCAGCATCGCGAAGCGCTGGAGCCCCGCGAACTCGCGCAGCTCCGGCGGCAGCAGTACCCTTCCGTGCCCGTCGAGCTCCAAGTCGGTGGCATGTCCCACCATCAGGCGTTGCAGCCTTCGCGATTGCGCGTGCAGGCTCGGCAGCGCCATGAGCTTGTGCTCGGTTTGCTCCCATTCGGGCAGGGGATAGATGAGGAGGCATTGATCGCGGTCTACCGTGACCACCAGCCGCCCTTGGGCGCTCCCCTGGATCGACTCCCGATAACGGGTCGGCAGCACCATGCGACCCTTATCGTCAAGGGTGACCTTTGTTGCACCGCGGAACACGTCTCTCGGAGCGAGGAATCGCCCACTTCCCCCCACATTCTCCCACCGGTCGCCACTATAGGAATCCGGGGCAGGCTATGTCAATTGGAGAACTGAGAAATTCGTCGCATTCACAAAGACTTATGGCAATTGTGGTGCCCCGGACAGTAGTCCGCCGGCACTCTTCTTATCAATCATGAGGTTGCTTGCGGTATCTCATACAGTAGTTGATGCGGTGCCACGCCTGAGTGGCATGCCGCTCAGGCGCGGCAGCGCCGAGAAGGTGGGAGCCGGCCTGTAAGCCGGGTTCTGTCGAGGACAGTCATTCCTCTGGGACCCGCGTCACCGCGGGCCTCGAGCGGCCTACCCGGAAGCGCGTGCGGAACACCGCTGCACCCCCTTTTACGGGGATGCGGCTTCCCTATTTGGCCTTGCTCCAGGTGGGGTTTGCCGTGCCGTCGCGTGTTACCACTGACGCGGTGCGCTCTTACCGCACCGTTTCACCCTTACCGGTCCGCACCCGCAAGGGCGCGGACTTAGGCGGTCTGCTCTCTGTTGCACTTTCCGTGGGCTCGCGCCCCCCAGGCGTTACCTGGCACCTCGTCCGCCGGAGCCCGGACTTTCCTCCCTCCCCGACCAGCCGAGGCTGGTGAGGACAGCGACTGTCCGGCCGGCTCCCGCACCCACGATAAGGGCTTGCGCGGGTAAGTGAAAGAGCGTGTGCGCTCAGGCGCGCTCCGCGATGCGCATCGCAAGCGCGTAGGCGTCGCTGCGCTTGGCGCCGGTGAGCTGCGCGGCGACGGCGGCGGCCCGGCCCGGAGGCAGCTCGCGTACGAGCAGCTCGAGCGCGCGCCGCAACAGCTCCGCGTCGGCTGCGCGGGTCGTGACGGCCGCCCCTTCGATCACGAGCGTGATCTCCCCGCGCCGCAGGTGAGCGTCGCTGCGCGCCCGCTCGGCGAGCTCGGCGAGCGTGCCGCGATAGAGCGTCTCATGAGCCTTGGTGAGCTCGCGGGCGAGCACCGCGCGGCGCTCGGCCCCGAGCTCGGCCGAGAGATCCGCGAGACTCGCGTCGATGCGGTGCGGCGCTTCAAACAGCACGAGCGTGCGCGGCTCCTGGGCGAGCTCGCGCAACCGCGCACGTCGCGCGCGCTGCGCCGCGGGCAGGAAACCCTCGAAGCAGAACCGGTCGCTCCCGAGTCCCGCGGCCGCGAGCGCCGCAGTGATGGCGGACGGTCCGGGAATCGGGCGCACCTCGAAGCCGCTCGCGGCGGCGCGTCGCACGAGCTCGGCGCCCGGATCCGACAGGAGCGGCGTTCCGGCATCACTCACGAGGGCCACGACTTGGCCGGCCGCGAGCCGCGCGACCAGCTCCGATGCGCGCTGTCTCTCGTTGTGCGCGTGGAGTGAGACGAGCGGTCGCGACAGTCCGAGCGAACTCAACAGAGCGAGTGTGCGCCGCGTGTCCTCGGCGGCGATCACGTCCGCGTGCGCGAGACTCTGCCGCGCGCGCTCGCTCAGGTCACCCAGGTTTCCGATCGGAGTCGCGACGACTTCCAGACGTCCGGCGCCGGGAGACGCATTCGAATCGCGTACGCCGAAAGTCGAGCGCATATAATTCACCCTGGCATCCTGCCCACCTTGGAGAGGGCCTTCAACCGATGTTTCCCGAAGGACGGATGCTGAAACCGGCCCGCGCGAGCTTCGCGCTGGCAGTCGCGCTCGCTCTGCCGGCCGGCTGTGCGAGCCTCGTACCGGCCACGGGCCCGGCCCCGCCGAGCGCGCCGCACGCCGCCGCGCTCGAGAGCGGCGGGGATCGGGCCGGCGCGGCGCGAGAGTACGAAGCGCTCGCGCAGGCGAGCGGCGGGCCAGAGCGTGCGGCCCTGCTGCTCGATGCGACGCGCGACTACTTGGCGGCGCGCGAGCCCGAGCGTGCCGCGCGCGCGCTCGCCGCGCTCGCAGCGCCGCTCACTGCCGAGCAGAGCCTCCAGCGGCAGCTGCTTCTGGTCGAGCTCGCGCTCGCGCGCGGCGAGGGACAGCTCGCGTGGCGCGAGCTCTCGGGGGTCGAGCAGCCGAGCGCTGCGGCCGATGCGCTCGCGTATCTCGCCCTGCGCGAGCGCACGGCGCTCGTCGTCTCCATGCCGGTCGATGCCGTCAGCGCCGAGATTCGCGCCGAGCGCTGGCTCGACACGCCGCGCGCGCGGCAGGCGAGCCGCGCCCGGTTGCTCGAGGCGCTGCGCGATGCGAGCGAGCGCGGGATGAGGATCGACCCGAGCGCCGCTCCCGACTCCACCACGCGCGGCTGGCTCGAGCTCGCGCTGCTCGCCGCCCAGGCCGCGCGCGATCCGCAGGCGGCCGCGCGCGCGATCGAAACCTGGCGCGTGCGCTATCCGGATCACCCGGCGCAGGCCGTGGTGGCGAGCGAGCTTCAGGGAGTGCCGCTCACGGCCGCAGTTCCCGCGCAACCCGACATCGCGCTGCTGCTGCCGCTCACCGGCCGCCAGAGCGACGCCGCCGGAATCGTGCGTGATGGCTTTCTCACCGCCTACTTTGTCAATCCTGCCGCGGACCGCCCGCGGGTGCGCATCTACGATACGGGCGCGGGGAGCGTGGCCGACATCGTGGAGCGTGCGGTGCGCGAGGGCGCCGAGTTCATCGTCGGTCCGCTCACGCGCGAAGCGGTCATCGCCGCCGCCGCCCTCACCGCGCCGCACCCGCCCATGCTCGCACTCAACTTCCTCCCGGCGGATGCGGCGGCGCCGCGCAACTTCTATCAATTCGCGCTTTCGCCGGAGAACGAAGCCCGGGAGGTGGCCAAGCGAGTGATCGCCGATGGACACCGGCACGGCGTAGCGCTCGTCCCCCAGGGTGAGTGGGGCGATCGCGTGCTGGCGGCATTCAACGAGCAGTTGACCGCAGGCGGCGGCAGCTTGCTCGACACCGTGCGCTTCGACCCGCAGGAGGTCAATTTTGGGCCGGTGGCCTCGCAGGTGCTCGGAATCGATGCGAGCATGGAGCGCTCGAAGCGTCTCGAGTCCACCCTCGGTGTCCACCTCGAGTTTCAGCCGCGGCGCCGCGAGGACATCGACTTCATCTTCGAGCCGAGCACCGCCTCGAGCGCGCGGCTGCTGCGTCCGCAGCTCAAGTTCTACTTTGCCGGTGACGTGGCGGCATACGCCACCTCCGATGCCTTCGAGCCGGACGAGAGCGCGAACGAGGACGTGGACGGGCTCATCTTTCCGGACATGCCGTGGATGCTCGGCAGCGGCTTGGCCGACAGCGTGCGCATCGCCGCGCGCGATGCTTGGCCGGTTGGTGGGCCCATTCGCAACCGCCTCTTTGCCTTTGGCTTCGATGCGTACCGGCTCTCCGTCGCGCTGCGCAGCGGGTCCGCCACGGCCGTCGCAGTCGATGGTCTCACCGGGCGCCTCACGCTCGATGCGGGCGACCGCGTGCACCGCGAGCTCGAATGGGCGGAGCTCACCGAGGGGGCGCCGCGGCCGCTGCCGGCGTCGACGCCGTGAGTCCCCATGACCTCGGTGCGGCAGCCGAGCGCGTTGCCGCGGACTATCTGCGCTCGCAGGGCATGGAGGTGCTTCTCAAGAACTACCGGCGCCGCCTCGGCGAGCTCGATATCGTCGCCCGCAGCGCGGAGGTGCTCGCGATCGTGGAGGTGCGCACGCGCTCGAGCAACGCTTTCGGCGGGGCGGCGGCGAGCGTCACGGGCGTCAAGCAGCGGCGCGTGGTGCGCGCCGCGCAGCAGCTGCTGCAACGGCACCGCGAGCTCGCGCGGCTGCCCGTGCGCTTCGATGTGATCGTGGTCTGCGACGCCGCCACGCGGCAGCCGCGCGTGGAGTGGCTGCGCAGCGCGTTCTCGGCCTGATAGGGGGAAAAAGGCGTGGGCAGCGCCCACGCGCGGCACCGGCAGAGCGCTACTTCACCACCTTCAGCTGCCGTCGGGTGCGGCCTGTCTCCTCGGACGGGGCGGGTCGCGTCGGGGGCTCCGGGCCCATGTCCTGGTCCGAGAACACCATGCCCTCGCCGGTCTCGCGGGCGTAGATGCCGAGCACGGCGTTCACGGGAAACCGCACGCGCTGCGCGACGCCGGCGAAGCGGGTGTCGAGCTCGATCCAGTCATTGCCGAGCTCGAGCCGCTGGGTCGCATTGAGGCTCACGTTGAGCACGATCTTGCCGTCCTTCACGTACGCGTGGGGTACCTCGACACCGGGACGCTCGGCGTCGACGATGAGGTGGGGAGTGTGCCCGCTGTCGGTCATCCACTGGTGCATCGCCCGTAGCAGGTACGGACGCTTGGGTCGGATGGGACTCTCTGCCACGGCTGCGATTGCCTCAGAGGATGCGCATTTCCTGCTCGAGATCCGAGAGGCTATCGCGAAACGCGGGGCGCGAGAACACCAGCGACGCGTATTTGAGGATCGCCTGGCCGCCCTCGCGCGGCAGGTCGATCTCGTAGCGCGGCAGGCGCCACAGCACCGGTGCGATGGTCGCATCCACGAGCGAGAACTCGTCGGAAAGGAAGTAGGGCTTCACGCGGAAGAGCTCGACGCTTTGCAGGATCGTGTCGCGCAGCATCTTCTTGAGCTTCGCCGCCTGCTTCTTGTCCGGGTCGCGCTCGATCTCCCCGAGCAGTCCGTACCAGTCGCGCTCGATGCGATAGAGCGCCAGGCGGAACTGCGCGCGCACCACCGGGTCGACGGGCATGAGCGGCGGATGAGGAAAGCGCTCATCGAGATACTCGATGATGACACGCGAGTCGTACAGCACCAGATCGCGATCCACGAGCGTCGGAACGCTGTGGTAGGGGTTGAGGTCGAGGAGGTCCTCGGGGAGCTTGCCGGGCTCGACATTGACGATGTCGATGCCGATGCCCTTCTCGGCGAGCACGATCCGCGTGCGATGACTCCACGGATCGTCCGGCGCGGAGAAGAGCGTCATGATGGATCGTCGGCTCGACACTCGGAATCCCCGTGCCCGGAGCGACCGGACGAGCGACAGACTTGAGACCGACGCCAACGCCTCCCCGCGTCACTCGATTCCGTGGAGGCGCCTCAGTGCACGTCTTTCCAGTATTCCTTCTTGAGCAGCCACGCGAGCCAGGTGAAGACCAGCAGGAACCCGACGACCCAGACACCGAGTGCCCGGCGGTGCGCCTGCACCGGCTCGCCCACGTAGTCGAGGAAGTTCACGATGTCACGCACGAAGTCGTCGAACTGAGCGCGCGTCATGCTTCCGGGCACGACCGTCTCGAAGTGGTCGAACACCTCTTGGGTGGTGCCGTTCAGCTGCTCTTGCCTGAACACCGCGCGCTTGAGCCCCTCGAGATGCGAGAGCACGTCGGGCATCGCGGAGGCCGGCAGCGCAAGATTGTTGGCGCCGGTCGGCCGCGCCGGATCGATGTAGAAGGTCGTCAGGTATTGATACAGGTAATCCGTTCCGCGCGCGCGCGCGATGAGCGACAGATCGGGCGGCTCCTTGCCGAACCAGCTCACCGCATCGGCGGCGGGCATCGGCGTGCTGATGTAGTCGGTCGCCTTGCCCCCGCTCGGCACGAGCAGTTTCGCGACCATGTCCGGGGGAATCTCGAGATCGACTCCGATGCGCGAGTAGCGCATGTACTTGAGCGCGTGACAGCCGTTGCAGTAGCTCAGGAAGTCCCGCGCTCCGCGCTGCAGGGATGCGAGATCCGAGACGGAGTTGTGCGCCTTCCACGACTCCCAGTCGGCGCCGAAGCCCTGTTGCCCCGCCGCTTCGGCCGCGAACGCCGCAGCCGGAGCGAGCAGCACGGCGGCGATCATCAGGGCGAGCCCGGCCTGGCAGCGGACGGTCTTTGCGGCGCGCGGCGCGCGCGGATTCGTTTGAAGCTCAAGCATGGGCGCGAAACCTGAGACGCTCGGGAACGGGTTTGACCGGGTCGATGCGCGTGTACCAAGGCATGAGCACGAAGTACGCGAAATAGAACACCGTGCAGATGCGTCCCATCAGCACGTAGACGGGCGCAACCGGATGCAGCCCCACGTACACGAGACCGAGGAAGCCCAGGATGAAGAACGCGAAGAAAGTACGCGATACCCAGCCCTTGTAGCGCATCGACTTCACCGGCGAGCGGTCGAGCCAGGGCAGGAAAAGATAGGCGACGAGGGCGAGGAGCAGCACGAGCGCGCCGAGACGCTGGTTGGGGATGCCGCGCAGGATCGCGTAATACGGCGTCAAGTACCACGAGGGCGTGATCTCGGGCGGAGTCGAGAGCGCGTTCATCGGCTCGAAGTTCGCATGCTCGAGGAAGTAGCCGCCGAAGGTGGGTGCGAAGAACACCACGAGCGCGAAGATCACCAGGAATGCGCCCAAGCCGAAGGTGTCCTTCACCGTGTAATAGGGATGGAACGGGACGCCGTCGAGCGGCTTGCCGTCGGGACCGAGCTTCTCCTTGATCTCGATGCCGTCGGGATTGTTCGATCCGGTGCGCCGCAGCGCCACGAGATGCAGCACCACGAGCAGTAGCAGTGCGAGCGGCACGGCGACCACGTGCAGCGCGAAGAAGCGATTGAGCGTGGCATCGGCGATGCCGTAATCGCCGCGGATCCACTCGACCAGACCCGGCCCGATGGCGGGGATCGTGCCGAAGACGTTCACGATCACCTGTGCCGCCCAGTACGACATGTTGCCCCACGGCAGAACGTAGCCCAAGAATGCCTCGGCCATGAGCGCGAAGTAGACGAGCATACCGATCACCCACAGCAGCTCGCGCGGCGTTCTGTACGAGCCGTACAGGAGTCCGCGAAACATGTGCAGGTAGATGACGACGAAGAAAGCCGACGCGCCGGTCGAGTGCAGATAGCGGATGAGCCAGCCGTAATCGACCTCGCGCATGATGTAGGCGACCGAGTCGAAGGATGTGGCCGCGCCCACCTTGTAGAACATCGTGAGGAAGATGCCCGTCACGAGCTGCAGCACCAGGACGAACAGGGCGAGGACGCCGAAGAAGTACCAGAAATTGAAGTTCTTGGGCGCGTAGTAGCCTGTCAGCTGCTCCGAGATGAACTCCTCGATCGGCAGCCGCTTGTAGAACCACGCGCGCAGCCGCCCAGTCTTCACCGCCGGCGCCCCGGGGGGTTTCGCGACGACGCTCATGCTTGGTCGACTCCAATGGTCAGTTTCTGATCGGAGAGGCTGTAGGGCGGCACGCGCAGATTGACCGACGCGGGTGAGCCCTCGAACACGCGCCCGGCCAGGTCGAAGCGCGATCCGTGGCACGGACACAGCCAGCCGCCGGGCCAGTACGCGCCGATCTCGGGGTCGTGGGGCTCGAAGTGCGCCTTGGGCAGGCAGCCCAAGTGGGTGCACGTGCCAATCAGCACCAGGTGCTGCGCCGTGCGCGAGCGCATGGCATTGGTGGCGTAGGGGGGCTGATCGGAGTCCGCCGAGTCCGGATCCTTGAGCAGCGCAGCGTGGCCGTTGAGGCTCGCGAGCATCTCGGGCGTGCGGTGGACGATGTAGATCGGCTGCTTGCGCCAGGTGGTGATCGCCATTTGCCCGGGTTCGAGCTTGGCGAGATCGAATTCCGTCGGCACGCCGAGTGCGCGCGCGCGCTCCGACGGCAGCCACGATGTCACGAATGGTGCGGCCGCGAACACCGCTCCCACCGCTCCCGTCGCACTGGTCGCGATCAACAGGAACTTGCGCCGGCTCTGGTCCGCGTCGCTCTCATCGGTGATGACACCGGTATCCGCCATCGATCGGCTCTCCCTAGGACGTGAACTCGCGAATTCCCGCCCCGCGGGGCGTGCTCGACGCGCCGGTGCGGACGATCGGTTCCTAAATTTGCAGGGGGCGGCGCATTATACACAACCGACGCTCACCTTCGGCCGGCGCGGTCCGGCCAGGAATTTCGGACAGATGCAAAACACCACACTGGGACGTGCGGTCATGTTTCTCGCCGCGTCGGTCGTGACCGGCCTCGCCCTCGCGTTCGTGATCGTCGCCTGGCATCCCGAGCTCGCCCTGCGCGGACCGCTCGGCCTCTCCGCACAGCGCTCCGGCGCAGCGGCGCCGGCCGGAGCGGTCGCCGAGCGCGTGGTGGCCGGACCGCCGCGGGTCACCTATGCCGATGCGGTCGAGCGGGCGGCCCCGGCGGTCGTCAACATCTTCACCGCGGGCGTGATCACGGAGCGGATCGCGCCCTCCGGGCTCGACGAGCTCTTCGGCGGATACCTCCTCCCACGCTACCGGCAACGGATCGAGCGCACCCTCGGCTCGGGCGTGATCCTCGACGCCGACGGCCACATCGTCACGAACGAGCACGTGATCGCGAACGCGGAGGCGATTCGCGTGCAGCTCGCCGACGGGCGCACCGCGGTCGCGAGCATCGTCGGCCGCGACCCCGACACCGATCTCGCGGTCTTGCAGATCGACCTCAAGAACCTCCCGGTGATGGAGCTCGGCAACTCCGATCACCTCAAGGTGGGCGACGTGGTGCTCGCGATCGGCGATGCTTACGGGCTCTCGCAGACGGTCACCCATGGCATCGTGAGCGCGACCAGCCGCCAGCAGCTCGGGCTCGCGACGCTCGAGGATTTCATCCAGACGGACGCGGCGATCAACGCCGGCAACTCCGGCGGCGCGCTCGTCGACTCGAACGGCAAGCTCATCGGCATCAACACCGCGATGGTCGCGCGCAGCCTCGGCGTGGAGGGGATCGGCTTTGCGATTCCGGTGAACATGGTCCGCGGCGTGGTGAGCGAGATCATCGCCAAGGGACGCGTGGTGCGCGGCTGGATCGGCATCCACCCCGAGGACGTGAGCGCCGATCAGGCCGCGCAGTTGGGCCTCGCTCGCGGCGGCGTCGTCATCTTCAGCATGGATCTCGGGAGCCCAGCCGTCGAGGCCGGCTTGCGCCCCGGGGACCTCGTGACGACGATCGACGCGGTCCACGTACAGAGCGCACAGGAGCTGCTCGCGCACATCGCCGCGACGATCCCAGGCGTCACGGTCACGCTGCGGGGCGTACGCGGCACGTCCCGCTTCGAGGCGCCCGTGCGCGTGATCGAGCGGCCGCGCAATCGCTGAGCCATCACTGCGAGGAGGCCGTTGCCATGGCGAGCCTGAATCCACCCGAGCGGGCAGCGAGCGCTGCGAAGCCGCGCTTCGAGCCGCATCGCTTTCCCGACCGCTCCGAGCTCATCGCGCAGCTCGCCCGCAGGCTCGCGCAGGCGCTCGAGAGCCGCGCCGCCGGCGCCGCATCGGCGGTCATGCTCTCCGGAGGATCGACGCCGATACCCGCGTATCAGGCGCTCGCCGCACGCGGTGTCGTGCCCGCCCCCGGTCTCGCGCTGCTCTTCTCCGACGATCGCTATGTGCCCTCCACTTCGACCGGAAGCAACTACCATCAGTCGCTCCCGCTGATCGAGCATCTGCGGCTGCCGAGCGAGCGGGTCCTGCGGGTGCGCACCGAGCTTGCGCTCGCGGATGCGGCGGCGGATTACGACCGAAGTGTAAGCAAGCTCGCGAGTGAGGGGGTGTCCTTCACGCTCGGGCTCCTCGGGCTGGGGGCCGATGGGCACACGGCCTCGCTGTTCAACGCAACCGACGTGACGCGGGCGCGGGGCCACAGCGCCATCGCCGTGCACCGACCGGACGGCCGCGACGCGGTAACGGTCACGCCGGATGTGCTCGAGCGGTTTCAGGTGCTCGCCTTCGTGGTCGCAGGCGAGGACAAGCGTGCCGCGCTCGCGGCACTGCTCGCGGGCGACCCGGGGCTGCCCGCCTGGCAGGCCGTGAGCAGCCGCGAGTCCGTGGAGATCTGGACGGAGCCGCAGGCGCTGCCGTCAGCCTGATCCGCCCGCGGCCCGCACGGCCGGCCCGCAGGCGCGCGTCCATCCCTGCGGATCGGCCCCCGGATTGTGCCAGCTGCACGGTCCCTCGCTGATGAGCGTATCCGCCTCGCGCGGTCCCCAGCTCGCCTGCAGGTACTCGTAGACGGGCGTCGGGGCGGTCAAGACCGGATCGACGACCGCCCAGGCCGCCTCCACTTCGTCCTCGCGCGCGAACAGAACGGCATCGCCGATCAGCGCGTCACTGATGAGGCGCTCGTAGGCGTCCATCTCCTCACCCTGATTCTGGCTCACATAGAGCTCGACCTCACGGCCCTGCATCGCGGGCCCGGGCTGCTTCGCGTGGGCGCCGACCGCGATCGCCACGTCGGGACCGACACGGAAGCGCAGATAGTTCGGCTGCTCGGGCGCGGCCGCACCGAACACGTTTGCGGGCGGAGCGCGCAGATCGACGACCACCTCGGTCGCCGTGACCGGAAGGCACTTGCCCGCGCGGATGTAGAACGGCACGCCGCTCCAGCGCCATGAGTCGATCTGCAGCCGCACGGCGGCGAAGGTCTCCACCTTCGAGTCGGCCGCAACACCGGGCTCCTGCCGATAGCCCTTGAACTGGCCGCGCACCAGGAACCGCGGATCGAGCGGCCGGATCGCCCGGAACACCTTCACCTTCTCGTCGCGCAGCGCATCGCGCGCGTAGCGCACCGGCGGCTCCATCGCGAGCAGCGCCACGACCTGCAGCAGATGGTTCTGGATCACGTCGCGGATCGCGCCCGCCTCCTCGTAGAAGCGCCCGCGCCCCGCCACGCCGATCTTCTCGGCCATGGTGATCTGCACGCTCGCGACATAGTTGCGGTTCCACACCGGCTCGAGGAACGAGTTGGCGAAGCGGAAATAGTGCAGGTTCTGCACCGGCTCCTTGCCGAGGTAGTGATCGATGCGGAATATCGCCGACTCGCTGAACACCTTGTGGAGCGTCTGGTTGAGCGCGACCGCCGAGGCGAGATCGCGGCCGAACGGCTTCTCGACCACCACGCGCGCGCCGTTCACGCAATCGGCCTGGCCGAGCATCGTGCCGACCGTAGAGAACATGCTGGGCGGTATCGCGAGATAGTGGAGCGGCCGCGCGGCGCTGCCGAGCGCCTTGCGCAAGCTCTGGAAGGTTGCAAGCTCGCGGTAGTCGCCGTCGACGTAGCGGACCAGGGCGACGAGCCGCCCCACGACGGCCTCGTCGGGGCTCGTCACGAACTTCGCGAGGCTATCGCGGATGCGTGCAACGAGCTGGTCGCGCGTCCAGCCGGCGCGCGCCACACCGATGACCGGCACGTCGAGGCGGCTGTGCGCGACCAGGTGGTACAGCGCCGGATAGATCTTGCGATAGCACAGATCCCCGGTCGCACCGAACAGAACGAGCGCATCGGAATGCTCGGACATGGCTCAACGCTCCTCGTGGCCGCCGAAGCCCAAGCGCATCGCCGAGAGCACCTTGGCGGCGAACTCCCCTTGCGCGCGCGATTCGAAGCGGCTGAAAAGCGCCGCGCTCAGCACGTAGGCGGGCACGCCCTCATCGACGGCCGCCTGCAGTGTCCAGCGCCCCTCTCCCGAATCGGAGACGCGCCCCGCGAACCCGGCAAGCTGCGGATCCTTGGCGAGCGCCGCGGCGGTGAGGTCGAGGAGCTGCGAGGTGATGATGCTCCCGTGCCGCCACACCTCGGCGATCCCGGCGAGATCGAGACGGTATTGATAGAGGTGCGGGTCGCTCAACGGGGCCGTCTCGGCGTCGGCCGCGCGGGTCTCGAAACCGGCGCTCGCGTGCTTGAGGACATTGAGTCCCTCGGCGTAGGCAGCCATCAATCCGTACTCGATGCCGTTGTGGACCATCTTCACGAAATGACCCGCACCCGAGGGCCCGCAATACAGGTACCCTTGCTCGGCGGTCGTATGCCCGGGGCCGGGAGGCCGCCCCCCGGGGGCGAGCGTCGCGAAGATCGGATCGAGCGCCCGCACCACCCCGCTCTCGCCGCCGATCATCAGGCAGAAGCCGCGCTCGAGCCCGAGAACCCCGCCGCTCGTGCCCACGTCGAGGAAGTGCACGCCCGAGCGCGCGAGGTCCGCCGCGCGGCGAATGTCGTCGTGATAGTGGGAATTGCCGCCGTCGATCACGATATCGCCCGGCTCGATGAGCGGCTTCAAGTCCGCGATGACCCCGTCGACGACGTTCGCGGGGACCATCAGCCAGATCGCGCGCGGCTTGGCGAGCGCGCTCATGAGCTCGCGCAGCGATTGGGCGCCGCGCGCACCGTCGCGCACCACTTCGGCAACGGCCTCGGCTCCGCGGTCGTAGGCGACGCACTGGTGTCCGCCACCCATGAGCCGGCGAACCATGTTGGCACCCATCCGTCCAAGGCCCACCATCCCGAGCTGCATAGCGTCGTCTCCTTACACGCGGCCCAGAGCGCCGCAAACAATGTGCCCGCGCTTGAGATTCGCCGTGTTCCGAACTACGGGCAAGGCACGCTCACCCTAGTTCGGGACACGGCGAATTTGTGCACCCAACTGCGCGAGCTTCTCCTCGATCGTCTCGTAGCCCCGGTCGATGTGATAGATCCGCTCGATGTCGGTGCGGCCCGCTGCCACGAGCCCGGCGAGCACCAGGCTCGCGGAGGCTCGCAAGTCGGTCGCCATCACGGGCGCCGCGGTGAGCTGCGCGACGCCGCGAATGATCGCGGTGTTGCCCTCGAGCCGGATCTCCGCGCCGAGCCGGCGCATCTCGAGCATGTGCATGAACCGGTTCTCGAAGATCGTCTCGATGATGGTGCCGACGCCCTCCGAGACGGCATCGAGCGCCGCGAACTGCGCCTGCATGTCGGTCGGAAAGGCCGGGTACGGCGCGGTGCGCACGTCCACCGCCTGCGGGCGCCGTCCGCGCATGTCCACCTCGACCCAGTTCTCGCCGACGGCGAGCCGGGCACCCGCCTCCTCGAGCTTGGCGAGCACCGCATCGAGGTGGTCGGGACGCGTGTTCTTGATGCGTACATGGCCGCGCGTGATGGCACCCGCCACGAGATAGGTCCCGCTTTCGATGCGGTCGGGAAGTACCTCGTAATGGGTTCCGCGCAGCCGCGCGACGCCCTGCACGAGGATCTTGTCGGTGCCCGCGCCCTGGATCTTGGCGCCCATCGCGTTCAAGCACTGGGCGAGATCGACGACCTCCGGCTCGCGCGCCGCATTCTCGATCACCGTCTCGCCTTCGGCGAGCGTCGCGGCCATCATCAGGTTCTCGGTTCCCGTCACCGTGACGGTGTCGAGCACGAGCCGCGCTCCCTTCAGGCGCGAGGCGCGCGCGCGGATGTAGCCGCCCTCGATCTGAATGTCCGCGCCCATCGCCTGAAGCCCTGCGACGTGGATGTTGACCGGACGCGCCCCGATCGCGCAGCCCCCCGGGAGCGATACGTCGGCGCGGCCGAAGCGGGCGACGAGCGGCCCGAGCACGAGAATCGAGGCACGCATCGTCTTCACCAGGTCGTAGGGCGCGAAGCATTCGCGCAGAGTCGAGGAGTCGACCTCGATCTGCATGTGCTCGTCCATCGTGACGCTGACACCCATCCGCCCGAGCAGCTCTATGGTCGTCGTCACATCCTGCAGGTGCGGGACGTTGGCGACGACGAGCGGGTCGTCGGCGAGCAGCGCGGCGGCGAGGATCGGGAGCGTCGCGTTCTTGGCACCGGAGATGCGCACCTCGCCCTCGAGGGGGATCCCGCCCTGGATCTGCAGCTTGTCCACCGTCGCCCTCTATCGCGCGCCCGGCGCCCGGCGAGCGGCCCACTCCTCGGGGCTCAGCGCCTCGATGGTGAGCGCGTGGATCTCACGGCCGACGCGCACACCGAGCGCCCCGTAGATGAGCTGGTGGCGGGCGAGCACACGCTTGCCGGCGAACTCGCGGGCGACCACGCGCGTCGCGAAATGCGTGTTGTCCTCGGATTGCACCAGCACCTCGGCGCCGGGGAGCCCGGCGCGAATCAGCTCTGCGACTTCCTCGGGATTCATGGGGTGAGTTTACCGGATATCATTGCCCCCATGAGCGAGCCTCCCACCCGAGCGACCGACTCCCGCCTGCTGCTCGCGGCGGCGCGCCGTGCCCTCGGCATCGAGGCGCAGGCGGTCGTCGCGCTGCAGTCGCGACTCGACGAGCGCTTCGTCGCGGCGTGCGCGGTGTGCCTGGACTGCCAGGGGCGCGTGGTCGTCACCGGCATCGGCAAGTCGGGCCACGTCGCGCGCAAGATCGCCGCGACGCTCGCGAGCACCGGCACGCCGGCGTTCTTTCTGCATCCCGCCGAGGCGAGCCACGGCGATCTCGGCATGATCACTCGCATCGACGTGGTGCTCGCCGTGTCGAACTCCGGGGAGACTCCGGAGCTGCTGCTGCTGGTGCCGCACTTGAAGCGCCTCGGCGTACCCCTCCTCACGATGACGGGCGCTCCGAGCTCGAATCTCGCGGATGCAGCCGCCGCAGTGCTCGATGTGAGCGTGCCCGAGGAAGCCTGCCCGCTCAATCTCGCGCCGACCGCAAGCACCACGGCCGCGCTCGCGATGGGGGATGCGCTCGCCGTGGCGCTGCTCGAAGCGCGCGGCTTCACCGCCGTCGATTTCGCGCGCTCGCATCCGGGCGGCGCGCTCGCGCGCCGGGTGTTGACGCGCGTCGAGGACATCATGCGCCGTGGAGCGGACGTGCCCCGGGTCCTGCCGCACACGCCGCTCGTCGAGGGTCTGGCGGAGATGTCGCGCAAGGGTCTCGGAATGACCGTGATCGTCGACGGCGCGGACCGCGTGCAAGGGGTATTCACCGACGGTGACCTGCGCCGCGCGCTCGATCGGCGTATCGACGTTGAGCGTGCGCTGATGCGCGAGGTGATGACCGTCGGGTGCAAATCGATCGCGCCGCGGGAGCTCGCAGCCGAAGGTGCGCATCTCATGGAGATGCACCGCATCACGACGCTCCCGGTCGTGGACGGCGCGAAGCTCGTCGGGGTGTTCAATGTGCACGACCTGCTGCGCGCGGGCGTGATGTAGCGGCACGATGGCCGCGATCCGCCTGCTCGTGATCGATGTGGACGGCGTGCTCACCGACGGACGACTGTATTTCGGGCCGCGCGGAGAGGTCATGAAGGCCTTCCACGTACGCGACGGCTACGGCATCAAGGCACTCGCGGCCGCCGGCGTCGAGGTCGCCGTGATCTCCGGGAGGCGCTCGCACGCAGTCGCCCGGCGCTGCCGCGAGCTCGGCATCCGCCACGTCATCCAGGGCGCAGCTGACAAGCTCGATGAGTTCTCGCGCCTCGTGAGGCGGCTCGGGCTGCGCGCGGCGCAGTGCGCGTGCATCGGCGACGACGTGCCGGACGTTCCGCTCATGCGGACGGTCGGGCTTTCCTTCGCCGTGGCCGACGCGCACCCCGCGGCGCGGCGCGCCGCACACCACATTACCGCGCGCGGCGGTGGCGTCGGGGCCGTGCGCGAAGTCTGCGATCGGCTGCTCGCATCGCTGCGGCGCGCGCGCGGCGCGCATCCGTGATCCGGGTGATCGGCATCACGGCCCTGCTCGCGCTGCTGGTCGCCGCGTGGCTCGTGTTGCGCAACGAGCAGGGCAGCACGGTCGCGCCCTCCCCGGGCGCCGCCGCGCTTGCGAACCCAGGCTACTCGGCGCGCGGGGCGGTGCTCGTCGAGACCGGCCCGGACGGCAAGCCGATGTACACCCTGCGCGCCGCCCGGATTCAGGAAGTGCCCGCCACCCAAGTCTCGCTGCTCGACGATGTGCAGATGGAGTTTCGCGACGCGACCGGGCACATCTGGAACGGCCGCGCGGACCACGGCAGAGTGGTCGATGATGCGACGCAGGTCGATCTGAGCGGCAACGTTCAGCTGTGGGGCGAGCTCGGCAGCTCCACCGCTCAGGCGACCATCACGAGCGAGCGGATGCACGTGGACACGCACACCGAGGTCGTGAGCACCCGCGATCCGGTGGTGCTCACCTGGTCCGGGCAGCGCCTCACCGGACGCGGGATGGTCGTGCGCTTGCGCAGCGAGCAGCTGCGGATCGACTCCGACGTGCATGGCCGGTATGTCCCGTAAGCTCATCGTCCTGCTGGTCGCGCTCGGCTCGACCGCCGTCGCCACGGCGGCGGGGCCGGTGCGCACCCGGGCGACGACGCGCATCGAGACGACCGAAGGACCCGTCGACGTGGATGCCTCCTCGGCAACGATCGACTACCGCACCCAGCACGCGGTGCTCGACAACGTGACGATCACGCAGAACGACATCCGCGTGACGGCGAACCGTGCGGTCGGAAACGGCACCGGGATCAGCTTCGAGAACAACCGCTGGGTCTTCACGGGCAACGTGCACATCCGATCGGAGCTGCGCGGCAACCTGACCTCGGAGAGCGCGACGGTCGAGTTCCGCAACGGTCAGATACAGAGCGCCCTCGCCGTGGGCCAACCGGCCGAGTTCGAGCAGACCCGGTCGAACACCGGGGTGCTCGCCCGCGGGCATGCGGACTCGATCGAGTACGATGTCGCCGCCAACACCGTGCGACTGACGGACGATGCGTGGCTCAAGTACGGCGACAGCGTGGAGACCGCTCCCGT
>Ga0335072_10005888_pt1 | contig 18008 bp, 11 predicted proteins | sample Lox_Sample_21_FD_206725 | JGI IMG/M metagenome (GOLD analysis project Ga0335072, IMG submission 206725) | Soil microbial communities from Loxahatchee National Wildlife Refuge, Florida, United States - Lox_Sample_2.1 | ecosystem: Environmental > Terrestrial > Soil > Wetlands | place: USA... | reverse complement strand
TGCGCAGAGATAAATTCACAACCTTTGAACTTAGTTGCCCCGATCTTGGATAACCACAAAGCCATTTTTTGCGTCTCTTCACTTGTGGTCAATTCTCGTTGACCACAGCTCGCATGCTCGCGTCGGAACGGAACAAGAGTAAAGACAAGAACATTGCGTCACTTGCGCTGAGAATTTGTAAGTCCTTGAGTGGCTGGTTGCCCCAACAAATCAAAAGCACCTAGGCGGATCGATGGGATGGCGCATTTCTGTGCGCCATTGAAGTTTGGAATTCTGTAAACCCCATGTCCGTTGTGGAAAACCCCCGAACGCAGTGAGGATGGCGGAGCCATGGCCGAATACGACCACGCTGGCAATTTACCTTCCCTGTTGGAATCAATTGAACAAACGGGTCGCTATTTGGAGCGGCACTGGTTCGCAGTCTATACAACTTGCCGGCACGAGAAGCGTGTTGCCCTGCACTTTAAGCAACGGGGAATCGAATTCTATCTGCCGCTCTATCGAGTTCAACGGAGATGGAAGGATAGATCCGCGGTAAGTCTGGATTTGCCTCTTTTTCCCTGTTACATCTTTGTTCGCATGGATTGGTTTCAGCGGTTAGTCGTACTGCAGGTTCCGGGGGTCCTTTCGGTTGTGGGGGGCACATGGCCCAGGATCACTCCGCTGCCCGAGCTCGAAGTCGAAACTCTCCGGCGTGGACTTGACCCTATGCGAGCAGAGCCTCATGCGCTGCTTTTGAAAGGCGAAAGGGCGCGGATCTTTAAGGGGCCGCTGGCGGGGCTCGAAGGAATCGTGGTTCGAAAGAAGAACGAATTCCGAGTTGTGCTCACGCTTGACCTGATCATGCAGAGCATCTCAGTAGAAGTGAACTCTGAAGACCTGGAGCCGGTCTTTACCAACGCTGAGCCTGGCCCGGCTGGAAGGGCTGCTCTGGCTTAGGTTGGAAATGAAATGCGCGCAGCATGCCCTTCACCGCGATTTGCGTGGCATGTTCAAGTGGAAACTTTAGTTCGTAAACTGGCCGGATTTGCTCGATAAAAATACAGTTTTGCTAATTTCATAATCTGCGCCGGAAAGACTCCCCCAAGCCAGCAACTTTCGCCAGGGAGCAAACATTGAGGTGTAAAGAATGAGAGGAAAAGGCGCTCTGGATTATTTGCCAGATACTGCTGTTTCCGAATGGAATCAGCAGCCCTCAATCCCAGACGTTGCTCAGGATCGCCTGACAAATTACTCCTGGACCCGGCATTCAAGTCTTTGGTTCGCGGCTTTAACCCGTGCTTCGTCGCTGCGATACTCAGTGATTAAGCGCGGCCTCGATATTGTTTTGTCTTCATTCTTTCTGATTTTGCTCTTTCCTCTTGGATTTCTGGTCGCGCTCCTGGTGAAACTCACCTCTCCGGGACCAGTTTTCTATCGGCAAGAGAGAGTCGGGCGCTTTGGGATTCCATTTCGCATCATCAAATTTCGATCGATGTATATCAATCCGCATAGAGCGTCGGTGATTGAACTGACGCCCAATCGGTTTGACCGGCAAGGCTTCACAGTTATCAAAATGGCCGCAGATCCCCGCATTACTCCGTTCGGGCGTCTGATCAGGCGACTAAGTCTTGACGAACTGCCGCAATTGATTAATGTACTCATCGGCGATATGTCTCTTGTCGGTCCCCGGCCGATTATTGATGCGGAAAGGCCTATGTATGGCCGGAACCTTCCTTATTACGACCTTGTTTGCCCGGGAATCACAGGGCTGTGGCAGGTATCGGGCCGTAGCAATATCGGCTACGAACAACGAGTGCTTCTCGACCGGCAGTATGCAAGCCAGTGGAGCTGCCTGCTCGACCTTATCATTCTGCTGCGCACAATTCCCGCAGTGATCACGATGAAGGGTGCATATTGAGTCTCGGATCGTCAATCGATACTGAACTTGGGAGTATCTCGGTCTAGGTTGCTTCGCGCCGGGGGTGACCCCGCTGTGCTTTTCGCTTTGCAAGATCGAAAGAATGACTAACTGTTCGCGGTTGATAGTTTTCGCATTTGCCTTCGTAGCAGTGGTGTCTCTAGGGCAAACGACTTCTTCGCCACTCGCTCCGGGAAACCAGGAGCCAGGGTCTCAGGGAGGCACTGATTGCGCTCTCGGCTCTGATTCCCCGGGCTGTGGCGACGTGTGGAATAACGACGAGAACACTCTCGGCTCCGGCAGCACTTCTTCAGGTCAGAACCCTGCAGTGGGTCCGATTAATTCCACGCCAGTGGGCGCCGTGTATCGTGATGATGCCGGCGAATTCGACCTATCAAGGCAGTACCGCCCAGTGCATGCGGAGCCGAGGCGGCAAGCTCCACTTACCGAGTTCCAGATGTTAGTGGCAAGTTCTGTCGGCAGGATCGTGCCCATTTACGGCGCGGACCTGTTCGAGAACGTTCCCGATACGTTTGCCCCGGTCGAGCATATTCCGGTAACACCAGGCTATGTGATTGGTCCAGGCGACGAAATCCTCATTCGAACCTGGGGGCAGGTCAATCAAAACCTTCACCTCGTGGTTGATCGCAGCGGCTCAATCTACGTCCCGCAAGTTGGCGAAGTGAGGGTGGCCGGCCTGCAGTTTGCCCAATTGCAGGGGTTTCTGAAATCGCAGTTTAATCGCATCTATCGCAACTTCGATTTAAATGCGAATTTGGGTCAACTGCATTCCATTCAGATCTTCGTCACTGGTCGGGCGCGTCGGCCAGGAAGTTACACATTAAGTTCACTTAGCACCTTGGTGAACGCGGTATTTGCCTGCGGTGGACCGGAACCCCATGGCTCGTTGCGTCACATTCAACTTAGGCGCGGCGATCAACTGGTTGTCGACTTCGATCTTTACGACCTGTTGTTGCACGGAGATAAATCGAAGGACGTTCCGCTTCAGACGGGAGACGTCATCTATTTCCCGCCGTCGGGTCCCGATGTCGCGGTAGTAGGGAGCGTTTATCTTCCAGCAATCTATGAACTGCGAGGAAACGAGACGGTTTCTGATGTGCTCTCACTGGCTGGAGGCACCTCGGCAATGGCTGATACTTCTTCGTTGGTGATCGAGCGAAGCGAAGTTGAGGGGGACGGCAGCAAGGCGCGTGTCGCAGTAAATGTGGCAATGAATGCATCGGGCCTGGCTTCCGCCGTAAGAGACGCAGACCTGATTCGAGTTCTCTCGCGCACACAGCGATTTGAGCAGACTGTCACATTGCGTGGTAATGTGGCCAATCCCGGACGCTATTCCTGGCATCCGGGCATGCGTATTCGCGATTTGATCCCGGAGAAGGAGGCGCTTCTTACTCCGGGATACTGGCTTCGCCGCGAGCAATTGGGTTTGCCCGTTGCCGATTTCCAGCCAATGCTGCCTCCTCTTCGTCAATCCACCTTAGCTCAAACAGGCCAAGCGCCAAATCGGTTGGTCGCCGTTCCTGAAGATACTCAAACGCTTGGAAGCGGACTCTTTCCGCAATTGACGAAAGGGGTGCCCACCGACCAGGCAGAACCGGCAAGTAACTCGACTCAATATTCGACCTTGGCAGAGTCGGCCGGGGGGCAATCCATGCCTGCATCCAAAGCCGGTTCGCAGGCGCAAGGCACGCGGTCAGAAGGATCCACGGAAACGCTCGGGTCGGGCTCGAGTCTTGTTACGACTCCGCAGTTTCCTATTGAAACGCAGGTGGTGAAGACCTCGCCGGACATTGATTGGAGCTATGCCGTCGTTGAACGAGTAGACACGACAACCTTGACGACAAAGCTCATCCCATTCAATCTCGGCGCGGCGGTTCTTGCTCATGAGAGCGACGCCAACATTGCTCTCGAGCCGAACGATGTGGTGACCATCTTTTCTGATGCCGATATTCGCGTGCCTCGCGCTCAGCAGACAAAGTATGTCCGGCTTGAGGGCGAATTCGTGCATGCAGGGGTATACAGCGCACTTCCGGGCGAGACTCTGCGTCAACTGGTCGTCCGGGCGGGCGGCCTTACTCCTCAAGCGTATCTCTATGGCTCGCAATTCAGCCGGGAGAGTACTCGGCGCGAGCAACAAAGACGTCTTGATGAGTACGTCGCGGCGCTTGCATATGAGATGGAAGTTGCCGGCGCAAATAAGTCAAGTTCGGTCGTAAGTGCACAAGAAGCTGCAACGGCGAATGTGTCCGTTGCGAGTCAGAGAGAGCTGATCAACAGCTTGCGACAGGCGCGCGCAACCGGTCGGATTGTTTTGCATATCTCTCCGTTTCATGCATCAATCGATTCGCTTCCAGATCTGCCACTGGAGGACGGCGATCGGTTTGTCGTCCCACCAATGCCATCCACGGTTGGAATCGTGGGGGCGGTCTATGATCCCAACTCGTTCGTATTTCAGGCTCATCTTGATGCCGGGGAGTATCTGCGCAACGCCGGCGGCCCCAATCGAAATGCAGACCGTCGCCAGATCTTCATCATTCGCGCCGACGGAACCGTAATAAGCAAGGGCTCGCTATCTCATAATCTATGGACGAACGACGAATTCAATCGCGAGCCAATCTATCCTGGAGACACGATCGTTGTGCCAGAGGCGATCAACAAGACATCGGTTCTCCGCGGACTGACAGACTGGTCCGCTGTGTTCTCGCAGTTTGCATTGGGTGCCGCCGCGATACAAGTGATTAAATAGCCGGCCGGCCGTTGTTCTTTTGAAGTGACGTCGGGGTATATACCGTGAAAGAGCTGGATCTTGATGAGGGACGCCTGAACAACCAGGGAATACCTGCATTTGACGGCTCCCGGCAATTTGGAGAAGAAGGCCTTACTCTGCTCGATATCCTTTTGATCATTGCAAGGAGAAAGAAGTTCATTCTCGTTTTCACTTCAGCTTGCGCCGTGTTGGCGCTCGGCATCTCCCTCATTCTTCCGAAAGAGTATACGGCGACAGTTACCATACTTCCGCCCCAACAGGAGTCCTCTTTGGGCGGAGCGATGGCAATGCAACTCGCGGGCCTTGGTTCAGTGGGCGACTTGGCCGGAGGAGCCCTGGGCCTTAGGAACCGGAACGATATGTACGTGGCAATGCTTAAGAGCCGAACCGTAGAGGACGCTGTGATTCAACGGTTTGACCTCATGCGCGAGTATCACAAGAAGTATGACATCGATGCGAGAAAGGCTCTTGAGCATCATACAGAGATCAATGGATCCACCAAGGACGGACTAATTCGGCTCTCATTCGAAGGCAAGAGCCCTGAGCGTGCGGCGGCGATCGCCAATGGATATGTGGATCAGTTCCGGGATCTATCTCAGCATCTTGCGATCACGGAGGCAGCACAGCGCCGGGTCATTTTCGAGCAACAATTGGCCAAAACCAATACCGATCTGGCTAATGCAGAAGAGGCCTTGAAAGCCACCCAACTTAGCACTGGAATGGTGCAGCTCGATGCGCAATCGCGAGCTTTCATCGAATCTGCCGCACGGCTTCGTGCGCAGGTCACGGCGAAAGAAGTTCAAATCGAAGCTATGCGCTCCTATGCCGCCGATGACAATCCCGCGCTCATCGAGGCGGAGAGGGAATTGGATGGCCTGAAGGCTCAGTTCACCCGGTTGGTCGGTACACAAGGCTCCGACTCAGACGACCTCTTTCTACCAAAGGGCCAAATTCCCCAGGCTGGGCTCGAGTATATTCGAAAACTCAGAGACGTAAAGTACTACGAAGCAATCTTCGATATTCTGGCCCGGCAGCTCGAACTAGCCAAGCTTGATGAAGCAAAAGAGGGCGGCTTTATTCAAGTGGTCGATCGTGCAGTGCCTCCCGGCAGGAAATCATTTCCAAAACGACTTCTCATCACTGCGGCGGCAGCAGCCCTGGCCTTTTCTCTTGCAGTGATGTTTGTCCTTTTTCAGGCTGGATTGAATCGCATAGCGATGGATCCGCAAAGAGGCACGAAATTGCGTCTTCTCTATGAGGCTGTGGGAATACATCAATCACGCACGCGCGAGGAACGCCAGCGAAAGAAGCGCCAGAGAGAAAACGAAGAAAAAGGTCAAACGACGAGAGCCCTTTAGCCGTCGAGAGTTCCAGAAAAGTGCGCGTTCTCTACATGACAAGGAGTAAGAACGTCTTCTTAGCACGCATCGTACGTTGTTGAACGAACCCTATTGTGGCATCTACGGCTAACCAACGCGCAGCAGTTCACCTTAGCCTTAGTCGACGCCTCATCGCTTTCATAGGCATCGATCGCCCTATTGCATTCACTGTCATGGGGCGGACAATTCAAGGACTGGGCAGTGCCGCGACGGTTCTACTAATCGTTCACTTTCTCACAGCCGCGGAACAAGGTTATTACTATACCCTTTGGAGCCTGGTCGCTTTACAAAGCGTGTTCGAGCTCGGCTTCTCGTTTGTGATACTACAGGTCGCAGCTCATGAACGAGCGCATTTGGAGATTCTGCCCGACGGAACCATAACTGGAAGCAGAAAGGCGCATCTGCGCCTCGCGTCGGCCCTTCAGAAGACGCTGCGATGGTACATTTCCGCAGCGGTAGTCATGGGAATTGTTCTCTGGATCGGCGGAGCGCACTTCTTTTCTCTTCGGCATGAGTCCGGAACGAGCGCTTTGTGGGCCTGGCCCCTTCGCGCTACAGTTGCGGCTTGTTCGATAACATTTGCAATTGGTCCGGTGCTTTCGTTTATCGAAGGTTGCGGGCAGGTTACCGCTGTTTTCAGAATGCGCTTCTTCCAGTCGATCGCCTCGACTCTTGCAGCCTGGACATCTCTTCTAAGTCATCATGGTCTCTTTGCTCCGGCAATGGTGCTGCTCGCTCAAGGGGCAGTGGCCTGCATTTTCCTCTCTACGCGTCGATCCATATTGGTGCCGCTCTTGAAACTCGATTCGCGCGAGTGGGGAATCAACTGGGGCCGGGAAGTCTGGCCCTTTCAATGGAAGATAGCTGTCAGCTGGCTGTGCGATTATTTTGTGTTTCAGTTGTTTACACCCGTTCTCTTCGCATTCAGAGGACCAGTCGAGGCAGGCCGCATGGGATTGTCAATGAGCGTTGTTACCCAATTGAGCGCCATCATGCTTGCATGGATTACGACGAAAGCCGCTCCGTTCGGGCACCTCATTGCGCAAAAGCGAAGCGCTGACCTGGATAGACTGTTCTTCCGTTCGCTTCGGCAGTCGATGTTGCTCTTCGGTGGCGTGGCCCTTTTGCTCCTTATGGGAGTCATCCTTCTGCCACACATCTGGGTCAAACTCGGTCACAGGATTGTCAGCTGGCCTGTTTTCCTCCTGCTCCTTTTAACAGCGCTCGGAAGCCATGTCATCCAGAGTGAAGCTATTTATCTGCGCGCCCATAAGCGCGAACCATTTCTGCTGCAATCGATGATTATCGCGGCCACGATGTGCGCCTGCGTGTTCTACTTTGCAAAAGCCTCGGGCACACTCGGCGTAGCCGCAGCGTTCTGTCTCGTTCTCGGTCTCTGTGGGAGCATATCGGCCACTTGGATCTTTCTCAATCAGAGGTCGAAATGGAGAGAAGTGCCGGTCGTATGAAGCTTTCACCCGAGTCAGACAAGTCCAATCGCAACATTTCGGTGGTCATGTGCACCTTCAACGGCGAGCGCTATTTGGGCGAGCAGCTGCAAAGCATTTCGGAACAGACAATGCTTCCGGCAGAATTAGTGGTCTGTGACGATCAGTCTTCAGATCGCACGATTCAAATCCTCGAGGAGTTTTCAGAGTCCGTTCCGTTTTCCGTTCGCATCTATCAGAACCGCTCGCGGGTAGGGTCGACTGTAAATTTTGATCATGCACTCAAACTTGCATGCGGGGAATTGATTGCTCTAAGTGATCAAGACGATAAATGGGTACCACACAAGCTCGAGCGGCTGTCCACCATTTTAGTGGGGAGACCGGATGCAGGCGGGGTATTCTCCGACGCGTCTTTGATCGACTCCGCTTCCCGTCCAATCGACGGCAGCCTCTTTGCAAAACATAAATTTACCCGGGCAAAGAGGACGTCGTTTCTCGCGGACCCTATCTCCATTCTCCTGAAGCACTCGGTTGTGTGCGGGGCTACGCTCATGCTGAGAGCCGCTGTCGTGCGAAGCATGCCGCCAATCCCTGCATCCTGGGTTCACGATGGATGGCTGGCTTGGATGGTCGTATTGAATTCAAAGCTCGCGTTCTCAAGCGAACGCTTGATGGAGTACCGCGTTCATGATGGACAACAGATTGGACTCTGCCCCAGGAATACGTCCGCCAATACAGCCGTCAATCAGGAGCCGCTGCGAACCTACTACCAGAGGGTTGCGAACCAGTTCGCCGAGTTACTCAACCATGTCGAAGAGAGTGATCTTCCAAGCCGCGATCGATTCGTTACGGAAATCAAAGAGAAAATTGCATTTCTCCAGCGAGAGTCGTCCCTCTCTCGAAGGTCGACGATGCGCGCGTTGGAACTTGCATGGCTCTTCCCGAAATACATGCGGTACTCGCGCGGCCTCGGTACGATTCGTCAAGACGCCTTCATGCAATAAGAGATAGCTCTGTGAAGGGGTTGCTATGGCCGCGTTCGTGGGTAACGGAAGGTCAAGCTAAAACAACACATGGCGCAACAACGAGATCGCCGGCTGGTGCACGGGGAAGTAAGGCCACGGATCGACCTTCCCTTGTATTGCAACCCGCTCTTCCTCTTCTTCTTGAACTGGGTTGCGATGTTGGCGGCGCTGAGCATTCATGTGACATATGTTACTTATCCAGGCATGGCGCTTCCGGTTGAGTTGTTTGCCTTGTCTGCGGTCTCCATGCTCTGCGGATATCTCATCACCACAATGTTGCTTCGTAAAAAGGCTGTGTCGCAGTATCCGATGAGATATGTGTTGAATACATCGCGCCTCGTTCGTGTGAACCTGTTGTTCTGCGCCGTCGCTATCATGATTATCGCCTTCAATTGGGCTGCGGAGGGTGCGCCGCCGGCGCTTGGCGATCCGTCGTCATATCTTACCTACGGGCGGTTCCGTCAACTATTATTTCCGCTCCTCACTGTGATAACAGTGAACGGCTTTCTGGATTCCTCACGCATCCGAAGGGTGATCTTCGCTTTGTTTGGCTTTCTTTGCCTGGCGATCTACATTACGCGTGGACTGATGGTGGTGACGCTTCTCGAAGTGTTCTTTGTCATCTCGCTGACATCAACAATGAGCAAGCGAAAGCTTTACGGGCTTTGTACGATGGGCGCCGCATTTACGATCGCGTTCGCGACGATCCTGGGAAACATCCGGACTGCGCACCTGGTGTTTCTGGAGTTTCTGCAAATCCGGGAGAAATACTTCGGATGGCCGATGGCATCGCTGTGGCTCACTTCATATATCTCCATTCCTTTATCAAATCTTTGCTGGATTCTGAAAACAGTTCAGTATCACGGGCCAACGTTGGCGTTTCTTTATCCTCTTCTTCCTTCATTCATCGCTCCAATGGATCCGCACATTGCGATTCACAATGACCTGCGCATCATCGATGGCGCGAGCACATATCTGTCTGTGTACGCGTTGGACTTCTCCTATCTGGGTGCATACGCGGCGAACATTCTGCTTGGGGCTGCTTGCGCGTGGGTCATGAATCGAGGCCTCCCGAAGTATTTTCTTGTGTCGGCGCTGTTTCTGACATGCATTTCATTCATATGCTTCAGCGATATGTTTTCGCCTTTGTCAACCATTGTCCAGGTGACGCTGCTGCTAATCGTGCAGAAGAAATGTATTCGATGGGTCCCTGGGGTAATCCAAGGAGCGCGACCTGCTTAACAGATTTCAAACGTCTAGTGTCGATCATCGGCAGCCACTGATCGCAACTGCCGTAATTGTCCTCTACGGCTCTTCGCTGGAGGATTCGGCCAGTGTCCGTACCTTTTCTGAGGCGCGAAGGAGGTTGTCTCCCGACGAAGGAAGGGTCGAACTGATTGTCTGGGACAACAGTCGCGAGGCGCAGACGCCAGAAAGAGTTCCACCCGGTGTTTGTTACTGCCATGAGCCGCGGAACCTGGGGTTGGCAAATGCTTACAATCGCGCGCTAGAAGCAGCCATTGAAAACAGGTCGCAATGGCTGATCACTTTTGACCAGGATACAGAAGTTCCGAGTAACTTTCTTTTGGGCATGGCGGGCGCGTTTCGAGAGGCAATGCAGTATCCGGGAGTCGGCGCAATCGTACCACTTATCTTTGGAGGCGCAGACCAGCTATCGCCAAACCGCTTTCTCTTCGGCGCAATTCCGCGCTGGCATCGAAGAGGTGAGCCGGGTATTCCCCGCGACCGTGTTTTTGCCTTCAATTCCGGAGCCATGATTTCTGTCGAAGCCCTCCTGCAAATTGGAGGGTATTCGCCGTGGTTCTGGCTCGACAACAGCGACTCGCAGATCTTTCGTTCGTTACATCGCCACGGTAAGCGGGTCCATGTGGCGACGTCAGTCGAATTGCAGCATAACTTTGCGCTGAAAGACATTGAGACGCGCATGAGTGCGACACGGTATCAATCCGCCCTTCTCTCGGAGTCTGCTTTCTATGACGCCGAAATGAATTGGCTGGCTGGATGCGAGCGAACTGCGCGCCTTGGGTTACGATCGATCCGCCAATTGATCCGGGGAGAGTCGCGTGAAAAACTCCAGATATCATGGAATGGGTTCAGGCGCCGCCTGCTGCGGTCGCGGCGTGATCGACTGGCCGAGTGGTCGGCAGCAACGAGGCAACGCCTCGGGAACGACTTCGAAGGCTGTGCCCTATCTTCCCCCCGCAACAGAGTTTCGGTGTGCATGGCAGCATACAACGGTGAAAAGTACATCGTTCAGCAGTTACAGTCAGTGCTAGACCAGTTGGCCGAAAACGATGAAGTAGTTATTGTGGATGATTGTTCCCGGGATCGGACGGTTCAGCTAATCGAAGGAGTCGGTGACCCAAGGATCCGCTTGTTAAGGCACCAGGCGAACCTGGGCGTGATGCCAACCTTCGAAGACGCTCTCCGATGCGCAACGGGCCAGTTTCTCTTTCTTTGCGATGATGACGATATCTGGCCGGGAACAAAGATCCAGCAATTTCTTCGCGCGTTCGAGCAGAATCCTGAAGCCGGAATCGTGATCAGCAATGTCCGTCTCATCGACGAATCCGGTTCCGAATTGTCGAACTCTCAGTTCGCGAGGAGATTTGCACCCGGATTCTGGAGAAACCTCATCAGAAACCGCTACCAGGGATCGGCAATGGCAATACGGGCTTCCTTTCTCGGAGAAGTGCTCCCATTTCCTCACAGTAACGGCTTTCTGCACGATGCCTGGATCGGAACCCGCGCTGATCTTCTCGGCGTCAAGACAGTGCTTATCGACGAGCATCTTCTGCTCTATCGCAGACATGCGCAGAACGCTACACACCGGCGCTCGGTCATCATCAGGGCCAAGTCTAGATTGGAGCTTCTGATGGCTCACGGTAATTACATGCTCCGGCATGCCGTGTATTGAGGAAAGTCATAGATGCGGCTGGTTGGCCGGGTTCATTCTGAATCAGCAATCAGAGGCTTGCATCGTAAGAGGCGGCTCTAACTTATGAATCGTTATGAATTTATCCGGAGATTTGGTTTCCTTAATCGTCCCAACTTATAATGCCGCGCGTTGCTGGAAGGCGCTTCAGGCCGGTATATCCATTCAGCGCGTCCGGCCGAATCAAGTGATAATTCTCGATTCTTCATCGACCGATGGGACTGATCTCCTTGCGCTCGAGGCCGGGTTCCAGTTGATCAGGATCGAGCAATGCGATTTTGATCATGGCGCGACGCGGCAGTTAGGAGCGGATTACTCAGGCAATGCCCGGATTTTGATCTATCTCACGCAGGACGCCGTTCCATCCAATGCGGAGTCCTTTAGTGAACTTCTGAAAGTGTTCCGTGACCCGCGGATCGGCGCGGCATTTGGCCGGCAGTTACCACGAAGAGAAGCGGGCGCAATTGAGGCGCATGCGCGCATATTTAATTATCCTGAGACGTCTCTGATCCGTTCGCTGGACTCACGGGATCAGCTTGGATTCAAATCAATCTTCTTCTCGAACTCCTTCGCGGCGTATCGCAGAGAGGCTCTCCTGGCTGTTGGAGGATTTCCGTCGAATGCGATTTTTGGTGAGGATACGATTGTGACCGCGCGCATGCACTTGCTGGGATGGAAGACTGCGTATGTGGCCGAAGCTTGCGTTCATCACTCTCATAACTATTCCATCGCAGAGGAGTTTCGGCGGTACTTTGACATTGGCGCATTGCATTCGCGCGAACGATGGCTCGTAGAAGAATTTGGCAACGCAAAGGGAGAGGGAATCCGTTTCGTGCGGTCCGAGATGGCCTTTCTGCTTCGCCGCGATCGTCTTCGTGTCCCTGTGGCCTTGGCTCGCACCATTGCGAAGTACCTTGGATACAAGATAGGCAGCCACGAGCGGCGACTGACTGCGCGAATCAAGCGAAACCTGGGACAAAACCGGCAATACTGGAATGCGCGCCGTAAGATCGAAGCGGACGTACACACCAGCTCAATTGGATCTGTGAATTGAAGACGTGAGGGACGACGAACTCGGTATCGCGTCCCTCCCCGATCTACTTCGCCCCTTCTGCCATCTCTTCAGGACCCGGTTCCTGGCGTCCAAGCGTGTCATAGAGCGGCTGGACCGGCTTTACCGCCGGTCCCTCTTTCGCCACCGACACGGCAAGAATGCGGATCTTGGCGTTGTCCGGCAGCGTCAGTTTTCGCGCGTGCGCAGGCAGATCCATCCCATACACGAAGAGATAGCTGTACTGGTAGGGCTCATTCAGCCCGTCCGGCGTGTGATGGTGCGATGCGTACCAGGCCAGGGTAGCTCGCTTGATGTAACCGGGCTTCAATCCGAGATAGTCTTCTGGATAACGCGGCGACCAGTCGGGCGAACCCGGGCTGGATAGGTCCCACGTCGCGTGATGCGCCGAGACAGCCCAATCTTTCCTCAACGCGACTTGGTGTGGCGGAATCTGACTGAATCGTCCGCCGCCCACGGTCACAAAGTCCGGCCGGGGCTTCCATTGCCGCGTGTCCCATTGACCCACGAATCCGCCCCAATTCTCGACGTTTACTGTGTCGCTATGGGCACCAATCCGGAACGCCGCGTCCTGATCGCCGTCATCCGACGCGGCAATCACATACACCCTGTTGTAGTCGCCGGCGGGCAATTCGATCGACTGTCCCCTGGCAACCACCGCATCGGGGTGATTGGCGCCGCCCGGCGCCAGGCGGAAGTCCACGCCATTCACGTGCAGTTCTGTCGGCAGCATCTCTGCCGGAAGAGCATCGCCCTTCGCGTCGAATCCGCCGGTCGATTTCGTATCATCATCGCTCGCCGCGGCGAGGTCATACTTCAGCTCAACCGGATGCGAGTCCACTGGTCTGAGAGTCGCTGGAGGCGCACCCAGCTTCAAAGCAAAAGTGCGCGGCTGATAAGGCTTGAACGATGTGACGAGTTCTCCATCGTCCACCGTCGCGGGCCCAACTGGAAGCTCCTGTCCATTGACCTCGCGCGCTGCGGCAATCGGCCCCGCAAACTTTACCCGCACCTGTGGAGCCGATTCTCCATCCAGTTCCACCATCCGCAAAACCACTTCGTCGCTCGTCTCCGCCTTCTTTAAAGCGAGAACGCGAATGTGCGGTGAATCAACGTGGACAAGCGAAAAGCTGCGCCCCAGTGCTCCCTCGTGCTTCGCGGTCTCAAACGCAATGAGCGGGGAACTGAGCCGATACGCTTGCCAATCTGTCCCGGCCGTCTGCCAGCTGCCCGCGTGTCCCGCAATGCCATACAGAATTTCGTGGTGGCCCCAGTCCTGGTTCATCTGGTCGGTATAGGCGCCTTTCATTTCCGATGCCGGTCCCGGAGTGCGGATCAACGTCAGGCGAATCGTGTTTGCGTCGCGCTTGTCTGACCCGTTCTTCACATCGGTCAGAATCGTGGAACCCCATGTGCCGCTCTCGTCCGTCTGATCGATCCAGTGATGGGTCGCGACTTCGAACTGGCGTTCACTGGCCACGGGACGCTGGATCGTACCCACTTCCCAGTTGTAGGTCGCCATGTTGTTGGTCGCGGAAAGAGGGAACACCACCTTCAAATTGCCGGCCAGCGTCCTCCAGTCGATCGACTCGCCGAACTCCACCCGGTTACCGGCGTCGCCGGCTGAGAGCCGAACGGTCTGCACAAACTTCGAGCCCTCGTCTTCACGCGAGACTTCGACAGACACCCGCACCGGACCATCTTCGACTACCCGGATCTTCGCAGGACCACCAACATACGAACGCGGCGCAGCCTGCTCCTGGTCAAAATCCATATTCCAGGCTGGCCATTGTTTTGGCGCGTCGTTTGAAATCGCCAGCCGAATCGGCGCTGAGAGCAGTTCCTTGTTCAGCGACTTGTCAAAGATGCTGGTCACGTCGCCCTCCGCGTTGAGTGAGACCCGATAACGCGCATTCTCCAGCGACGATTCACTCACCATTAAGCCAGTCGATTCGGCTGCCGATTTAGCAGGCTCAATCTGGTACACCGCGAATCCTACTGACGGAACTTTCGCCAGAAACAGCACCTTGCCGTTGTCAATCTGTGCGGGAGTTTCTTTTCCATCAGGTCCGACAGCACGGACGGCCTTTGGCGTTTCGCGAGGAAAAGTCAAATCAGCTTCCACCACGTCTTCGCGAGCGATGTTAAGCGGGTTATACACGACCACCGGGATTCCCCGTACCTCGGTGTCGAGCCCCGATGCCACCGATTGCGTCGCGCTGGTCAGTACATCGGCAAACTGGTTCATCGCGATCACGTCGTCGTTCTGCGCAAATTCATACGCGCGCGGCGTGGCTGTGCCTGCACCCGTGTCGTGGAACTGCCCCGCCATCACCAGGGTCCAGGCATCATTCAGGCGTTGTTGCGGGTAGGTTCGCCCGCCCATCCACATCGCGGCTATCGAGGCTTTCTCGGCGGCATCAGCGAGGAGTTCGTTCTTGCGGTTCCAGCGCTTGTGGTAGGCCTCTGAAGTGAGGGAACCGGCCGAGTGGTTGATCAGCTCAAGGTCGCCTTTGTAGCGCGGCATCTTTGCCTGCATGTCGGGCTTGATGTCGAGAAACATCTGGTCGGCTGCTGACGAAATCACGCGAACCGGCCCATCGCCCATGCGCACCGGTGTTCCCGTGGGCGCGGGCGTGGTAGCCGTGCTTCCAAACGGAGGCGGAATGGGCGAAGGCAACACAGCTTCACCCTGTGTCACAGTGGCTTCAAGCAACTTCACTGACTCCTCGTCCACTGCGCCGCCAATATCGCCGGTTCCAATGTAGTGATAGTCGGCAAAGACTCCGGTTACTTTGCCATCCAGATCGATGCGGCTCGGCCAATCGGTCTCCTGCTCCTTCATGAAGCGATACATGCGCTGCTCTCGCGGCGTCGCATTTGGACCGGGTTCGGGAATCGGCGGCGGCGTTTTGCTCAAGTCGCTGCGAATCCGGCTTCCATAACCACCTGGATTCAGCGCGGCTAAAACTGTTTCTCCGTCCGGTCCTTCCCAGACTCCAACGTTGAAAGGAATACCCTCGGGCGTCTTCTCAGGCGAATCTGGTCCACCTACCTGCGCTGCGGGTTGCCATGCCGCGCTCAGTTTCTGTGTCGAGAATCCTTTTACGCCGGCGTGAGCAAGAATTGTCGGCAGCGAGGCAGGGAATCCGAAGCAGTCCGGCAGCATGTATTCGGCGCTGGCCTTGCCGAATTCCTTACGGAAATAGGTGTTGCCATAGAGAACCTGGCGAATGATCGATTCCGCGCTGGGCAGGTTTACATCGCCCTCTTCCACTGAAGATCCAGCGGGATACCAGTTACCCTTGGCCACGTATTGCTTCAGCCGGGCATAGTCGTCGGGGTAGTACTCCTTCATGAGCCGGTAACGATTCGAGCCCGTCCAGTTGAAGACATAGTGAGGATACTTATCGATGTAATCGAAGTTCACGCGCATCGTCTTCAAGAGATATTCGCTGATCACCTGCGGAAATTCCCATCGCCACTGCGTATCGAGGTGCGCATAGGGAACCACGTACAGAGTCGGCTGCTTGGTAATGTCGGGTGCGGTCATCGTTTGAGCGAGGCAGGGCAACACAAAGGCGACTGCGGCGCTGGCCATGGTCAGTTTGCGGAAGCAGGACATGAAGCCTCCAATGGACCGAATCGGGCTGGTCTGGTGGGAAATCGAGAAACTTGGCTCGCCCGGTCGTGAGAGCAAAGTCAAGATGGTATCGTTTCCAGTGCCCAATAGTAGGATTCGGTACATCCGCTGTCAAGCAAATGTTCCCGGGGTGAAAGGCACAATCAAATCCATCTCCGCGCTTTGAGTTACTCCAACCCCTTGCGCTTGCGAAACTCCCGCACCACCACCGCGGGGTCGCGATGCTCGCCGTCAACGGCCTCGTTCATGGCGCGCATGTCGTCCGCCGTTACCTTGTCTGCCAGCGCGTCGAGCGCGTCTTTGATCTGCGGCCAGCGCTTCAGCGCCTCCTTCCGTACCAGCGGCACCGCTTGATAGGGAGGGAAGTAATGCTTGTCGTCCTGGAGCACGGTCAGCCCGAACGCCTGGATAGGTCCGTCCGTCGAGTTGCCGGCAACCATGTCGGCCTGATGCGCATTCAGCGCGCGGTACAGTAATCCGAGATCCATGGTGCGCGGCGGTCCTGCAAATCGAAGCCCGTATGCTTTGCTCAACCCGGGAAGTCCATCGGGCCGCTGCTCAAATTCATATCCGACACCAAGGTGCCAATGCGGCGTGTATTCTGCCGCCTGGCTCAATGTGGTCAGGTGCAGCCGGCGCGCATCGTCACCACGAATCACCATGGCGAAGGTATTCTCGAAACCCAGCGGCGGCCCGACGACGATTCCGTATCGCTGCGCATACAGGCGCCGAACCGTGTCGAGAACTCGTTTCGGATTCCTGTCGAGCGGCTGTTTCAGGATGGCCGTGAGCGCCGTTCCCGTGTATTCCACGTACGCATCGATGCGGCCTGAAACAAGCGCCTGGTGGCAGATGTAGCTGCCCGCAAGATAAAACCGGCGCTCCACTTTCAGGTGCGTCTTGGCTTCAATCTCCTGCGCCAGCAACTCGCCCAGCACCACCTGTTCCGTGAAATTCTTTGCGCCAATAATCGGGTGATCTGGCCTCGGAGGCGAGCAGGAAACCAGGAGCGCGCAAATCGCGAGTTCCACCGCGACAAAAATCCGGCGGATCATTGCCCTGAAACCTTGAACCAGCGCTCGACCAGCCCCAATGCGCCATCGGCTCCGAGCGCCAGCAGCGCAGCTGGAATGGCCCCGGCAAGCACCAGCCGGTTGTCCATTGAAGCCACGCCGCGGAAAATCAATTCGCCCAGCCCACCTGCACCCACCGCCGCCGCAATAGTCGCGATCCCAATGCACGTCACGGTCGCGGTTCTAAGCCCGGCAAGAATGAACGGCGCGGCCAACGGCAGTTCCACCTTGAAGAGCCTTTGTGCTCCTGTTAGTCCCAGCGCATGCGCGACCTCAACCACGGAGCGATCGATGCCGCGGATTCCAGCATAGGTGTTGCGAAGAATCGGCAACAGGGCATAGGCCGTGAGCGCCAGGATCGCGATACGTGCTGCACGTTCGCCAAGCCAGGGCAACGGCAGCAGAAATCCGAACATGGCAAGGGAAGGGATTGTCTGTAGCACGTTGGCGACGCCAATCACCGGCTTGGCCCAGCGGGGGGATCGGCTCAGCCAAATCCCCGCCGGAACGGAAACTGCTGTTGCAAACAGCATCGCCGCCGCCGTGAGCCACAGGTGCTCGATGGTCAGGGTCGCGATCTCTCCACCGTATTGCGCCAGAAAATCACTCATCGCGGTCTCTCCGCGATTTGATCCCGGGCTACGTTCCGTTCTCCGCGATGAAACGCGCGCACGTAGGCTGCAACCTCGGTTTGCCGCGACCCCAGAAACTCTTCGGGCTCCAT
>Ga0335072_10005887_pt1 | contig 18010 bp, 18 predicted proteins | sample Lox_Sample_21_FD_206725 | JGI IMG/M metagenome (GOLD analysis project Ga0335072, IMG submission 206725) | Soil microbial communities from Loxahatchee National Wildlife Refuge, Florida, United States - Lox_Sample_2.1 | ecosystem: Environmental > Terrestrial > Soil > Wetlands | place: USA... | reverse complement strand
TGAGCTGAAACCGGTCGCGCTGCGGAACGTCGAGCTCTGCGACCATCGCCTCGTGGACCGCATCGGAGATCGCATCGAGCTCTGCTTTCGCGCGGCCTTCGAGTAGGTCGATCTCTACCAGAGGCATACGGGTCACTCCCTTCCCTGCTTGCGTGGATCAGAGCAAGCCCGACATGATCGCGGGTCGAGCGCCGCTACCCGGTGCTCGATGTCGCCGCGGTCTGGCTGGTGGTCGTCGTCGCGGTGCTGTTGTTTCCGGAGTCGCTGATCGAACCTGACTTGATCGTGCCGCCGCTGCCCTGAGTGCCCTGGACCACGACTGTGTCGCCGGGACGAACCGTGTGGCTGCTTACGTCTTGCGTCTTTTTGATCGCGGTGCTCGCGAGCAGCTTCACCTGGACGGTGGCGCCCGAGGCCTCTCTGACGTAGACCGTGCTGCCGTCGACGCGGGTGACGGTCCCGGCCGTGATGCCGCTGGCCGAGGCCGAGGCCGAGGCGGCGCCGGTGCCGGCGCCGGCGGACGAGGTGCGGGCGGACGAGGTGCGCGAGGCCGAGGGCGTGGACGCCGTCCCGGCGCCCTGTGCCTTCTCCTCGCGGACGCCGGCATAGAAGCCCGCGAAGCCGAGGGCGATCGCGAGGAGCGCCGCGCTCGCCGGCGTCAGCCACCGCCGGCGGCGTCGGGGCAGCGGGGCTGCGGCCGGCGAATCGTCCCAAGTGCCTTCGAGGTCGTTGTCGGTAGTTGTGGTCATCGTCGTTGCCTTTCGCTCATCGTCTGCTCATCCCAGGGCTCCCAACCCGCCAGTGCGGAGCCCCGACCCTCCGCCGAGAGTGCCGCTCGAGCCGGCGCTCGTGGAGGTCGCTCCGCTCGAGCTCAGCGACGGGAGCGTCTGCGTGATCACGAGCTCGTCGCCCGCCTTCAGACCGCTCGCGATCTCCGTGCGAGTGGTGCCGCGCAGCCCGACCACGACCTGCTGCTGAACGTCCTTGCCGCCTTCGTCGAGCGTGACCGTGGCGTCCGAACCCGAGCCAGTGACCGCCGCAGTCGGGACGGTCACACCGCTGGCCTGAGCCACGGTCAGCGTGGCCGACGCGCTCATGCCGGAGAGCACGCGCGAATCGGTCTGGTCAAGATCGAGCGTGACGTCGTACGAGACGACGTCGCTGCTGTCGGTGGCGTCCGCCGAGGTCGCGGCGACGTGGGCGGCGAGCTCGACTCCGCTCAGCGCGTCGAGCGTCACCGTCGCCGGTTGCCCGACCTTGACCTCGCCGATGTCGGCCTCGCTGATCGCGACGGTCATCGTCAGCGTGTTCGTGTTGACGATCTCCGCGAAGCTCGAGCTGCTCGAGGTGCTCGAGGTGCTCGAGGTGCTCGAGTCGCCGGAGCTGCCGGAAGAGCTGCTGGCGGAGCTGCTCGAGCTGGAGGACGAACTGCTCGACGAGGAGCCGCCGGACGATGACCCCGCCTGCACCGAGTCACCTGCGAACAGGTCCTCGAGTGACACGATCGTGCCGCTCACCGGGGCGCGCAGCGTCGTCTCGGCCAGAGCCTGCTTGTCGTTCTTGACCGTCTGCTCATCGGTCTCGACCGACAGCTCGTCCTCGTCGAGCGTGGTCGCATCGCTCGTGGTCGTTCCGTCTTCGGCCTCGTCGACGGTGTCCTCCGCCGCGGTCAGCGTGGCGTCGGCCTCGTCAAGAGTGAGCTCTGCCGAGGTGGTGTCTAGCGTCGCCAGGATCTCGCCCTTGGTCACGTGCTCGCCTTCGTGCACGTAGACGTGCTTCAGCGTTCCGCTCGTGGCGAAGTCGACCTCGTCGTCGGTGCCGGCCGCCACGTTGCCCGTTCCCGACACGGTCGTCTGCACGACCCCGTCCTCAGCGGTCACGATCTCCGTCGCGACGCGCGCGGAGCTGGTCGGAACACCCACCTGGGAGATCGCCACCACGGCGACGGCGGCCGCCACCACCGCCAGACCGCACAGGAAGATCGAGTGCCGCCACCGCCGGCCCTGACCATCGGCGCTCATCCGGCGGCGCCACCCTGATGCCGGCGCTCGGCCCGGTCGTCGTCTTCGGCCACCGCCTAAAGATCCGGCAGCCACGTTCGAGAATCGGAAGAGATTTGTCGGAGCTGTGTAGGAATGTGCGCGCCCCCGTGCGCGCCCCCGGCCGCGGCCGCACCCGTTGACGTTCCCGCAACCCCCGTTCCATCTCGCCCGGGGTTGACGTCGCCCCCCCGAACGGCGACCGTGACGTCGCTCCGGAAACTGACAGATCGGTTTCGGGTTACGGACCATGGGTAGTAAATAAGAGGGGTTAGTAGGTTCACTCGTACATTCGTTTACGCCCGTTTGCTCGCGGCACGCCTCGGGTACCTGGCCGGCGGCTCTTTTCGTCCGCCTATCTCTAGGAGTAAAGTTGCCTGCTCACGGGACCACTCGCCGTGCGTTCTTGCAGCGCGCCGGCGCCGCTGCGCTGACCCTCTCCACACTCGATCTCGCTTTTGCCGAGCGGGTGAGGGCGCAAGCGCTCAATGCACACTTCACCCGCATGTTTCCTGATCTCCCCGCCTTCGGGGCAGGCCAGGACACCGCCGCCGTCCTGGCCGATCTGGCCTTACTCACCTCGCCGGGAAACGTGAACGCTCCGGCCGCGGGGCCGGACGCTCCGATGGTCGAGCCAGGCGGCACCGATGACACGTTGTTCGGTGCATGGTTCACGTACTGGGGTCAGGGCTTCATCTGTCACGACGTCTCCTTCGATCAAGTACCCCAGCCGAGCGCCACGGTGAACGTCAATGGCATTACCGACTACGAGTCGCCGCTGATCGACTGTTCCCAGGTCTACGGCGGTGGCCCGCTTGTGCTCCCCGCGCTGTTCAAGGCGAACAAGTTCGTCCTCGAGACCAACGGCAACGGAGTGCTCGACGTCGCCCGCAATCCTGACGGCTCGGCCATCGTCGCCGATCCACGCCAGGACGAGAACTTCATCACGATCTCGATGCAGGTGGCGATGCGCGCCTTCCACAACGCGATCGTGGATGAGTTCAATTATCCGTTCGCCCAGGCCATGGAGCTGGTCGTCAAGCACGATCAGTGGATCACGCTTCATCAGTGGCTACCCCAGATCGTCGGCCAGGACATCGTCAACGGACTACTCGACGGGTCACTCAAACGCTTCTACACACCCGGACTGGTCCCGGAGTACACCAGCGTCCCGGTCGAGTGGAGCACCGCCGCGATGCGTCTGCACCCAATGGTTCGTAACGCCTACGCGGTGCAGCTACGGACCAACGGAACCCAGGCGTACCCGAACAACCGCAACCAGCTCTTCAACGGCACGGGCGGGCAGAACGGAACGGGTGACCTGCACGGGGGCCGACCGCTGTTCGAGACAATCGACTGGGGTAACTTCGTCAACGAGTTGGCACGAGGTAACTTCAACCCGGCGAACGGCACTGACAGTTTCCTCCAGGCGTATAAGCAGATCATCCCTCAGCTCGGGGCCTCGCTGTTCCTGATGCCGGTCGGACAGACCGGTGGATTGGTTACGGCCACCGGCTCGATCAACCTCGCCTACCGTGATCTCGTGCGAGGATATTTCTACGCCATCCCGTCAGGGCAAGCGGTGGCAGAAGCGATGGGTTACACGCCGATCGACCCGGTCGAGCTGCTGCAGGGATTGCCCACGCCCGTCGACCCCGACACCGTCCCGACGCTGACAACGGGCACTCCTTTGTGGCTTTATATCCTGTACGAGGCCTTGGTCAGTGCGACTGACCCAGCGCCGAACGGGTTCGAGGCCTACCTGCAACCGCGGACGCAGGCAGACGGGTCCAAGACGTTCGGGCCCTACCAACTGGGACCGGTGGGTGGTCGATTGCTGGCCGACTTCGTACTACGCCTGTTGGAGATCGATCCGAACGGGATCCTCAACCCCGCCAACCTGTTCACGCCGGAGCCGCCGATCGCGCCGGCGCCCGGCCAGTTCGGATTCGGGGACCTGGCGGTATTCGCCGGCGTAGCCACCCGCCCCTCGACCTAACGCTGGCATCGCGACGGCGGTCGAAGGGCGTCGGGGGAATAGCTCAGGCGGCGATCTGCGCGACCGCAGGCTCGCGGCGGAACTGGTTGGCGCGGACGGCGAGGCCGATGGTGCGGGCGAGTGTCATCGCGACGGCCATGATGATCAGGGTGTCCGTGATCGCCGCTCCGGTGACCTGGTAGTTGGCCATCCACGTGGCAAGCGGGCCGCTGAACCAGTGCTCGGCGCCGATCGAGAAGAGGCTGCGAGCCGCTACCACCGCGATCCACAGCGTCGCGTAGGCCGCGCCTGCGCGAGTCACGATGCGGCCGGTGGTGGGCTGCCGGCGGACGGTCATCAGGCCGGCGGCGGTGAGTCCGAGCAGCGCGCCGGCAACGCCCCCGGCGATCTCGAGCGCGAGGCCGGTGCCGTGGGTGGCGAGCGCCACCAGGAACATCGGCACGATCGAGACGCAGAGCAGCAGGGGTCGCAGCAGCCGGAACCGGCTGACCTTGCGGGCGGGCCCGAGGTCCGCCTCGAGCACAGCGAACAGGACGAGTCCGTTGACGATGAGGGCTTTGGTGAGCATTGCTATCTCGCTTTCGATGGTCGGGGTTTGCGCCATCAATGCTGCTCGCCGGAAAGCGTTTTGTCGTCGCCGCACGGGTTGGTCCGGCGGCCGATCTCGGGTTGATCGCAAGGCCGCGCTCAACCCGTTCTCAACCCCGCTCTCAACCCGGAATCAACCCGCGAAAGCACGCCGCGCGGCGATGTGCGCCGGGCCGCGCCGCCATAGCTTCAGGGAGCGTCAATCAACCCGCAAAGGAGCGATGGAAATGTCCCCTCTGACAGCGCTGGTAGCAATCGGAATCGTCGTGTATGTGATCGGGCAGCAGGTGGTCGGCGGCGCGGTGTCGGGCAAGCGCCTCGTCGTGCTGCCGGCGGTCCTGACCGTGATCGGGATCGTCGACATCAGCGGCAACAAGTCGCACCCGGATGCAACGGATATCGTGCTGCTGACCGTGAGCGCGGTGATCGCCATCGCGATCGGCCTGGGCCTTGGCGCGATGACGCGCCTCGAGCGGCGCGACGGGCACCTGTGGGCGCAGCTCCCGACTCGCGGTCTGTGGCTGTGGGGAGGCCTGATCATCAGCCGCCTGCTCATAACCGGCGTCGGAGACGCTACGCATGCACACCTGGCCGCCGGTACCGCCGCGATACTGTTGATGCTCGGCCTCAACCGCGCCGCCCAAGCCCTGGTGGTCGCTCCTCGGGCGATCGCAGCTGGAATCCCGTTCGCCCCCGAGAAGGACGGCAGCGTGTTCGGCGCCGGCTGGTTCACCCACTCCAACCGACGCGAGGGTTGAGCGACGGATGTTCAGCGGGTTGAAGCGACCGGACCGAGGCGAGCCCGAAGCATTGCTGGGGGCGTGGCAATGGTGGCTCCGGGCCGCCGCGTTCGCGCTCGCCGCCGTGGTCGTGCTCACTGCCCACGCGAGTATCGCCGCAGGCGTCGCGGAGCTTGCGATCGCTGCGACCGCGCTCCTCGGTCTGTGGGCGAGCGGTCGCCTGCCGGCGCCGTGGGCCGATCGCGCGCTGTTCGCGTCTCTGCTGGTGCTCACCGCCGTTGGTGGCTTTGCGGCGACCTCCCACAACGACACCAGCGTCCTGGCGCTGGCGATCGTCGGCATGCTGGCCGCGGGTGCCGAGCTTTCGCTCCAAGAGTTGCTGGTCGTGTTCCTCGCTGGCGTACTCGCCGTCGAGATCGGGGCGGTCAGCTACGGCCGCACGGACCTCGGAACGGTGCTCGGGTATCCGGCGGCGCTTGCGGCGGTCGCGTTGGCCGGACGCTACCAGCGCGCCTACCGGACCCAGACCGAGCAGGCCGAGGCGCTGCTCGCCGAGACCCGCCGCGCCCAGTTCGAGGCCGAGCGCGCTGCCGCGCTGGATGAGCGCTCGCGGATCGCCCGCGAGATCCACGACATCCTCGCTCACTCGCTCGGCGCGCTCGGGATCCAGCTTCAGGCCGCGGAGGCGATGCTGACAGAGCGCCACGACATCGACCGGGCGCTGCGCTCGCTCGCGAACGCCCGGCGGCTCGTCGACGAGGGGCTGACCGAAACCCGCCGCGCCGTCCGAGCACTGCGAACCGATGCGCCACCGCTGCCCGACGCGCTGGCCGCGCTCGTCGACGACCGCCCCGGCGCGCTGACGGTCAGCGGCGAGCCCTACGCTCTCGCCCCGGCCGCCGGCCTGGCGCTGCTGCGGGTGGCCCAGGAGGCGGTCACCAACGCGGCCAAGCACGCCAACGGCAACCCACCCACGGTCGCCCTCCAGTACACCGACACAGGCGTCGAGCTGCGGGTCGAGAACGCGCTCCCAGACCCGACCACGATCGAGCCGCCCGGCAACGCGGGGGGATACGGTCTTGCCGGCATGCATGAGCGGCTACGGTTGATCGATGGCGAGCTCCAAGCCGGCCCGGCCGGCGACTGCTGGGTCGTGCAGGCCCGGGTGAAGAGGTGAGCGCAGTGGATCCGGACCACCCAGAGCGTCTGCGGATCGTGATCGCCGACGACCAGACGGTAGTCCGCGAAGGGTTACAGATGGTCCTCGACGTGATCCCCGACCTGGAGGTCGTCGCCGCCGTCGCCGACGGGGCGCAGGCGCTCGCCGCCGTCGCCGAGCACCGACCCGACGCGATCCTGCTCGACCTCCACATGCCCGTGCTCGACGGCGTCGGCGCGACCGAGCGGCTGACTCGCGAGCATCCCGACGTCGCGATCGTCCTGCTCACCACCTACGCCGACGACGAAACGATCATCGCCGCGCTGAAGGCCGGCGCCCGTGGCTACCTGACCAAGAACGCGGACCGCCGCGAGATCTCCCGGGCGCTGCACAGCGCCGCAGCGGGCCACACGATCCTCCCGCCCGAGGTCACCGCGATGCTGCTCGCCGGTGCCGGCGGCGCGCACCAAGCCAAGCCACCGGTTCCGGTCGACCTGCCCGACGATCTGACCCCGCGCGAGGCCGAAGTGCTGAGGCTGCTCGCCGCCGGCCTCTCCAACGGGGAGATCGCGCGCGAGCTGTTCATCAGCGAGCACACGGTCAAGACACACATCAACCACCTGTTCGCGAAGACCAGCTCGAGGGACCGGGCCCAGGCGATCCGCTACGCCCACGAGCACCAGCTCACGTAGCTGGTGTCCGGATAAAGCCGGGTTGTGAGTAGGCCGGGTCGGGATACGTGTAGAAACCGCGGCCGCTCTTGACGCCGACATCCCCGCGATCGACGTAGGCCCTGAGGAACCGTGCGTTGGCCCGCAGCTGTTCGTCGTTGAGCTCCCGGGCCCAGTAGTCGGTGATCGTCCAGACGGTGTCGAGGCCCACCGCGTCGAGCGCGCCGAGTGGCCCGACGGGCGCCTTCGTGACGTGCATCCAGGCGCGGTCGATGTCCTCGATCGACGCCACGCCCTGCTGCGCGAGCGTGATCGCTTCGCGATTGAGCGCGCTGTACATCGCGTTGAACACGTATCCGTGGTGCTCGCGCTGCAACTCGATCGGTACCTGGCCGATGCGCTCCGCGAACACGAGCACCAGCTGCGTTACCTCCGGAGCGGTACCGGCATGCGGCATCACGTCGGCGAGGTTGTTGATCCAAACGGGGAGGTGGAAGTGCAGCGCCAGAAGGCGATCGCCCCGGCCGGACGCCCGCGCGAACTGGGAGGGCAGCAGCGTCGAGGTGTTCGTCATGAAGATCGTTCGAGGCGGACACGCGGCGTTGAACTCGGCCAGTACCCGCCCCTTGAGCTCGGGGTCCTCCGGAACAGCCTCGCTGAGCAGATCCGCGTCGCGGGCCGCGGTCCCGAGATCGGACGTCATCGTGATCCGCGCCCGTGCCGACGCCGCCACCTCGGACGTGATCACCCCACCCGTCTGGAGCATCTCCGCATACGTATCGATACGTCCGCTTGACGCCTCGAGCACCGCCGGATCGACGTCATACAAAACAACGTCATAGCCGTGCCCTGCGCACTGAAACCCGATCTGCTGGCCCATCGTCCCAGCGCCGACGATCGTGACCCTGCGCACATCTTCGATCGCCATCACCTCGGTGGATGGCACGTCCATCGCCTTCCGTGAGCGCCTGAGCATCGGCGCTCAGTATCCCAGCCGGGATAGCTGCGTCACGTGTAGTCGACGCTCAGTCGCGGGAGGTAGGGCGCTTCCAGAGCCCCGACTTCGGTCGCGCTCAGTTCGACCGTCAGGGCTGCGACCGCGTCCTCGACGTGTCGGCCGGCGGTCGCGCCGATGATTGGCGATACGACGCCGGGCTGGTTGATCAGCCACGCGAGAGCGACCGTGGCGGCGGTCAACCCCCGCTCGGCGGCGACTCTCCTGACGGCGTCGAGGACGTCGAAATCAGCTGATCGGTCTGTAGTCGCGGTGGATGCCCTGACCGTATGGGCCTGGCCGTCTCGCTCCCTGGTTCCCGCGAGCAGCCCGCGCGCCAGCGGGCTGTAGGGAATGACACCCACGCCCATGTCGAGGCACATCGGCATCAGTTCGCGTTCGTGCTCGCGGTTGACGAGGTTGTAGCGGTTCTGCATCGATACGAACCGCGTCAACCCATGGGCGGCCGCCGCGGCCTGCATCTTCGCGAACTGCCATGCCGCCATCCCAGTAGCGCCGAGGTAACGGACCTTCCCCGCCTTGACCACGTGGTCCAGCGCCACCATCGTTTCTTCGACGGGCGTTTGGGAGTCGAAGCGGTGCACCTGGTACAGATCGACATGATCGGTCCCAAGGCGCCGTAGAGAAGCGTCGAGAGCCGCAACGATGTGCTTCCTGGAGAGGCCCCTGTCGTTGGGTCCTGAGCCCGTCGGGTAGAAGACCTTGGTGGCCAGGACATAGTCGTCGCGCCCCCGGAACAGCTTCGCCAGCAGACGCCCCGTGACTAGCTCGGAAGCCCCGTCGCAGTACATATCGGCGGTGTCGAAGAAGGTGACCCCTCGCTCGACCGCGCCGCGGACGATCGGCGCCGCTCGCTCCTCGGACAAGGCCCACTGTTGAAGCTCGGGATCGCCGTAGCTCATCATGCCCAGCCCGATGCTCGAGACCTTCAGGCCGGAATTCCCCAGTCGTCGGTAATCCACTCGGCGCAGGATGCCGCGCCAGGTCCGGCGTGAACATGGCCAAATGAAGGCATTCGAGGGCTCCCACCTCAGCTTTTAAGGCCGGGGCCGGCCTCGAGCCGTTGTTTGACCCGCGTCATCATCCCGGGCAGATGACCGAACGCGTGGCGACGGACCACGAGCGGGACCAGCAACCGGCCGATCCCGTGGCCCGTGAAGTCGAGCTCGATCGTGAGCCGCGACGACGATCGGTCGGCGAGCGGCTCGACCGTGACCGCGACGATCGCCCTGACCGGACCGTCGATGCCACGGTCGGACCACCGCCGCGGCGGGTCGTATTCGGTGATCGTCGTGTTCACCTCGCGCTCACGGCCTCCGATCTTCCGGATCGTCGTGCACCGGGATCCGACGCGGGTCGTGGACGCGTCCATGTGGCCGCTCACGACGCCCTCCTGCCACTCGGGCATCGTGGTCGGATCGGTCACGTAGGCGAACACCTCGTCCGCCGGACGAGCTATCTCGATGCTGTTGACGGCCGGCGCCACGGCTCCCGGCTCGCGCCCGCCGCGACCCTAGGCGCCCACGGCCGCGCCTACGGCCTGCTCGACGCGCTCGCCGAGATCCTCGTCGACGTTCTTCCAGTACTCGATCGCCCGCGCCAGCACCTTCTCTGACACGCCGTCCGCGAGGTGACCTGCGATGTTCGAGATCAGGCGGTCGCGCTCGTCGTCGTCGAGCACGTCGCGCACCTGCGTCCTCGCCTGGCCGAAGTCGTCATCGTCGGCCCGCAGCGAGTACGCGGACCTGACCATGTCGCCGTCGCTGGCCCACAGGCCGGCCTGGTCGGTCGCCGACGGGTCGGCCTTCGGCCCACCGTAGGAGTTCGGGGCGTAGACGGGGTCGGAGACGTTGACCGTGCGTCCGACGCCGTCCTTGCTGTAGCTGTGCACCGGCGCGTGCGGAGTGTTGACCGGGATCTGCTTGTAGTTGACCCCGAGCCGGGCGCGATGCGCGTCGGCGTAGGAGAACCCGCGCGCGAGCAGCATCTTGTCCGGGCTCAGCCCGATCCCGGGCACGAGGTTGTTGGGCTCGAACGCGGCCTGCTCCATCTCGGTGTGGAAATCGGTCAGGTTGCGGTTGAGCGTCATCGTGCCGACCTTGATCAGGGGATAGTCGCGGTGCGACCAAACCTTGGTCAGATCGAACGGGTTGAACCGGTAGGTCCTGGCCTCCTCGAACGGCATGATCTGCATGTACAGCGTCCAGCTCGGAAAGTCGCCGTCGCGGATCGCCTCGAACAGATCCTGCCGGTGGTAATCGGGCTTTTCACCGGCGATCCGGTCAGCTTCCTCCTGGGTGAGGCAATCGACGCCCTGGTCGGTCTTGAAGTGGTACTTGACCCAGAACTTGTCGCCGCCGGCGTTGACCCACATGTACGTGTGGCTCGAGTATCCGTTCATGTGACGGTATGTCTTCGGGATCCCGCGATCGCCCATCAGCCAGGTGACCATGTGCGCCGACTCGGGCGACAGCGTCCAGAAGTCCCATTGCATGTCGTGGTCGCGCAGGCCGTTGTCGGCGCGGCGCTTCTGGCTGCGGATGAAGTGCTGGAACTTCATCGGGTCGCGGATGAAGAAGATCGGCGTGTTGTTGCCGACCATGTCGTAGTTGCCCTCGGTCGTATAGAACTTCAGCGCGAAGCCGCGAGGGTCGCGCCAGGTGTCGGGGCTGCCGCTCTCCCCGGCCACCGTGGAGAACCGGGCGAGCATTTCGGTCCTGACGCCGGGCTGGAACAAAGCCGCTCGGGTGTAGGCGCTGACGTCCTCGGTCGTCTCGAACACGCCGAAGGCGCCCGAGCCCTTGGCGTGCGGCTGACGCTCGGCTATCCGCTCGCGGTTGAAGTTGGCCATCTGCTCGATCAGGTACTGGTCCTGAAGCAGGATCGGGCCGTTCGGGCCGACGGTCAGCGAGAATTCGTCGCTCGCGACGGGAGCTCCGCCGTCGGTTGTGGTCTTGGCTGGCTTGTCGGTCATCGAGCGCTCTCCTGGTGGTTCGGGTTGGACGGTGTCTGACATGCGGGGCAGACGCCCCAGAACGTGACCTCGGCCTCATCTACCACGTACCCGCTCGCATCCGACGGGAACACACACGGCGGCTCACCGATCACGCAATCCACGTCGACGATCGCCCCACACGACCGGCAAACCAGGTGGTGGTGGTTGTCGGCTACCCGCGTCTCGTACCGGGCGGCGCTCCCCGCGGGCTCGATCCTTCGCAGCAAGCCCGCTCGGGTCAGCGCGCCCAGGACGTCGTACACCGCCTGGGTCGAGACCGACCCGACGCGATCTCGCGCACCGGCCGCGACCTGATCGGCGGTCACGTGCTTGCCATCGGCCACGACGGACAGCACCGCGAGTCGGGACGCGGTAACCCGCAGTCCGGCAGCGCGCAGCGCTGAGGCGGGGTCGACGCGAGCCTCGGTCATCGACCGACACCATACTCCAGATTCAGAATGATTCCATTCTGGAACCGAATCCAGAAACCAGTGAATCAGCCGGCGCGCATCGATAGCTCTACGTCGTCGGCGAACGGCACCGAGATGTACCCGTCGGCGGCGGACCGGACGAGCGCAAGGTAATCCGGGCTCTTGTCGGTGTTGTCGGCCACAATCAGCGTGCCGGGCTTCAGACGCCCCTCGAGCAGCTTCAGAACCGGCAGGTAGAGGCTCTTGGCACCGTCGAGCAGCAAGATGTCGATCGGCTCGGGCAGATCGCGCGCGAGCGTCTCGAGCGCGTCGCCTTCCCGGATCTCGATCAGATCAGCCAACCCCCCGGCGACGAAGTTCTGCCGCGCGCGCTCGATCTTCGATGGCTCGAACTCGGTCGTGATCAGGCGTCCGCCTCCGTTGTCGCGGAGTCCGGCGGCGAGATGGAGCGTCGAGATGCCGAACGAGGTCCCGAACTCGACGACGTGGCGCGCCCCCGTCGAGCGCACGAGCATGTATAGAAGCTGGGCGGTTTCACGGGAGACCGCCAGGTACGCGGTCTTCGCGAGGCTGTAGAACCGCAGATACTCGGGCAGCGAATCGCGTTCCTCGGGCGAGGTCTGTTCCAGGGCGGCGCGGAACTCCGGCGAGGGTGGCGCTTCGGCCTCGCTAAAGAGCCGGTCGAGCAGTGCGTCAAGGGGTGCGGTAGCGAGCGTGTTCATGGTGATCCTTTGGGTTGAGTGTCAGTCCTGCGGCCGTTGGACCGCGACAACGATGGTGGTGAGTGCGAGCAGCACCACGCCGACGCGGAGTCCCATGCTGGTGCCGCTGGTGAACGCGGCGCGCGTCGCGCTCAGTAGGTGGGCGCGCGCCAGCGGGTCAGAGGCGCCCGAGGCGTAGTTGAGGGCTGCCGTGATGGAGCGCGTGATCGCCTGACCGCGCGAGCCGGGCAGACTCCGCATTGACGCCGGCAGGTGGCCTGCGAACCGCGCGGTGAGGACGGTACTGAGCACGGCGACGCCGAGCAGGAGCCCATACACGGCATATGGGGTTGCGGCGGTGGCGAACGACAGCGCGGTGATCCCGGCCCCGAGCGCCAGGAGCCCGACGATGATCGTTGCGCGAGCGCCGATGCGTTGCGCAACGCCAGTGCTGCACGCGCTGGCAAACGGAACGACGACCGCGATCGGCAGGATGCAGACGCCGGCGAGCAACGGCGAGTAGCCCTTGACGTCTTGAAGGTACTGGGCGTTGATGTAGAAGAACCCGAACAGGACGAAGAACAGGGTGACGATCCCGAGCGCGCCGGTTCGCACGCCGGTGCGCTTGAACAGACGAGGGTTGAGCATCGGATGCTCGCGACGCGCTTCGTAGCACGCGAACACCCCGAGCAGAACGACCGCGAGAAGTGCTGGTCCTGATCTCATTGCGCTCATCGTAGACGCAACGGTGCGTCTCGTCAAGAAGCCAGACGCAACGCCGCGTTGCGCTACGATCCAGACGCCGTGTCAGACCCGACGGCAACCACACCTCGCACCGCGAAAGGACGCGCGCCGCACCGGCGCGACGAGAACGCGCGCCTGGCCGTCCTGCACGCCGCCGACGATCTGCTCGCCGAGCGCGGCTTCGGCGGCGTCACGGTCGAGGGAATCGCGGCGCGCGCCGGGGTGGCCAAGCAGACGATCTACCGCTGGTGGCCCTCGAAGGTCGACATCCTGCTCGACACGCTGATCGAGGACGCGAGCCGCCAACTGGCCATCCGCGAGAGCGACTCCGGCGTCGAAGGCGCGCGCCGGTATCTGAAAGCGCTTGCCCGGTTTCTCGCCAAGGACCCCGCCGGCAAGGTGCTGCTCGCGCTGATCGGGGAGGCCCAGCACGACCCGGAGATGGCGGTCATGTTCCACGAGCGCTACCTCGACCCTCAGCGGCGCCGCGAGCGCGAGATGCTGCGGGCCGGGGTCGCCTCCGGCGAGCTGTCCGGCGACCTCGACGTCGACGCCGCGCTCGACGCCCTCGTCGGACCGATCCTTTACCGGGCGCTCACCGCGGCATCGATCCCCCGCGGCTTCATCGACAGGCTCGTCGCGGACAACCTCGAGTCCCACCTCGCGTAGCGTGAACGAGCCGCACACGCCGGGGGCGGTGCGGCTCGCCCAGCTACCGGCCGTGCGTCACACGATCGAGATCGAGCTCCGCCGGACGACCAAGTGGCCGCGCTGTCGGCTGCGGAGTGTCAGCGTGTACGTTCCCGGCCGCAGTGGACGCGAGGACGCGAGCACGAGCTCCGAGCTGTGGCGCGCGGTCGCCGCGATCGTGCCCGCGGCGTAGACCGTCTCGACACCACCAGCGGCGCGGACCCGTTGTTGTCGACGGGGCCCCCACAGCCGATCGTGCGCCCAACCCTATTGGAAGTGAGCTCGCCGCGTCGAACGTGTACCGGGTGCTCAACGGGCGGGTGCGTGCTGGATTTGGGTGCACTACGGACCCAAATCCAGCACCGCTAACCGGGAGCCGGCGCCGTCGACTCCCGGACGACCAGCTTCGTCTCGAGCTGGACGTGCAGCGCCTCGATCCGCTGGTTCTGTAACTGGCGGACAAGCAGGTTCACCGCCATCCGGCCCATCTCGGCCAGCGGCTGGCGGACCGTGGTCAGCGCCGGCGTGACGATCGAGGCCTCGAACGTGTCGTCGAACCCGACCACCGACAGATCCCCCGGGATGCTGACGCCGCGCAGACGCGCGGCCTGCATCGCTCCGATCGCGAGCATGTCGTTGAACGCGAAGATCGCGGTCGGGGGATCGGGTCGGTCCAGCAGCGACAGCGCCGCCTCGACGCCGCCCTCGGCGTGGAAGTCCGATTCGACCACGAGCTCCGGGTCGGGCATGACGCCGGCGGCCGCGAGTGCTCCGTTGTAGCCGCGCAAACGCTCCTCGGTGGCGATCCAACCTCGCGGGCCCGTGATCGCCGCGATCCGGCGGTGCCCGAGCGAGAGCAGATGCTCGGCCGCCTCGCTCGCCCCCGACGAATGCGCGGCCGAGACCGTGGGGACGCGCTCGTCGAGCGGCTTCAACGGGTCGGCGATCACGAACCGGTAGCCGTGATCGTGGAGCGCGGCCAGCTCGTCGGGCGATTCCTCGGGCAGGATCAGCAGCGCGCCGTCGGTCGTTCCCTGCATCAGGCGCTCGAGCAGCGAGACCTCGCGGTCGTGCTCGTGGTGGGTCGGGCACAGGACCATCCGCATGTCCTGCTCGTACAGCGCCTCGCCGGCGCCGTCGAGGATCACGGCGAAGTAGGAGTGGTGGACGACCGGGGTGGTCACGCCGACCAGGCCGGTGCGCCCGGCCGACAGTCCCCGCGCGGTGCGGTTCGTGCTGTAGCCGTGCTCGCGGACCACCCGCAGCACGGCTTCCCGGGCGCGGTCGGACACCTCGGCGCGGCCGTTGATCACGCGCGAAACGGTCGCGGTCGAGACGCCGGCGAGATCCGCCACCTGGCGGATCGTGAGCCGCGCCGTACGGCCGTTCTCCAGGCGATCCGTGGAACTCATACGGAGTATTGAATCACAATTTCTGAAACGTTACAAGCGCCTAATCGCATCGCCGCTCGAACATACGCCGCAAAATCATTGAAAACAAGCCTTGACACGGCCGAAACTGTTTCGGTAACGTTTTCAGCGTCGAGTCCGGCTCGCCGCGCGAGTCGACCGCAAAAGGGACACGAGAGGAGCAAGCGACGATGGCGTTCATCACCCGACGGTTGGCGTTCTATGCCATCGCGGCCTGGGTGGCGATCACCGTCAACTTCGCGATCCCGCGGGTGATGCCCGGAAACGCGGTCGACACGCTGCTCGCCAAGTACCCGACGCTCGACGCGAACTCGCTGAAGGCGCTCGAGGCCGAGTTCGGCACGCACACGCACGGGAGCCTGATCAGCCAGTACTTCACTTACCTCGGGGACCTGGCGCACGGCAACCTAGGGACCTCGGTCAACCTGTACCCCGCCAAGGTCACGACGGTGATCGCGCAGACGCTGCCGTGGACGGTGATTCTCGTCGGCACGGCGACGGTCATCAGCTTCGTGCTCGGCACGCTGCTCGGGATCCTCGCCGCGTGGCGGCGCGGCGGCTCTCTCGACCGCGCGCTGCCGGCGTTCACGTTCCTGCAGGCGACGCCGTACTTCTTCCTGGCACTGGTCGCGATCCAGATCTTCGCGGTCAGCTGGGGCCTGTTCCCGTTCGGACAGGGCTACAGCCTCGGCCTTGCCCCCGGGTGGGACTGGTCGTTCATCTCGAGCGCGATCTACCACTCGATCCTCCCGGCGCTCACGATCGTCGTGACTTCGATGGCGGGCTGGATGCTCCAGATGCGCAACGTGATGATCACGACGATCGCCGAGGACTACGTGCTGGTTGCGCAGGCCAAGGGGCTGCCGCCGCGCCGGGTGATGTTCACCTACGCGGCGCGCAACGCGATCCTCCCCAACCTCGCCGGGTTCGCGCTGTCGATCGGGTTCGTCGTCGCCGGCGCGCTCGTCATGGAGATCGTGTTCTCGTACCCGGGGATCGGGCTGACCCTCTACAACGCGGTCACCTCCGACGACTTCCCGCTGCTCCAGGGCATCTTCCTGGTGATTTCTCTGTCGGTGCTGCTCGCCTGCCTGCTCGCCGACATCGTCTACTTCTTCGCCGACCCGCGGACCCGGGCGAGGGCGGCGTACTGATGTCCGCCCTCGCCGAGCCCCTCGAACCCGTCCCCGGCGGCGCGCCGGAGCTCCCGGCAGCCGTGATCACGCGCCGGCGCGGAGCGCTCCGCCGCCTGCCAGTGAAAGCCAAGGTCGGCGCCGTACTCCTCGCCGTGTTCGTGCTGATCGCGATCATCGGACCGGCGATCGCGCCGTTCGACCCGTCCGCGACGACCCCTGGTCAAGCGCTCCCGCTCGGCCCCAACAGCACCCACTGGCTCGGCACGACCGCGACCGGCCAGGACGTGCTCTCGCAACTGCTCGTCGGCACCCGCTCGACGGTCGTGCTCGGGCTGCTCACCGGCGTGATCGCGACCGTGCTGGCGATCGTCGTCGGGATGTCGGCCGGGTTCCTCGGCGGCATGTCCGACGAGGGTCTGTCGCTGCTCGCCAACGTGTTCCTGGTACTGCCGGCGCTGCCGCTGCTGGTCGTGATCCTCGGCTACCTCCCCCACTCGGGCGAGCTGCCCACGGCGATCGTGCTGAGCGCGCTCGGTTGGCCGTGGGGCGCGCGCGTGATCCGGGCGCAGACGCTGTCGCTGCGCAACCGCGACTACGTCGCCGCCGCCCGCGAGTCCGGTGAGAGCGGCTGGCGGATCATCCTGTTCGAGATCTTCCCGAACGAGATCGGTTTGATCGCAGCGAGTTTTGTCGGGACGGTTTTGTACGCGATCTTGACCTCGGTGGCGCTCGCCTTCCTCGGCGTCGCCGACCTGTCGAAGTGGAGCTTCGGGACGATGCTCTACTGGGCGCAGAACGGCAACGCCGTGCAACTGAACGCGTGGTGGTGGTACGCGCCGCCGGGAATCTGCGTGGCGCTGCTTGGGATGAGCATGGTGCTGCTCAACTTCGGGCTCGACGAGCTCGGCAACCCGCGCCTGCGGGCGGCGGGCAACGTGCGCGTCGGGCGCCGGACCTGGCGGCCATCTGACCCGACCCCGGTGGTCCCCGAAGCAGTCCCAACAATCCCGGCAGTCCCGGTACTCGCTGACGAGCAGCGGGAGCTAGCGTGAGCGCAGTGAGCGAGACCGGCGCGCACCGCCCCGAGGCGGCAGCCCCGGAGACGATCCAGAAGCCCGTCCTCGACGTCCGCGACCTGTCGATCTCGTACCGATCGCCAGCCGGGGACGTGCGCGCCGTCCGCGACGTGTCACTCGCGCTCAACAAGGGCGAGATCGTCGGCCTCGCCGGCGAAAGCGGGTGCGGGAAGTCGACGCTCGCGTACGGGTCGATCCGCCTGCTCCGTCCACCGGCGGTGATCACCTCCGGTAGCGTCACTTATCACGGACGCCGGGTCGTCGAAGGTGGCGTCGACATCCTGGCCGCGAAACCCGAGGAGCTCCGCAAGCTTCGCTGGCGCGAGATCGCGATCGTGTTCCAGAGCGCGATGAACTCGCTGAACCCGGTGCTCCGTGTCAGCGATCAGTTGCTCGACGCGGTCGGGGCGCATCTCCCCCTCCCCGAGGACCAGCGTCAGGCACGGATCGTCGACCTGATCGAGATGGTCGGAATCCCGCGCGCGCGCCTCAAGAGCTATCCGCACGAGCTCTCCGGTGGGATGCGCCAGCGCGTGATGATCGCGATGGCACTCGCCGCCGAGCCCGAGGTCGTGATCATGGATGAGCCGACGACC
>Ga0335072_10005883_pt1 | contig 18014 bp, 16 predicted proteins | sample Lox_Sample_21_FD_206725 | JGI IMG/M metagenome (GOLD analysis project Ga0335072, IMG submission 206725) | Soil microbial communities from Loxahatchee National Wildlife Refuge, Florida, United States - Lox_Sample_2.1 | ecosystem: Environmental > Terrestrial > Soil > Wetlands | place: USA... | reverse complement strand
TGCCGATGGTTCTTTCGCCTCCCAGAGCGATCAGTGCTGATCCGCCGAGAAGATCCCACAACTCTGGGATCATCTGCTTTGCTCCAGGAACGAGACCCTCTACGAGCGACACCCCGACGTACTCTGGCCGAATGGGAGTGACCAGCTCACGCAAGCGGGAGTTCGCCCCATCGCAGCCGACCGCGATATCGGCCAGTGCAATCTGTCCGCTCGCAAAACGTAACAAGACCTGCTCGCCCTGCAACTCTGCAGACTCGAGCTTGCAGTCCCACTGCACTGTGTTGGGTTGAAGCGAATCGAGCAGAAGATCGCGCAATGGACCACGCTCGATCTCGGGACGTTTCCCGGCCCCGGACATCCGGCGGGAATGATCGTGGAGAATCGTTCCCTTGGCATCGGTAAGGCGAAGACGATCAAGATCCGGCCGGTGATTGGCCCAGAACGCATCTATCAGGCCGGCAGCTTCCAGTGCCGCTAGTCCGGAGTTTTCATGGAGGTCTAATGCGCTGCCCTGGACTCGCGCGCTGCGGCTCTGATCACGCTCATACACGGAAACCTGCGCACCGCTTTGCTGCAGTAGCCGGGCCAGCGTGAGTCCGCCTGGCCCCCCGCCGACAATGGCGATCCTCTTTCCAACAATGGCACTCATACACACCTTTCGGGTCGTTCAACACCTGCTTGAAATTCTACCCGCTCCCCATCACTTCTCATAAGCCGACATATCAATACCAATCCGAGCTCGATGAGTGACATAGTGATCTCCAAATGCTTGCGTGCTCACTATCTATATGAAGCCTTCAGAGAGGGGCTCGCCGAAGTTCAACATCCCCAGACTATGTTGAGAGCAGATTTCTTAGAGGATTGGCCCTGAGGTGCTTTGAACTTCGCGTTGGCGGCCATTACCCAGGCCCAGGACCCGGCTCAAGCGCCGGCGAGAGAAAGTTATAGCTTCTGCTTGCCGATGGCCTTCAGGCGCGGCTGGAGCACCAACTCGGCCGCTTCCTCAGCCTCCTTGAGGAGCGTCTTGCGCGGTGTGCCTATCTGCGCACGCATGGTCAGGCCACGAGCAAAATCCGTGACCTGGATCGCGCGCACGGCTACCGGAAAGTCAGGCGGGATGTCTCCCGAACTGATCCCGTCCCGGAAACGGCGCTCCACCAGTGCCGTGCCGCCCGCGACCGCGCTCTGCAGGAACCGCTGAACCTCAGCGTCGTCCACAAGCGGCGCGACGCACATCATAAGGCAGCCCCGGGCGGACCCTTTCTTAGTCGCACTTTCGACGGCGTACCTCAGAAAGTCCTCGATCGAGTCGCGAAGACTCTGTGGCGAGAGGAGTGCCTCCGCGGCTGATGCGCCCTTCCGTTCTGCATACGCCTTAAGGACGCGCAAGAATATCGCCCGCTTGTCGCCGAATACGGCATACAGACTCGGCCGTCCCACACCCATCCCGGCGACGAGATCGTCAATCGTCACTCCGTCGTAGCCTTTCGACCAGAACACCTGAGTCGCCCTTTCCAGCGCCCCTGTCTCGTCGAAGCTGCGCGGCCGTCCACGCGCCCTAGCGGTATTTTGAAACATTTAGTTCAAAACTCCTTGACAGTTTCCATCACACCAACCAATATATAACCGAACAGTTCGAAATTAGCAAGCAGGCTCTGCTCTCGCGGGGCTTCACGACTCTAACTTAACACTTCACCACGGAGACGCCCATGGAACATTCGATCGCACTCGTCACCGGCGCCACCTCTGGGCTCGGTTATGCGGCAGCCAGCATGCTAGCCACCAAGGGCTACCGTCAGGTCATCGTCACCGGACGCAGCCTACGTCGGGTCCAGGAAACAGCCGCTCAACTCGCGGCTGAGACCAAGAAAAAGGTCTTCACGCCGCTGGAGCTGGATCTGGACTCGCCGTCCAGCGTTCAATCCGCCCTCGCCGCGCTGGTCAAGCTGGGTCAGCCGATCGATTTCCTACTGCTCAATGCAGGGCTGGTTCCATTCAAGAAGCGCGTACTCACTGCTTCGGGCATCGAGGCGTCTCAGGCCCCCCTAATCGGCCATCATCAACTGACTGTCGGGTTGCTCAGCGCCAGCCTGCTGAGCCCCAACGCGAGGATTGTTATTGCCGGCGCGGAACCAGCCCGGGGGGGCGTACCCCTGTTCAAATACACCGACCTGCCAGCCTTCGCGGCCAAACACCACCAGGGCGACCGAACCGCCGCTGTGGAAGCCCTGCTGCGCAACGGGCCGAACGTGAAGTACGTGCCCAACAATGCGTATGCCGACGCGAAGCTCATCATCGCTTGGTGGACTGCGGCGCTGGGGCGCCGGCTACCCTCCGGCATGGCCGTGTACGCTGTCTCGCCCGGTGCGGCGACCGACACCAAGGTGGTGCGAAGCGCTGGCCCGGCGTTGAGGTATCTGTTCATCCCAATCGTGAGCCACATTCCCGGCATGAATCAGACGCCGGAGACTGCGGCCCGTCGGTACCTCCAGGCGTCGGAGTTCGGAACCGACGTCTCAGGGCAATTCTTCGCGTCGGCAAAAGGGAAGTTCACTGGCCCAATTGAGGCGCAGCGCCACCCACACCTCCACGATCGCGCAAGCCAGGAAGCCGCGTGGCAGGCCGTCGTCAAGGTCTCCGGCATCGACTTGCCTAACCCAGCATCCTTGAGCGCGGTGTCCTGAATCAGCATGCGATTGCGGCGCTGCGCGCTCGTCAACGAGGTCTTACGGTATTTTGAAATAAATAGTTCATAAATCGCTTGACCGCAGCCTCCGCGCCTGATTATCATACCAAACAGTTCAAAATCAGCAAAGCAACCCAACTCTCGCAAGGAGAATACAGATAAAACGTTACGAAGATAAAAAAGTGGTGATCATCGGCGGCACCAGCGGCATGGGGCTCGCCACGGCAAAGGTGCTCCTCAATGGAGGTGCGCGTGTTCTGGTGACGGGCCGCTCGAAGGCCGGCCTGGAATCGGCGCAGAAAGAGCTCGGAAAGGACGCCATCGTGTTTTCGAGCGACGCGCGGTCATTGACGGACATCGACGCGCTCGCCTCTCGGGTGAAGGCCGAGTTCGACACCTTCGACCTGCTCTTCGTCAATGCCGGGTTCGGCATCCGGGCGCCTCTTGAGAGCATGACCGAGACTGTCTACGACGAGATGTTCAACTTGAACGCCAAGGGGCCGCTTTTCGCGGTGCAGAAGCTCACGCCGTTAATAAACCGGGGAGGCTCCGTCGTCCTCACGACCTCCATCGCCAACGTCAAGGGGATGCCCGGCAACGCCGCATGTGGAGCCGCCAAGGCTGCGCTGCGATCATTCGCTCGGACGCTCGCCGCCGAGTTGCTTCCTCGCGAGATTCGCGTCAACGCGGTGACGCCCGGTCCCATCGACACGCCGATCTTGGGCAAGATGTTCCCCGATAAAGACGCGGCCACCCAGCTTAAGGAGAAGATGACCGGCATGGTTCCCATGAAGCGCTGGGGGACGTCGGAGGAAGTCGCGAAGGCGGTCCTCTTCCTCGCGTTCGATGCGACCTTCACGACCGGCGCAGAGCTTCCGGTAGACGGAGGATGGTCTCAACTCTAAGGTGTGGACTTCGCTTGATGGGCTAACCGAAGAGTATCGGCGCGGAGATGCAGGCCGGTAAAAGGAGGACTAAGAAGATGCACAACCTAGTAGTGAGCTCTTTGGCGGTTGTTTATCTCGCAGCGAATACATACGCCATCGTGAAGGTAGGAGTGTTTGAGTTAGCCCGTTCGCGCAAGCATCTCCTACTCTATGGCGTCCCCTTCATATTGTGGGGCTCTGTCATTCTGATGGGATGCAAGCTCATGGAGATCATGCGCCGATTCGATGAATGGGCGGCCTGATGGCCCATTGAGAGCAATGCACTCATTGACCTTGGGTTGTGCTTCGTTTTTAGGATTCGTCCCCATAAACGCGCTTGTATTTAGTGATCTGGCCACCATACAGGTGGTCGGCAGCCCGGGACCTATCCAGAAACGGGCTTCGAAGAGATCACTGGTGATGTCCGCGAACGGGACTTCTGGACCGGGTAGGTTTCGATTGCAGGCTATTTCAAGCATGCACAGCCAGCCAAGACGAACCAACGGAATAGCAAACAAGAACCTGGCTAGGAGGACGGGTAAAGGTAGTCAGCTGCGAGCCGTACTGTCGTGGCCCGGCAAGACGCTAGAGGCTATGCACTCGCTGTGCGGGTGACCCGTCCGCCTTGGCCCACGCTCGGACGATCAGTTTGCGATACCCCCTCGACCTCGCCAAGGTTTTTCGCGAAGATAGTGGAACCATCGGCCTCGTGCCAGAGATCTCTGGATGTCTCCACGCGAATATAAGGTCGTCCCTCGGCGCCCAGGTGGGCGCCAGATGTGCTTTTGGCGAGGACGCGGTGAACTTTCACATTGCGCAGCGGGCACAAAAGGCGCCAGTGTCGTGATTCTCAGTCTGGAGCCTTTGGTGATTCTGAGGAACAGCGGCTCATGGTGACTAAAACGGCGGCGGGGATGAGGAAGCTGCGGACAGCGGCTCTGGCAATTCTGCTGGCGGTCGCCGTGTGCGCCTTCAGCACCGTGATGCTGGCCCACTCGCATCCGGACCTCAAAACGATCCCGATCGTTTTTCGCGGCGTTTCGTTCGATTCGCCAAGTACATCCACAAAGCTACACCTGCGACGATGGAAACCAAGCTTGCCACTTGCGCGTTGGTGAGTCCGAAGAAGGAACGCGGATTGATCCGGATGAATTCCACGAGGAAACGAGCAACTCCAGTGAGAACCAGATAAGCGGCGAAAACGCTTCCCTCGGGAGGCGACATTTGCGTCAGGCGGCCGTTCTGCGTTACGCGGGGAAGAGTCTGGGATCGAATTTGCCGCCCACCGATCTTCCATAGCGCCCAGGCGACGATGCACGCCACGGCGAATTCATAGATCGGTGTTGGCTGCACGCGACAATTCGCTGGCCAGCCCCATGCGACACAGGTCTGCGTCGTTGGCACAAGCCCGTGCGGAAAGCTCATTCCCCACGGCAGGGAAGTTGGAATGCCATAATCTCCGTCACCAGAGAGCAAGCATCCGATCCTGCCGATCCCGTAGCCGAGTGCCGCAGCGACCGAGCCGGCGTCCACCACTTGGAGCAGCGGGATCTTTCGCCCCCTGGCAACCCAGATAAACGCGGCAGCGCCGGCAGCAAGTCCTCCAAACCAGGCAAGGCCGTATTGGCTGATCAGCTCGCCGGGGTGAGCTAGGAGAAACCGCGGATCTTCGAGCACGTGATGGAGCTTGCCACCCACAATGCCTGCAAGGCCGGGGATGGCAATCAGCACTTCAGCGAATCCCGAGTCCTTAGCCGCGATCCCGCGACGCGCCAGGTCGGCGCGCAAAACGAAATAGGCCGCAATCATGGCCGTAGCGACCATCAATCCGAATGTCGGGATCGTAAGACGCCAGATGTGGAGGAACGGAGCCATTGCAGTTTAGTCTGGCCGAGTAGGTTGCCATCCGCGCAAATCGGCTTCCCGATTGCGTGCAGCAGCTGCAACAACCAAACCTTTGACGGCTCCCCGTACCGCTTCCGGCGCGTTTAATCGCATGGGAACATGGTTTGGGGAAATCATCGCGCCATCATTTTCACAATTATGGCCAGCAGGCCACAGCCCAGCACGCCGGGTACAGCGGCACAGATCGCAGGACGGCTGCCATTGAGACGCCACTCATCTTCCAGCGCGAGAAAGCCAAAAAGAATCAGGCAGGCACACGCTGGTATGGAAAAGAGGGATAGGGAGGCCACATCGCAATACGCAGAGATGGACGAGATCATGCAACCCGCCAGCATCGACACCTGAATCAAGGCGACCGCTCCATATGCGCGGAGCCGCGTTGAGGTAAGACGGGCGGCGACGATGCCAATCGCCACCGATTCCGGCAATTTGTGTACGATGACCCCGAGTGAGAGAGCGGTGGTTGCGCTGGCCACGGCCCCCAGACGCACCAGTCCGATCGCCCACCCATCCAGAAAACAGTGGGCGCATCCAACCAGGAGCAGAGGCCACCCCACCGCGACCGCGCGCCGCGTGAAGCGATGCGAATGATCTGTTTCTCGCGCGTGAAGATTTCCGAGACAGAAGGGACAGAGGGGATAAACGTACCGGTCCATCAGCGCGAGAGCCAGCACGGACAGCGCCAACAGGCCGAGCGTCACCTGCCAACCTCGATTTCCGGCGATATCCGGAAGAATCCAGAACACGCTGATGCCGAGCAGCACGCCAGCGGTCCATGGTAACAATCGGCGCACGTGGGTTCCGCTTGTGAACCGCACCGACGCCACGGCAATTGCCGTCGTAACCACGAGCACTACGAGAGACACGACCATTCGAGTAGCAGCTCCTTTGAAACTAGATGGTAGTGATACAGCATTATCATTAATGACGTCAAGACTTTTTCCTTCATTCTCGGATTTTAGATTTAGTTCACAGGCGGGTCGCGCATTCCGCGCACGTGCCGTAAAGCACCAGCTCGTGCCGGCGAACGCGAAACTGACGGCCAGCGAGGTGATCGATTCTCGCGGGACACCCGCTCAGCTCGAACACCCGTGTGCATTGGTCGCAGACAAAATGGTGATGATGTGCCTTCCCCGACCGCTCGTAGACCGTGACCGCGCCCGGAAGGTCCAGAGCGGAAAGCCAACCTTTCTCCATGAGGCTTTTAATGTTGCGGTAAACGGTGGCGATTCCCAACCCCTTCGCGCTCTTCTGTGCCACCTCAAGAACCTGGAGGGGAGAAAGTGGACGGTCGGCCCGCTCGAAAGCCGCCCGGATGGCTGACCGCTGTTTGGTTCGTCGCTGATCTTTGACAGACATTCAAACTTAATAATACTGCGTTATCGATAGTGGATGAAAGCAATTTGCGCGTTGAGACTGAAGGCGCTTCCGGTTTCGAAGCCCCGCAAGAAGTGCGACTCAATCATTGGATCACCTTGCGTAGACAGATTGCCTGCTCACCAGGCAGGCGCGCTCATCTAACCGTGGGCAAAGTGCGCATTTGGACTGAATGGACCGAGACTCAAAGTTAAAACTGATCAGGAACTCGTTGTAAATACTCTGCACGGTGGAGGTTGCACTTGAGGAGTGGCCAGGTCAGTTTGCACGAGCACCTGCTACCATAGCAGGTGCTCATCTGTAGATTTTCGCGAGCGGAATCTATTAGAATCATGCAGTTACGGTGGGCGTGTAGCTCAGCTGGGAGAGCATCTGCTTTGCAACAAAGCAGGCAGAATCACACAAGTGCCGCATCTTGTGTCGCTTACGCGGAACAATGCGGTGTAACCAACCTCTTGAATTGGACTGAAGTTGGACCGAACGAGTAAACCCTTCTTGAGACGAAACTGAGTGCTGATTTTCTTACCTGGTCTCGTAGCTCACATGCTCAAGAATCTGCGGATCGCTGACCACTGATCTCGTGAGCGTTCCATCCCAGTCTCCCGTTCCTCCCGGCAAGAAAGTCTCTTTTAGCAATGAAGTCTTATTAACGTCGATGTATTCGAGACTAAGCGTCGCCCCTTGGATGATCATCTGCACGTAGGCGTCAAGCCCTACGACAGCACCCTCATCGAGGATTTGCGTTCTTCCAGGATTGGCCAGTTAACAGCCATTGGAGTCTAAAGTCTAAGTGCCCTACCTGGTGTCGCTTATAAGCAATTGGGAGCCATTTTTTCTTCCTTAGTTCCACCCACGGCTGCACCCACTGTGCAGTTAAGGAAACTAGGGCATCTAGCGAACAACTAGAGTTGCGCGGGCGTGTTTCCAATACCTTGGGGCGTCTGCTTTTCGCACGAAAGCATCGATTTCTTCGATAGGTAACTCCTAAATGCGCTTGTCCGTCACATGCGAGTGACTGACGAATGCTCACCAGTCCTGGTAGCGTGAGCCATCTAGCGCAGTGGCTTGAGACTTGGAGTAGACATCAAAGACGTCTTGGCCGCCCCAACTGGTGGAGTCTGGATCGTCTTGGACAGAACGAAGACCCCACTCGGCGCGACCCGTCATCGGATCAATGGGGATGCGGCGCAAGAAGCGCACCTTGCTAGTATCGCCTGCACCTAGTTGGACGCCCTTGACGAGAGTTTCCAAGTCGGGCGGATAGCCTTCGCTTTCGACAGCGACACGGATCTGATTCCGGTCGGCATAGTCTTTGTAGCGGTCAATAGCGTTGCGCATCTCGCGCAAGTCACGGCGAAGCTCGCTCTCCTTTTGGCGTACAACGGTGAAGCGAAAGACTGGTAGCGCCGCTGACGCGAGGATGAGGAGAATAGAAGCAGCTATGATCAGTTCCAGAAGGGTCATCCCAGATTCTGACAGGATGTGGCTGTCTTGTCTCTTTGAACCGAAGCGGCGACGGGAACTTTGCATATCCATATCTGCGAGATCATAACGAAGAGCGGCCGCACAACAGTTTGGGGTATTTGACGTCATCCAATCAGCTCCCAATCAGCACCGAGACCCGCCTCAAACCATGGGGACGGGGCACCCCGAGTTTAGACCACGTTTATCGCCCTGCTACCCGAAGAATTGGAACAGCCCAGATATGGGTTTCGGGCAGCCATGCGTAGATGTTCTTCTTGGAAAGATCAGCGCGCGCGAAGAAAAGAACACGACCTGTCGGGTCCGCTGCCGGAGTTTGATCGATGTGGTTCCGAGTCAGATATTGGATTCGCAACGTCGACAGGGACACAACACAGATACGAACCTCTCCGCTCTTGCTCCACCGCTCGAAGAGAATGTGGTCGTTGTCGAGCCACGAGGGAACGTCGTCCGTCGAGCCTTTGGTTACATAGAACATGTGCCGACCGTTCGAATCTGCAACCCAAATCCGCTGGTCTGCTTCCTCGGACCCAAGCGAATTTCCCTTAAAGGCTAGGCGTGATCCGTCTGGGGACCAAACCGCTCCCCACAGACTGCCTGGTGATAGGGTTTGTCTTGTGTCAATCAACTCCTCGGGATCTCCGCCCGAACCCCTGACAGCATAAATGCCATCGTTATACACGAAGGCGACCCGGCCATCTCTGGCCCAACTAGTGCTATCGCGGAGGACAGTACCTTCTCGGAAATGAGTGAGTTGCACGACGGTCCGGTCTTCGATTTTGACTTTATAAACTTGGCCCGTCTGGATCGTGTGCTCTCGCACGCCGTGACTCACGAAACTAATCCACTTGCTATCCGGAGACCAGGATGGCCAAGAATTGTAGTTTTGATCATCGACTATTGGTCGTACAGACTCAGGACCCAATACGCGATCCATGATCCAGATTTGGGGGATTATCCCCGGACCCGGGTGGAAGTACTCGAAGGCCACCCACTTCCCATCAGGAGATGGTGCTGGACCAAGCTCAGCGCGCGGTCCGGATGTGATCTTCTCCAGCGCAGACGAAGATATCGAGATGCATTCATTTGCTTGCGGGACTGCTCTCCCGCAGCAGAGGAGGATAAGCGCCAAGCGTGCTAACAGAGAACTGTACCCAGTCGGAGGTTTCATGCCTTCGAAATTACTCTAATTAATAGGAAAGTAAGTGGTTCTACGAAAAATATAGCCTTTGCTGCCGGTGATGGCGAGGACTTTGACAGGAGGCGAATTCTTGTCAAAAGCATGCATCATCACAGCTATCTTGTTTATAGTGACGTTAGCGTGTTCTGCGGTATCTACATGGAGTCCGTTTATACTGGTCAGGGCAGGCAGCCCGTTTTCGGTTCCCACGTTGAAAGAAACTTTTTTGTCTATATGTAGAGTATTGTCGTTTTGGGTTGTCGTGTAGTCAGATTTGTTTGAGACGGTCACAGTGCTTCCTGATTTGGAAATACTGTCTGCATGAGAGATCAGGTCCGCTGCCGCCCCTCCTAGAGTGACCCCTGTTTTGGCAAGAGCCTCTCTCAGGACAGCCCCCGTCACGCTGACTTTGTCTCCTAGGTTGTTGAAGATTTGCATCGCCATACTCGCCGGATCAACACCGCTCTGCTGTGCTTGCTGAATGATCTTGATGACGTCCGAGAGGGTGAGCTGATGCGCCAGGGCATCGTTGACCGCAAAGTTCGCATCGTCAAGGAACGCCGCCGGGTTCCAATTCAAAGTAGGTCCCCCGTTCAAGTACACAACCATGCCAGTGGGGTTCCCACCCCCTCCACACAGCGGATACAAGGTCGAGCTGCAGTGGCCATCAGCGTCGGCACGGCTCACCGGGTCGTTGCGCACATAGGTGTATAGATTTAGCGATTGCGGATCTCCAAACGCCGCGTAAGGTACGGTAGTGGGTCGGGCAGCCCAATCCGGAGTCATGAATCGCCCGACGCTAGAGGCGTAGTATCTAGCGCCGAAGTCGTCCAGCCCAGATTCGCTGTCGCGCTCTTTGCCAGTGAACTTGTAATGGTTGGAGTCGCTACCAACGCTGGCCACTATGCCGCCATAGGGAAAGTAGAAATACTGCACTTGTGCGTTCCCAGAGGCATCGGTGATCACGCTGGCAGAGTCAAGTTTGTCCGAGAAATAGTAGTGAACGGCCCCGCTGGGGCGGTCTACACGGGCGATGCGTTCACCGTCGAAGAAAATGTACTCTTCATTGATGTTGCCGTTGAGATCAGTTTCGGCTAATATCTCTCCTCCTGGCCCAGTCCAATACATTGTTCCCGAAGACTTCTCGATTCGAGCACCGTCGGCGTCGTAGGAGTAGGTCACGCCCGCATCCGTGGAGATTCGGTTGTCTGCGTCATAGGTTGGCTGGTTCGCGCCCCCGTCACTGATAACGTTGCCAGCGGCATCGTAGGCTTGGATGTTCAGCTGGTTTTGAGTGTTTGAGTAAGCGCTCAGGCCTTCCGTCATGCAACTCCCCGCCATGCCTGACACTCCAGAACGATTGGTGACATTGCCCCAGGCGTCAATACCAAGATTGGACGGAGCCGGAACCACACCCGGGGCGGTCGGTGTCGCCGAATATGTCTCGCCCCAGCAATTCGCACTGCTTGTGTTAACCGTGTATGCTTGCGCGACTCGATTCAGCGGGTCATAGACATAAGCGGCGCTGCGGGTCGAATCTACGTTATTGAGGACTTGAAACACATCGCCGTTGTCGCCGGTTGAATAGCTGTTGAAGTTGCAGGGTGCACTATTCACGGCAACACCCAAATGGAAATCGTAGCAAAGGCTAAAAATGGGCGTAGAGGAAACCGATGCGGACAGCAGGACTGGCTGTAACCGGTCATTGTAAATGTTTGAGGTCACAATCCCTGCAAATGCGCTTGTATTGCCATTGGTCATACTTGCCAGGAAACCGTTTGGGGTGTATACCGCGCGATTCCCGGAATATCCCACAAAATTGTTGCTGGAGTCGCTTAACTGAGTGGCACGCCCAGCACCGAGAACCGTGTAGGTAAGGACATCTCCGCTCGGGTAAGTTAGTTGGCTAAGTGAGCCATCTTTGTAGTACACATAATTGACGGAGTAATTGTGGTTCGTATTGGACGCGCCCGCGTTTGTGCGCGAGTCCACGGCGGTGCGCCCCATCTGATCGAAGCTCCAACTGGAGGCGCTCACGCCAGCGCACATGGCCGACGTGCGCCCCACAAGATTGGCTGCCCCGCTGATCGATGGCGGTGCAGGTCCGGGACACCCGGAAAGCGTCGTTCCGTCATAGGCGTACATTTCGAGTCCGGTGTTTGGGTTCTGGTGTGCTTCCTGGAGGACACGGTTCAGAACGTCATAGGTGTAGTTCGTAGTTGTTTGGGCTGACCCCGTTTGTCCGGCTTGTGGGGCTAACTTCGTGCCTGGATTGCTGTTAAGGTCGTACTGATAAGAGATGGTCCCTGATTCCGGGTTTGTAGCCGAGGTAAGCCTGGCAAGCGAATCGTACACAAACGTGCGAACGCGAGCGTTCGAGGAATTGCTACCGTTTTCGGTCACACCTGTAAGATCGTTCAGTGCGTCATACTGATAGATCGTAACCCAGTTCAAGCCGGAGTTGTTGGGTGCTTCCCAAACGTTGGTGACTCGCCCGAGGGCATCGGTTCTACTCAGGCGCTGATTGCCGGCTTCGTCTGTCACGAGCGCAAAAGATCCAGTCGTGCCTTCTTCTGCAGTCGCATAGGTTGTTGTGGTAATTGATCCGTCAGGGTCCGTAACCTGGGTGGAGCGCCCCAGAGCGTCGTAGAAGTAGCTCGTGTAGCCCCAGGTTGTCTCGCTCCCACAGTTTGTCGTAGGTGGCGAACAGCGTGTGGCATTCCAGGACTGGTATTTTTGCCCGAGACCGTCATAAGACGTTGCCGTATAGGTCGGTCCGTCCGGGTCCGAGACCAACTCGGTTTGCACAACGTGCTCCATGCCGTCCGTTGTCGACATCGACGTCTTCCAACCAGAAGGAGGGCTGGTTGCACTACACGTCGCGCCAGCCGCGCCACTGATCAGTTCGCACATCGTGACAGAGGGCGATGGTGGCGCATCATTGTAGATGAGCTCCGTCTGGCCGCCGTCAGGGTAGTTCACTTGTGTCGGACGGGCAAATGGGTCGTTGTAGATATAAGTGGTGCCGGACCGATTCGCATTGATGTCGTTTTGATCTTTTGCGGTTGTCATCTGACCCCAATTGTAGTCATAAGTGAATTGCTGCGTGTGCTCCATAGGATCGACAACCTTCGTAAGATAACTGTTCGTGTTGCCATTCGGCGTGTAGCCCACGTTTGAACCGCCAGAAAGGACGGTGTAGTTGTCGGTGTGATAATACGTCGTGGTATGGTTCGATCCGGTCATATCGTTGCTGCAGCTGCCATTGCCGCACGGATCCGTCATTGAAACGATGAGCCCGGTCTCGTCGTAGGACCAAGTGGTAGTCGGATTCCCGCTACACGACGTCTGAATGCACTTTCTTGTCATCTTCGTGAGATTTCCGCGTGGCGGTTGCGGTGAGACCCCATAGGCGTATTGGCTGTCGTGCTGGACCGGGCTGTCGGCCGTGCTGACGGAGCTAGTGCCTGCCGAGCCACAAAGTGTCGTGCCGCCATCATAGAAATAGTCGGTTTCGCCCACGAGGCTTCCACCTGTGCGCGAACCGCTGTACACAAGTTTCTGGCAGGGCTTGTCCAGGATGGATGGAACGTAGGGGAAGATAGGTGTATCTCCGAATGTCTGATAGTTAATTACGGTCGTTCTGGTGGGGCTGCTCTGGCCAAAGTCGTATTCGGTAATGCTTGATGGCAGGCCCATAGCTTGATACGTGTACGTCGTCATCGAGCTGATAGGAGAGCTAGAGGTATCCTCCAAAGTTGTCGTCTGGCTTCCCATTTCGTACTGATCAGTCCAGGTCTTCGTGACAGTGCGGACCGGCGACGCGCCTCCGGGGTTGTAATACTGAATTGAACTCTCCAATGGAATCTGATAGGCCTGGGGCCAAGCGTGGACCCCACCCGGCTGCACTAAAAAAGGTTGATATGTGTAAACAGTCTGGAAAGTCTGGTTGCGCACGAGGTCAGTCGTGACGACTGTGGTAGTCTTTTGGGTCCACTGCGTGCTACTCCAAGTAGTGGTATAGGAGAAAGTCTGGGAAAGGACAGGTTGCGAGCTGCCAGCGAGCCCAACCTCGCGTGTTGCGACGACAGGCACCTTGTACTGATAGGAACAAACGCCAGGTTCGTCGGACCCATTGCTAGTCGAATATCCATCAAAAAGTATGTAGTCTGACATCTGATCGGCTAGTTTCCACGTGTAGCGAACCCAAGCGCCACTCGGGTAATCAATTTCACTCAATAATCCATACGGATTGCTAACTCCATTGGGATTATCCGTACCATAATAAAATTGGTACTGTCGGCCATTGGGTAGCGTAATTGCGTGGGTTACGTTTTGTGAATTGGTATTCTTGGATGGAAAAGCGCACGCCGTGCCCGCGGGCGGCGCAGAGACCTGAACATAGGGGACCGAGTAATTAGGCGCCGACTTGGTCGTCGTCGAGGTGTAACACTCGCCTGATCCCGTTACCAAGGAACATGAGGGTACCGTCCGGCCATCGGTGTCAGTGATTACGCCTTTCGAGTTTATCGTGTAAAAGTTACCATTTCTGTCCTCAACGGAGAGCAATGAAGGATATAGCGGTCCAGACCCGAGGAAGGTGATCGGCCCAAAAGAGTACACGGTACCGTGTGGATCTGTGATTTTCGCTCCCCCATATAGCTCATACTGATCGCAGTTGGGTGTGGGTGTGCACCCTGGAAGCAGTTCTATGGTGTACCCGTCAACCGAGGAGGTTAGATTGTCACCTAATCCGCAGATCTGGTTGGTGTTGGAATAATAAGATCCTGCATATGCACCGAACGGAATCTGCACGCCGGAGGGATCTCGATAAATGAAACTCTGAACGTAGTAGCAAGTGGAACCAGTGGTTGTGTTATCCACGAATGAACCGGCCGCCGCAGAGAGTAACGGTAACCCATTGCTCCAGCCCCCTATACTATCCAGGTTGTAGGTCCAATACGTCACCGATGGCGAGGACTGGTAGAAGTGGTTCACTCCGTCGGAATTGTATTGAAAAGAGAAAGGAAGCGTAATCCCTCGGCTTGGCGGTACGGGCTGCTGGAGCTTCAAATTGACGTTGCCGTTTGCCGGGTTGACCGTTTCGGAAAGAAGATGGATGTAATCGTGGCCGACGCCCTCGTTAGGTGTTGAGACGTCGTCACCGACCGTAACGCTTTGAGCGCGGGCAGTCGACGAAAGCGTCAAAAAAGCGAAGCCAAGAGCTACGGCAAACGAGAAAAAGGATAAGGAGTTTGAGCGCACGAGACCTCCGAGCCTCCACGGACCCTTCGATGCACAGGGCAAGCCGCAGCCCGAGAGGAGCGTGGAGCGAGGATTTTCTGCGCGGAATCTGGGGGCAGAGGCGGGTGAGCCAACAGGGCCGGGGACCGCAGTTCCGCTACGGAACGCAATCCTCGTTCCGGGAGAGAAAAGTGTCAAGTAAATTTTTAACCATATCGATAATTACTGTGGAAAATTAAATATCAGATTAAGTGGGCCTACTTAGGGACGACAGAGGCAACGGGCAAGGTCAGCGAGCTTACTTTGAGTTGGGCGGACAGTTGATCGAAGAACCGGCGAAAGTAATGGGGCGGAGGGAAAATTCATACCCTTCCTGAAAGCGCTCGGGGGAGATTCTCGTCTTGCGTCCTCCATCTTTGCGATGGTCCTCACACGAACCTGCTGCTAGGTGAGGCGACAAAAGCTCTCTCAAAGTACGGTTCGTTCATGCTTGCAAAACATGTATTTGGAAGCCAGCAAGCTTACGGCGATGAAGCGCTGCCTCGGAAGCACCTACTCACGAGACAGGTATTCACCAGGACAGTAAGATTTCTAGCTTAATCTTTCGGCATAGAAGCGAAGGTTCTATCCGAAAGGCTGGGTTGGACGGAGTGGACGGACAATCGAAGGCTGTGTATTCGAACGCAGCACTGTAAGCCTTTGACGGTACATTGGTCTGCAGTGCATGCCGCATGAGCCTCTGCGCGAGAGCACCTGCTTCGAGCGTAGGAGATCATTGTTGGATTTTTGCGAGCGCAATCGTTTAGAATCAAGAGGTTACGGTGGGCGTGTAGCTCAGCTGGGAGAGCACCTGCTTTGCAAGCGTGAAACCACATTCATCAAATCTTGCCGGAGCCGACGCAAAACGCTTAGAAGCAGCTAGTTGAGACAAACCCAGGCAAAGGAGTTAGCTACGTTTTATTCGCCTTCTTTTCGCAATTTGCCGCCATTTGCTGCGAGTTGTACTACGTTTTCACTACGCTGGTGAGATCGCCTGCCTGGTGAGCACGTGCTGTCGCCAAAAAACTGGTGCAGCTGCTTCCCGTAACCCTTGCCCATACCGTTACGATCGCGATCGCAATGTCCTAAATGTTTGACGCGCCTATCACATCAACAAAGTGAGAAATCGTGCTGGCCTGACGATCTCGATCCCGCGATAAAGCTTTACGTTGAGAAGAGCCGCATCACCGCTCACGACATAGCCCGCATGAGCAGCAAGCGCAGCCTCTAGAAACTTGTCATCGTCAGGATCAGAACAAACAGGTTCGGCGAATGAAACCGGCTCGACCATCTCAGAGTGAAGCTCGATGATTCTAAGGATCGAGGTGAGCACAGGGAGGGGACGCTTTTTCATCATCTCGTCCAAGACGCGACGGTATTCATCTAGAATGGGCGGTGATATCGCAAGGCGGAACCGTTGTTCCTGCCAGGCTTTCAGAATCTCAAATGGCGGCCCTTTCCAAAAGACACCCGAAATGAAGACGTTGGTGTCGAGGATCGCCTTGATCTTCACTTCGCCCGGCGCCTGACCTTGGCAATCGCAGATTTCAAATTTGCCTTCTTGATGCCGGCCCTTTTCGCCTCGGTACGAGCCTGACTTAGAAGCTCCTCGAACTCCTCCAGTTTAGGTGGAGTAATGGTTTTGAGGATCACCGCGTCGCCCTCGCCGATGACGAGGAACTGGTCGCCCTCGTTCAGACCGAGGGAGTTGCGAATCTCTTCGGGAATAACAACCTGCCCTCTGGACGAAAGCTTTGTAGTGGCGTAAGGGGCCATCAATCCTCCAATCTTACCAGTAAGAATACCACAAAGCCCCCATCAATCAAAGGACCGGCGCCTAGTGAGGGAAATTTAGAGGAGGTGCTTAATCGCGACTGTCAGCCTGCCTTCGCAGCTTGTCACTTTGCGGTTTTGCCGTTCTTCCGCTTCTTGGACAGCTCTGTCAGCACGCTCGTGCCGATTTTTGAGGCGTTCACCCTGTAGCGAGCAGCCGTCCGCATGAGGTTGGCTTCTTTGGAGAGAGTCTCGGCAGAACCATAGCCAGGACAGTACAAATCGGGCACGAGTGAGCACGTCACGAGGAAGCGGTTGATGTCGGCGGTAGTCATTTCCCGGATTTGCGCTTCGGCCAGCTTCTCATGATCCACTGAAGTTCCGCCCCAGGATGTCGTCGCCTTTTTCTCTTCCCAGCCGTAGACCTGGAACAGCCGATGATGGTTATCGTGCCCCAGGCGCCGGAAATAGTCGAGTGCGACCATCTCGAAGTCCGCGCGTGCCAATTCGCCAGGAAGCTTTTGCCGAACGGCCTGCAGAATCCGCGAACGCGATTCCTTCTGGACCCGAATTGCGAGCGCCAGCTTTCGGCGCTGTTCCCGCTCCTGTGGCGAGATTTCGTAATGAGAGAACTGCCTGTGTGTTTTGCATTCCTCATCTGTACAGACGTGCAGGATTGTCCCTGCGTCTCGGCCATCCACGATCACGGCGGCCCGTGTATGCGGGCACTCTCCTTCACGTTCCGCACGGCGATACTGGCCTTCGTACAGGGTGTCGGAAGACTTGGAACGAGCCTGCCAGTATGGAGCCGACGAGATCTGAAATGGCCTTTGCCCCTCTTTCACCAAGGGTTCAAGGCGCGCTTGAACGAGCGCCTGGATTTTGGTCCGGTAGCACGCCGGATCAGTGCACACGGACTTATTCCTGACCTCCGGGAAAAGCAGCGGATTATTGCCAGTCCGTTTGGGGCAGCCTACGCATGGTCCCGCAGCGGGCAGCAAATTGGCGTCGCTGACGTCAAACGGCGCGTTTTTCAAATCAAGGTGAATTTCGCGGTCGATCCAATCGCGAAGCTGCCGGACGGTCGTCGCTTCCGCTTTGCGGTCCTTCAGAATCGAGGCCGTGCTGCGGTGACCGGGAAAACACTCCATCAAGGCACGTTCCTGATCCGCAGGTTGGAGTCGTGCCAGTTCCAAGGCATGTGCCACGGTGAGCTTGCCCTCGTAGAACGCCGTTTGTGCGGCAGGAATCAGATCTGTGAGCGAGATGCGGCCCTTTTATGTTGCGCTGTTGATTATGTTGCCGACGGAAACGAAGTCACATCTGGCCAAGCACTGAGACCAGATGAACAAAACATAAGTAGATGGCAGACACGACGAAGGAGGCATCGAGCGGCGAGCAT
>Ga0335072_10005882_pt1 | contig 18015 bp, 15 predicted proteins | sample Lox_Sample_21_FD_206725 | JGI IMG/M metagenome (GOLD analysis project Ga0335072, IMG submission 206725) | Soil microbial communities from Loxahatchee National Wildlife Refuge, Florida, United States - Lox_Sample_2.1 | ecosystem: Environmental > Terrestrial > Soil > Wetlands | place: USA... | reverse complement strand
GGTGAACGATCTCTACATGGCCCTGGCGCATACGGTGCGCGACCGGCTGGTGGAACGCTGGATCTCCACGACGAAGAACTATGTGGCCCAGGATGTGCGGGTGGTGTGCTATCTCTCGGCCGAGTTCCTGACTGGACCGCATCTGGCGAACAACCTGATCAATCTCGGCATCTACGATGAAGCCGAAGAGGCGATGCGGCACCTCGGGCTCGATCTCAATGTACTGATCGAGCAGGAAGGCGAGCCGGGGCTGGGCAATGGCGGCCTAGGACGGCTGGCGTCGTGCTTCATGGATTCGCTGGCGACGCTGGATATTCCGGCGATTGGCTACGGGATCCGTTATGAGTATGGCATTTTCGATCAGCAGATTCGCGACGGCTGGCAGGTGGAGTCGACGGACAACTGGCTGAGGCTGGGGAATCCATGGGCGCTGGAGCGGCCGGAAGACTCCTTCGAGGTGAAGATGGGCGGTCACACGGAGACCCATCTGGATTCGCACGGCCGGCTGCATGTGAAGTGGATTCCGGAGCGCGTGGTTCGCGGCGTGCCGAATGACACGCCGATCCTCGGCTATCGCACGAATACGGCGAACACCATGCGCCTGTGGTCGGCGCAGGCCATGGAAAGCTTCAACTTTGGCGTGTTCAATCACGGCGACTTTTTTGGCGCGGTCGCGGATAAGGTGGCGTCGGAGAACCTTTCGAAGATTCTCTATCCGAACGACGAAGGCACGCAGGGCAAACAACTGCGGCTGGCGCAGCAGTTCTTCTTTGTCTCCTGCAGCCTGCAGCACATTCTCCGGATTCAAACCGCGCAGAACCGCCCGCTGGCGGAACTGCACCGCAATTTCGCGATCCAGATGAACGACACGCACCCCGCGATCGGGGTGGCGGAACTGATGCGGCTGCTGGTGGACGAGCACGGGTTGGAGTGGGATCAGGCCTGGCACGTGACGGTGCAGGCGATGTCGTACACCAACCACACGCTGCTGCCGGAGGCTCTGGAGCAGTGGCCGCGCGATCTGTTCAGCGCGCTGCTGCCGCGGCACATGGAGATCATCGAGGAGATCAACCGGCGGCATCTGGAAACGGTACAGCAGAAATTCCCGGGAGACGAGGACCGAGTGCGCAGGATGTCGCTGATCAGCGAGAATGGCGATGGGAAAAAGTATGTGCGCATGGCGTATCTGGCAGTCGCGGGCAGTCACGCGGTCAACGGAGTGGCCGCACTGCACACCGATTTGCTGAAGACCAGCATCCTGGGAGATTTCTACGCGCTTGCGCCGGAGAAATTCTCGAACAAGACAAACGGCGTGACGCCGCGACGCTGGATGGTGCTGAGCAATCCGCAGCTCGCGCAGCTGCTGACGTCGCGTTTAGGGCAGGGCTGGATCTTCGATCTCGAGAAGCTGCGCCGGTTGGAGCCGCTTGCCGACGATGCCGATTTTCGCCATGAGTGGCGGAGCATCAAGCAGCACAACAAGCTGCAGCTGTCGGGATATATTCGCGACCGGCTGGGGATCACAACGGATCCCGAGTCGATGTTCGATGTGCTGGCCAAGCGCCTGCACGAATACAAGCGGCAGCATCTGCAGGTGCTGCACATTCTGACGCTGCTACAGCGCATCCGGCGCGACCCGAACGCGACGGTGACGCCGCGGACATTCCTCTTTGGCGGCAAAGCGGCGCCCGGCTATCGGATAGCAAAGCTGATCATCAAGCTCATTCATGCGGTGGCTGAAGTGGTGAACAACGATGCTCAGGTGGCGGGGCGGTTGCGGGTCGTCTTCCTGCCGGACTTCAGCGTGAAGCTGGGGCATCGGGTATATCCCGCGGCAGATCTTTCGGAGCAGATTTCGCTGGCCGGCAAAGAGGCTTCCGGAACCGGAAATATGAAGTTTGCGATGAACGGGGCTCTGACCATCGGGACGCTGGACGGTGCGAACATCGAGATTCGCCAGGAGGTCGGCGCGGAGAATTTCTTCCTCTTCGGACTGACAGCTGCCGAGGTGGAGCAGCGCAGGCGGGAGGGATACAATCCGCGCGCGATCTACGAATCCAACAGCGATCTGCGGGAGATTCTCGATGCGCTGAGCCGTGGCGAATTTTCGCACGGAGACACAGGTCTCTTTGAGCCGCTGGTGAACTCGCTGCTGACGAGCGATGAGTACATGTTGCTGGCCGACTATCAGTCGTATATCGACTGCCAGGATCAGGTCAGCCAGGTCTACCGGGATCAGGAACGCTGGACACGGATGTCGATACTGAACGTAGCGCGCATCGGGAAGTTCTCCTCGGACCGATCGATCCGCGACTACTGCGCTGAGATCTGGAAGACTTGGCCGGTGAAGATCCACGTGTAGGGAACGAAGAGCGGTTAGCGGAACAGAGACAGGTCGATGGAGTTGGCCATCTTCTCGTAGCCTGCATCGCCCGGATGCAGATGATCGCCGGAGTCGACGTCGGCAGCGAAGACCGTTGGATTGGCGGGATCCTGGGTCATCTTGTCGAAGTCGATGATTCCGTCGAAGAGGCCGCAGGTGCGGATCCACTGATTCACGGCTTCGCGCATCTGCTCTCCCTGGGGCGACGCGTAATGGGCTCCGACGTAGGGAGTCAGGGTTGCGCCAATGATCTTCAGGCCATGGGCATGCGCCCGCGCGATGAGCTGCGTGTAGGCGAGGATCAGATCCGGGACGGTGATGATGTCGGCAGGATCGCGAGGCTGCGTGGTGTGTCCGATGTCGTTGATGCCCTCGAGCAGGATGACGTATCGGACGCCGCTTTGCGCGAGCACATCGCGATCGAAGCGCGCCAGCGCATTGGGACCCGCGACGTCATGGAGCAGGCGATTGCCGCTGATGCCTTCGTTGAGCACCGAGAGATGTGCAGTTTTTGGATCGGACTGCAGGCGTTGGGCGAGGAGATCGGGCCAGCGGCGGTTGGTGTTGGGGGTGGAGTGGGCCCCGTCGGTAATGGAGTCGCCGAAGCAGACGATGGCGGCGGCAGCCGCATCGCCGGTACTCACATCGATGGCTTTGACAAAGCACCAGGAAGGAATGCTGCGTGCGTCGGTGATGGTCGACGCAGCGGTGTTGTCGCCTTCCGTGATCCAGGTTGTCGAGCGTGCGTCTTCGTGGCAGGTGGTTTCCCCAATCGACTGATCCGCGAGATAGACGCTGACAGCGAGAGTAGCGAGCGGCGCGACCGGCATCGAAAGTGGATCGCTGATGACCGGCGCACCGGCAGGGATCGTGACGGAGGGCTGGCCATTGAAGGTGAGGGTGTGATCGGTTCCCGGCTGGATACCGCCCATCCCGGCACTGACGGCAATGTGGGCAGCGCCAATGGTCAGGGCTCGGGTGCCGAACTCGTTGGTGAGCTCCACCCGGACGCTGGCGCCGCCGGCGCTGACACGGACGATGTTGCGGTAGGTCGTGTTTCCCGGAGAAGGCTGGCCGAAGTTCACCGGCGCACCCATCGGCGAAGAAGCCCAGGTTCCGACCCACCGCGTGGATTCCTGTGCAAATGAGGGGGGTGCGCAGCACAAGAGTAGGAACAAGGCGCAGCGGGCAAAGAGACGAGACATGGATTCTCCGGAACGAGGATCACGTCTCTTCTACACGAATTGGTGCAGAGGCGCACGGCTGCGACGAGGCAAGGCGAAATTGTGCGAAGATCGGCGGTGCGGACGATCCCGTGCAGGATCGAGGAGGCTAAGCGAGAAAGTCGATGCGCTCGGTGAAGGCCTCCTCAGCCGCCTGCAGGTTGGGTCCTGTGCCTTCGGCGCCGAAGACAGCGGGATCCTGGGCGACGTATTCGCCGGCAGAGTAGTTGACGTTGGCCACATAGGTTTTGCCGGCCACAGTCGCGGTGACGGGCGAAGCCTGCTCGCGGGGATCCGGGGAAGAACCAGCCGCGGAAGTGAAAGAGGAAATGGGGTCTACTGGCATGGTGCAACCTCATCGTCCCGAGTGAGCGCTGGGGGGTGCGCTATCGCTTGCTCGGTATATCGGCACATTGTCAAAATCGTTCAGTGGAAAATGCGCCGAATCCCACCATCGTTCGCCCGCAATTCCTAATTTGGAATCCGGCCGCTTTCGGTACTCGCCGGATCGACCCGTAAGTCCTTCGTGCGGAGACGCATAGGCATCTCCGCACCGATCTGGACGCTACTGGACCAGGCCGTTCCCGCCTCCCGCCGGGGTTACGTTCGTGACCTGCCAGCCGCTGGAGCTTTTCACCAGGGTTGCGGTCGCCGTCTGCTGTCCCGACGAGGCGGCGGCGATCTTTGGAAAGGCGGTTTTGATCTCTGCCGCGTTGGCCCAGTCGGGCAGCCCGGTGAGAGAGTCGTGATAGTTGACCGTGTATTGCGCGGCATCGGCATCGGGTGGGGTGAAGTTGTCCACCGAAGTCACTTCGCGGTGTCCGAAACAGAAGTTGCCGAAGCCCGGTTGCGCGGCATCGGCGGTCCAGGTGGAGCGTCCCTTATCGGAAAGGTCGTAGTCGTTGACCTGCTTCGATCCAATCAGGAAACGTTTCTTTTCCTGCGGGGTGCGCACGAGAAGGCCGGCATCGGTGAGGGCGTCAAAACCCTTTGTCTGGTCTTCATTGTTGGTGTCTGCCTGGGCGGGGAACTTAACGGGTGCCGACCAGAGGCAGACGGGTTGGGCGCTGTAATAGCTGTTCAGGGCCGACTTGAAAGCGCCCGGATCGACGGCGTTCTTATGGCATCCGGCGGCAGCAAAAAGCGCAAGGCCCGCGAGGCAGATGATTCTCTTTGACATTCGTTGCTCTCCTCAGCCTGGTAGGATGCGGCCACGGCCGAGGCGCGGCGATGATGGCGAGTCATGGCGCAGGCAACCTTCCGGAGGCAAACAGAAAAGCCCCGGCGAACCGGGGCTTTCGAGTGGTGGCGAAGGCGACTACATCTGCGCGAATTCGGCCTCGTGCTCTTCCTCGTCGGAGCCATGGCGGCGCAGCAGCGTCGGCAGGTTCTGCGAGAAGGCCGAGCGCGGCATCACCATGTCGCATCCGGCTTCGAGCGCTTTGGCCTTCAGGTCGCCCTGCAGGTGCGAGAGGAAGCCGATGACCGAGGTTCCCTTCTTCAGCTTCGACTTGATCTTCGGGATCAGCGTCATCGGTTTGGCCGCCGCGTTGTTCAGATCGAACACAATCAGCGAGGGCCGCTCTTCTTCCGGGGCTTCAACGATTTTCGCAATCGTCTCCGGCTCGTTCTTCACGAAGGCGACCTTGATGCCGAGCTTGCGCGCGGTCTCATTGATCTTCGCAAAGAAGAACAGGTCTTCGATGAAGAGGAGGATACGCGTGGGCGCGTCCTCGCGAACCGGCGGCGGGGGCGGCTCCCAGGAGGCCTGATGCTCCGGGTAGTAGCCGTTGCCGTTCACGTTGCCATTGCGGAACTCGATGGTCGATGGCGGAGCATCGGCGACGTTGCCGTTGACGCCGCGATAGCTGTGGTCCATGGGACCCACGAAGACGCGTTCGCGACGCTGCTTGTTGCGGCGGCGCCCTCCGCCGCCGCCCTGGCCGTTGCCATTGGCGAAGAAACGCTGCTGGCTCGACGGTTGCGGCTTGGGCGGCCTCTGCTTGAAGGTTTGGGGCGGCTGGCTCTGAGGCTGCGCCTGGCTTTGTCCCTGGCCATTGGCCTGGGCCTGGCTGCCCTTGTTCCGGTTCCGCTTGCGGCGACGGCGGCGGCGACGGCCACCACCTCCATCATCATGGGCTTGTCCCTGATGTGCTGCCTGAGCCGGGACCGGATTCTCCGGGGGCTGAGGCTGGTTCTGCTCTGTTGTCATGCCTGCACTTCCTGTGCGACTGTCTGTTTCTGATTCCCGCCTGCACTTCTCGCCGGATTGCCGCTGCGATTCGTGGAGGCGCGCAGCAATCCTGACTCGCGGGAGTCAGCCCCAGTGGAAAGTTGTTTTGCTCCGGCCTAACTCTGCTGAACGAATGCAACGCATGCGGCCGGAAGGTTCATAAAACGACGCAACTGGATGGACTGGGTTCCTGGGCCCCAACGGCTCCCGCCCTGCTGACTGAGGAATGAGACGGGGGAACGCAATCGGCTGCCGCGCCGATCAACGGAACGTACTGGAGTTTCCGTCTGATGCCGATTCAACCTTCGCACCCGGCAATTTCTCCTCTGACGACACACGCGGCAGCGGAGAGGAACAACCGGGATGATTCCTGACTCTCGAGAATCGCGGCGAGCCTCGCGGATAACCGGCGTGGCATCAGCCGCTCGATGGGCAAAAACAATAGTACTCCCTCCGGGAGGAGCGTGACAAGTTTCTTTGATGCGATTATCCGGAAGACCGTACCCAATGGGTTGCGCACCTCTATGAGAAACAGAAAAGCCATCCGCTTCCGGATGGCTTTCCGTGTGACAGCCAGTCACTGGCCTCCCTGAAGTTGCCCTTGATCTGGTACCTACTGAAGAACCGAAGGATCAGGACATTGTTCATCCCGGCCGGGGCAGGATCTCGAAGGATAATGCTCTCATCGGCCGGAATCTTTGGTTCGCACCGGCCTCCTTGCGGGAGACCTATGCGTCGCTGGCGACATTCCCAAGTGCAATTGGCGGACCTTTTGGTTTCATTAGTAAAATCAGCAATTTAAGGCAAGGAAGCAGGGGGAAAGCCTTCCGATTCCCGTAGAACGAATCGACCAGCGGTCCTGAAATCCATAACAAGAGAGGTGGAGACTCCCTGTGCCGGGCAGGAAACCGTCAGGTTTGGCAAAGCGGGCAGAAATGGGTTCCCCTGCCCGCGAGGACTATGCGCCGGATCGGCGTCCCGCAGATCCGGCACGGGAGACCCTCCCGGCCATAGACGTTGTGCTGGATCTGGAAAAATCCCGCCTCCCCGTCGGCATCGACATAATCGGAAACCGAGGAGCCCCCCGCACGGATCGCGGCCTTGAGGACCGTTTGGAGTCCCCTATGCAGGCGGCTGAGCCGCTCGCGGTTGAGGCGGCCGGCGATGCGGGTGGGCCGGATCCTGGCGCGGAACAGGCTTTCGTCGGCGTAGATGTTGCCCACGCCATGGAGGAGCGACTGGTTGAGCAGCGCGGCCTTGATCGCGAGCTTCCGTCCGCGAAAGAGAGCGACGAAGTCGTCCAGGAAGATGGTGAGCGGTTCACTGCCGGGTCCGGTGAAACCCCCTTGGGCCAGCAGTTCCAGACGACCGAAGCGGCGCGGGTCAACAAAGCGCAGTTCGCGGCCGGAAGCCAGCTGGAAAGCCGCATGCGTATGGGGCGCCACGGGAACGTCGGGTTTTACGATCAGCAGGCGGCCCGTCATGCCCAGGTGAACGAGCAACTGGGCTCCGGGAGATTTTGCGTTCGGGACTTTTCCGTACGCCCTGGCTTGGCGCGCTTCGCCGAGATCGACGACGATGTGCTTGCCGACCCGGCGCACGCGGCTGATCCGCTGGCCGGCCAGGGCTTCTGCCATGACTGCCGGGGGCGTTTTGAAGGGCTCCTTATAGTGGCTAAACCAGGCCGAGACGATGCGGTCTCCGCGGACGCGGCGGTTGACGCCGTTGGCGATGGTTTCCACTTCAGGCAGTTCAGGCATAGGGACAGATCGAGTGTAAGGCCAGCAGAGCCTGCCGGTGCTGGTTCGCCCGGACGAGGGACCGACTGGGTGTCAGCAGCAGGAAAGGCTCCGAAGGCTTGACGTCACGCACTCTCGACCCGGATAGTGGGGATTCGTTTTTCATCCCTGTTCGATTGAGGCGATTCATGCTGCGATTCCTGGCGTTGCCAGCTTTCGTGTTGTGCGGAGCGGTCGCGTTGGCGCAAAATTCCCCCGCCAGGTCCTCCGATCCTTTGGCGCCGTTTGTGAAGGTGAAGGCCGACACCCTGGTGCTGGAGCACGTGCGCGTGATCGATGGGACGGGTGCGCCGGCGAAGGAGGATCAGCGCGTCGTGATCGAGAATGGGAAGATTGCGAACGTGCTCAGCGGGGTTGGGAACCAGACGTTTCCTGGGAACGCGAAATTCGTCGACCTGACCGGGAAGACCGTCTTCCCGGGCCTGGTCGGGATGCACGAGCACCTCTTCTATCCGTTGCCCGATGGCGGCCCGGGACTGCTGCCGCTCTACGGCGAGATGGCCGACTCGGCGCCGCGCCTGTATCTCGCGGGCGGGGTAACCTCGGCGCGGACTGCGGGAAGCCTGGAGCCCTACACCGATATTTCGGTGAAGCAGGCAATCGACGAAGGCAGGATTCCGGGACCGAAGCTCTTCCTGACGGGACCTTATCTGGAAGGCGCGCCGGCGATTGGACCGCAGCTGCACACGCTCACCGGCCCTGACGATGCTGCGCGCATGGTCGATTACTGGTCGGCAGAGGGCATGACCTCGTTCAAGGCCTACATGCATATCACGCCCGAAGAGTTGAAAGCCGCTGTCGACCACGCGCACGAGCATGGGCTGAAGGTGACGGGGCACCTGTGCGCGGTTGGATTCAAGGAAGCCGCGTCGCTCGGCATCGACAATCTGGAGCACGGCCTCGCAGTGGACACCGAGTTCTACTCGCAGAAGAAGGAAGGCGTGTGCCCGGGGCAGCATCCGCCGCAGGCCGAGCTGGCGAAGATGGACGTCGAAGGGCCGGAGATCCAGGGGACTATTAAGGACCTGATCGCGCACCACGTCGCCATTACCTCGACGCTGGCGATCTTCGAGAGCTTCGTGCCGAATCGTCCGCCGATGTCGGAGGAAATGCGCGTGCGCGAATCGCTGTTGCCGGATGCCTGGGGCAGTTACACGACGACGCGCGCGTCGATTGCGGAGCACGCCGCTGACGCCACATGGAACACACTGCTGAAGATGGAAATGCAGTTCGAGCATGACTTCGTGCAGCAGGGAGGGCTGCTGATGGCGGGCTGCGATCCCACCGGCTAGGGCGGTGTGCTGCCGGGCTTCGGCGATCAGCGCAATCTGGAGTTGCTGGTGGAAGCCGGATTCACGCCCGAAGAAGCCATCCACATCGCGACGGAGAACGGCGCGCAGTGGCTGGGCGAAGACAGCCGCATCGGCACCATCGCGGTGGGCAAGGCTGCGGATCTGGTCGTGGTCGACGGCAATCCTGCGGCACACATCGGCGACGTGGAGAAGGTAGACACGATCTTCAAGGATGGCGTCGGTTACGATCCGCAGAAGCTGATTGCATCGGTGCGAGGGCTGGTGGGACTGCGGTAGCCCCGATCATGGTGTTCCAGAGCCCATCTTCTGGCGCAGGCGCGATTCTGCTTCGTCGCTCCAGTACTTCGCCTTGAGGTGGATGAACACCGACGAGTAGGGGATCGTGGAGTTCGTCTTCAGCACCAAAACCTGAAAGGTGCGGCTGTCCTTGTCCACGGTGTCGATCAGCTGGCCATGCGCCTGGGACTGGACAGGCCAGGCCCGCAATAGGTCGGTGACGTTGGCGCGATACTGCGAGACGCCGGGAGCATCCTGATCGGTGACGTAGGGCAGCTCTGCATCCATATAAATGTCCGGGCGCAGATGCTCGGAGTTGTCGACCTCACCGAGGACCATGCGCAGAACCACCGTGAGCGGGGCGCGGGTATCGATCGTCTCAATGCCGGGTGAGCTCTGGAGTGGATACGCCGAGTCAACGATGAGCACCCAGTTGCGATGGCCGAGCAGAGGCAGAGCCTGAGCCACTCTGGCCTGCCACGAGAGCGGTTCGTCGGGTGGCGCGGCGTGCAGTGCCGGCACACAAAGCAGGAAAGTAACAACGAGCAGCTTTTTCATCATCGCCAGAGCCCCCGGAATTGAGTTCACACACTGCGCGATTCGTTGACGAGTTCGGCGCGCAAGATGAACGACGAGCGAGCGAAAGAATTCGCTCCTCGTTCCGCCATTATTTCCTGTTGACCTTTCGCTGCCAAAGGACTATCCCTTCTATTCCCCCGAAAACCGATCGTGCAAGGAGTCGAATCATGATGGGACATGGCATTATCGCCTGGATCATTATTGGATTGATCGCGGGCTGGCTGACGGGAAAGATCATGAAGGGGTCCGGTTTTGGTTTTCTGATGGACATGGTCGTGGGCATCGCCGGAGCGTTGATCGGCGGCTTCATCTCCGCGCATCTTGGTCTCGGCGGCGTGGGTCAGCACGGGCTGATCATGAGCATCGTGATCGCGATCATCGGCGCCGTCATTCTCACCTGGATCGTTCGCCTCCTCACCGGCAATCGCGCGGCAAATCTCTGACGGCTGCTCTCTCGCGACAAACCAAACCGTGCAGGTCTGCCTGCGTGCACCTGCACGGTTCGTTTTTGCGGCCGAAGTCCCAGTGACCCCGGGCTAGGTTTCTTTGTAGAGCGCGGCGCCGGCGATCGTTCCCACGACGCAGGCCACAAAGTCAGCGATCGTTGCATAGAGGGCCAGGTGGTGCGGGTAGAGGTATGGAATCACCATGAAGAAGGTGTTCGCAACCAGCGAAGCCAGCACCCAGGTGACCAGTCCGGCGTAAAAAGCCGTCTTCGGTCCGGGGCCGAATCGCGGCCGAATGCCGACATAAATCCACACAGCCGCGAAACCGATCACCAGCCCAACAAGATTGAACTCGACGATCTGGCCGGTGCTCAGCGAATGCCTGCCCAGGGCGGTCATCGCCCCATTCCAGCTCGGGCCCAGCCACAAGCCTTCCACCAGGCTCTCGACGATGTCTCCCACGATTCCGGCCACCAATCCACCTAAAATCCAGCGGCCGACATTGATTTTTCCCATACTGCCTCCTTTGTCCTGGGGGAGCGTGGGGAAGGTTTTGAAAGATGGGGAAGTATAGGCCTGCACCAGCAGGGGTGCAATGGTTTTCGTGAACGAGCACTGGGATCCTGACCGCTCAGTCGGGAAGAACGCGCTCCTTCAGAACGACTGTGATGCGGTCGCCGGCTTTCTTGCCGATCGCCTTCAAAAGCTCGGCTTTAACGGGCAGCTTGTGGCGGCCATCGCCAAGAGCCATGAACGAGCTGCGAAACGGTCTGCCATCGATGGTGCCGCGCACTTTGACGAGTCCACGTGTGCCAAAAAACTCCACCGACCTGGGCCAAACCACATAGGTCCAGCCGCCTTTCGCCGGGCTCTTTTCGAGTGTTGCCGTGAATGTCTGCGAGAGTTTCATAACGTCCTCATGACCCTATGACGGTGGAGGAGCGCCACAATGGACAGCCGTCTGTGATTGCCTGGATTCGGGCGCCGCCGTGATCGCAGCCTTGCTAATGGAGGAGCGACATCGCCACGCTGGTCATGGCGGTCACCCCGGTGCGCAGAGTCGGTTCAGGCAGTGGCTCAAAGCGGCTGGTGTGCGGGCCGGGCAGTTCCCTGCCTGCGGCTCTGGCAGCCGCCAGCTTCACAGGATCCATGGCGCCCAGCCTGAAGTACACGAGGGGAATCTCGTGATTCGGCAGCGCAAAGACTCCCACATCTTCGCTGCCCATAATGCGAGGCAGGTCGACGACGTGATCGGCGCCCAGGGTCTTTACGAGGATCTCCTTCACCTGCGCCGTCATCGCGGGATCGTTGTATTCCACCGGCGTGGACTCGTTGTCGAGCACCGTGACGGTGGACGCCTTGTCCGGAGGCAGTCCCGCCGATGTCGTAATTCCTGCCGCCATGTCTTTCAGTCCCTGGATTACTGTGGCGCGGCTCTTGTCGGTGAACGATCGCGTGGTTAACTCCAGTTTTACTTCGTCAGGAATGATGTTGCGCTTAGTGCCGCCATGGATCGAGCCCACCGTCACCACCGTGGGATCCGTCGCTTCTTCCTCCCGGCTCACGATGGTCTGAATCTGCGTGATGTAGAGCGCTGCCAGTGTGATGGGATCGCGCCCCGCGCTGGGACGTGCGCCATGACCGCCGATGCCGCGAATCACAACATCGATGGATGTCGAACTGGCCTGCATGACGCCGGGCGTGACCCCGACGCTGCCGGCAGGCAGTTCATTCGTGTCGTGCAGGCCAATGATGCGATCGGGCTTGCCGAACCGCTCGTAGAGATGGTCGGCGAGCATTGCCTTCGCGCCGTCGATCGTTTCCTCAGAAGGCTGGCCGACCAGCATCAGCGTCCCATGCCACTGGGACTTCATCGCCGCCATCGCGCGTGCCGTGCCGATCAGCACGGTGGTGTGCACATCGTGCCCGCAGGCGTGCATCACGCCTACGGTCTGCCCGGCTCGGTCTTTCGTCGTGACGTGACTCGCGTACGGCACGCCAGTCTCTTCCACGATGGGCAGCGCATCCATGTCGGCGCGAATCATCAGCGTCGGTCCAGCGCCGTTCTTCAGGATGCCCACCACGCCGTACGCCTGCGAGCCGTCGGGATAGCGGCCCACGCGTTCCGTCACCGTGTAGCCCGTCTCCCGCAAGGCACCAGCAAGGATGCCCGAGGTCCGCGCCTCAAAATGCGAGAGCTCCGGATGGGAGTGAATGTCCTTGTACGTGTCGAGGAGTGACGGTGTCTCGGAGCCGACGAAGGACGGAATATCCTGGGCAGCGGCTGCTACAGCAAGGAACACAAACGCAGGAATCACAAGGATGCGCACGGGGCCCCCTCGGGAAAGAAGTGGGGGTCAGTATACGCGAGGGGCGGCAGACGTCTGACTAGCCTTTGCGGGGCCGCAATGCGAGCACGGCGTTGAGGCCGCCGAATGCAAACGAGCTGGACAACGCCAGGTCTGGCGTGGAGGCTTCGTTTTGTAACAGAACACGATCCAAATGCAGGGCAGGATCGACGGGAACGGCCCCGCCGGCCAAACCCGCATTCGCGGGAAGGACGCCTCGATGCAGGGCGAGCACGGTTGCCAGCAATTCCATGGCGCCCGATGCTCCGATCGCGTGCCCGTGCAGTCCTTTGGTCGAACTGATGGCCATCGTCCGGGCGCGGTCGCCGAAGACACGATGGATCGCCTCCGCCTCGACACGGTCGTTGGCCTCGGTTCCCGTGCCATGGGCGTTGATGTAGCCCACATCGTCCGGGCTTGCGCCCGCGTCTGCGATGGCTTTTCGCATCGCGGCGGCGGGACCCGCGGGGTTGGGCTGTGTGATGTGGTGGGCGTCCGACGACATGCCGAAGCCGACAATCTCGCCGAAGATTTCTGCACCGCGCGCCTGCGCCGAGTCCAGCGCCTCGATGGCGAAGACTGCAGCGCCTTCGCCCAGCGTCATGCCGTCGCGATCCTGCGCGAAGGGACGGCACGCCGTCGGCGATACAACATGGAGGCCATCCCATCCTTTGAGAAAGGTCAGCGTTAGTGGAGCTTCGTGAGCGCCGGTCAGAGCGGCCTTCACCGCGCCGGAACGCACCATCTGAAAGGCCAGGCCAATGGCGTGTCCGCCCGAGGCGCAGGCGGTGGTGAGGGTGAAGGCAGGGCCGGTGATGCCGTGTTCCATGCTCACCAGGCTGGTGCCGGCGTTGGCCATGGCGCGCGGCACAGTAAGAGGATGGACGCGAGCGCCGCGCGCGTAGAGCTTCTCGTATTCGGTTTCTTCGGTGGTGCGGCCGCCGGTGGAGCAGCCCAGAACGACGGCGATGGCGTCGGCGGGATACGAGCCCACGATGCCGGATTGCTCGACCGCCTGCCGCGCGGCGGCGACGGCAAACGCGGACGAGCGCTCGCCGACTTGACGCTGGTTCGCCAGTAGCCACTCCTGTTGACCGAAGTCCTGCACCGTTGCGGCCTGGGAGAAGCGCAGATCGGCTGGACGATCCGCCATCTCGCGAATGCCACTGCGGCCTTCGAACAGGTTCTCGGCAAAGACGGCAACATCCTGCCCCATGGCCGTGATGCAGCCTGCGCCGGTAATAACTACCCGCGTCATACGCTTGTGGATGGAGTGGCGCTCTTGTGTCGCAGAGCCTCTTCGATTCCCGCGACCATGTCATGGACCGTTTTAATCCTGCCCAGTTGATCCTCGGGTATCTCGATTTCGTACTTCTCCTCGATGTCGAAGGCGAGGCTGACCCGGTCCAGTGAATCGAGCGCCAGTTCGTCAAAAGTGCTTTCGAGGCGAATCTGTTCCGGTGAAATGCTCTTTTGCTTCGCGATGAGTGCGATGCACTCGTCGGCAATGGAATTCATGGCTGCTCCGTGCCCGTATGTGGAGGATACATGGTCAGAATGATGGCTCCAACCGAGTGAACCGAAAATGGGGCGGCCGACGCGGGCGGGCTCAGGGCGCTCTTTCGGGGCGAAGAAGATACGAAAATCCGGGGTAGAATAGGCAAATGCTCTCCCCGGTGACCCCAGTCCCGGAGAGCCCGCCGGGTTCCCCTGGTTCTGCTCTCCCGATTCCTGAATCGCTGCAGTGGGCGCATCCCCTCGTGCAGGAGTGGTTCGTGCGCCGGTTCGGCACGCCCACCGAACCGCAGGAACTCGGCTGGCCGGTCGTTCTCGCTGGAAAGCCCGTACTCATCTCTGCGCCGACCGGCTCGGGCAAAACGCTCGCGGCGTTTCTGATCTGCATCGATGGCCTCATCCGTAAGGCGCTCGAAGGCCGGCTGGGCTGCGAAACCGAAGTCGTTTATGTCTCGCCCCTGAAAGCGCTGTCGAACGACATCCAGAAAAATCTCGAGATCCCGCTCAAAGAGATTCAGCAACTCGCGCTCGAGCGCGGCTACCTTTGTCCGCGGGTCCGTGCTGCGGTCCGCACCGGAGACACGCCGGCGGCCGAGCGGCGCGCAATGCTGAAGACGCCGCCGCATATCCTCGTCACGACGCCGGAGTCTCTGTACATCCTGCTGACCGCGCAGCAAAGCCGCGAGCATCTGCGCCGCGTGCACACCGTCATCGTCGATGAGATTCATGCGATCGCAGACGACAAACGCGGATCGCATCTGGCGCTGAGTCTGGAGCGTCTGGATGCTCTGGTCACCGGCGAAAACACGCTGATGGCCGGCGCGAGTCTGCTTTCGTATCCGTCACCGTTACGTATTGGTCTTTCGGCGACGCAGAATCCCATCGAGCTGGTCGCCCAGTTTCTGGGTGGCGCCCGCGGCGACGACGTTGAGATTGTCCAGGCCGGTCAGCGCCGCCCGCTCGACGTCGCCATCGAGGTGCCCACCGACGAACTGGGCTCGATTGCCACGATGTCGATCTGGGATTGTGTCTACAACCGCGTCGCGCGGCTCGCTCTCGAACATCGATCGACCCTGGTCTTCGTCAACACGCGTTCGCTCGCCGAGCGGCTTGCTTTTCAGCTCGGCGAGCGTCTCGGCGTCGAAAATGTCGCCTGTCATCACGGCAGCCTTTCGCGCAAGCTGCGGCTGAACGCGGAACACCGCCTCAAGCACGGACAGATCCGAGTGCTGGTCGCGACGGCTTCGCTGGAACTCGGCATCGACATCGGAACGGTGGACCTGGTGTGCCAGATTCAGTCGCCACGCGCCATTTCCGTCGGGATGCAGCGCGTCGGCCGGGCCGGCCACTGGCGCGGTGCGATCCCCAAGGGGCGGTTCTTTGCTCTCACCCGCGACGATCTCATGGAGCAGGCTGCACTGATCCGCGCGATGCGGGCCGGCGTTCTCGATCGCCTCGAGATTCCTGCGAAGCCTTTCGACGTTCTCATGCAGCAGCTGGTTGCGACGTGCGCGGCGGAGGCGTGGGAGGAGAGCGCGCTGTTTGAGATGTTCCGGCGGGCGCAGCCGTATCGCGATCTTTTGCGCGAGGAGTTCGACGAGGCCCTGCATCTGCTCACCGAAGGCATCGAGTCGAGCCGGGGCCGATACGGCGCGTATCTTCTGCGCGATCGCGTGCAGGGACGCGTGCAGGCTCGGCGCGGAGCGCGCACCACGGCAATTACAAATGGAGGCGCGATTCCCGACGCGGCGTTGTTCCCGGTGATTTTGCAACCGGAAGGCGTACAAATTGCGACCCTCGACGAGCACTTCGCCGTCGATTCATCCCCGGGTGATGTGGTGCAGCTGGGTAACACGAGTTGGCGCATCCAGGTGATCGAGAGTGCGGGGCGGGTTCTTGTGGAAGATGCACAGGGAGCCCCGCCCACGCTGCCATTCTGGTTCGGTGAAGCGCCGCAGCGCACGCGCGAGCTGTCGGAGTTCGTGGCGGAGTTACGCGAGGAGATCGATCGGCGCACGCGCAATGTGCTGCCTGGGTATGTCAGCCAGGCAAATCCTGAGGTGGCCGAGGCAGCGGCATTTTTCAAAGAGGAGTGCGGCGTCGACGATTCGGGAGCGGAACAGCTCGTCTCTTACATCGCGCAGGGGCGGGCCGTTCTCGGAGTGGTCCCATCTGTAACCACCATTGTTGCAGAAAGGTTCTTCGACGAGGGTGGCGGCATGCAGCTGATCCTGCACGCCCCTTTCGGAGGGCGAGTCAACAAGGCGTGGGGGCTGGCGCTGCGCAAGCGCTTCTGCCGGGGCTTCAATTTCGAACTGCAGGCGGCGGCAACCGACAACGGGATCAACATCTGCCTCGCAGAGCAGCACAGCTTCCCGCTCAGCGATGTCTTCCATTTCCTCACCACTCACACGGTCGGCGAGTTGCTGGAACAGGCATCCATCGCTTCGCCGATCTTCAAGACGCGCTGGCGCTGGGATGCATCGCGAAGTTTGCAACTGCTTCGATTCCAAAAGGGGCGGAAAGTAGCGCCGCAGATCCAACGCATTCGCAGCGACGATCTTCTGGCCAGTGTTTTTCCGCAAGCCGCGGCCTGCTTCGAGAACATCGAGGGCGACATCCAGATTCCGGAGCATCCCCTGGTGAAGGAAGTGATGCGCGACGTTCTGCAGGAGGCGATGGACCTCGAAGGCCTCAAGGCGGTGATCGAAGCCATGCACGACGGACGCATCCGGTGCGTAGCGGTGGACACGACTACGCCATCAGCTTTTGCCCATGAATTGGTGAACGCCAGGCCTTACGCTTTTCTTGACGACGCCGGACTGGAGGAGCGCCGAGCGCGGGCGGTCCAGTTGCGGGGTGTTCTGCCAGATGCTGAGTTGGGCGAGGCGGGCCGTCTTTCGCAGCAGGCGATCGATGAAATTCGCCAGGAAATCTGGCCGGATATTCGCGACGAACACGAGCTCCATGACCTGCTTTGCTCCCTTGTGGTCGTGCCGATGGAAACTCTGAACCACCCGGGTTGCCGGAATTGGGACCCATTTTTAAGCCGGCTGGAGCGGGACCGACGCGTTCTGACGGCCCGGCGACACAAAATGGCGTGGTTTGTCGCAGCCGAACGGGCTGAATGGCTTAGCCGCCTCTGGGCGGATGTGGATTTCTCTGTGGAAATGTTGAAAATCCCCGGAGAAGTCCCCGCCGGCAGTGACATTTTAAGGAAAACGTTACAGGGATGGTTACAAATTAGCGGTCCGGTGACCTCGGCCAGCATGGCATCTCAGCTTGGACTCGATGCAGCTGCGGTTTTTCAGCAGATGGTGCAACTGGAATCGACGGGAACGATCCTGCGCGGAGTCTTCGCAGGCCGTCCCGGACAGGAATCTGTACCTGACACTGAGATTGAATGGTGCGAGCGGCGCATTCTGCAGCGCATCCATCGAAGAACCCTGGCAACGCTCCGCAAACAAATTGAGCCCGTTACCCCGGCGGTTTACATGCGCTTCCTTCTCGACTGGCAGCATCTGGGAGCGCAGCGGCAGCTCAGCGGCGAACAGGGATTGCTGGAAGCGCTGCGTGGGCTGGAGGGATTCGAGGCGCCGGCGGCGGAGTGGGAACGCTCCATCCTGCCACAACGCGTTGCCGGATACGATCCGCGGTGGCTCGATGCGCTGTGTCTGACCGGAGCCGTCGGCTGGGGACGGATTTCGCCGCACGCAGCCTTCGCCGATGCGGCCGAGGGAAGCGGGAATCGGGGACCCCGGCGCGTCGTGCCCACCAGCATGGCGCCGGTGACGTTCTTTGTTCGGGAGGAGGCGTTGTGGATGGATGGGTGCCTGGCACAGCGACAGATCCCCGAGGCGAATCTGAACGCGTGTCTCAGCGAACTCGCCAATCGCGTGC
>Ga0335072_10005880_pt1 | contig 18018 bp, 16 predicted proteins | sample Lox_Sample_21_FD_206725 | JGI IMG/M metagenome (GOLD analysis project Ga0335072, IMG submission 206725) | Soil microbial communities from Loxahatchee National Wildlife Refuge, Florida, United States - Lox_Sample_2.1 | ecosystem: Environmental > Terrestrial > Soil > Wetlands | place: USA... | reverse complement strand
CTGGACGGCACTGGTGGCGTCGGTTGCTGCGGCGCTGGGATGGCTGTTTCGCAAACTGCCGCAGCAGGGGCATGGAAGTTAGCACATCCCGATCGCGCGAAGGGTCTGAAACAGGATGTCAATTGTCGCGCATGATCGTCGCTAGAGAAGCAACAGAAGCGCGTCGCGCGGGAATCATGCTGGCGATGATGATCGCCGCAGCCGGCAGAAGGGGAGCGATCAGCCACACCTGAAAGGCGGGCGAACTGATCGCTGCGATGTCGGCCATCAGTAATCGCAGAAACACGAACGAGAGGAACGTTCCGATCAGGGTGCCGGCCAGGGCAAGCCGTCCTGCGCTTTTCACCACCAAGAGAACGATTCGCCAGCGTTGAGATCCGAGCGCAATCCGGAGGGCTCGCTCCCGCTGCCGCTGGCGTTCCGCATCGTTCTGGGTGCTGAGCAGGCCAAGCATGCTGAGCATGAGAGCGATGATCGCCGAAGCGCCGCCGATCAGGGTCGCAATCCGCAACGCTGCCAGGCTGGATTGAGCCAACTGCGCGTCGAGGGTCTTGATGGCAATCGGAGCTGCTTTCCCGGGCAAGCTTTCGATCCTGAGCCGGAGCGCGGCAGCCAGCCCGCTACTTCGCTTCGAAGGTTCGAGAATCAACGTCATGCGAGGGGCAGGATCCTGGCTCATCGGGAAATAGATTGTGGGTTCAGCGTGCTTTTCGAATGTCCCGAAGATCTGTGATCTAACCACGCCGATGATCTCGGTTCGCACGCCGTTGTCGTCGATGACGCCATCGCCCAGCGGTTTGCCGTCGAAGTAGTGATCGGCAGCCTCTTGATTCACCACAGCCACACGTCCCTGACCGGGAATCCGGTTCTCGGAAAACTTTTGTCCGGCGATCAACGGCATGCCCAGGGCTACGAAATAGTTCGCTGAAACCGCATTTGCATTCAGTTCGATTCCGGCCTCAGGCGGTGCTAGCGGGACTCGAAACCGCACATCCTGTACCGGGCTGGGTACGCCGGATGGATCGAGATAGCCGTAATAGAGAGTTGGGCGTCGCTCCTGCGGGTCATTTTTCAACTTGCTTTGAATGACACCGACGATCTCGACGGGCAGATCCGCGGGATCCCGTATCACGACGCCAACCGTCTGCTGGCCGAAGAGCTGTGCGGCCGCCGCCTCATTGACCACGGCGACGCGGTACGCCTGGTCATTGATCCCGAATATCCTTCCGGCGGTCGATGGGTTGTCGAGCGATTGGAGCGCTTCCGGCGTAAGTCCCACAATATCGAGGTCGACATCACGGGACGGAGCGGACAATTTCTGAACCCTGAAAGTTCGCCACGTTGGACGGCTGCCCGGGGGCCGGGCGGTCCACGCCAATGGCGACAGACCGGCAAGTGACTTCGCCTTTCGCTCCACTTCGCTGAAATAGCTGGTGTCAACCTCAGGCCCAGCCCGCGGAATTTGTGCCTGCACGGTGAGAAGGATCGGATTGCCGAGTCGCTCCCCTGCGCTCGTTTTCAACGCGTCATGAAGGCCGGCGAACAGAAGTGCAGTCGAGATGACGAGCATGCAGGAGGCGGTAATCTGTCCGACGACGAGGGCAGATCGAAGGCGCAGGAGCGCTTTCGACGGCGAACCGGTTTCACGCTGAAGCACAGTCCAGGGGCGATCGGTGACGGTCCCGAGAACCGGCATCATGCCACAGAGGAGTGTAACGACGACGCATACCATCGCGGCTGTGAGGATGGGCAGCAAATGAGGCGCGAAGCTGAGCCGTTCTGCATCTTCTGCGAAGAGAAAAGCCGGTAGCGCGCGCGCGGTCAGAATCCCCAACAACAAACCCAGAACTCCGCCGGCGACGGAGATGACCACGCTATCCGCGAACAACTCCCACAACAATTCGGCGCGGGTCGCACCGAGGGCTATTCGAAGCGACGTTTCATGGGATCGCCTTAAAGCTCGTCCAAGAAGAAACGATGCCACGTTGAGACAAGCGATAAAGAATACGGCACCGGCGGAGAAGTTAAGAAACATGCCCACACGTGCCAGTCCGCGCGCCCTGTCGGGCGGGATGCCGGTGAACGCGGTTACGCTCATTTCAGCCAGACGTGAAGAACTAGAACGAAGAGCGGCCTGCGCCTGGGAAATCGAAACGCCGTGGCGCAGGCGGGCGAGAACCCACAAGTCCCGCCGGTCGCTGCCTTCGAGATTCTTCCCGCTTGATCGGACCCATAGATCCACATTCTGATCGCTATAGAGTCCGGCCAGCTGGTCCGGTGCAACTCCTTGAATTCTGAATTCTGCGTTGCCAATGCGGACCGTCGAGCCGACCGCATTCTCTTTGCCGTCGAAGTCGCTTTCCCGTATGCGGTGACTGATCACGACTCCCTTGTTCAGCGGTATGGCCAGAGCCGCGGCCAAGCTTGGCGTGACCGCAGCGACGGTGGCTATCTGCGGTTGGCCGCCGATCATTGTGTCGGCGGTTTCGATGCGCATCGCGCCTACCCACTCAAATTGTTCGTGACTGTTTTCAAGCTGCTGGTATTCGCCGGGCGAAAGCGGGCCCGCGTCTCGTGAGCGGTCGTGCCGGAATATGGAGACGATCCCGTCCGAGTCGCGAAGAGCAGAGGCGGGGTGAGTCAATCCCTGAAGAAACCCGTAGACCGCCGCATTGCTGCCCACCCCAAGAGCGATGGTGAGCAGCAGGGCAAAGGACAGCCCCGGCGCCCGTGCAAAGGCTCTTGCCGACCTGCGGATTCGGGGAAGGCTTCGAGACAAGATCACCTGGATGCACCTGCAAGTCAGGCTCCACAAGAACCAGCGCCTTTGATGGGCCTGAGCTTGGGTTTGCCTGTTCTTTGCGTCCGGTTTCGGGTCAGCGTGTCCGGATTTGAACGGCGCGACGTGTCGAGCGCAAGCCTAATCCGAGTGAAGCACGGCCATCAGGTTGGTGCGAGCTGCCTGCGAAGCCGGAATCGCGCTCGCCAACAGTGCGACTGTCGTCATCAGCGCCCATGCCATTGTGAAGGAGAGCGGATCGTGGGGTGTGACGCCGACGAGCAGGCTGGCAAGGAGCTTGCTCAGGGCAAGAGCGGCGAATAGTCCAAGGGCGCCACCGAGCGCAATCAGCCGGGCCGCTTCGATCACCACCAGGCGAAGCACGCCGGTTCGCGAAGAGCCCAGCGCAAGACGGATGCCCATCTCGTGCGCGCGCTGCGTGACCGAGTAGGCGAAGACTCCATAGACGCCGACGGCGGAGAGAATGACGGCCAGCATCGCGAAGCAGACGATGAGCAGCATGATGAGCCTTCGCTGCGCCACCAGGTCAGAAACCCGCTGATCCATGGTCTCGATGTCGAACAGCGGCTGCTGTGGGTCCACCGCGGTCACGGCGTGGCGCATGGCACTAGCCAGGAGCGCGGGATTGCCCGATGTGCGCAATACCAGCTTGAGCGCATAGACAGAATGCGCCTGAGCAAGGGGTCGAAAAACTTCGGGCTCGGGATCGCGCTCAAGGCCTCCATGCCGCACGTTCTCGACGATGCCGACGACGGTCAACGTATCGAAAGCGTCGCCCTCCAATCCGTCATTCGTCTTGAAGCGTTTCCCCAGCGCATCTCCGGCGAAGAAGCGTTTGGCGAAAGCTGAATTCACGATGGCGACCGTTGGCGACGTTTGATTGTCCGCAGAAGTGAAAGCGCGGCCGGCAAGAATCGGCGTGCCGACGGTGCGAAAATATTCCGGCGTGATCTCTGTTACGAACGATATCGTCCATTGCCCTCTCGGAGGAATGGGAAGAACGTCATGCAAGACCGCAGCCTGGCTGCCTGAGTCGAGCGGCAGCGCGGTGGTAAGAGCGGCAGTTTTCACGCCGGGGAGCGCCTTGAGCCGGGGAAGGAGCTGGTCGATGAAATTCAGGCGCCGTTCTTTGGACCACGCGGTGCTGGGACCGTTGAGAGTTGCGACTCCGGCGTGAAAGGTCGTACTGCCGGTGAGCATGTGGCCTGCATCGAAACCCGAGTCGTAGCTCATGACCCGGATAAAGCTGCGCACCAGCAGGCCCGCACAGGACAGCAGAACCAGCGCCAGCCCGACCTCGATGACGAGAAGACTGTGCCGGAAGAATCGCTGCTCCCGGCCCGAGCTCATGCGCGTGCCGGCCGACGCCAGAGCGGTTCTGAGATCCGCGCGCGATCCGCTGATGGCCGGAACCAACCCGGAAATCAGAGTCGCGGCCACGGCAAGGCCTATGGTGAACACAAGCACCCATCCATCGACTTGAATGTTTGCGCTTAGCTTGCCGAACGGCAGACCCAGCACCTGCGTGACCCGGGACGGCATCTCAGAACCATTGAGCGTCCCCGTCTGCCGCACGAGGAATGTGACGAGAGAGGCAATTGCCAGGCCGAGCGACGCGGCCAGCGAAGAAAGCACCAGGCTCTCGACAAGGAACTGGCGGATCAGACGCATGCGCGAGGCCCCCAGCGCCCCACGCACGGCGGTTTCGTGCTTTCTTGACACGGCACGCGCAAGTTGCAGGTTGGTGACGTTCGCGCAGGAGATCAATAACACGGCCGCCACACACGCCAACAAGATGTACAGAGGTTTCCTGTTATCGCCGGCCAGGTGGCGTTGCAGCGGCTCAACGATGAGCCGGCGATTTTTCACCCACGGACCCAGCAGGGGCGGATAATCCCTGGCGCGCGCTTTGAAAAAGGCCTGCAATTCTGCCTGCGCCTGCTCGGCCGTCACGCCCGGACGAAGCCGGGCGATCGTTTGGATTCCCCAAATGCGGCCTTCGGGATTCAGGACGGTTGTCTTTTCCAGAACGGCAGTTCCGTAAATGTCCGGCTCAATATAAGGGCTGGGAAAGCTGAAATGACGTGGCAGAACGCCGATGATGGTGAAGTCGGCCCCGTCCAGCTTGATCGTCTTGCCTACGATCTTCGGATCGGCGTCGAATTTGTATCTCCACAAGCGATCGCTCAGGATCAAAACATTCGGGCCGCCGCTCCAGTCCTCATCAGGGTAGAAATTGCGGCCAAGCGCCGGAACGACGCCGAGAGCAGGAAAAAAGTTTGCTGTAACAGAGGCCTGCGCCACCGGCATCGGATCTCCAAAGCCGGTCAGCGTGTCTTCACTGTGGGTGTGGAATCCGGCGATCTGGTCGAAAGAGTGAATCCTGGGACGCATAGCAACAAAGTCCGGGTCGATCAGCGGGCCTGAATCACCCATCAGCGTGTCCGATACACTCATGAGCTGATTCGCATCGTTATAAGGAAGCGGTCTTAACATGAGCGAATAGACGGCGGAGAAGATGGCGGTTGTGGCGCCGATTCCCAGCGCCATGGCGATGACGGCGGCCAGCGTGAATCCGCGATTGCGGCGCAGCTGGCGCAGGGCGTAGCGCACATCCTGACCGATGAGCTCTGCTGCTGTTCCGGCGCGGGTGTCGCGCACGGTCTGCTTTACCTGCTCGACGCCGCCGAACTCGGCCATTGCGGTCCGGCGCGCCTCCGCCGGAGACGTGCCCGCTGCGATCCTTTCATCGGTTACCGTGCCGATATACGCGCGCAGCTCTTCGTCCAACTGGCTTTCAACCTGCTGCTTTCGAAAATGATTGCGCAGCGCGCTTCTATAGCGAAACCAGAGTCTCATTGTTCGCCTTCGGTTGCCGGCTCCTATCAAGCTTCTGTATGAATAGACATCGTTTACCTATAGATTGTCAATAGGAGAGTGACGGCCATAGATTTCGGCTCGAGCAAACGAAGCCGCACTGTGCACAGCGCACTCTGCTTTCTTGCTGTTGCCGAAAAAGGGGTTCGTGGGAGGGATCAGTTCAAGAACATGGTGCGGTAGAGGGTGTCGCGCTGCACGGGCTTGAAACCGGCATCGCGAATGATGCGGCGCAGCTCTTCTTCGGTGGTGCAGTTCGAGGTGCCGGCGGCGCGAACCACGTTTTCTTCCAGCATCACGGAGCCCACGTCGTTACCGCCGAAGTGGAGGCCGAGCTCGAGCACCTTTAATCCCTGCGTGACCCAGGAGGCCTGCACGTTCTCGATGTTGTCGAGGTAGAGGCGCGCAATCGCGAGGACCTTCAAATACTCGACGCTGGTGGCTTCGTCCCAGCCGCGGCCGCCGAGGGCGGTGTGCTTGGGCTGGAAGCTCCAGGGGATGAAAGCCGTGAAGCCGCCAGTCTCTTCCTGTAGGCGGCGGACTACTTCAAAGTGGTTAATGCGCTGATCCATCGTTTCGCCCACGCCGAACATCATCGTCGCTGTAGTGCGCATGCCGAGCTGGTGTGCGGTGCGATGGACGCTGACCCAGTCTTCGGTGCGGCACTTGAGGCGCGCGATGCGGAAACGCACCTCGTCGTCGAGGATCTCGGCGCCGCCGCCGGGAATGGAGTCGAGGCCGGCGTCGCGCAGGCGGGCAATGGTGGCGAGAACCTCGGACGCGGAGAGGCAGTGCAGCCAGATCTGGGGGAAACGCTGCTTGATGCCGGTGAAGAGGCGCTCGAACCAATCGATCTTGAGGTCGGGATGAATGCCGCCCTGCATCAGCACGCCGGTGCCGCCCATCTCGACGGTTTCGGCGATCTTGTCGTAGATCGTCTCCATGTCGAGGATGTAGCCCTCGCTGGCCTTGGGGCCTTTGAGCGGGCGGTAGAAGGCGCAGAAGGTGCAGTACTCGGTGCAGAAATTGGTGTAGTTGATGTTGCGATCGATGATGTAGGTGACCACGCCCTCGGGATGCAGGCGGCGGCGCATCGCATCCGCCTCGAAACCAAGGCCGATCAGATCGGGCGATTCAAAGTGATCGAGCGCCTGCTGGCGGGTCAACGGCATGACTTTATTTTACAGGGATCCGAGAAGTGGCCCCTTGTCACTGGTCGGGATAGAGATCAGGGGAACAAGAGGACACGGACCAGCGAAATGGGGGCGGCAATGGGGGCGGCTTCCATTCTGTGCGCAGATGCATCGGAGCCAAGGGGAGGGGAATGATGGCCACCAAGTCCGCCAAGAACTCGCACGCAAATTCGCATGGGCGGAGAAAATGGTCCGCTGCAGTGAAGACGGAATCAACTTACCCGAAGGCGGGCCTCTTTAACCAGGATGCGGAAACGATTGCGCGGCAGCTCGCGTCGAAGAAGGTCTCGCCAAAGGGCCCGTCGTCGGGAATGCGGATGCTGACCTTCTACATCAATCGCGCGGGCAAGAACCTGCCGGCGCGCCGCAAGAAAGTTCTGGAACGCGCAAAGGGTCTGCTGCACGAGCGGATCGTCGCCGCCAAGCAGCACGCCGGCTGAGTTACCGGGCGCGACCTCCGCGGAAGAGGAACAGCCCGCGCCTGAAAACGCGCTGACGCCGGGTTCGGGTGAGGTTCGACGCGGTGGAGATGCCGCTGAAGAGCACCAGGAAATCCCAGAAGGCGCGCAGCGACTCGCGAACCGATCTGGTGCGATTCTGGCTTGCGTCCTCGGTCATGCTGGCCCTCTTTTGTTGGACAAGCCAGCCGGGTGGCCGGTTTCACGATTTTTTGCTTGACGGCTCCAGCGCTGCCTGACCCTACTTGCCGGGGTTGGTCTTGGGCGCAGGCTTTTGCGGAGGCGCCTTCTTCACCGGGCTCGAAACGCCCACGCTCATCAGGAAGAACCGGAATCCCTCGCGCAGCTTGTCCATCATGCTCATGGCTGACTCACTTCTTTACGGGCGCGGCCGGGAGCGGCAGCGGGACTGGCTGAGAGCCGCGCAGCGTCTGCAGAGCGTCGGGTGGCAGCGGCTTGTCGGCGTTGGCCAGCAGCAGGCTTACCTGCCACATCTGGGTTTCGTTCAATTTCTTCTCGAAGGAGGGCATGCCGGTCAGGCGGATTCCGTTCGCAACCTTCCAGTACGTTTCACCGGGAGGATCGTCACTGACTCCGACGACCATGCCGTTGTGATGTTTTTCCCACAGGGGCGGAGCTTCAGGGAACATATATTCGCCGAAATCGGCTTTCTTACCGTGCAGGCCATGACAGGCAGCGCACTGATCTACGTAGATATGCGCGCCCGCGTTCAGGTTGGTCTCATCGGGCTGGATGGGCGGGTTCTGGACCATCTCGTGGTTCACGCGGGCATTCAGCGCCATTCCCGTGATGCGGCGCTCGAGCGGCAGGGGAGAATCGGAGACCGCCACGGGCACGTTGCCGTACTGGAGCCAAATCCAGATGCCGGCGGGGACAAGAAGGATACCGATCACAATCCCGATGAGGAATCGAATCATGGTTGAAAGATGCCTCCGTTTCAGACCATCCTATTGCATTTTGACGGTTTTCTGCCGAGAGCGGGGACTGGGAGAGCGGCAAAGGCGCGTCGCGCGCGTCCAAAGAGCAACGGAATTACCACAAGGCTCCGCCAGATGATTTAATACCTATGGGGGAGCGCTACCATGAGGGTGCTTCCGTAAAGCTGTGGAGGTATCCCGATCGCGATGTTCTCTTTCCGCCGCGTCGCCCTTTTTGTGGCGTTCCTTTTGCCTGCTACTCATATTCTCCCGGCTCAAGACTCCAGTTCGAGCACTTCGGCACCCCAGGCGCCGAGTTCCAGTTCAGCGCAGGCCTCGCAGCCTGAGAACCAGGAAGGCTCCGGCCAGAGCGTTCAGGCTCGCATTCGCGCCCGCCGCGAACAGCGCCGCCGGCAGGAGATACACGACACCTATGCGCACCTGTATGAGGCATTTATGGGCGCCGGGTATCTTCGCTTCATTCCTGGCCCGAACCTGCAGCGAACCACTCTGTACTCCTGGGATGCGGCGGTGACGCGCTACTACGGCGAGAAGTTGGGCATTACCGTGGACGGGCGCGGCTACTATGGCACGGCTTACGTGGGCCTGAATTCGGCCGACATTACACGGCCAGCCATCAGCCAGTACGACGTCATGGCCGGTCCCACCTACCGTTTCCGGTTGCGACCCAGGTATTCCTTGGCGGCGCGTGGGATGGGCGGCGTGGCGATAGGCAACTTCTCAGGCGACACGAGCGGGTTCAGCCCCTCGTCTCTGGGACTCTATTCGGATGGCGAGTCCTACATCCTCAGCGGGGCACTGATCGGCGAGGCGAATATCAGCCCCAGCCTGTCGTTGCGCCTGGCGGGTGAGGATGTTGTGACCGGCTTTGGCTCGTTGCACAACTCCTTCGGGTTCCAGTATGGGTTCGTGTACCGGTTCGGGAAGCAGTGAGACAGGGACGATCAACTGGAAACTAGGACTCGATACCAGGCGGCACAAACCAGGCAAGCGCGCGCTATTTCGAAATTGTGCCCACAAGGTTGAGGTCGATCGCGACGTCATTATCGGCCTTCCAGATCAGGAAACTCGGATTCTTGAGTCCCCACTGAACATAAGGCACAACAAAGTGAGCCTTTGCGGTTGCGCTGGCACCGTCCAGATGCACCAGCATGGGGATCGTGATTTCATGAGGCGTTCCCAGCAGGGTGAAGATTCCGGTCACCTGGATGGTCGATTCGCCGGTGGCGGCAATGGCGCCCGCATAGATCTTCGGCTGAAACGAAACAGTTGCGTACTGTTCAACCTTCAGGACGTCCTTGTTCATTTTCTTGTCGCGACTGCCATTGCCCGTCTTGCCGCTGCCGGCTTCGACCGCGATCAAACCCGACATGTTGGGAGCGGAGCGGTCAAACGCGACGGATCCGGATTGGACGTGAAAGGTGCCGTTGACGATCTCGTGTGTTGTTTGAAGGGTCATCTTGACCTCGCTGGCATCCGGATTGACGACGAAGGTCTGATGCTGTGCGAGCGCAACCGGGACGAACATGGCGGCAAGGGCGAAGACCGCGAAGGGTTTCATTCCATCTCTCTTCCGGTGATGGCTACTGGGTTTTGTTCTAGGCGGCGACAGCATCAGGAGCAACACCAGCCTGGGCGACGCGTGTCAGCTTTGCCGTCACGCGCATCACGCCGGGCCAGACCCTGAGGCAAAACGGCAAAACAGCGCGCGCGAATGAGTTGTTCAGGCCATTGGCGGCGAACTCGGCGAGGCGCATCTGGGGCAGCAGTGCGGAGCGCAGTCGCGCCTGGAAGAGCGGCGCCGGCTCGTTTGCGAGGTAGGCCGCGGCAGCACAACGAGCCGTGTGCAGGGCGATCGATATGCCGTCGCCGGTAAATGAGGGGATGACGGCTGCCTGGTCGCCAATGCAATAGAGCCCGTCCTCTGTGGTGCGCCGGATGAAACCATAGGGGATATGGGTGATCGCGATGGGCTTGTCGATCAATGGTTCTGCGCCGGCAAGCCGCATCGCGAGATGCGGGCAGTCCTGTTGCATCTTTGCGATGAAGTTCTCCCAGCGATTGCCGACGCGTGCGAGGTAGGGTTGTTGTACGACCCAGCAGAGGTTTGCAATGCCGCCTTCGGCCGGCTGGATGCCCCCGTAGCCTCCGGGGTAAAGCATCAGCTCAGAGGCACGTGCCAGCTCAGCAGCCTGAGCGGGAGCTAGCCGGTAGTACATTTTGAAGGCGACCCATCGCTGCGGGTCTTTTGGACGCGGGTAGCTGCGAAGATCGTGTTTGCCCGTAGCGAGAAACACCGTTGGAGCTTCGCACAGATTTCCATCGTCGAGCCTGGCTTGCCACATGCCGGTGGTCGTGCGGCTCAGGGTCTGAACGCTGCGACCGCGCTCGACGTGAACTGCTGCGGCGACGGCCTCCGCCATCAGTGCTGTGTCGAGTGTCTTGCGTGTGAGCGACGCCGCGGGGAACGGCAAAGGCGCCTCTGCGGCGCGCCGCGAAGCCGCGAGGCGAACGTGGTCAATGGGTACCGCGCCCAGCGCAGCCACGTTGATGCCGAGAGCGCAGAGATCCGCGAGAGCCTCACCGCTCAGGAACTCGCCGCAGACCTTGTGGCGGGGCGAGAGTTCGCGTTCGATCAGGGTAACTCTGCGTCCTTTGCGGCTGAGCGCGATCGAAGCGGCGCATCCCGCCACTCCACCACCAAGGACCAGAACTTCGCTTTGCCACGGAATCCGATTGAGAACGGACGTGCTAATAGGGTCTCCTTTTTCGGATCCGATACCGCTGCAGTTTTATGTCGCCTGCGGAGTATTGCGTGACCGATGGTGCAATTGGCGAATCGTGCAATTTGAAGCCGGCCAACCTCAAGCAAAGGGTTTGACGGAGCCCAACCGAGAATCGTGAGCCAGGGCCCGCGCTGCCCAAACTTTCGGCCTGCCAAGCTCAACAAAGAAAAGGGACAGCCGCTATCCTCACAAGCGGCGCGTGGTCAGTTCGCGCCAGTTCAGTCCGAGGTCGACGATAAGCAGCGAAGCCAGGGTGAAGGCGATGACGCCGACCGCGGCGAAGGCGTCGCCGAGATGGCTCCAATAGCGGGGCCAGAGGTTGAGCACACGGCTGGAGACGAAGGTAAAAGTGACGGCGTAGGAACGAGCCATCCACTGGCGATGCTGGAGGATTTGGCGGTTCCGCGCAGTGAGAAAAGCTGCCGTGGTGCAGACGATCCAGGCGGCCGCCTGCATCGAAGTTCCCGGCAAACCGGGGCGGCCGGCGGCCAGGGCGATACCCGTGAAAGCGCCGACAAAGACAGAGAGGACATAGAGGCGGCCGAGCAGGCGATGGAATTGCAGATGACTCTGGCGAAACCGCGACGAGAACTGCAGCGGGCCGGCGAGCAATGCGATGCAGCCGCAGATTGTGTGGGGAATGAGCAGGTGGCGGTCGGCAATCACCTGCAAACGATATGCGTGGTACATGGGGTAATCGGCAAGAAGAAAAACTTCTGAAGTGATGAAGACAAAAAGCGTAATGAGACCAAGGGAGATCCAGAGAGCCGTTTTGAATCTGGGTCGCCTGGAAGCGGGTGCAAGCAGAGTGGAAGACGCCATCATTTTCCTCTTAGGATAGACGCAATGAGGGACGCGTCGTGGGCGAGGGGCGCACAAAAGGCGTTATTTTGCGGGTTTGCCGGCGGCGTAGGAACCGGCTCCCAGGAAGTGCAGGGAGACGTAAGGCTGGTCGCCGATCACCCAGCTGTCGTGGCCCGGCTCGATGTAGAAAATGTCGCCCGGCTTCATCTCGACCACGCGACCGTCGTCCATTGCAGCGGTGGCCGAGCCGGTGACAACCATGCCCACGTGCTCAACATCACAGCTTGTCTTGCCGAGGGCCCGGCCCACGTGCGTGGACCACTTCCATCCCGGCTCGTAGGTGGCGCGCCCGATGGTCATGCCGCCGAGGTGAACGAGTTCAAACTTGCCTTTCTCAAAAACGCGCACCTCGTCCGGTTTCTCAAATCGCTTGAGGATCACGTCGTACACGGGGCCCTCCGTTGCTGCTCAGAGTAGCGCATCTGGGACGTCGCTAAGCTATTCCGGCGGCGGGTAAAAGGGCAGCTTGTCGTTCTTCTCGTTGGCGCGGCGGATGGTGAGGTCGTTGAGCAGAACGGCGGGGGCGAGAACGGTGGTGGGAACGTCGCCGAAATAATTTGCAATCCACAGATCTTTGCCGGCGGCCTCGATGCCAGAGCGCAGCGCCCGCGGATCGAGATCGTCGAGCGAGGCGCCGCGGACGAGCTGCCGGTGTCCATCGGCGTCGACTCGGTAGAGCAGGCGCGGCGACAGACCGGGTCCCATGGTGGCGACGTAGTAAGCGCTCTTGGCGCCGTTGTCGCGCGCAAGGTCGAGCAGCTTGCGATTCAGTTCATCGTCGCTGAGGGTCTGCCTGGTCGAAACTTTCAGAACTCCGATGGTGGGCCGGGGCGGTCCGGTGACGCCGCCGCGCGCATGGCCGTTCGAAGCTGGGAAATCCTCGACCGGCTCGCGGCCGATGAGATAGTTCTCAAGGCGGCCGGCCGTTATGAGGTCGACACGTTCCGCGGGCACGCCTTCGTCGTCGATGCCGTAGGCGCCAACGAGGGCTTTGCCGTCAAGAGATTTCAGGCTCGGATCGTCGGTGATGTCGAGAAAGTCGGGCAGGACGCGGGTGTGCAAGCTGTTGGCGAAGGGGCCGTTGGTGCGCGCTTCAGAGCCAAGCGGCGGGCGCGTGGCCACAACCGCGCCGGCGATGAGTGTGCGGAACGCATCGGCGCTGGAGTCGGCGCTCAGCAGCACCGGGCCGTGATATTCCTCTTCGACGAGCGGCGCTTTGCGCAGGTCAGAGAGCGAAGCGATCAGCGCGACCGCATGATGGGCGAAGGCATCCGCTGAATCGAGGTCGCCCGGGGCGGAGCTGGTGGAGGCATAGGAGCGGTCGAGGCGCATGCCGTCCTCGGCCTGCGTGCCGACGCCGAAGCTTTCTTCGTAGCTGGACGATGCCTTGCGAACGATGGCGCCCTCGCTGCTTACAATCCGCGTTGCGACCGCGCGGGCGTGGAAGATGGCCGTGGAGTACTGGATGATGTGCTGGGTTGCGCTCACTGCCGGGTCGGTGCGGTAGAGGCCGCTGGCCTGCGCGATGCGCTGACTCCACCCCTTCTCATCAAGATGGAGCGTGATGGGAGCTTCGAGAGAGATTATGGGATTCTCGTGGCTGAAGTCGTCTGCCTTGGGGGGTGTTTGCACCTGCTTGAGCGCGGCCTGCTTTTGCGCGTAGGCAGCGAGGGCGTTCTTGTAGGCCTCGTCGGTGGCGGCCCAGAGCGCGGAGCGCAACGCGATGGGGTCGTCATCGAGGGCGGCAAGTTCGATGGCGCCATCACCCCGAACGCCGGAGCTGTCGGTCTTGTAGTCGCCGACGAGGACAGTAACCCGGGCGATGCGCGCGTGGCTGTGTTGCGCGCCCTCGCCGGCTCCGAAAGAGGCCCTGGTCTCAAAGTCCTCCACATCTTCAACGCGGTACTGGATGAAAAAGGGCTTTTGAAAGCCGGGAAGCCGGAGCTGGCTCATGCTGCGATCGAGCTCGGTGAGCATGGCGGCGAGGATGGGATCCTTTTCGGCGTCGGCGCGCGTGGGCTCGGCGCGGAGGGGCGCGAAGGAGATGAAGAGGAGAGCGCCGATGCAGAGTGAGGCGATGTTCTCCCGTCTCCAGAACCGGGAGACCTTCAACCCACGGACCAAGGCCTGTCCGCGGGGACGTCGGACCGGAGGCACCCAGAATCCAGGTCGCCCATCGGCAAATTGTTCAGGGTGACGTCTGTTGAGGTTCATTGAACCTCCTTCGTGGGCACATTCACTGATCCCTGATCCGTGCCCCCTGATCCCTGTGCTGGAATTGGCAGGATGGGGGGCCGCGCGGTGCCCTGCGGCTGGCGTTGCGTTTCGATCTCGCTCACCAGCATGGCGGGAGCAACGGCGCTCACGGGAACGGTGCCCGATTCGGCTCCGCACTCGCCGTTGAAGACTTCAGGCTTGTCGCCGGTGGCCACGATGCGTTTGAGCGCGGCGAGCGGCGTGCCCACAATCGAGACGCCGCGAACCAGTTCATCGGGCCGGCCATCGACATAGACGCGATAGACGACCAGCGGAATCACCTGGAAGGCCTGCGGTGAGCTGCGCGTGGTGACGGCGAACCCCGACGAGATGTCCTCAAAATAGAGGCCGTAGGGCTTGCCTTCCTTTTTCGCTTCGTCGATGAGCTGCTTGCGAAGTTCCGCCTCGGGCTCGGTCTTGGTCGAGGTCACGATCAGGTTGCCCTGCCTGCCGGTGGGCATGCGGCCGGTTTGCGCGCGGCCGTGTCCGTTACTGGAGCTGAAGCTGGCGATGGGCAGGCGCGACATGAGGAAGTTGCGGAGCACGCCGTCCTGAATGAGCTCGACCCGCTGTGCTTTTTCGCCTTCATCGTCGTGCGTGTAGCTGCCGCTGAGCCAGATGCCGCCGAATTTCGTCATGGTCGGGTCGTCGGCGACGGAAAGGAAAGTGGGCAGCACGTCTTTGCCGATGTCCTTGGTAAAGGTCTGGCCCTCTTCTTCGCCGCGCTGGCGCTGGCCTTCGAGACGATGGCCCAGAACCTCGTGAAAGAAGACGGCTGCGGCGCGTCCGGAGAGAATGGCCGGGCCGTCGAACGGCTCGGTGACCGGAGCCTTGCGCAACGCCTCAAGGCTCTTCCCAAGCTGCCGGATGGCGGTTTCGAGATCGGCTTGCGCGGGCAGGCCGTCAATGGTCTCGGCTTCGAAGGTCTGATCGCGATAAAGGTCCATGCCGTCGTCGGCGCGCGTAGCGGCCAGCACCACGAGGCGCGCACTCAGGTGCGGCTCGACGACGCGCGAGCCTTCAGAGGACGCGTAGTAGTCAGTCTCGTTCTGCACGGTCAGCACCACGATGCTGCGGTAGACGTCGGGGTATTCGCGGAAGATGCGGGAGAGATCGCGAAGACGGGTTTCCCATGCGGCGCGGTCGATTGTCACCGGCGGAGCCGGCGGGCGAATGGAAACCTGGGGAGTCTCAGCGCTGAAGTCAGGCGATGTATCTTCTTCCTTCGCGCGGACCTGGGCCTCGGTTTTCACACGAAGGTAGTTATCGAGGGCGTTGCCGTATCCGGTATTGGTAGCGAGCCAGAGCGAGCGGGCAAGCGCCTGGCGGTCGTCGCCGAGCGGAAGCTGCATGCTGTTCACGGCGGAGCTGCGGTGGTCGCCGTGCGTGTTATCGAGCTTGGGGTCGCCGAGGCGGACCTGGATATCGGCGACGCGAAGGTGGTTGCCGGAGTTCTCGACAATGCCACCAAACTCGGCCCGGAGGTTGACAATGGAGGCGTCGCTGACCGAGTAGCTGAGGAAGTAAGGCGGAAAGAGCTTGTCGGCGGGTGGCTGGTTGGGGCCGGGACGGCCCAGAGAAGTGAAGGCGCGATGCAGCTCGGTGGTCATGACGTTCAGCAGAACCGGGGCCTCTGCAGATGAGGATGCATCCGCGGAATTTTTCTGCTGAGCTGAAGCGGCGAGCGCGAGGAGCGCGGTGGATAATAGTGCGAATGCGCTTTGGCAAAGGCAGCGACGGGTCCGCACGGAAGCAGACGAATGGAATCTCAGCATAAATAAGGAGGGCTCGATTTGAACGCTCTGTACCCTGATTGTCTCAAACTTGGCTGCGCACGGATAGGCAGCGCGCGGTTTCGCGGCGGGCGGGTCCTGCTGCTGCTTCTGACGCTGCTATGGGCAGGCGGCATGGGGCGTTGCGGATGGGCGCAGCAGCCGGATGCGGGCCAGCCAACTGCGGCGGCGAACCAGCAGCCCGCTCAGCAGGCTTATCAATTACCGCCCGACAAACTGGCCAAGGCGATCGCGCTAAGCCGTATTCGCAATATCGATTACTTTGTCGACGCGCTGTGGGGAATCGCCGTGCTGTGGCTGCTGCTGGCGACCCGCATGGCCGCGCGGATGGAAGCCTGGGCGATACGGGTTCTGAAAAAACGCTGGCAGCAGGGGTTGCTGTTTTTCGCGGTTTTGATTGTGGTGCTGGCGGTTGTGCAATTGCCGCTGGACATGTTCATGCACCAGGTGAGCCGCAACTACGACATCAGCGTGCAGGGATGGGGAAGCTGGTTTGGCGACCAGGGAAAAGCGCTGGGGCTGAGCATCGTGTTCGGTTCACTGGTGATGCTGCTGTTTCAGTGGATTATACGGAGATGGCCGCGGCGCTACTGGCTGGGCGTGTGGCTGGTGACGCTGCCGCTGATGGTGCTCGCAGTGTTCGGAGAACCGCTGATTGAACCGCTCTTTAACCAATACGAGCCGCTGAGTGAACACCACGCGGACCTGGTGGCGAAGCTGGAAGAGGTAGTGAAGCGGACCGGAACCAATATCCCGCCGGATCGCATGTATTTGATGAAGGCCAGCGCAAAGACAAACGGGCTGAATGCGTATGTCACCGGCATCGGATCCACAAAGCGCATCGTGGTGTGGGATACGACGGCCGGACGCGTTCCCGACGACGTGGTGATGTTTGTCTTCGGGCATGAAAGCGGGCATTACGTGCTGGGGCACATTCCGAAGATGCTGACCGGCTTTGCCATCGGCCTGTTTTTTGTCTACTGGGGATGCGCGGGCTTTGCGGGCTGGCTGGCGCGGAGATTCGGCGCGCGGTGGGGGCTGAGCGCGACCGAGCCGCTCGCCTGCCGCGCCGGCTTTGTAGTGCTGCTGTTTACGATTTCGGTGGCAAGTTTTGTGCTCGATCCCGTGAGCAACGCCTTCAGCCGGCATTTTGAGCACGAAGCGGACATCTACGGACAGGAAGCGATTCACGGATTGGTGCCCGATCCGCAGAAGACGGCAGTGGAGGGATTCAACGCGCTAGGCGCCGCGTGGCTCGAGGATCCGAACCCAAGCCCGTTTATCGAATTCTGGGAGTACAACCATCCTTCGGTGAAGACCCGTGCAAACTTTGCCGCGCACTACAATCCGTGGGCCAACGGAGGGCACGGAAAGTTTTTCAAGAACTGAAGGACGAGGGCCTGAGGAGCAGAGAGCGATGCAGTTTGTGACGATTTCGCGAAGACGGACGGACGCGTTTCCGGCGGAGGCTTTTACGCCGGAACTGATTGGGCGCGAGGCGGCGCGGGTGAAGGAGCTGTACGCCGAGGGATTGTTGCGGCAGATCTGGGGGCGAGGTGATGGCGGCGGCGCGGTGATTGTGTGGGAAGCGGCGAGCGAAGCGGACGTGCGCAACGCGTGCGAAAGCCTGCCGATCTTCAAGGCGGGAATGCTGGCCATCGAGGTGCTTGTGCCGCTGAAGCCGTATGCAGGGTTCGGGCCGGCGAAGTGACCTGGTGAGCGCGGTCACGGACGGCGGGCACGCGGCGCGCTAGCCTGCTTTTCCTCAGCGGATTCCGAGTGGCCGCACGATTTACACTAAGGTTTCGCTGTGCGATCGAATTCGAAGGAGCGGAGCGCGCCAATGGCCTATCCAGCAAATTACCGCTATACCAAAGAACATGAATGGATTGTGGTCGATGGGAACATCGGCACGGTCGGCATTACCGATTACGCGCAGAACTCGCTGGGCGACATCGTCTACGTCGATGCTCCAAAGATTGGGGAATCGGTGACGGCGGGCTCCACGTTTGGCTCGGTGGAGAGCGTGAAA
>Ga0335072_10005878_pt1 | contig 18022 bp, 21 predicted proteins | sample Lox_Sample_21_FD_206725 | JGI IMG/M metagenome (GOLD analysis project Ga0335072, IMG submission 206725) | Soil microbial communities from Loxahatchee National Wildlife Refuge, Florida, United States - Lox_Sample_2.1 | ecosystem: Environmental > Terrestrial > Soil > Wetlands | place: USA... | reverse complement strand
CACTCCAAGATAAATTCAAAGATAGAGTGCGAATCGATGGTATAAATGAAGGAGAAAAGGGGAATGAAGAGGCAGCCATATACGTAGATGATAAAGATAGACAAAGATGGATAATGAGATTTACTTATGAACCAACACTAATGGCAATATCTGTAAGGATTGATTTAGAGCATAAATTTGCCCAGCAATTGGTTCGATTACTTAAAACAACTCTTATAGGAGATGATTCTGCTAATAAAAGGATGATTTTCTGAGAAACCTAAATTCTTACAAAAACAAAAAGTGGGGACGCCGAGATTTGAACTCGGACGACTAGCTCCCAAAGCTAGTAGTCTACCAGGTTAGCGTACGTCCCCTTCTATTGATAATGATATCTACTTCTTTAAGGATAGGCTATAAATACTTTGTTGGAGAATGGTTAATACTTACTGATTTTACTGAGTTTTGTGGGGTCAAAATGAACACTCTGGATCTTCCATGGCAGGAGAAGTACAGGCCGAAGAGCCTTTCTGAGGTAATCGGGCAGAAGGCCATAGTCCAGAAGCTTGCTTCATTTGCAGAGAAGGGAAACTTCCCTAGCATGATATTTGCAGGCACAGCAGGAGTTGGAAAGACATCGTGCGCGCTCGCTATGGCGCGCGACCTCTACGGCGACAATATAGGGAGCGCATTCAAGGAATTGAATGCCAGCGTCACCCCAGATACCCCAATACTGATAAGATGTTCGGGTAAGATGGAGAGGACGACCATAGGCGAGGTAGCAAGCCGGTATTTTGACGGCCAAGAAGGCAAATACGCATACCCGACAGACTTGGAGGTGCTATCTTTGGATAAGAAGACCTTGAAAGTGGGTTTCATGCCTGTCAAGAACATATCCAGGCACAAGGTTAGCAGAATCAGAAAGATCCGTTTTGAATCTGGGGAAGTAAAGACGACTTTGGACCATTCAATCATAGCCTTGGACGCAAATGTTAACCCAACGAGTGTCAAGGCAGGCGACCTCAAGGTCGGCGACCTGCTGATCACCTTCAAGTCATTAGTAAAGGGCGATGAATCAACAACGATTGACGTAAGTAAGTTTGCGCCAAACCAGTTTGTAACTTCGCTCAGGGGCGGGAAGTTCAGGAATCCAAAGATAAGAGCCGTTTTAGATAAGTTAGAAGTCGATAGAGATATTTCCTGGTTCTTTGGAAGCTATATGGCAGAGGGCGTAACAGGCTTCAGAACCGGCACAAACACCAGCGGGATAACCGTACTAACATATGCCTATCCAAAAGAATCAGAATTTGCAAGGCGCTCCTCCGAAGTGGTCAACAGAATGGGCTTTACAACAGGTATGCACACCATAATATCAGGATCAAGCCATCGTGAGTCGGGCCTCCAGATGACCGCCTCGTCAACGCAGCTGGCAAAGTTCTTTAGGTCAAACTTCTATACAAAAGACGCGGTATCAAAAACTGCCCACTATAAGAAAATTCCAGGCTTCGTATTTGACTTTCCCCTCGAGCTGCGCCACGAATTCCTAAAGGGGTATTCTGGGGATGCAAGCGGAGAATGGGACGATACGTTGAGGTACACCTCGGTGTCCAAGAGCCTTTTGATAGATGTGGCTTGGCTGGCCCGCATATCAAAACTGGACAGTTTCCTGTTCGACAGAGAGGTGCGGATTACTTGGAAGAAGCAGGCCTCCTGCTATGCTTACAGCGAACTGATATCGGCAGAGCCATTCATAAACTTCCTTAGCGGGATAGAAGCAGGGTTTAATTGGAGGTACGAGCTGCGGCATTCGCTGTATTATAAGAAATCGAAACGCGTTGAAAAGCAGCTCATAAAGTTCGTTCTTGAGAGGGTAAAAGAGGACGCCCTAACTGAAGAAAAACTTGCGCAACTCGAGCGCCTTAAGATGTTGGCGTCTTCGGATATCTGCTCATTTGCAATAAAAGATTTGGAGGATGCCGACTACGAGGGCTATGTATATGATGTTTCAGTGCCAGGTAGCGAGATGTTTTGGGGCGGAACCACGCCAGTACTGCTGCATAATAGCGATTCGCGCGGGATAGATGTTATCCGTGGTGAAGTGAAGGAGTTTGCCAAGACGATATCGCTCGCAAAGGTCCCCGTGAAGATAATATTCCTTGACGAGGCGGACGCGCTTACAGCTGACGCGCAGCATGCTTTGAGAAGGACGATGGAGAAATACTCTGCCGAGACGCGCTTCATACTGAGCGCAAACTACGCCAGCAAGATAATAGAGCCGATACAGAGCAGGTGCGTGGTCTTCAGGTTCAAGCAGCTTGATGAAGAGGAGATGCGCGAATATATCCAAAGGGTTGCAAAGGCGGAGAAGCTCCAAATCGATGACAAGGGGGTGGAAGCGCTCATCTATGTTGGAGACGGAGACCTTAGGAAGATAAGCAACATACTGCAGAGCGCTGCGATGCAGGGAACGAAGATAACAGAATCGGAAATATACGACATCGCCGCAAGGGCTAGGCCGAAGGAGATCGCATCGATGTTGAGATACGCTGTTACTGGAGACTTCGAGAACGCGAGGAAGGAGCTTGACAACCTCAGCCTGTCGCATGGGATGAGCGCAGAGGATATTCTTACACAATGCTACAAGGAGGTGCAGGGCCTCAACGTTGATGAGAGGGCGAAGCTGAAGATAATAGTGAATATAGGGGAGTGCAACTTCAGGGTCGTCGAGGGGGCGAACGAGCGAATACAGCTAGAGTCGATGCTTGCAAACATCGCGTTGATAGGAAAGGAGCAAGGTAAGTAACAACTCTTTTTAGACTACCGGGCCCTTATTTTTCGAATTCCGAAACAGAGAACCATGTTATTTATATTTGAAGGTTTTGATGAAATTGATTAATTCGATTTAGTGTGTGCTTATGACCAAAATAGGGGAGACAAAGAAGAAAATCCTCAATTCCTTAAAACAAAAGAGCAAGACACTCACCGACCTTAGCAATGAACTACAGCTTGCCCCTTCAACAGTTGCGGAGCACATACAAGAGCTTGAAAGGATGAACGCAATAAGGGAGATTGACGATACGGGAAGGAAGTGGAAGTATTACGAAATAAGCCCAGGCTTTGTTGTTAGCGAGCAGACCTTTGTGAGGAGATACAGGTTTGCCATAAGTGCGGTTGTAATAATATTGATAGCAGCTGCCGCAATTTATTCCTTTTTGCCAAGGGGCTCCACCACATGCGTTGCATCGCCAGGGTATTCATGCAGCGGCGTCTCAGTAACCTCTTCGGGAATGCTCAGCCTTAAGGTAAGCGGATTCAACTCACCAACTCACATAACGGGGGTGGGCTGCAGCTACAACTCTTCTGAGCCAAGCTCGTTTTCCACCCTGAGCATCAATGTCTCAGCCGGAGGCTTTGCCACATTCAACATAACATGCAATACTGCACCGACAAACTTCAACGGGACGGTCCACATATGGCTCAACTACACGCACAACGGCAACGCCAGCGTGGAGAATGTTGCAACGATAACGGTTTATAAGCCGGTCATCGCCCCAACCACCACAACCATAGCGCCTTCGACCAGCACAATAATATCCACAACGGCCGCGTCGACTACGGTTCCCGCAACAACTTCTATAGGAGCTGACTCGACAACCACTGCCTTTACAACTTCAACTACAACCTCTACATCCTCAACATCTACCACGGTCAAAACAAGCACAACCACAACGATTCAGCAGTCCGGATACTGCAACGTCACGGTGACGCTCGCTGCTGGCCAGACAGATACATGCGGGCCTTTTGCAGCGCAGTTCACCGGAATTTCTCCTACGTACGTGTCGCCGCCTTACGCAGCGAACTTCAGCATATTCTTCAATTCTAACCTTAACTTCACCACGCAGCTGACTACCGGCCAGCAGACCTATCCAATAGGCGGTGACAACCTGATTATGACAGTGAATACAATATCGCAAACCAGCAATACGGTAACATTGAGCATGGGCGTGCAGACTAACGTGCCTGCGCTCAGGCCTGGCTGCAACAGCGTTGCTACCATTTATGTAGGCGAAAATGACACATGCGGCGCGATAAAGCTCAAGCTCCTCTACTTCAACAGCACAAGCGGGTCTTATAATCCTCAGGCAGATTTCGCGATCTACTCGAATGGATACCTGATAAACGCCACGCCAATAGCGCTGACACAGGGCAATTCAATTGTGCTTGTGGTTGGAGGGCAGGTTGTCAGAGTCACTGTCAACCAGACATTCTATGGCCTATATCCTTACCAAAGGTTTGCAAAGACGATCTTGAACGTTACGCCGTTCCAGGCTGCCGGCTGCGGGAACACGACTTTGGTTTATGTCTCATTCAATGACACATGCGGGACGTTTACCGTGCATCTCAATGCATTAGGCGGACCGAGAAGCGCTGCGATAAACGTTTACAATAAGGGCGTACTCACAAATGTGAGTGCTTTGACTGTCAACCAGACAGGAACGTATACTGTAAATGGAAACACGCTTAGCGTTTACATGAGCCAGGTAAATGCAGGGCAGTATGCCAACCAGAAGTGGGTCCTGATGAGGCTGAGCGTGGCGCAGTACTTCCCACCACCAACAAGCGGCTGCAGCCAGCTCATAACCATGTATGTGGGCCAGAACAATACGTGCGGGCCGTATACATTCCAGTTGGCAGGGCTGGGCTCGCCCTCCGGCTCTGGCGTAAGGGCGGCAGACGTTAACGTCTATTTCTCAGGCATACTTCAAAATACATCTGCGGTGCTGCCAGGCTCTACTGGCAAGTTTGTAGGGGGCGATTCAATAACGCTGAACGCTTACGTGAATAGTACCGTATACGCAGGCAGCAACCCATATCAGCAGTATTCGACCCTTAAAATGAACGTAACGAACTGGCCGGTCAATTACGGATCGGCATGCGCAACGAACGTGATTGTATATCTCGATAGCAATGTTACTTGCAACAACTTCACAGTCAACGTAAATGGAAATCTGGTTTATACAGGGCCATTAGGGTATAATGGAGGGCCGCCAAATGCAGTGCCGGTGGCCATATACTACAATGGCATACTCTCAAATGTGAGCGATGTAAGGATTGGCACGCAGGGGAATTTCACCGAACAGATAAGCGGAATTCACAGGCTCACGGTTAAGGTGCTAGCCACCCAGTACAATTATACTTCTCCGTATCTGCAATCTTACGGAGATGGTTGGGCGCAGATATTTGTAAACTCCAGCTGAGGCTCAGGATTGGATCATTCCAAATATATCTCCATGGGCCCCGCATAGTCCAATTCTGGGGCCTTTATGTAGAATGTGACAAGGTAGCTGCTCGGTTGGTTTATCGTGAACGGGAGGGCTGGCTCCGTGTTGACGAACTCGAAGGGTTTCTGCAAGGTCACCTTGTCGACCCTCTCGCCGTAGCTCATCGCCTTGTACATCTGTATGCTGTTCTTGAAGATTGCGCCTTTTGGTATGTTGATGATTATCCCTGAGTTCTCTATCTCAACGCTCCTCATCTGAGTGTGAACAATCACCTTGTTTATCTGCACCTTTATCATGCTGCCCTCCTCAGAGGTCAAGGTTATTGACATCGGTCCCGTATATGTGTAATCAGGGGCATCGGCAGTTACCTTAAGCTCAACCTTCTCGCTGCTAGCCACGCTGTACGGGAGTTTCGGATCCGTGGACACAAGCTTAAATGGGTCAGAAACCTCAATCTTTGTAAGTAGTATCGGTGCCTTCTCCTGAGACCTGAACCTCTCCTTTATCGCCTCGAATGGCAGCGCATCCTTCTGTGTCTTGTTCTGGAATGGTATTGTGACCGTGAACTGCTTTTCCTTGACCTCAAAGCCCTCCATGCCGTGCATCGCGCCCCTCCACTTTATGTTGACAGCGGTTATGCTGATCTTGGGCTTGCCCGAGCCCTTCTTGAATAGGTTTCCTAGACTAAACGCCATCGAATCATTTCCGAAATAAGATAGAACAATGTAATATAAATCTATAATGTGATTGGTTGCCGATTGGATGATTAAAGACGGTTCTAAGGCTCCAGATTTCAAGCTAATGGGAGTCGATGGAAAGGCCCACAGCCTGAAGGACTTCAAGACAGAATACCTTGTTTTGTACTTCTACCCAAAGGATCTCACTCCTGGATGCACCATACAGGCAGGGAAGTACTCGAAGAATGTTGGCGCGCTTAGGAAGCTGGGCGCGACAGTTGTTGGAGTGAGCAGGGATGACGAATCGATGCACAATAAGTTCAAGAGCGTCTGCAACCTTAAGTTCCTACTCCTTTCTGACCCTACAAACAAGACGCACAAAGCCTATGGGGCCTATGGCAACAAGGGAGTGTTTGGAATGGGCACTCTAAGAAATACCTACATAATAAGGAAAGGCAAGGTTCTGAAGGTGTTCAAGCGGGTAAACCCTGCCGAAGACACATCCATAGTGATGGAGTTCCTCAAGAAGCAGCGCTAGATGTAACCCAATTCCTGAAGCTTCTTCCTTATCATGTCGGTCTCGTAGTTTGACTTGTCTGAGGTTTTCTTGTCGCTAAGTATCATCCTCAAAAGGAAGGCGACATAGCTCGAGACCGATGGGAAGCCTGTGCCCTCTATGTGCTTTTCCACCTTCTTAAACAGAGTTAGTGGTATAGAGACGGAAGTAAATGGTACTCTGCTCTCTCCTTTGACTTTCATATTAACTCGTTAATAATTAGAAAGGAAAGCTTTTTATATTTAATTATGCTTAATTTAATAGATTATAGATAATTTAGTTGATTGTATGGTCAAGATAAAGGAAAATAAAATGGCGACTGAGCTAAGTGAGCATCCGGACAAGAAACATTGGGAGTCGTTTGCCGCATATCTAAAGAAGAGCAAGGCAAAATACTACAAGGTTTTCTTTCCGAAGAAGTTGAAGAAACTCAAAGACCTTAAGAGTGCTTATGCCGTGATATATGATTCGAGATATGTACCAATGTTTAGCATACCCATAATAATGAAAACTGCTGGGAAAGTGCAAGGTGCAACAATATACTTGAAAGGTTTGATTAATACCAATAAAGATTATAAGGAGTGGGTGGCGGCATGATAAAGCAGGACCTCAAAACGCTAGAAGAAAAAAGCATATACATAATGCGGGAAGCAAAACAAAAATTCAATAACGTAGCTGCGCTCTGGTCTATGGGTAAGGACTCAACAACTATGCTAGCATTAGCAAGAAAGGCATTTTTAGGTAAGGTTCCATTTCCAGTTATTCATATAGATAACCGTGTCGATTTTCCAGAAACTTACCAATTTAGAGAGTATCTAACAAAGAAGTGGAAACTGAATTTGATAGTTGCATATAGCGATATACGTCCTGACTCTGTCGGATCTGCATGCTGTGGTCAAAACAAACCGGATACGCTAAAAAAGGTAATGAAACAATATGGATTTGATGCACTTATTGTATCAATAAGGAGAGATGAGCACGGAATAAGAGCGAAGGAACGCTACATGTCAGAGAGAGATGAGAATTTCAAATGGAACTATAAGAATCAGCGAGCAGAGCTTTGGGATGATTATGCAAGCAAACTTGATGGTGGGGGTCATGTAAGAGTGCACCCCATATTAGATTGGAATGAAATAGATATATGGGAGTACGTTAAGAAGGAACATATACCAGTTAACCCTCTATATTTCTCAAGAAATGGATATAGATTTAGAAGTTTGGGATGTTTGAATTGCACTATCCCGTTAAAGTCAAATGCAAAAAATGTTAACGAAATATTAAAAGAACTAGAAACAACTAAAGAAGAGGAAAGATCTGGAAGAAGTATGGATAAAGAGAGAGAAATGGTAATGCAGCGTTTGAGAGCGCTAGGTTATATGTAGAGGTTGATGTTACGATAAGCAATGCAGAGGCTTGCTGGTTAAGTTCTGTTATAGAAGGGGATGGAACAATATGTATTCTTAAGACTTATTCACAAAAGAATGTTTTAGTGTATGATCCTTGCATTATGTTTGCAAATACTGACTATAAATTAGTAGATGTTGCAAAGAAAATTCTAAAAAAACTTATTTTAAAGGATTTGAAGATTTACAAAGAAATTCTTAAGAGCAGTCTAAAAACAATTTATAAAATTAAAATTTCTTCGAATGAAGCTGTACTTGTAGGTAAAAAATTACTACCTTATATGGTAGAAAAGAAAGGTCAAATGAAACAGCTAATTTACCTGCAGGATATTAAAAAAGTTAATAATTTCCAAAAAAGATCTAAAAAGACACTTGCGCTAATGGAAAAAGCTTATCAAAAATGTAAAGATTTAAAACGCGATGCGGTTTTGGTAGATTTAGATTTTACCACAAAAAATCGGATATCAAAGTTTGGCGCGCTATGGTTAGCTGGTTTAGTTGATACGGAAGGAAGTATATATCTATTCAAGCATCATATAGATCGATATGTTTCCTGTTTAGTAATTACTAATACTAGCTATAGGATAATTTCAGAAGCGAGATATATAATTGAATCTAGATTGGGAAAGAGTATAAAGTTAATCATTGAAAAAAGACCAGAACATCAAGATGTTTATAGAATTAGATTATTAGGAGAAAATGCAAAAGAGATATGCAGATATATACTTCCTCATATGATAAGTAAAAATAAACAGGCTAAGCTAATATTGGACATTCAAAACTTAAAGATTAAAAAAAGGCCTTATTCTACTAAAGTTTCAAATAGAATGGGGACTCTTTATGCTTCATCAAGATACTTGAATCATAGAGGCCCACAGCTTTTGGTGTAATTACATGCTAGTTAAAAATATTTCATTTCTCGGGCACAAAGATCATGGTAAATCGACACTTATTGGGAGTTTGCTTATGCAGACGGGGTCAGCAACCCAAGTAAGAATAAATGAGGCGAAGGCCTACAGCAAAAAATTACATAAAGCATTTGAACCAGCCTTCATTTTAGATAGTTTTGTGGAAGAAAGAGAACAGGAAATGACATATGACACTACTAGGGCGGAAATTAAGTACAAAAACATTGCTTTTGCACTCATTGACGTGCCAGGTCATGAGGAACTAATTAAAAACATGATAAGCGGCGCTTCGTATGGCGAAATTGCTCTGCTTCTCGTCTCCGCAAAGAGCGACGAAGGTATAAGAGATCAGACAAAGAGGCATTTGTTCATATCAAGAATGCTTGGAATAGACAGGCTTGTCGTGGCCGTAAACAAGATGGACCTTGTTGGATACAAAGAGGAGAGATTCGAAGAGATAAAGAACGGACTATCAAACTTCATAGAGAAGATAGGATTTGAAAAAAAGAATATACACTTTGTACCGATATCTGCTTATAAGGGAGAGAACCTTGTCAAAAGGAGTACAAAGATGAAGTGGTACAAAGGAAATACGATTCTCGAAATGCTCTATCAGATGTCAGAGGGCAGGAGGCCCAGCGGCAAAGACAGGCTGAGGATAACGGTGCAGGGCAGGCTTGAGGGAGAATCTGGAGAAGACCTCATAGTTGGAAAGGTTGTGAAAGGGAGCGTAAAGCTAGGCGATGAGGTGCGTATGACCCCGTATAACGAAACTTCTCCGATAGGAGAGATTGTTGTGAAGGGAAAGAGGGTAAAAAGGGCGAACGCTGGAGAGAATGTTGCCCTGGAGGTCCTTACAAGGGGCATGGTCAAGGACGTCAGAGGCTCTGTTATATCTGGAAAACTAGACCCGTTGATACCAAAAGATTCTATAAAAGCCACCATATTCGTGGCGCACCCGCTTGGAAAAGACCTCAAAATGAGATTCAACGGGCTTGAGGTGCTGTGCAATAGCATCAAAATGCTGAAATATGTAGACGTTACAACGGGAACTGAGAGCGCAAAGGGCAAGGCAGAGCCTCTCAGCGCGGTGGTTGCGGAGCTTAAGCTCTCCAAGAAGATACCTGCTGAGAGATATGACCAGACGCCAGAGCTTGGGAGATTTGTACTCTACTCTGGAAAGAGTTTTGCAGGCATAGGGATAGTTAGATGAAGGCAAAGGAGGCGTAGTCCACCACAGAAGTGTAATCGCCAGTTATATCTCCGGAATTGGAGTTGTTTAGAAGCGTTCCTTTCCTTGCCCCAGAGCTTTTTGCAAACATGATTGATACCATTATCGGACCATATCCGCACGAACTCTCGTTCGACTTTTCCTTAAGTTGGTAGAATCTCTTGTAGTCCATCCTCTCGATCTGCTCGAAGAGCGGCCTGTCCTTCCTTTCAGCGACCGTGCTTGATTCATAATGGTTGAAATCAGAGCTAGCCAGCACTGTTATCCTCCTGTTGAGCGATGAGGCGGCCTTGGCTATGACGCTTGAGAGATGCTCTGCCGCGCCTACGCTCTGATTACCCATGCATATGAAGCATGCTCTCTTCTTTGGCAGCAACACCTGCATGAATGGAAGCTGAACCTCTATAGAATGCTCTTGGGCATGGGCCGTCTCTTCCAATGTGAGACCGTCTTCTGCTGCGAGAGCGCCTGAGAGCTCCCTGTCATTCCGGACAATACCCAATGGTGTCTCCCAATCCTCTCCAGAGACCGATATCGGAGCTCCATATCCCGTATGGTTGGATCCTACAAACACTATCGTCTCTACCTTATCTATATCATCGCTCATGCTCATTGCCTTGTATGCATAAGCCGCTGTTTTTCCTGAGTAAATATAGCCTGCGTGTGGTGCAACATAGGATTTTGCAGCGCTTACATCATCCTTTAACTCCGCTTCCTTTGCCGCTTTCTTGACAAACTCGATTATCTGCTCTTTCTTGGATGGATAGAAGCTTCCTGCGACCGCCGACTCTCTGACTCCTTTCATAGTTCCAATTTGGACGAGAAACTTTATATTCGTTCAAAAGGAATCGTAATAGATAACCTTGAGGCTAGTACTTTTCATCGATATGGATTACTTCTTTGCCGCCTGCGAGGAGGTGCGCCACCCTGAACTTAAGGGAAAGCCATTGATAGTTGGAACGAACAGCGAAGAGACGAAGATGAAGGGTGTTGTTCAAGCGTGCAACTACGAGGCGAGAAAGTTTGGGATACACAGCGCTATGCCGACATCTTACGCATACAGGCTAAAGCAGGACGTGGCCTACCTGGAGTCTGATGACGAGTACTATGAGAACATATCAGCAAAGATCATGGCTATGCTCTCGGAGTATGGCTTCAGGATGGAGGTTGACAGCATAGATGAGGCAGCGCTTGAGGCGGAAGTGAGCGGGTATGAAGATGCGCTCAAAATTGGAAGAGAGATAAAGGAAAAGATAAAGCAGAGGCTTGGCCTTCCCTGCACAGTAGGAATAAGCACGGGCAAGGTGTTTGCGAAGATAGTCTGCGACAGCGCAAAACCAAACGGGATAAAGGCCCTTGAAGAGAAGGACATAAAGGATTTCCTAAAGGACAAGGATGTCGACAAGATACCGGGAGTTGGAAAGAAGACCCAGGACAAGCTCGCGTCGATCAAGATAAAGAAGATAGGCGAGCTTGCCAAGGCGGACCCGATGGTGTTGATAGACACCCTTGGCTCATTCGGAAAGGAGCTCTTCCTTATCGCGAACGGGACAGACGAGAGCATAGTCGAAGAGAATATGAGCGTTGTCTCAATAGGAAGGGAGCGCACTCTTGAGAAAAACGCTGAGAAGATGGAGGACCTAGAGCCGATGCTTAAGTCGCTAACAAATGAGGTAATTACAGAGGTGAAGAAGCAGCGCCTAATGTTCAAGACCATAGGGGTGAAGGCGCGATACTTCGACTTCACTGACAGGATAAAGAGCAAGAGCTTCACAAGCTACTCCGATTCTGACGAACTTGTCATAACAACTGCAAGGAACCTGCTAAAAACCATTGTTGGGGACAAGCCCGTCAGGAAGATAGGCGTCAGGGTCTCTTCATTGATAAGCGTCAAGGGTCAGAGAAACCTGCTCTGATTTAGTGTTTTTTATATTTAAACCGCCTTTCATAGTTTTTGTGCGAAAACCATTCTAGTATTATTGATACTATCTCTATAGAGTTGCCTTGTAATGTGTAAACTAATCTCCAGCCGCTAGGTAAATTGTATTTTCTTAAGTTTGTTATATCAAATTTTCTTATATATTCTATAGGCCACAGGTTTCTTTGTACTGGAACCCCCAACGAAAGGGTCCTCTTTTAAGTCGTCTATTGCCCTCTGTATATATGATGCTAGTTGTTTCTCTTCAAATCTTCCTTCCTTAAGCTCTATGAAGGCTCTGTATATAGAGTCATCTCCAAAGGCGACATGTTTTATTCTATCTGGGTTATTCAAGAAACCACCAGATTTTTCCTTTTTAGATCTTCAACCTTTTCTGGGCTCCATATCCAAGATATTGTTTTGTCCTTTTCAATATGTATCTTACCAGAATATTCAAGGTAATCTAGTATTGTCATAAATGTTGTCCACATTACCTTTTTTGGTAAAAGATGCCAAACCTGTGTTACAGTCTTATCGCTTCTGTATCTGAATAAGGCTTTTTCGGTCATAATTATTGTATCAAGTCTTGGAGACCTGTCAAGTTTTTTTGGTATGTATTTCATAGATTGGGTTTGCATATATATCAGCTGATAAATATATCAATTGATAAATATTTAAACGTTTGCTTTTTGCAGGTGATCCCTTACTTGCAGGGCCGCTTTTATGCCGCTTGATGACGCGGTGCCGGCCTGCCTGTAGAATCTGTCAGCGTTGTCTCCAGCAACGTACACCCCCTCTATGTCTGTCAGCACCTCCTGGTGCGTCATTATGTAACCCATGTCGTCCAGCTTTAGCTGTCCGTTGAGGAACGCGGTGTTTGGACTGTGCCCTATCGCCATGAAGACGCCGTCTGTTGGCATCTTTGTCGTCTTGCCGTCCAAAAGGTTCTGCAGTACGGCGCCATTTACACTCTGGTTCCCGACTATCTCAGTTATCGTGCTGTTCCAGATCACCTTTATCTTCGGGTTCGACATTACCTTGTCCTGCATGATCTTGCTCGCCCTGAACTTATCCCTTCTGTGAACGATCGTAACGCTCTTGCAGAACCTTGTCAGGAATAGCGAGTCTTCCATGGCTGTGTCTCCGCCTCCAACGACCAAGACATCCTTGTTCTTGAAGAATGGCCCGTCGCAGGTCCCGCATGTGCTAACCCCGTGGCCGAAGAACTTCGATTCTGAAGGTATTCCCAATGTCTTTGCGTTCGCGCCTGTCGCGACTATGACGGTGTGCGCTTGGTATTCCTCTGACGCCGTGCTTACCCTGAAAGGCCTGCTTTTGAAATCAACCTTTGTAACATCCTCCTCTATGAACCTTGTCCCGAACTTCTCCGCCTGCTTCCTCATCATCTCTATTAACTCGGGACCTTGCACGCCGTTCGGAAAGCCTGGCATGTTCTCCACATCTGTTGTGAGGAGGAGCTGCCCTCCGGATATGCTGCCTGCTATGAGCAAAGGGTTGAAGCCCTCCCTTGCGGTGTATATTGCGGCGCTGAGGCCTGCAGGCCCCGATCCTATGATTATTACATTCTCGACCATCGATTCACGCTAGTATTTGGCAGAAAAGGTATTAATGCGTTAGCCGCCACTAGAAATTCTTAAATATCTGGAAAAGAGCATATCTGTGGTGTTATGCTTCGTGCAGTGGGCGCCAGAGAGGAGAGGGCAGCGCGTTGGGTAGAGCTGAGCATAAGCAAGGAGGACCTGGGGGTAAATTTCACTGCAAATGTTGATAATGGAATCAAGGGTTTCGCTGGAGTTTCGGTGCATTCCTCAACAGTGCCGTACTGCAGGCTGGACATGCTACATGTGAACGAGGATTATAGGGGCCGGGGGATTGGCCAGAGGCTGCTCGATGCGGCAATAAGCGATGCCAGAGAGAGGGAATTTGCTTTCATGCTTCTGGCGGTATCAAAAACGAACGAAGCCGCCATACACATCTATGAAAAGAAAGGGTTCAAGGTCGTTCCCAGCTTGAGGACAGATCTCAGCTCCCTATTTCTGACTGGCAACGAATTCAACCTAATGTACCTGGATTTGAAGCCTCTCGTTCAGGATCGAACGCGGTGGCCAGAATGGCTGAGGGCTTAGTCCGCAAGCCTTTTAAGCGCTTTTATTGATAGGTTATCATGAAAACCGGAATGACTATTGGCCTGGCCATAGTGATCGGAATAGTAATAACGCTCCTGACATACTTTGTAAACATCACTCCGGGCGGACTTGTTGGCGCTACATGGTACGGCTACCCGCTCAACTGGATAAACAAGCTGATAACATACCCGACGGCGTGGGCCATCCAGTGGCTCGGCCTCGTTGTTGATATTGTCTTCTGGGCCATAATAGCGCTGATAGTGCTCCTGGTTGTGAAGCTGGCAATGAAGAAGTAAACCTTATAAAAAGTATTCAGAGGTGGTTTATGTTTGTAAGGCTGGTCTCAACCTCCTCTTCAAGCTTCTCCTTCTTCTGCTCCAGGGTCTTGAACTCGTCCTGCAGCTCCTTAGCCTCCTCGAGCCTGTGGACCTCGTCCTCAAGGACCGCGATCTTCTTCTTGGCTATGCTGTACTCGTCCTTCTTCTCTGGAACGAGCCTGCGCTTGAGCGCGTCGAAGGGCCTCTTAACCCCCTTGAGCAGGTCGTTTACGTTTTCATCCGCCATTCTATCACATCTTTTTCAAACACTATGATTAAAGCTTGAAGACGGGTTTATAAATAAACACCGTAATCTTGCGGTTTTCATTTCGGTTCTCCTTCTACATCGCTGCGGGTCCCTTGCTGCCGCGGCCTATGTCCCTCAATCCCAAATACAGTAGGATAACGCCAAGCAGCGAGAAGAGTATGAAGAATATTGCGCCCACCTTTATGAGCGTGTTGTTGAAAGAGGAGCCGATGCGCCAGAATCCTATGAGCACAAGGATCGCCCCAATGAAGCCGAGAAGCCCTCCGAGGCCGATCAGGCCCAGGCTTGCTGCCGAGCCTCCTAGAACAGTAAGCGCTGCGCCTCCCACCGAAGACGCGGAGCTTGCCGACAGATACGTCACTATCAGGAGGATTACCGCTATTACAACAAATATTATACCGATGAGCTGGAGAAGCGTTCCAGTTGCGCCTATTCCGTAGGTGTTGTTGCTGCTCGCCATCATCTTAAAGCCTGAGCGCATTGTGATAAGCGCTACCAGCGCTATTATTCCGCCTACAACAAGTATGGCCAGGTATGGAACCAGTGCCGAAGGAGAGGGCGTCGCGCCCAAGCTCGCTCCCGAGAGAGCGGGTGACAGTCCCGAAAATGATCCCACAACGCCCAGCAGTGCGCCGATAAGGTATATCAGCATAGCTGTGCGGAGCTTCCCAATTCCCATGTTTAAATCAGCCATGGTAGAGTTGGGATGCAAAGCTTTAAAACCATTTCTGAGAAGGCGGGCGATGCATCTGAATTCAATAATGCATATAAATCTGAAAAAATAACCCAAACTAGAATTCAATGATACTTGTAACTGGGGCGTCGGGACACCTTGGAACGCGGCTGGTCGATGAGCTCGAAAGGCGGCACGAAGAGGTGAGGGTGCTGCTTAGGGGCGAGTCGCACATGCCAAAGGGGGTCGAGGTCGTCAGGGGCGACATAAGAGACGAAGAGGCTGTGAAAAAGGCGGCCAGGGGGGCTGAGACCATATTCCACCTCGCAGCCGTGGTCGACTACCACCCGGCCCCGAGGAAGGAGATATACGGAGTCAATGTTTTGGGAACGATGAACCTGCTCAAGCATTCCGAGGCGGAACGATTTGTCTACCAGTCATCTACTGCGGTCTATGGGAGGAGGCATGCCAACCCGGCCAACGAGCTTACGCGCTACCGCCCATACAGCTTCTACGGCGAGACAAAGGTGATGGCTGAGAGGCTGGTCATCAAAGAGGATGGGATAGTCGTGAGAAGCCCAGTGATATACGGGCCAGGCTTCAACGAGGGATTCTACTTCATGATGGCGCAGATACAGAGAGGAAAGATGCCGATAATAGGGGATGGGACGAACCAGATGCAGTGGATATACGTCGATGACCTTGTCAACGGGTTGATCCTTGCACGGGAGAAGGGCAAGGGGGGCCAGGCATACCTGCTCGCAGGCAGCGAGGTGAAGACGCAGGAGGAGATGGCGGCAATGACCGCAAGGTTCCTTGGCGTGCCGCCTCCAGCTACCCACGTCTCTGCAAGGTCGGCTTACGCGCTTGCATACTACAAAATGCTATCGGCAAGGCTTTCGGGTAAGAGGCCGAAGGTGGAGGCCGAGCACATAAGGAAGATCACAGCCAACAGGACATTCGACACCTCGAAGGCGAGGAGGGAGCTGGGCTTCGAGCCGAAGACGACATACGAAAAAGGAATGCGCGAGATGGTCGAGGAGTTCAAGCACAGCAGAGCTGCGCGGCCCTAGGCCCCTACCGCGGAGAGTTCACATTCTTCAAAATGGTTCTTACAGTGGCGGTGCCCATCTTGATGGTTCGCATCTTCGCGTCGCCCCACGCCCTCCTCTTCTCGAAGCTAGGCACCTCGATCACCTTTAGGCCCACCCTTGCCGCGCGGGCGTGCATTTCGGGTTCGATGCCCTCTCTGAGTTCCGTCAAACGAAGCCTTCTTATCGCGTCCTTTGTGAATGCCTTGTAGCCGTAGGACATGTCTGTGAAATGCGTGCCGTAAAGGACGTTGATCATGAAGACCAGAGCCTTGCCTCCGAATCGCCTTATCGGAGTTATGTCGTCGCTGCCGCCCCCTGTTATGAACCTCGAGCCTGCGCACATGTCATACCCTGTCTCGATGCCGGCGATGAGCAGCTTCAGCTCCTCCGGCCTGTTCGAGAGGTCTGCATCCATCGCTATGAGTATCCTTCCCCTTGATTCCTTGAAGCCCTTCATCAGCGCGCCGCCCTTGCCGCGCGTATCATAGACCACCCTTGCGCCGACAGACCTGGCGACCCTGTCGGTGCCATCCGAGGAGCGTCCGTCAACAACTATTATCTCGTACTTGTAACCCTTCATCACGCTCCTTATTCCGCGAACGAGCGGCCTTATGTTCCCAACTTCGTTTAAGGTCGGTATCACTATGCTAACGTATGGCTTTGCGGGCACCGTCTCACTCTTTCGTTTTGCTGTAGAAACTATAATAATACCTCAGCACTGCATATATACTTTGGTTTTCAAACCAAACTAGTGCGGCATATGCGCGGCGACTATTCAGATTCTACCATTGTCATGCCAACGCTCAACGAAGAGGAGAATATAGGCAGAATCATAGCTGTAATAACCAGGATGTACCCAAGAATAAGCGTAATCGTATCGGATGACGGGTCGAAAGATTCGACAAAAAGGATTGTAAAAGGAATATCCGCAAAGAACAAACGTGTGCGCTTTTTTGACAGGTCGGCAAAAAAGGCCCATGGAAATACGACCAGCGTGATTGACGCTTTGCCAACGGTAAGTACGCCAAAGGTGATCGTTATGGATGCGGACTTCCAGCACCCGGTAAAGAAGGTTGGTGAGATGCTGGATGCGCTGGATGAAAGCGATATTGTGGTAGGTGTCAGGAGGGGCCCAGGAAAGAGGAGCTTTTCGAGAAGGTTCCTTTCAAAGGGGCTGATATACCTCTCGCTGATGGTCTTCAAGCTGAGGGGTTTCCCAACGTGCGGGGACATGGCATCTGGTTTCATAGGCTTCAAGACGTCAATGATAAAAAAGGTCATTTCAAAGAATAGAGACGGATATGTAGGAACGGGCAACAAGGTGCTTCTCGACACGTTGCGGATGGTGGATAAGAATACAAAAATCGCAGAGGTGTACTATCCAAATTTCCCGGAAAGGGAAAGGGGCAAATCAAAGATGTCGTACAAGATAATATTCCTATCATTAGAATCTGTGTTTAGATGACTCGATGAAATCGAAGACGCCCATGCTTGCTTTGGCAATTGCGATTCTCTTTGTATCGTTCCTAGTTTTGGCAAGTTCTGCAAGCCTGATTGGCTACATGATAA
>Ga0335072_10005877_pt1 | contig 18029 bp, 14 predicted proteins | sample Lox_Sample_21_FD_206725 | JGI IMG/M metagenome (GOLD analysis project Ga0335072, IMG submission 206725) | Soil microbial communities from Loxahatchee National Wildlife Refuge, Florida, United States - Lox_Sample_2.1 | ecosystem: Environmental > Terrestrial > Soil > Wetlands | place: USA... | reverse complement strand
CTCGGGGAATCCGTATATAATAGTGAGACGGGTTGGGTAGACTGGCGCGTGGTGTCCGGTTCGCTGGAGATCCGGAACTGGCGGCCGGGGGACCAGTATCAGCCTGCGGGCAGCGCCGGTGAGGAAAGGATCAAAACTCTCTTCCAGAAAGCGCGAATTCCCCGATGGGAGCGCCGTCATTGGCCGGTTATGACGAATGGGTCTGCGATTGTGTGGGCCGCAGGGTTCGGCGTGGCAGCGCCTTTTGCCGCGAATCCCGCCTCTACCAGGCTGCTGCGGATTCGGGAGACGGAGGCGGCGGCGGAATTCGGAATCGGTGATAGTTCGTCCGGCGTCTAAGAGGAAGTAGGGCCCTGGAGGTTTCGTGAATTCAAATATTAAACATTTAATGCTTTGGGTAGTACTGATTGCCGTGGCGGGCATGCTGATTTTCGTTGTGAGGAACGGCCAGGGACCCCGGGAGCGGGAAATGATCTTTTCCGACTTCATGAACGAGGTAAGCGCCAAGCATGTAGCGGAAGCGACCATCGCCGCCAACGACGTTCACGGCAAGCTAACCAGTGGCGAAGCCTTCCATGTGATCGTGCCGTTGAACTATCCGGATATCTATAACAAGCTGGAAGCCTCGGGTGCCAAAACCTCCATCAAAGACACCTCTTCGGGCACCTGGCTTTCGATCCTGCTGCAGGCATCTCCCTTCATCGTGCTGGCAGCGTTCTGGATCTTCATGGTCCGGCAAATGCAGAGCGGTGGGAATAAGGCGCTTAGCTTTGGAAAGAGCCGGGCGCGCCTGCACTCCACACAGCAGAAGAAAGTTACCTTCAAAGACGTAGCCGGCGTAGAAGAGGCGAAAGAAGAGCTTCAGGAAATCATTGAATTCCTGCGCGAACCGCAGAAATTCCAGAAATTGGGCGGACGAATCCCCAAAGGCGTGCTTTTGATCGGACCTCCCGGAACCGGCAAGACTCTTTTGGCCCGCGCCATCGCCGGCGAGGCCAGTGTGCCGTTCTTCTCGATTTCGGGGTCGGACTTTGTGGAAATGTTCGTCGGCGTGGGCGCAAGCCGGGTCCGCGACCTGTTCGAGCAAGGCAAGAAGAACGCGCCATGCATCATTTTCATCGATGAAATCGACGCCGTCGGCCGCCATCGCGGCGCTGGCTTGGGTGGAGGTCACGATGAGCGCGAACAGACTTTGAACCAGTTGCTGGTCGAAATGGATGGCTTCGAATCGAACGAGGGCGTGATCCTCGTTGCTGCCACCAACCGCCCCGACGTGCTCGATCCGGCGCTGCTCCGGCCGGGCCGTTTCGATCGCCGCGTGGTGGTGGGCCGTCCCGACGTTTCCGGCCGCGAAGCGATTCTGCGCGTCCACACCAAGAAGATTCCGCTGGGCGATAACGTCAACCTTTCCGTTCTGGCTCGTGGGACACCGGGGCTTGCCGGCGCCGACCTGGCCAACCTGGTGAACGAGGCCGCGCTGAATGCCGCGCGTCAGAACCGCAAGGTCGTGATGATGCTCGATTTCGAGCTCGCCAAGGACAAGATCCTGATGGGCGCGGAGCGCAAGTCGATGGTGATGAGCGACGCCGAGAAGAAGAACACGGCGTACCACGAGGCTGGACACGCACTAGTAGCTGCGGTGCTTCCGAATGCCGATCCGCTGCACAAGGTGACCATCATCCCGCGCGGAATGGCGCTGGGCGTGACCATGCAGTTGCCTATCGACGACAAGCATTCCTACGATCGCGATTACCTGCTGGCGCAGCTCGCCATCCTGATGGCCGGCCGCATCGCCGAAGAGAAATACATGCACCACATGACCACGGGCGCCGGCAACGACATCGAGCGCGCTACCGATATGGCCCGCAAGATGGTCTGCGAGTGGGGTATGAGCGAACTTGGGCCGCTGAGTTTCGGGAAAAAGGAAGAACAAATCTTCCTCGGCCGCGAGATTGCGCAGCATCGCGATTACAGCGAAGAGACCGCCATCCGCATCGATGAACAGGTGAAGAAATTCGTGCAGGGCGGCTACGACACCGCCGCCGGAATCATCGAGAAGAATTCCGACGCGCTGGTGAAGATTGCCGAAACGCTGCTGGAGCGCGAAATCCTCGATGGTTCGGAAGTGCTGGCGCTGATCAAGGGAGAGCAACTGCCGCCGCGCTCGGATGGCGGCAAGGATGCCGAGGATCACACGCAGCAGGTGATCCGTCCGGAAGGCGGGCGGCGTGTTCCCGGCCTCTCGGAAGGAGAGCGGCCGCAGCCGGCGTGATCCCGCGTTTTGCGGTCTACCTGTTCGATATCGACGGGACCCTGCTGGATTCCGCGCGCGATATCTGCGGGGCAGTCCAGGAAGTGATCGTAGCTAACGGTTCCCGCGAGCGGGAATTTGCGTATCTCAAAAGCTTCGTGGGGCTGCACCTCATCGACCTGTTTCAGGACGTTTTCCCGCAATTCGATGCCGCGCAGATCGACGCGCTCATCAAGCAATATCGCGCCAATTACCTGGGCCGCTGCCATCGCGAAACCAGGCTGTTTCCGGGCGCCAAAGAGGCGCTAGCCGCCCTTGGCGGGCGCAAATCCACGGCAACTACCAAAGGCACTCCGACCACCCGGGCAGTGCTCACGCAGTTCGGACTCATCGAGTACTTCGATCACGTGCAAGGTACCGACGGCATCCCTTACAAACCGGCTCCGGACGTCATTCACGCCGCCATGACAGCCCTCGGCGCGCAGCCGCAGGATTGCCTGATGGTGGGCGATTCTACCGCCGACATGGCAGCGGGCAAAGCTGCCGGGGTGAAGACCTGCGCGGTACGCTATGGATACGGGAACCAGCGGCAGATGGCGCTGCTCGAACCCGACTACTGGGTAGACGACCTGCGCGCGCTGGTGTAGCAATGATCGCGGCACGAAAACCGGAAATCATGAGCCCGGCGGGCTATTGGCCGCAGCTTCGCACGGCCATCGAGGCCGGCGCCGATGCGGTCTATTTCGGCCTGAAGCACTTTACCGCGCGCGCCAAGGTGGGGTTCGATCTCGCCGAACTGCCGGACGTCTTCACCACGCTACATCGCCGCGGCGTGAAGGGGTTCGTCACCTTCAACACCCTGGTATTCGAGCACGAATTCGCGGAAGCGGCGCGCGTGCTGGCGGCCATCGCCGATGCCGGCGCGGATGCCGTCATCGTACAGGATGTCGGAATTTTGAAGCTGGTGCGGGAGATCGCCCCCTGGCTCGAAATCCATGCCAGCACCCAAATGAGCGTGACCAATGCCGATGGGGTCCGGTTGGCGCAGAGTCTGGGCGCGAGCCGCGTGACTCTGGCGCGCGAACTGTCGCTCGACCAGGTACGCGCGATTCGCGCCGCGACCGATTGCGAGCTGGAGATTTTCGTTCACGGCGCGCTCTGCGTGGCCTTTTCCGGGCAATGCTTCTCGTCGGAAGCTTGGGGTGGGCGAAGCGCCAATCGCGGGCAGTGCGCGCAGGCCTGCCGCCTGCCGTACCAGATGGTCGTGGACGGCGAAACGAAACCCCTCGGCGATGCGCGCTACCTGCTGTCACCCGGCGATCTGTATGCGCTCGAGCAGATTCCGGAAATCGTGCGGATCGGGATCGCCGCGATCAAGATCGAAGGGCGATACAAAGATTCCGACTACGTCGCACTTACCACACGCGCTTACCGGCAGGCGGTGGACGACGCATGGGCGGGTCGCACAGTGCAGGCGGACCGGCAGACGCTGGAGCAGGTCTACTCCCGCGGGCTGGGTCCGCACTTTCTGCTAGGGACGAATCATCAGGCGGTGGTGGCAGGGCGCGCGCCGCGGCATCGCGGCGTGTGGATGGGGAAGGTAGCGAGGATCACCGAAAACGGCGTGGTTTTGGACCGGCCATCTCCGGTCAAGCCCGGCGATGGCGTGGTGTTCGACGCGGCGGACTGGCGCAGTCCGGAAGAGGCGGAAGAAGGCGGACGCGTCTTCGAGGTGCGCAACGGGGAACTGCGATTCGGCAACGCCGCGATCGACTGGAAGCGCGTTCGCCGGGGCGATTTGGTATGGCGCACGCACGATCCGGATTTGGATAAACTCGTCCGGCCGTACATGGAGGCTGTATCGCCCATTCGCAAGCAGACGGTCGCGGTAAAAGTGACGGCGCACGAAGGCGCTCCGCTGGCGACGGAGTGGATGGTGGGGCACGCGACGGCGCGGGTTGAGTCGGACGCCCCGCTGGGAGCGGCATCGCACCGCGCCGTCGACGAGCAGTATTTGCGCGAGCAGTTGGGGCGGTTGGGGAATACGCCGTACGAGTTGGGACGAATGGAGCTCGATGTTGCGGGACGGCCTTTCGCGCCGAGTTCGCTGCTCAATCGCATGCGGCGGGAGGCGGTGGAGAAGTTGCAGGAGATGCAGGGGGAAGGACAGCACCGCCCCCTGGCTCGCCAAAGTGCGAGTGCGGCCGCGGCTCACTCAGGAGCGTCTCGCGAACTATCGCCAAAACTACCAATAAAACTTCATCTTCTGGTTCGCACTCCCGGGCAACTGGAAGCCGCGATCGAGGTAAGGCCCGCAGGCATCACGCTCGATTATCTCGATCTCTACGGACTGAAGCCTTCGCTCGAACGGGTCCGGCAGGCCGGAATTCAAGCACGCGTGGCCAGCCCCAGGGTGATGAAGCCGGGCGAGGAGCGCATTCTCGATTTCCTGTTGAGCTGCGATTGCCCGATCCTGGTGCGCTCTGCCGGGCTCTTGCATGCTTTGCGGGACCGCTCGCATTACGATCTCGCCGGCGATTTCAGTCTCAACGCTGCCAACGCAAGCTCGGCCGATGAACTCTTCGCGATGGGGCTGGCGTCGCTTACACCGACGCACGATCTCAACGCCGCCCAAGTGGCGGATCTTGCCCGCGCATTGGGCGGCGGCCGAATCGAGGCGGTTCTATATCAGCACCTGCCGGTCTTTCACACCGAGCACTGCGTGTTCTGCCGCTTTCTTTCGACCGGCACCAGCTATAAAGACTGCGGGCGTCCGTGCGAGAGCCACGTGGTGGCGCTGCGGGACGACGCCGGGCGCGCGCACCCCGTGGTGGCCGACGTGGGATGCCGCAATACCGTGTTTGGAGCCGAGGCGCAGGAGGCCAGCCGCCATCTGGACGATTGGCGCGCCGCGGGAATCGCGCTTTTCCGCCTGGAATTTGCGCATGAGACAGCCGTTGAGGTGGCGAAGATCGCACACCTGTTCGCAGAAGCGCTCGCCGGCCGTCTGCCGGCGCAAGAACTGGGAAGGCAATTGCGTTCCGCTGCGCCACAAGGCGTGACGGAAGGCAGCCTTTACGTGCCGGCGGGGTACAAAGAGCTTCCGATTTTGCAGTGAGAACTACTCTTCGGCGTCCGGAGTGCCCACGCGCAGCACTGCCAGGAAGGCTTCCTGCGGAATTTCCACGCGGCCAACGCGCTTCATCCGCTTTTTGCCCTCTTTCTGCTTTTCGAGCAGCTTGCGCTTGCGCGAGATGTCGCCGCCGTAGCATTTGGCGAGCACATTCTTGCGCAGCGCCGAAATGTTCTCGCGCGCCACGATCTTGTTGCCGATGGCTGCCTGCAACGCGACTTCGAACTGCTGGCGGGGAATGAGCTTGCGGAGGCGCGAAATCAGCTCCTTGCCGCGGTCGTAGGCGAAATCCTTGTGGACGATCATGGAGAGCGCGTCCACCGGGTCGCCGGCCACCAGCACGTCGAGCCGCACCATGGGCGAGACGCGGTAACCGGAGAAATGATAATCCAGTGAAGCGTATCCGCGCGAGCAGGACTTCAGGCGGTCGTAGAAATCGAGCACGATCTCGTTCAGCGGCATCTCGTAGGTGAGCATCACGCGGCCGCCGCCGATGTATTCGAATTTCTTCTGCGTGCCGCGCTTGTCTTCGAGCAACTTCAGGATGCCGCCGAGGTACTCTTCCTGCGTGATCACCATCGCTTCGATGATGGGCTCTTCGATTTGTTTGATCTCCGAGGGATCTGGAAAGCGCGTGGGGTTGTCGATTTCGATTACTTCGCCGACTGTGGTGGTAACGCGATAACGGACGCCGGGCGCGGTGGTGATGAGGTCGATATCGAACTCGCGCTCCAGCCGCTCCTGCACGATTTCGAGATGGAGCAGGCCCAGAAATCCGCAGCGGAAGCCGAAGCCGAGCGCCACCGAATTCTCCGGCTCGAAGCTGAAGGCGCTGTCGTTCAGGCGCAGCTTTTCGAGCGCATCGCGCAGCAGGCCGTGTTCGTGCGACTCCACCGGATAGAGTCCGGCGAACACCATCGGCTTGATTTCTTCGAAACCGGGCAGCGGGGCGGCCGCGGGATTCTCGTGGTCCACGATGGTGTCGCCGATTTTGGCGTCGCAGACGTTCTTGATGTTGGCGAACAGGTATCCAACCTCACCGGCGGAAAGCTCGTCGCAGGGTGTGGCTTTGGGAGCCTGATAGCCGAGCGCTTCCACATCGAACACCTGGCCGTTGGACCACAAGCGAATCTTCTGGCCGAGGCGGATTTTGCCGTCGATGACGCGCAGCAGGATGATGACGCCGCGATAGGCGTCGAACCAGGAATCGAAAATCAGCGCACGCAGCGGATCGTTGGGCAGGCCCTTCGGGCTCGGCACGAGGTGCACGATGTGTTCGAGAATTTCGTGAATGCCGGTGCCCTGCTTGGCGCTGGCCAGAACGGCATCGCGCGCGTCGAGCCCGATGACGGTCTCGATCTGCTCGCGAATGCGCTCCGGTTCCGCGGCTGGAAGATCGATTTTGTTGATGACGGGGATGATTTCCAGATTGTGATGCAGCGCGAGGTAGGTGTTGGCGAGGGTCTGAGCTTCCACGCCCTGGGAGGCGTCGACCACGAGCAACGCGCCTTCGCAGGCTTGCAGACTGCGCGATACTTCGTAGGAAAAATCGACGTGGCCGGGCGTGTCGATGAGATTCAACTGGTAATCTTTGCCGTCGTCGGCGCGATAGTTGAGGCGGACGGCGTGGGCTTTGATGGTGATTCCGCGCTCGCGCTCGAGATCCATGGAATCGAGGACCTGCTCCATCATCTCGCGCTGCGAGAGGGCGCCGGTGACTTCGAGCAGGCGGTCCGCGAGCGTGGATTTGCCGTGGTCGATATGCGCAATGATGGAAAAATTACGAATGAATTCGCGGTCCATGCGATGTGGGGGTCTAAGTGAGATTATCCCACGCGGCGGGCGAAAAAAGAAAAGGGCGACCGCCAGCCCGGCGCCGGTCGGCGAATCATCGTGACAGCGGTTCAATGACCGCGGCGCTCAGAAAGACCTGCAAACAGCGCGTCAAGACTCGCACTGGGCCGGACGAGGAAGCCGGAAGCCGCCCATGTTGTGGACTGGTTCTATGTAACTTCCTCCTTAGTTTGCTACTCCCTGAAGGGAGATCGCGACATCTGAAACGGCGCTTCCGTTCCAGACCTCCAATATGCGCTTGTAACGAAGGGATGTCAAGCTTGCAAATAGAGAAAGAGGTCCGGTAATCGCCTGCCGATTTACGCGGCGGGGTTAATGATTTTGGAGGTTTTTTCTTCCAGGCCGTCCACTCGGGCCGCAAGCTCCGCCGTCGCGTGCTTGTTGGCAAAGGAGTCAATGGTCAACCGGGTGGCAGTCTTTCCGAAGTCATTGATGGCTTTGTTGAAAGGCGGGAAACGAATGTCAATGGCTGCAGGTTGACGGTTATCGTGCCCACCCGGTTGTCCAGGACATCCAGACGGCGGATCGCCTCCTCGCGGAAATCCATCACATATTGGGTAAGACTGCGAACCGACTCCTTGAAGTTCGGCAATTGAACCCTTGAGTTCGCCCATCTTGGGTCCATGCGATCCAGCCGTTGGTCCAGATACCCCGTCTGTAATTTAGATTAAACGCAATTCTTTTCTGGTCGGCGTCAGGATCTCACAACCCTTTTCCGTCACGAGCACTGTATCCTCTATCCGAATTCCGCCGAAACCTTCGATATATACACCGGGCTCGATTGTAATCGCCATGCCTGCTTTCAATCTGCTCTTATCCTTTTTCCCGAGCCGCGGCGGCTCGTGGATTTCGAGCCCGAGTCCGTGGCCGGTGGAGTGCACGAAAGCTTTGTCGAGCCCGTAGCCGCGCAGCACTTTGCGCGCGGCGGCATCCACGGCGGCGGAACGCGCGCCGGCGCGGACCGCGTCGATGCCGGCGAGCTGGGCTTCGAGGACTGCTTTGTAAGTTTGTCTTACTTTCGTGCCCGGATTTCCGAGGAATAACATGCGCGTCATATCGCTGCAATAACCATCCTGCAGCGCGCCCATATCGACGACAATCAGTTGGCCATTTTCGAACTTCGCCGCCGTCGGTTGCGCATGTGGTAGAGCCGAACGCCCGCCGCCGGCGACGATAGTCTCAAACGAAGGCTTCTCCGCCCCCAACCGGCGCATGCGATATTCGAGTTCGGCGGCGAGGTCCTGCTCCTTCATCCCCGGTTTCACGTGCGCGATACCTTGCTCGAACGCCTGCGAATTCGTCTCCACCGACCGGCGAATCGCCGCGATCTCCGTGGACGACTTCACCATGCGCAATTCCTCGATCCAGCCCCTCACCGGCACGAGCGAAGTTCTCGCGGGCATTTTGGACTCGAGGGACTGATACGCTTCGCAGCTCATGACAGCGGGTTCATAGCCCACGCGCCGCAAACGGAGGCGCCCAATGGCCGATAGCACATCGACAATCAGCGGCCCCTTCGAAATGTGGACCTGGCAGGTAGATTCCTGACCGGCCTGAATGGTATAGCGCGGGTCGGTAAAGAGGATCGACCGCGCCGGTGCCAGGAGCAGCATCGCGTTGCTTCCGGTGAAGCCGGAAAGGTACCTCAGATTGGGGCCGAACGATACCAGCAGGCCATCCAGCTTGTGCTCCGCGAGGCCGGAGGCGACAGTCTGTCTCCGCTGCTCGAATTCGTTATTTGGCACTCTGTAGCTCCTTGGCGAGGGTATGGGCGCGCTCGGCGAGTTGGTCCGCCAGGCGCAAGTCGCCGGCTGATTCCGCGTCCTCGGACTGCTTCAGAAACTGTTCGATCTCGGTTCGAGCCCGCATTTGGTTCTTGCGTGGCCTGACGTCCGCCAGGATTTTGCGGGTCTGGTCCTGATGCGCGTGCGCATCTTCGCGCAGCCGATTCTTTTCATCCTCCGGCAGCACTTCGTGGATGAGAGTGCGCGGGGGCTCGGGCGCGGGCTGCTCGTCGGCCACCGGCGGCGTTTCGGGCGCTTTGGTGGGTCCGGCGTTGGTGCGTTGCGGAGGCCGGGGCGCGGGCGCGGCGGGTTTGGGCTGCGCCTGCGGAGCCGACGGCTGGCGCGGTTCGATATTCAGCGCGTCGGGGCTTACCGGTTGGGGCGCGGGCAGTTGGACTTGCGTCTGCGGAATCGAAAGCGGCTCGGGTGGGGGCGCCGGCGCCGCGGGCTTGGGGGGCGCGGGCGAGGCGGCAACCGGCTTTGGTTTCCCGCTCAACACGCATCCGGCCAGCGGGATAGCGATGACGGCAACGAGGATGAATTTGGCGCGTTTCATTCCCGAACCTCGCTCAGACGGCAATCGGCAGGCGGATCACGAAGGTGGTGCCTTTTCCAGGTTCGCTATTGAAGTCGATTGTACCATCGTGTAGTTGTACGATCCGGAAGGTCATCGCCAGTCCGATGCCGCTGCCGCCTTGTTTGGTGGTGAAATACAGGCGGAAGATTTTCTCGCGCAGATCCGGATGGATCCCCGGCCCGGTGTCGGTGATTCGGATCTCCGCGGCATCGCCGGCGCTGGAACATTCCAGGCGCAGTTCGCCGCCGTCTTTCATCGCCTGAATGGCATTGACCACGACGTTCAAAAGGGCTTGTTTGAACATGTCGCGGTCGACGCGGACTTCCACGCCCTCGGGGTCGCACTGCACTGTCATGCGGACCTTCGCGGCTTCCGCCTGCGGGCGGGTCAACTCTTCAATCTCGCGCACCACGTCACGCAGCGGAAGCACGCGGTATTTCAGTTCCACGGGGCGGGTGAAATCGAGAAAAGTTTTCACCACGCGGTCGAGCCGCAAAATTTCCCGCGAAATGACTTCCATTTGCGGCGTGACATCCGCCTCGCCCTGTTTGAGGCGGGTGCGCGCCACTTCCACGTGCAGCAGGATGGCGTTCAGCGGGTTCTTCACTTCGTGCGCCACCCCCCCGGAAATGCGACTGATGGCCGCGAGACGGTCGGCGGTCTGCAATTGCCGGCCGAGCTTACGCTGTGCTTCTGGGTCGCGCAGGCGCACCAGCAAACCCGTGCGCACGCCCGATTGCGCCACCAGCCAATCGACGGAGAGCAGTACGGCGGGGTTAGGCTCGTCGCCATTCGCCGGTGGTCCCAGCGGGATCCGGCGGTTGCGGATGCGCATCCCGGAATCCGCGGCTTGGGCGATGAGAAATCCCAAATTCGTGGAAGGTGGAAAAATGTCGGCGATGGTTTCGGTGGAGAGCGCGCCACGCTCCTTGCCGAGAAAGCGGCTGGCCGAGCCCGATGCAAACACCAGGCGATTTTCGCGATTGAAAATCATGACGGCATCTTCGAGGTCCTCGAGGAGGCGGTCGATATTGCCGCGCAGGTCGGACATTTCGAACTGCGCGCCGCGCAAGCGCTCGCCGAGCAGGTTCACCTTCGACGCCATGATGGACACCTCGTCGCGGGAAGGTTTGTTCGCGGGCTTCGCGGCCTCATATTCGCCGCTGGCGAGCAGATCGAGTTGCCGGCGCAGGCGTCCCAGGGGCCGGAAAGCGAAAGCCGAGAACAGAAACGTGAGACAAATCGCCCCGGCCACGCTGATCACGGCGGTGTGCGCGCTCTGGACGATCGCCGGTCCCATCGAAGTGCGGATGGTCGCCGGCTGCACCACCACCTTCACCGAAATCGGGGGTGGTCCCATGTCGCGCTGCACTTCGTATTCGATGTCGTGGGACAGGAGCACTTTCATTTTCCGCGGCCAGCCTGCCTGCACCAGCGGCGCCAGTTTCTCGTAGCTCTGAATGCGCTGGCCGCGCCGGTACGGGAGATTATCCGCCAGAATGTAACCGTTAGCGTCCACCACCGCCACTTCCACGATTTCGGTGCTTGCCGCCACCTCGGTTACCAGTTGATCGGTAAGGCGGTCGCTGCTGAGGGCTTCGCTCAGCGGCACATCGGGACGGGCGTTGTTGGCAGCATCTGCCACGTATCGCAGAGCGACATCGCCCACTCGCCCCGCCTCGCGCAGGGCCGACTCATATTGCAGGTCCATGATGTTGCCCAGGTACACGCACGAGATGACCGCGACAATCACGGTCGCGAGCAACACGGTGCCCAGGGTCAACTTGGCCTGAAGAGTCATGCGGAGTTGTGTGGCGCAGCACGACTGGAGAGCCGCGCGCGCAAAGGAGCGGTGTTCTTAAGGCGGATCATCATGGCACCGTAAGAAGCAGCTTTCCGGTAGTCTGGCGGCCCTCGAGGGCGCGATGCGCCTCGGCGGCCTGGGCCAACGGATAGCTGCGGTCGATCCGTAGCTTGAGCTTGCCGGCCTCGATCCAGTTGAGCACATCGCCGGCGCGCCAGAGCAGTTCCTCGCGCGTCAGTACATGGTGCGCCAGGCTGGGACGCGTGAGGAACAGGGAACCTTTTGCGTTGAGGACGGACGGGTCGAACGGCGGCACCGCGCCGCTCGATTGTCCGAAGAGAGCCAGGGTTCCGCGCGGCCGGAGCGAGCCGAGGCTCTTTTCGAAGGTCGTGCGGCCGACGGAATCGTAGACCACGTCGACGCCGCGGCCCCCGGTGAGCCGGCGGGCTTCGGCCTCGAAATCCTGATGGGTATAAAGAATGACCTCATCGGCGCCGTGCTCGCGGGCGATCCTCGCCTTCTGGTCGGTGGAGACAGTCGCGAGTACGCGCGCGCCGGCCATTTTCGCCATCTGCACGATCAGACCGCCAGTGCCGCCGGCGGCAGCATGCACCAGGCAGATGTCGCCGCTCTTCAGCGGATAGGTGGAGTGTGTGAGATAGTGCGCGGTCATACCTTGCAACATGGCGGCGGCCGCGGTATTGAAATCCAGATGTCCGGGAATCTTGACCAATGCCCAAGCAGGGACCACGGCATACTCGGCGTACGATCCGCGCGCCATGGCGTAGGCCACGCGATCGCCGGGAGCTACCTCCGTGACGTCCGGGCCGACCGCTTCCACCGTTCCCGCACCTTCGTTGCCCAGCGTAATCGGAATATCGGCTTTATACAAGCCAGTGCGGAAATACACGTCGATGAAGTTGACTCCGCTGGCGGCGATCTTCACCAGCGCCTGTTTGGGTCCCGGCGCGGGCTTGGGCGTCTCCGCCAATTCCATGTTGTCGGGGCCACCCACAACTTTCACTTGTATCGATTTCATCTCTCAACCTCGTCGTAGCGCTCGCCCGGTATGGACGGTTGCCGCATAGAGTAGCAGGTACAGGAGCGTGAACGGGAATGATAGCAGGCGCGCCAGAATGCGCACCGCGCCCGACCCGGCGAGGCCCGTCCGCAGGAGCACGAAAGTCCAGATATTCGACCAGTGCGTGCGGTCGAGCCAGAAATAATCGGAGTTCTCGTTGATGACAAAGATCTTGGCCGGCAGCCGCCACGCCAGCATCCATTTCCATTTGGTCATGAGCGGTTCTGCCGAGCAGACGATGCCGACGTGGGAGTAGCGATTGGCGGCGAGTTGGCGGTAGAGTTTGCCGCGTCCTTCGGCGCCGCGATAATCGGTCACGCGATAGAGGCGCGTTTCCAGCGGGAAGCCCCGCGGAAGCGTTGCGAAGCACGTCACCAGATCAATCCGTACGCCTTGGCCCCACGATTGGGCGAGCGGCGGCAGCAGTTTTTCGAGAATGCCGCGCGATCCGCTCTCCACCAGAAGGATGGCTGCGGCCTCAGGCTGGCGGCCGGTGAGAAGATAACGCACTTCTTTGAATATAGCGTGGACTCGAAAGGCCGGCCGGGGGACCCGTCACAACCGCCGCCAGAACATGAGCCGGGCAAACAGCCCGCGACGCCGCCTGTCGTGCGGCATCAACACCTCAACCTTAACCGCATGCCTTCCGAACTCAGTCGCAGCTCCGCGTGAGGGCATGTAGATGTCGATCTAGTATCCGCGGATCAGGCCGCCGGTATCCTCCACGCGATAAACACCGGAGTATCGCCCCGTGTTCTTCAGCCGGACCTTCGTGCCGAGCGGCAGCACGCGCGGGTCTGCCGCGATTATGCCGCGGCGTACCGGTAGTCCGCTCGCGGTGCGCCCGCGGCCGGTGTAGGCGGTGGCACGCATCGGCATTGTCTTATGGCGGCGGGCCGCGGCGGTTGAGGGAGTGATGCACCCCGCCATGACCAGACAAAAAAGACACGCCCGACGGCTCACCACCACTCGCGGGGCAGTTCTCCGGCCACTGTCGCCGCGTCATAGCCGAGAGCTGGACGGGAACTCGAGACACTCCCGGCGAATCGTGAGGTGATAGGATGTTGGGAGAGGAACGGCGGCTTAGTAGCTCGCGGCCGCCAGTTTCTTCTGCTGCTTCAGCCAGCGCAGGCGTCCCTGGTATTCCTGTACCAGAGTTCCGAAGCCGGCCCAGTAGTAGCCGAACACGAAGAGTGCCAGGAAGGGGATGGCGAAGTAGTTAAACGTGTCGATGGCGAAGGCGATCATCGCCAGGAAGTAACTGCCCACCGCGATCTCGAGATAAGGAAGCACTCCACTGCGGCGGCGGTATTTCTTCACTTCCAGGTTCACGGGCCGGTCGGCAATGGCGTACTTCGGCGTCCGCGCGAAGGACGTCTGGACACCGAAGATGGCTTCCAGCACGGCGCGGGTATTGATGATGGTCAGCCCAACCCCAACGGCCATGAGCATCGGCAGCATTAGCACCGACCGCTTCCAGGTTTTCGGGTGCAGTTCGCGCTGCGCGATCACGTAGAACGCCGAAATCGACCAGAACGACGCCACAATCAGCGGAAAATCGATCAGCGCCATTTCCCAGACGCCCATATAGAAGCGCACGATCATCACCGGCAGCATGAGCGCCGAAACTACTATCATGAGCGGGTAGGAAATGTTCGGCGTGAGATGGAGGATGGCTTCGAGCTTTACGCGCTTCGGAATGTCGGCCTTCAGGATGGTGGGGAGCAGTTTCTTGGCAACCTGCGTCAACCCCTTGGCCCAACGCGATTGCTGCACCTGGAAGCCGTGCATTTCCACCGGCAGTTCCGAGGGACAGTCGAGCCCCGGAAGATAGACGAAGCGCCAGCCTTTGAGCTGTGCGCGATAGCTCAGGTCGGAATCTTCGGTGAGCGTGTCGTGCTCCCAGCCGCCGGCGTCAGCGATCATCGCTTTTCGCAGGATTCCCGCCGTCCCGTTGAAATTGAAGAAATACCCGGCCGTCGATCGCGCGCCGTGCTCCAGGATGAAGTGCCCGTCGAGGAGCATAGCTTCCACTTCCGTCAGGAAGTTGTAGTCGCGGTTTACGTAGCTCCAGCGCGTTTGCACCACGCCGACCTTGGGATCGGCAAAATAATGGACCGTGCGAGTGAGGAAATCGGGCGGTGGGCAGAAATCGGCATCGAAAACTGCTACCAGGTCGCCGGTGGCAGTCTTCAGTCCCTCCTGCAAAGCTCCTGCTTTGAACCCGTGACGGTTCGTCCGGTGGTGATACTCGATGGGGAAACCGATGGTACGGTAGCGTTCCACCAATGCCTCGGCGAAGGGGGCGGTATCGTCGGTGGAATCGTCGAGCACTTGGATTTGCAGCAATTCCTTGGGATATTCCACCTTAAGGACTTCTTCGATCAGGCGCTCCACCACATATCGTTCGTTGTACAGGGGCAATTGTATGGTGACGGGCGGGAGCTGTTCAAAGCGCACGGCGGAGGGCTCTTGAGTGGCGCGCTTGCGGTACTTGAAGTAGGTGCGGATCACATCGTAGCGGTGAATCCCGTACACCGACAGTACGATCAGGACCGAGAAATACGGGATCAGCATGGCCCAGTCGAACCAGACCATCTGGTGTATGCCGGCAAACGGCGTTTCGGCAAACATCCGCGTCCATTTGGCGCCAATCGAGTGGGAGGCGAGAAGCGCCAGCGGTATATAAGGTGACATCTTCAGAACCTCCGCTTCCGATATCGGGCAATCGTTGCGGAGAAGTCTATTTGGAACCGAACCAAAGATATGGTAGCAGATATCAGTCCGGGATTTCCGGGAGGAGCGATACCGGCAGTCAAGCCCGGTGACGGCGGTGTATCAGCGGAATCACAAATTTGAGGGCTGTATGAGTGAGCGAGAAGCTGACTACCTTGGCGTCTTTCAAGCCCCAATCCCGGCCGGCCTTGATGACGTCCACCTCGCGGATTTTCTGGATGGCGCGGGGATAAACGATCCATAGAGCTCCGTCGGGGTTCAGCATCTTCGAGAGCTTCCGCACTTGCGAGAGCTTCGAGGCCACGTTTGCGGCCAGGAAAATCAGATCGGCGTGCTCGCCCGCGGGCACCACGTGGCTATTGGCCAGGTCCTCCAGGAAATCAGGATCGAACTTACCCACCACCTTGACGGTCAGGCCGGGTTTTACTCCGAGCTTGAACGTCCGGGAAGGCGGATGGAGGATTTTTTCTGCCCACTTCCCGGCCGCCTCTCCGAGCTCCAGCTCCGCCGGCCCCCCGGCAAACTGGATCTTGAGGATGCCCCCGTCCGCGGCGACGTTGGTCATATCCTTGAACAGCACTTTGAAGCGCTCCGCGCCGCGGAAAAGCAGATGGTCCGTCTCCAAATAGGCCTTCCCGGCCAGCGACTGCTCGCGGTACCGCGCTGTGCACTCGATTTCCTGCCCCATGATCAAGCCTCGATGGCGACGGGCTCGCCGAATTTGGCGCCCAAATCCCGCAGGTAGGTCTCGATGCTGCCAGTGTAACCGAAGATAAATCGAGCCATGAAGCGGAACACCACGTTATAGATTTCGCCGTCTTCGTGGATGCGCAGTTCCGAGCCGCCGCTCGAGAGCGGGGAGATCTCGAACGTCCAGCCGCCGCCGAACGGCAGTCCGGGTTGGGCGATGCGCGTCACCAGCCGTTCCGGCGGCTTGGCCTCCACCAGTTCATACGTGACTTTTTGACGGTGGGTGTCCTCTTCCCACCAGCGTTTCTTGCCGTCCTGATCGGGGAGTTCCCCATAGCCCGTCACGCCTGTGCGCCAGTCGGGTGGACCCGCCAGCACGGCAAACAGCGCCCCCGGCGACACGTGATATCGCGCTTTGCGCGTCGCATGGTGGTCGCGGGGGAGCATGGCGCCCACTGCTGCCATGACCGCCACGAGTAAGGCCAATATGCCAACGATCAGAATCGCCCACTTCATGCTGCCCCTCCTTGCAAAATTCGCTGTAACTCGCCGGAGGCGATCATAGACTTGGCCGCCTCCGCCAGCAATTCCAGCCCGTGCAGAGCTTCGGCGCGCTTCAACGGGTCTAAATGCCGCAACATGGCGGCGATCAATTCGGGCTCGAGCACTTTCTGTTGTTTCTTGATTCCGACGCCCGCCTCGGTCAGGCGCAGTTCCACCCTTCGGCCATCGCTGGCACTGCGCTCGCGCCGCACATACCCGCCGCGCTCGAGGCGGTCGATGGTTAACGACATAGTCGATGCCGTTACGCCCATGTGCTGCGCCAGCGCGATGAGCGACGTGCCTTCCACTTCATCGAGATGATCGAGGACACTCGCCTGGTGAGCGCTCAATTGCACGTGGGTCCGCTCGTCGCGCACGTGGCGGCAGTGGCAGGCGAAGTAGATCTGCGGATAGCAACGCAGTACAGTTTGGACCTCGGCCTGGCTCATTGAAATTCGAGTCTACGGTAGCATATTTGATTTGTCAAATCAAATTACATTACCGGCGCTTTGGCCGATATGCACCACCGGAGCGGTCCCAGCGCAACCGTTCGCCGCTTTCCGGGTTTGGACTGTCATGGGGCGCGACGCGGGGATTCAAAGAGTTAGCTTGCTTGGCCTTGCGCTTGCTTAGAGGTCGGACAGTATCGGAGGACGTAACCATGAAGCCACTTTCTAAAAGTCATTTGAGCCGCTTTCTCCTGTTGGTGTTTCTGGCGGTCTTGATTCCGGTCAGTTCCACGGCAGCCGTCGCTATCTCGATCACGGTTGCTCCGCCGGCATTGCCGGTTTACGTTCAACCAGCTTGCCCGGGCGATGGATACATGTGGACGCCGGGTTATTGGGCTTGGGGAGCGGCGGGCTATTATTGGGTGCCGGGAGTATGGGTCATGCCCCCGCACTTCGGCCTGTTGTGGACGCCCGGCTATTGGGGATTTGCCGGCGGAATTTATGGCTGGCACGCGGGCTACTGGGGTCCGCACGTCGGCTTCTATGGCGGCGTGAATTATGGATTCGGCTATGCCGGCGTAGGCTTCGCCGGAGGTGTTTGGGCGGGAAACGTGTTCCGCTATAACACCGCCGTGATGAATGTGAACACCGCGCTGGTGCACAACGTTTATGTGGACCGGACGGTCATCCATAACACCACAGTCGTGAACCACACCAGCTTCAACGGCCCGGGCGGGCTCACGGCGCGGCCGACCGGCGGCGAAATGGCCGCCATGCGGGAGCAGCATTTCCAGCCCACCTCGGTGCAGGCGTCCCATCAAAACCTGGCCAGCCAGGATCACAGCCAACTGGCTTCGGTGAACCATGGCCGTCCAGGCACGGTGGCGATGGATTCCGTGAATGGGCGCCGTTTTAATCAGCAGGGCCGGATCGCCAACGGCGTTTCATCCGGGCAGTTGACCGCCGGTGAAACGCGCAATCTGGAATCCCGCGAGTCCAATCTGAATCACGAAGTTCGTTCCGACCGCCAGGCGAATGGCGGCAGGCTCACTCCCCAGGAGCGCCAGCAGGTAAACCGGCAGCAGAACAACCTCAGCAAATCCATTTATGTGGACAAGCACAACGGC
>Ga0335072_10005875_pt1 | contig 18035 bp, 20 predicted proteins | sample Lox_Sample_21_FD_206725 | JGI IMG/M metagenome (GOLD analysis project Ga0335072, IMG submission 206725) | Soil microbial communities from Loxahatchee National Wildlife Refuge, Florida, United States - Lox_Sample_2.1 | ecosystem: Environmental > Terrestrial > Soil > Wetlands | place: USA... | reverse complement strand
CGCCCGACACCTCAGCCGCGATCGGCGTCGACGGGGCCACAACCGGGATGCCCGCCATGTACAGCACCTGGCTGACCTGGAACGCGACATTCACGTTGGAGAACGGCTGGCCGGTCGTCGGGTCAATGAAGGACCCGGTTATCTCCGTTGTCGAAAGGGTCATCAGAACTGCCTCCCTGGCAGCGCCAGCCCGTTGTGCGAGTTGTTGAGCGAGAACCGGAGGATGGCCTCCTGCACCTCGGCCTGCAGGTACTGCTGGAACTCCGGCGAGCTGTACATGCCGCCCGCCCCGGCCTGCACCTGCACCGGGACGCTCACGTGAACCACCGGTGACACCCCGCCGGCGGCCGCCGCCACGGCGCCGCCCGTGGCCATCCCGGCGCCGAGGTCATGCACGGCCGCCTGGAGCTGCGGGCGCGCCGACCTGATGCCGTTGATGATGCCCTGCACGTAGTTCACGCCGTGCTCGAACATCACCCGCGACGGGGAGAGGATCTTCAGCGGGTCGGTGAAGTACGACTCCACGTCATGAGCCAGGCTGGACACCTCGGACAGCACCGCGCCCGCCGCCGACTCGATGCCGTGCAGCAACCCGTCGACGGCATTGACCCCGGCGTTCTCCATCTCGCCCGGCAGCTGCTCCAGGATGCGGAGGATGTCGCCAGGGACCTGGCCGACGACGTGCAGCACGTCGTCGGTGCCGGACGCGACCTCGTGGCGCATGCCGTCCCAGGCGGACGCCGCGTCGTGCAGCATCCCGTCCCAGCCGGACGCGACGTCGTGGCGGCCGCCGGCGGCGGCGCTGGCCATCTCATGGCGGATGGAATCGAACGCGCTTTCGATTTCGTGCTCTAGCCAGTCCGTCGCTGACGCCGTCTCGTGGCGGATGTCATCCCACGCCTTCTCGGCGTCCTTCGGCACGGCATCCGCCCACGAGGCGATGTCGTGTCGTGACCCGTCGAGAATGGACGCGACGTCATGGCGCATGCGGTCGGCATCGGAGGTCACCTGGCGCCAGTGCGTCCTCAGCTCGTAGACCGCCGTGTTCACCGGGTCAACGAGGTAGGCGACGATGATCCGCCAGTGATCGCCTATCCACGACAGCGCGCTGGCGGCGTCGCCGCGCACGTCGTCGAACACGTGGGCGATATCGTGGCCGCCCTCAGCGAAGTCATGCCGCACGGTGTCAAAGGTGTTCGCGATGTCATGACCAGCCTCGGCCACATTGTGGCGCACGTCGTCGAAGTCGCGGGCCACCCCGTGCCCGAACTCCGCGACATCGTGACGGGCGGTGTCGAACGTCTCAGCGACCCCGTGCCCGAACGCGGCAACCTCGTGGCGCACGTTATCGAAGATGTGCGCCCCGTTGTGGAGGCCCTCGGTGAGGAGGTCCCACGCGTCCATCCCCTCCAGCATCAGCCCCTGCAGAAGCTGCAGCGTAAACCCCAGCAGCCGGAACGCGATGTTGATGCTGTTGATGACGTCTTTCTTGCTGAACATCTCCATGAGGCTCATGAGCCGCTCGGCGAGGCCCTTGACCCCGGAGCCGATGGCCGTGATCGACGGCCCCGACAGCGACTCCAGGAAGCCCATGAAGTAGCGGAACTCGCCGCCGGAGACGAACTTGGCCAGGCCGCTGACTACCTGCCCGATCGCGGGCGCGGCCGCCTGGGCGAACTGGCCGACGTAGGGCAGCAGCTGGGCGGCGATGCCGATCCCGTCGTTCAGGATCTTCAGCGCGGGCCCCTGGAACGACTGCGACATCTTGTCGTACTCGGACTTCAGGTGCTGGATGTCCTCGACGGCGTCGCGGATCGGCCTCGGCAGCTTGGCCAGCTGGGACGCGTTGTCGCCGATCGCCCCGGCGACCGTCTTGAACGTCGGGTAGGCCAGCGCCGCGAACGCGCCGATGCCGAGGGTCGCCGCGGACAGGCCGGTGACGAGCGCGCCGACCTCGGGGCCGATGATCATCCCGGCCGCCTCGACGGCCGCGAGCAGCCCGATGACCGCCTGGGGCGAGCCGATGCCCGGCGTGAACTCCGCCAGGCCAAGGCCTCCCTCACCCCCGCCGCTGCCGCTGCCGCTGCCGCCGCTGAAGAGCCGGGACAGCAGCCCCTTCTTCTGGTAGTCCCCTAGCTCCCGCTGCGCCCACGCCGCCTCCAGCGTCTGGTCCCGAAGGTGCTTCATCGCCGCGGCCTGCAGCTCGGTCGCCGTGATGACCTCGCCGGCGGAGTCCCGGAACTTGCCCTCCTCGTCGCGGGTGATCTTCAGCGCCGCCGCCGCCTCAGCCAGCTTGTCCCGCAGCCCGCCGACAGCCTCCTTGGCGCCATCCGTCCCGGCGGCCATCTCGCCGGCCGCCGCCCCGGCCTCAGCCAGGCCGTCCCGCATGCCGGCGGCCGCCTCCTTGGCCGCCTCGCAGCCGCCGGCGAACTCCACCGCCTCGTCGCGGGCCCGCTCCACGTTGCTGACGTAGTCCTCGACGTCGGCCAGGAACTCCTGCGTGACAGGATCCAGCTCATCCGCCATCGAGTGCCTCCCTGATGACCCGGGCCACGGCCGCCCTCGCGGCGTCGCGGCACCGCTGCCGGGTCGGGTCACTCATGACCATGTACGGGCGGGCGGGCAGGCGGACGTGCCTGGCGTATACCCACTTGCTGGTGCGCCTCTTGCCCGGGAGCAGCGGCCCGGCCACCTTGACCTTCCACCGCAGCGCCTTGGCCCTGACGGGGTAGATGTCGCCGCCCTTCTGCTGGATCCGCGCGTAGACGGTGTGCGGGGCGACCGACGACATGGCGCGGCCGGCGCTGACGAGCCTCGCGGCCTCTGCCCGGACCGACCGGGCGAGGGTGCCGCTCCTGCGTGCCGGCGGCGTACCCGCGGGCGACGGCGACGGGCCGCGCATCGACTTCACCACGTCACGCTGGTAGGACTGGGCCATGGCGTCAGCCGCGCCGAGCGCAGCACGGTCCTTCACGTCGGCGGCGAGGCGGCGCAGCATCCCGGGCAGCTCAGCGGGCGTCATCCCTTCATCGCCTCCTCTCTCGCCTTGTCGATCGCCATCTGCACCGGCATCAGCCACGTGTAGACCTCTAGCGGCAGCTCATCCCGCCCCGCGTGCGCTGTCGGCGTGATCCCGAAGCGGATGATGTGCAGGATGTCCTCATACGCCTCTGCGCTCAGCCCCTCGGGGAGCCGCTTGCCCTTGCCGGCGACGAGCCATTTGAGGCGGATGTAGTCGAGCCTTTTGGGTCGGGCCGGCGGGCGAGCTTGGCGGCGTACGGCGCGAGGACCTGCTCGATCTCCTCGTAGTCGTCCAGCGGCAGCTCCCCGAGTGACTCCGCGCCGGCGATGACGTCGCCGTCGACCTCGGGCACCGGCAGGTCGTAGGACCAGGCGTCGATCAGGACTGCCCACAGGGCATCCTGCTTGGCCGCGAGCCATGCGGAGATGTCCATGCCGGACAGCATCTCGCGGACGTTCACGTCGCCCTCGTCGCCGATGGCGGCGGCGTTGAGGGTGCGCTTCCCGGCGCGGTCCAGGGCGCGCCTGTGCTTGCCCTTCAGCTCGCTGATGGCGACGTGCTCGATCCACGCGCCGGACTTCAGCGTCGTCCTCATGATGGGCTCCTAGTAGGTCGGGACGGCGTTGATGATCGTGACCTTGACGGCACCCTTGCCACCGGACGCCCCGGTCGTGGTGATGCCGCTGCTTGACGTGGCGGTGTGGTAGGCCTTGAACCCGACGTCGTAGCCGAACAGCTCCGACCCGTCGTTGATGTCGGCGGTCTTGTAGCCCGCGAGCAGGATGTCTACCTGCACGCTGACGAGCGATGAGCCGGTCAGGCCGTTGGACGTGATGAACTGGGTCTGCGGCTGCGTGTTGCCGATCATTGCCAGCCGCGCGCTGTCGTCGATGCTGGGCGCGAAGGTGAGCTTGCCGGTGCTGCCCTGCTTGCCGCGGGCGATGATGAACGGCTGCGGCGACCCTTGCTCGGTGTTGTACGGCTTGACCGCGCGGGTGAGGGTGACGGCGTGCTCGGCGATGTTCTTCACCTGGGTGCCGCCGGACGCCGGGCCGCCGATGCCGGTGACGGTCCGCCACGACGGGGACGGCACCACGCTGGACACGCTGGTGGTGCCGATCGCGGACCCGGCGGGCACGCCCGCGGCGCACGCGACCTTGCCTGTCCAGTCGAGCAATTTCTCGGCGTTGCCGGTGATGGTGACCTCGGACATGCACGCGTAGGCGTACTGGATGGCGCCGTTGGAGGCGATGCCCTGCCGGTCGGTGACGCACCAGGTCGGGCCCTGCGCGGGCCCGTTCGCCGCGCCGACGGAGCCGTTGAGCAGCGCGAACACGTGCGTGTACGGGGCGGTGGTATTGGTGAACGGCATCGCGGTCAGGTGGGCGAACCTGGTCGCGGTGATGGGGATGCTCGTGGCGCTCCCGGTCGCGGTGACCATGACGACCTCATTCGCGGCCGGGGTGCCGGCGTCCTGCAGCCACAGGTACATGCCGGCGGTGAAGCTGGTGCCGCCGGACGCGACGGGCAGCGCGGTCGCGCCCACGGCCAGCGCCGCGTTCGTCGTCGATGCCGGGCTGGCCGCCGTGCCGCTGACGGTGTAGTCGCCCAGCAGGTTGTACAGGGCCTCGGGCAGCCCGTGGTCGCCTACGACGTGGCCGCCCATGTCGAATCCGGCGATCAGCGGCCCCTGGTAGAGGCCGTAGGCGTCGCCCATGCTGCCCTGGAACGACTCGTCCTCGATCCACGTCGGCTTGTCGCTGGGCTTGAACGAGGTGAGCGGGACGGGAACGCCGGCAGAGGCGGGGATCGTCCCGGGGACGGCCTCCTTGGCGAGGTAGACCTCTCTCTCGGCGACAACGCCGAACGTGGCTGGCGGTGCCATCACATCCCCTTCGGGTCAGCAGCCGGCGCGGCGGCTGGCGTGGTCACGGGTGGCGCTGCTGCCGCTGGCCTTGGCGGGTCAGGAAGGCGGCGCCACGGCCCCCAGTCCGGCTCAGCGTCGAACTCCCGGACGTCGCCCGGGTGCACCAGCTCGCCATCACGCTCGGCTGGCCCGGGTCCCTCGTACGCGTACCTGGCCACTAGTCCTCCTATGCCACGACGATCGTCAGGGCGTCGAACTGATATTCCATGCCGCCTTCGCCGCGGCCCCGGTCGCCCTCAACCGACCACTCCGGGAGGCCGTGCGTGATGCCGCTGCGGCTCTCGCCTGCCTGCTGGATAAGGCGGCCACCGGCGAGCTGCCCGTAGATGCCGCCGGTCGTGCCGAGCGTCCGGTCCGCGTAGACCAGGTCGTCCATGGCGCTGACCAGGTCGTCGAACGCGGCCTCGGCCTGCTCCAGGTGCGGCAGGTAGGAGATGACGTCCAGCGCGCAGGTCACCGGGTAGGTGCGCCCACGGAAGCCGCTGGCCTTGCCGCCGTAGGAGTCGCGGGCGTTGCGGACCGGGCCGATCGAGACGGTCAGGACCGTGCCCCAGCCGGTGCCGTCCGGCTCGCCGGCCGTGTAAAAGCTGTCGGGGGCGCCCTTCTTGATCTTGTAGGGGAACGCCGTCCCCAGGCCCAGCGCCGACAGCGGGCCGCCCTGGTAGTAGACGCCCGCGTCCGTCGCCTGCAGGGTGCCGCCGAAGTAGGCGGCTACCGCGCGGCGCACTAGCTGCCGGTCGCCAGCCATCACGGCCTCATCGTCGGCCTGAAGGACCGCAGCCAGCCGCTCGCGTCGTTGACGAGGCCAGCCGCCTGCCCGCCACGCCCGTCGCTCGTGGTCCGCGCGGCCGGGCCGAACGGCGACGCGGGCTCATCGGCGCTGACGTCCTCCCGCATCAGCAGCGCCACCCCGTAGGCGATCACTGCCTGCAGCGCACGCCGCGGGAACCCGGTGACGCCGACTCCCTCAGCGTGCCCGTGCTGGGCGGCGGCGGCGAGCGGGATAGTCGTCTGGGCGGGCGGGACGGCTGGGATCATCGGGACATAAGTCGAGGCCACGGTGAATGCCTCGGACTGCCCCGGGTCGTAGACCCGCAGCACGTCACCGGGCAGGATGCTGGTCGGGTCATCGACCACGACCGACATCGCATCTGCGGTGACCGGCTCAGCGAGCAGCGCGAACGGGAACCCGGCCGCATACGACCACGTCACCCAGATGCGCTGCGGCGCGATCGCACGCGACCCGAACTGCAGCGCAGGCCCGCTGAACGTCGCCGCGCCGCCACCGGGCTGCCAGGACACCCTGCGGTTGTCGTCCACCCGCATGCTGGCGTCGGGCAGCGACACGGCCATCATCGACGACGGGTCGCCGCCCCACGACATGGAGGTGATCTGGCGGAGCGGGACGTGCCTCGGCCGCACGTAGGCACGGCCGCCCGTCTTGACGTACCCGTCGACATTCTCGCCCTGCACGTAGTGGCCGTGCAGCGGCATGCCCTCAAGCTCCCCGGCAGCCCAGTCCGACGCGGCGAGCAGCACGTCGGCCAGGTCGTCATCCTCCAGCGCCTTCGCGCCGCCGGGGATGAGGTTGTCCAGGTCCAGCCACGTCGGGTACGCCCTGAACATCGCCGGGGTGACATACGCCCGGGAGACGACGCCGGAGGGAGGCGGCACGAGCACCGGCACCTCGGTCACGTCATCACCTCCGATCTGGTCACGCCACGCGCGGTCACTCGCGGTGGCAGTCCGTGCCGCCGCACCCGCAGCCGCGGCCCTGGCAGCGCGAGCAGCTGGCCAGGAACGGCCTGAACCCGCAGCAGCCGCACAGGTAGCCGATGCCGCGGCGCGTCGTCCCCGCCTCGGAGACGATCGCGCCGCCCATCTTCACGACCATCGCCGCGTCGGCCGGGTGAACGTCGAACACGCCGCCGCGTACGTTGCCCTCAAAGGCGCGCGCACCGCGGGCGTAGTAGCGGGTGCCAGTCAGCGGGGAGTCCAGCTGGTGGCAGCCGTCGGCGACGATGACCCTCGTCATGTGACCGTCTTCGTCTCGGACTGCGAGCCGATGCACTGCCCGGACTCGACCAGGATCGGCTTCCCCGCGGCCGTGGTGGTCTTCACCTGCACCACGGCCGTGTACCCGCGGGCCCCCCTCACGCGATCAGCCCCGAGATGGCGCCCGACCACGCCGGCGCGTAGTGCACCAGGCTGCCGAGCTGGTAGGTCGAGGCGTCGTTCGTGAACTGGATCGCCGGCCACATCTGCAGCAGGTAGTCCTGCACGTTCTTCGCGACGACCGTGCTGGTCACCTCGGAGTCGGGGATCGGCAGGGTCTTCGTCCAGATGTAGGAGTTCCCGACGACCATGTACGGGTGGACGTCGAAGTCGACCATGTCGCCGGTCACCTGGTTGGCGATGCCGTTGACGATCGCGCCGACCTGCATGCCGCCGGTCGCGTCGGACGGCTGCAGCTGGATGCGGTAGGCGGTCGACCCGCCGTTCGAGCTGCGGACGAACGTGCCCATGGCGGCGCGGATCGTGCCGTCGACGTAGACGACCTGCGGGCGGGCCAGCAGCTTCTGCCCGTAGGCGGTGCCCCCGGTCCATACCCACGACGGGGCGCCGGAGGACATGCCGTAGTTGCCGGGGTTCGTCGCCGCCCCGTACAGGGCCGCGAACGCGTTCTGCCAGGGCGTGTCGCCGCAGGCCGTCACCGTGCCGGAGCCGGGCGTGAACGCGCCGGACACCGAGTTCTTCACCGACGCGCCCGCGGCCGCCGCCGTGTAGTAGGCGGTGTAGCCGGACAGCGACGGGTTCAGGCCGACGGTCATCAGCCCGTCGTAGCCGTTCGGGTTCGCCGTGGAGTCCTGCGTGCTGTTGTAGGCCAGCGTCGGCCCGGAGCTGTTGTAGGAGGTCAGGACGAACTGGTACTGCCCGTTCGGAACGCTGGCCTGGTAGAAGAAGTTCCCGGTGGCCGCGTTCAGCATCCACACGTTCCAGCCCATCCCGCCGCTGGGCATGGCCGGGAAGGTGATGGTGACAGTGCCGGTGCCGGTGATCGCCGTGCCCGAGGTGACCACGCCGGACGGGGCGGACTCGCCGCCGCCCGCGATCGCGGTCAGGACCACGCTGTAGGTGCCCGCGGGGATCGTGCCGCCCGTCGACGCGGAGGCGACGTTGGACGCGCCGGTGAACGTGGGGGCGGAGACGGGGCCGGTGTAGCCGAGCGCGGTCACGCCCCGCCCGTACAGCATCGCCCGCTCCTCGCCGCCCTTGTGGGCCCACAGCAGCGCGGTGGCGGACAGCTGCCTCACGTCCTGGTAGCCCTGGCCGATGTAGTACGCCTTCGTCGAGACGACGTCGGACAGGGACAGCTCCACGTAGGAGACCTGGTGGGCGTCAGCCGAGTAGGAGATCTTCTGGCCGCGCCGCAGGCCCAGCCCGCCGGACGCGACCCCGCCCGTGGTGTTGGAGTACCCGCCGAACTGGGGCAGGTTCGCCGTGGACTGGGCGCTGGGGAACTCTGACGCCATGAACGGCATCAGGTCCGGCATCCCGCCGACCCCGGAGTTGGACCAGCCGAGGATCCGCTTGTAGTTCAGCGCCGAGCCGATGCCGTCGTTCTCCCGCGGCATCGCGTTCACCAGCGGAGTCTCCCTGGGTACCAGCAGCTTAGCCGGGCCCTCCAGGTCGATCGGGGCGAGCTGGTTGGGGATCGTGATGTTCCCGGTCTCAGGGAACGAGCTGTCCCAGTCCTTGGACAGGCGCTCGCGCATCTGGTCGAGCTGCCCCTGCATCGCCGTCAGCTGCTCGGCCGACGCCGACTTGGCCAGGGCGTCGAGCGTGCCGAGGTCGGCGTCACGCTGCTCGCGCCAGCCCTTCGGCGGGCGGGCGCCCTTCATGATGGGGCCGTTGCCGGGCCAGTAGTCGCGGCCCTCGTCGTGGCGGCCGATGGACTTGTCGAGCTCGCCGAGGTACTCCTCGAACGCCTTGGCCAGCTGGGAGCTGCCCTGGTGCTCGGGCGCCCAGGAGATGCCCTGGCGGCTGCCGCCGAATAGGTCTTGCTTGGTAGGCACGGGTCGCTCCGCAAAGGTCGTGGGTTGCCCGTGCCGGGGCAGGTCAGCTCTTGGTGGCCTGCTCTTCCAGCTCGCGGGCGTAGGCGAGATATCCCTCACGGTCGCTGGGCGCAGTGGCGTCTGCCGCCTTCTGCCTCATCAGCGCCGCCTTGGCGGCCACGTCATCGTTCACCACGCCTCCAGGTGCCTTCACCTGGACGTTGCGGGACAAGACCGGGCCGCCGGGGACCGGTGTCGCCTTCACCTTCGCCAGCGTCGCCTCAAGCTCCGTGCGGAGCTTCTCCAGTGGCGCGGTGGCCTTTGCGATAGCGTCCGCGACGGCCTTCGCGATCTGGCCGTCGTTTCCCTGCACCACAGTATCCACGTTCGTCCCTTCAGGTGCAATCACGCTCTTGGACGTGCCCTCGCCGAACTTCTTCTGCGCCGCCTCGACCTTCGCCTTGGCCTGGTCGCCGAACTTGGCGCCCTGGGCGATACGGGCGGCGGCGTTGTCGGCGTGGGCCTTGTCATGGATCGCGAAGTGCCGCTTGGACCGGGGGGTGGTCTTGCCCTCGCTGTCCTTGCTGCCGCCTGGCTCGATGTAGGCGAACGCGCTGTCGGGCAGGTCGTTCAGGTCCTTGGTCGACAGGTCAGCCTTGGCGACCCCGGGAGGCAGCAGCCGCGCTTCCGGATTGGCCTTCAGGAACGCGTCGAGCCATTCCTCAACCTGTTCCGTCGTCCAGTTCCTGGCGCCCTCCGCGCCGAGCTGCGCCTTGGCCGCCGACTGCATGAGCGCCGTCGCCGGCATCACCGACCCGTCGCCAACCGCCTGCTCACCCGTCCGCCAGCACCAGACCGACTGAGCCGCATAGGCCAGCTGGAGGATGTCGTCGATCTCGCCTGCCTGCCCGGCCTTCAGCTCCTGCGCCTCAGCGATGATCAGGTCCGCGATCTGCCCGATGACCTCGGTGCCGCCCTTGATGTCGGGCTGCTCGTCGACCTGCCCGTCAGCGCCGACGGCCTTGGTGATGATGCTGCGCACCAGCGCCTTGGCGGTGAGTTGCCTGGCCTTGGCGGGGGTGACCTTGCCGGTGGCGCCGCAGTCCGGGCAGTCGGTGGAGTTGCCCCGCATCTTGCCGTCGCCCTTGCACGTCGGGCAGTCCACCTGGTCATCGGCGGCCTTCGACGCGTCGCCCTCGGGCAGGTCAGCGCCGCAGTTCTCGCAGTTGCCGCCCTTGTGGTCCGCGTCGTGGGAGTTGCCGCACTTCGGGCAGTCCCGCTGCCCCTTCACGATCGGCGCGGTCATCTTCATCATCAGGATCGGGATGCCGTTGGCAGGCATCCCGACGCCGTCGACGCGATCGGCGTCGATCTTCTCCAGCTCGGTTATGGCGACGTCCATGCTTACTCCCTCAGTGCCGCGATCGCCTCAGCGGTCGGCTCCCTGCGCTTCGCGCTGCCCTGCATTGACACGCCGCCGATCTTGCCGGCCTTGACCAGCTCCCACGCCGGGTCATCCCACACGATGCCGGCCATCCAGTCGCCCTCTTTCACGACGTAGCCGGACTTGGTTGCCCAGTCGTCGCCTGGCCACAGGAACGACTCGACGATGGTTCCGGCGCCGTCGGTGCCGTCGGCGTGGTGGAGGCCGACGTTGCCGCCCTTGCGGAGGAAGTTCCACGCTGCCTCCCGCACCGCGCCCTTGCTGGCGAAGTCGCGGTGCCCGTCAGCGGCCACAGAGATGTCGGCCTTGTCGGCGGGATAGACGCAGACCAGCGTGTACTGCAGCTCGTCGGACGCCTTGGCGAGGACGCCGGACATCAGCTCGCCGTCCCACTCGGCTGCGCCCTTGACGGCTGGCTGGGTGCCGCTGGTGTCGATGGTGATGGTGCCGTCAGGACTCTGGGTGATCCTCATCAGATGAACTCCGTTTCTGCGACGGCCCATGCGATCGAGTCCTGCCGGTAGAACTCGCGGATCTTAGTCAGCGCCTCGCGGGCGTCCGCCGCGTACGTCTCGTCCGTGAACTCGACGCACCAGCAGGCGTTCTGCCAGGGCGAGCCCGGCTCGGAGAACCACGCGCCATGAATCGCCGTTGCCCACGCGTTGATTTGAGAGCGAACTTCCGCGACGAATTCAGACCATTCCTTCTGGCTCAGCTTGTCGTCGCTATTGCCGATGCTTATGTAGGCGATCAACGCGGGCCCTCCGTCGAGTTGGTGACGTGCTGCTTCATGTCCTCGTGGTGCCGCTGCCGCTGCCGTGCGGCCTTGACGTGGGAGATGACGATCGCCAGGATCGCCCAGATCGATGGCGCGACGGTGTTGGGCCAGAGGTCATTCCAGAAGGCGTGCAAGTGAGAAAGCATCACGCACCTGACTTATGTGGCCTAATATTTCTGACATGGCTAAACAGCGCTACGTGGTTAACCTTGGGGCGCGCTTCGAGCGTGGCCTCGTGATCGACGCCAACGCCAGGATCCCCAGCGGCACGCGCCCGCAGGGGTACCGTGCGATCCGTCTTCGCTGCGACTGCGGTAATGAGTACGTCGCGCGCCCCGACAAGCTGGTCAGCGGCCATGTGCGCTCCTGCGGCTGCCTGCAAGCAGAGCTGGCATCAGCGACCGGACTCCAGAACCACAAGCACGGCCTGTCGCGCCACCAGCTCTACGACACCTGGTGGAACATGATCGCCCGCTGCGAGGATCCGAACGACGGCCACTACCCGCGCTGGGGCGGCCGGGGTATCCGGGTCTGCCATGACTGGCACGACCTGGCCACCTTCGTTGAGTACATCGAGCGCCAGCTAGGCCCGCGCCCGGACGGGCACAGCCTCGACCGCATCGACAACGACGGGCACTATGAGCCGGGTAACGTCCGCTGGGCCACAGCCTCACAGCAGCGAGGCAACCAGCGGCGCTCATGAGGCACCCGCCAGCACGGGCAGCTCAGCGCACCGGCACCGAGGATGCAACGGCACCAGCGGCGGGCTGCCAACCGGGTGCGCGCCCAGCTTCTCCGCCGCGTCGCACTCCGCGCACACCTCGTCATCCTCAGCCGTCGAGATCTCCACCTCGCTGCGGCCAGACTCCAGGTACACCTGCCGTGCAGCGGTCGCCTGAGCCCGGGCGATCTCCGCCTGCGCCACCAGCTCAGCGTTCGCCGGGTTGTCCAGCACCGACTTCAGCCGCGCCGCCAGGTCACCCACCGAGAGGTACGGGGGCAGCGGCGCGGTACCAGGCGTCCGCCGGATCTCGTCGCTCTTCAGCGTCTCCTCGAGGACCGCCGACAGCTCCTCGAGCCTGCTGTCCGCGATGCTCCTGATCCGGATGCCCGCCTCACCGAGGAGCTGCCTCAGCCCCGGCCCGGCGACCTGCGCGGCCGCCGCGTAGTCACCCGGCGTCCAGCTCCCCCAGTCCGGGTCCATCTGGTCGACGGCGGCCAGCGCCGACCGGTTGCCGAGCATCCACGCCTCCGTCCACAGCCTCGTCAGGACGCCCTTCAGTGCGCTGCTGATCGCCTGCCCGGCGCGGGACAGGAACGCGCGCAGCTCAGGCGGGACCGCCTTGGCCGCCTGCGAGACGGACGACGGGTGCAGCGCCACCCACGCCTCAGCCAGCTTCTGCGTGTCGATGCTCCCGGCGACGGCGGCCCGCACCTGCGGCGCGTACGCGGCCACTAGCTCACGGTCCCGCTGCCAGCCGGGCCACGCCCGCTGCGCGCTTTTGGGGCCGCATCATCCGCCTTGAGCACCACGCGCGAGTCAGCCGCCAGCTCGACGGGGACATCGGCGGCGGTCAGCGCCTTGCAGGCGAACGGCCGGGCCGGCCTCGGGTGACGGCCAAGCCACTTCTTTAGCGCGGCAAGCTCGGCCGCCTTGGACGCCGCGGGCTTCCCGTCGCCGCTGTCATCCTCGTCATCATCATCGTCGTCGTCCTGCTGCTGCGGTGCGCCTGCACCAGGCGCACCCGGAGCGCCAGCCGGCGCGGCCATCGCCGGCCCGATCAGCGTCCCCGGCGGCGCCTGCGTCGACGCGCCCTCCAGGAACACGACGCCGCGTGCCGTCATCAGCATCGGCATGTCCGCCTCGGGGAAGTCGAACGGCGGCTCGCCGCGGCGGGCATTGTCCTGGTTGAGCGTCAGCCGCCCCGACTGGACCCGCGACAGCGCCACCTGGTCGGCAGCCGCCTCATCCTCGGACTCCAGGCCGAGCACCTGCACGGCAAGGACATCCGGCATCCCCAGGTGCCGGGTCAGCAGCCGCGTCGCGATCCGCCCCAGCCAGTCGGCGTCAGGCCTGCGGGTCTGCCGGTTGAGGATGTCCTCCTCACCCTCGTGGAACGACGCTCCCAGGGCGCCGGCCTCCGTGAACCCGACCTCGCTGGCGGGCAGGCCGAAGTCGCCGGCCACCAGCTTGATGAGGAACAGGTCCATGTCGGGCTTGTACCGCTCGGCCACCTCCGGCGGCAGCACCGCGTGCGTGCCCGGCGGCAGCATCGAGTACGACAGCCGCTGCGCAAAGTCGCCCCGCAGCTTGTCGTTCAGGCTCGTGGCATAGTCCTCCCACTGGCCGACATCCCAGGCGACCTGGTCCGACACCTCCAGCAGCGCCCCCGTCACGCCGTCCGTGTACTCCGACATCAGCCAGCCCATCCGCCGCATCCACAGCATCCCGTCGAGCAGCGCGATCTCCGTCGCGGACATGCCGTACGGGGTCTTGGGGCGGACGATGGTGCGCTCGTACATCAGCTGGTCGGTCGTCATCCCGCCAGGCACCATCGGCTGGCCGCCGGTGTCGGTGACGTCCGCCATGAACTCGCCGCGGGGGAACCCGTAGAGGATCTGCTGCCAGGCCGGGGCGGGCGGCAGCGGCCGGCCGCCGCGCTCGTCCAGCAGCGGCTTGACCGTGGAGCCGTCGAGCACCTCCAGGGCGAACAGCTGGCCGCCGAACGTGAACTTCGGGTACACCACGGTGGCGTCGTAGACGAGCCGGTTCTCCATCAGCTGCCGTGTCCACGCGCCCCAGTCGTAGCCGTTGCCCCTGTCTGGCTCCTGCAGCCAGTCGGTGCACCTGGCGATGTCGGCCGTGTACTGCTTGCGGAGGGCGGACTCGACGTCCTTCTCGTGCTGGCCCGACAGCGCCGCTTCCCTCGCGACGGCTTTCGGGTCGACGGAGATGACGAAGTCAAGGTCGCAGACGCTCTTGCGCCGCTCGATGCACTTCCTGAACAGCGGCATGTCTGCCGCGTCGGACAGGGTCTTCCACGGCACGAACGGCGCCGTGCTGATGTTGAGGTTCGTGCTGATGGGCAGCTCGAACAGCCGCGGCTCGGCGCGGCCGGTGCGCGGGTTCCGCTGGTTGATCGGCGCGGGCCGCAGCGGCGTGCCGGGGCCGAACGGGTCCGTGGACCACTGCGGCGGGCGGGGCAGTGGCGTGGCGAGCTGGGCGGCCTGCTGGCTGGCGGCGACGACTGCGGTCAGCTGGTCACCGGACAGGGTGACGCCACCAGGGTTCGCCGGGGGCCGCCTGGCCGGCTGGCGCCTCGCCTGGCCGCTGCCGCGGCCTGACCGCCTGGCCATCTACGCCAGCTCGAATCTTGCGAGCAGCGTGGTGCCGTCCCAGATCCTGCCGTCAGGCCACCAGATGAGGCGCTGCCCCTCGCGCAGGATCTTCCCGGATAGCTCCTTGTCCAGGCCGCCGCAGTTCACGCACACAACCGTCGCGCGGAACTCGATGATGGGCAGCAGCACGCGGTCGTGGTCGCACCCGTCCTCAAGGGCTGGCGACTCACGCCACAGCTCATCGCGGAAGGCGGTCTCGATGGCGGCGTCGATGAACGCCGTCGACGGGTCGCCGGTCTCGGTCGCGGCGCAGGCCGGTTCCATCAGTCGACCGGATCGCCGAGCAGCGCATGCAGTTCTGTGCCGTCGAACGGCCCGTCAATGTCGGGGTCGAAGCACGGCCAGCACACCGGCCCGCGAGCGCCGATGGTGAACGACTGGGACACGCCAACATCAGGCTTGCCCGGCTCAGGCTCGGCCGCCGCCACCGCGTTGGCGACGTCAACCTCCCACGCCTTTATGGCGCGCTTGACCCTGGCCGCGCAGACGAGGCAGCCATCACGGAGCAGGCGGTCACTGAGGACCGGCCCGAGCAGGTCGGCCAGGTGCAGGGCGACCGACTGGCCGATCAGCCCTATGCCGCCCGTGCCCCCGGCAGGCGGCGGCAGGCTGGCCATCGGCGGCTTGCTGCCTGGTGCCCTCAGCGCGCCGCTGGGCGGCTCGAATCCCTCGGGCAGCACCGGGATGCGCGAACGGCGGGCATGGTTGGTCACATGGCTCCCCTTGTCAGGTACCTACACAGATCAGCTACCGCAAGTATGCACCAGGCCAGGATCCTTGTAGGAGTCCGACAAGCTCAGAGCCTGCCCGACTTCAGCGCATCCCAGTACGACCCCTGACCGTCACGCGGCATGTAGAACGCCAGCAGCAGCGCGTCAGCATCATCAGGCGACTTGCCGCCCGTCCGCTCCCTGATCTTGTCCTTCGGCTCGATGAAGATCCTGCCCTTGGCGTCCTGATCCCAGCGGGGCAGCAGCAGCTCCGTGTGTACCGTCTCCCGGTCGGCAGCCTGCGACAGGTCCCACAGGCCCTGCTGCGATGCCTCACGGCCGACTACCCACCAGATCTCGGCCCGCAGGTTCAGGTACGTCATGGGGTCACTGCTGGCGCCGCCGACCATGACCGAGTTGACCTGGACGTCCCAGCCGATGTCACCGCGGCGGATCCGGTGGCGGAGGTCACCGACGAGGCCGTGGCCGACGCCGTTGCCGTCGACGTTCACCATCGTCGCGCCGGTCTCGCGGATCGCCTGCATGACGAGGTCAGCGTTCCGCTCCGGGTCAGAGCCGCGGTACGCCCAGCGTCGCCCGGCCCGGATGCCGCGGCGCTCGCGGACGACGGTCTGGTCGGAGCCGCCGCCGACGTCGACGCCCAGGACCACCGGCACCAGCTCCGGCGCGGCGCGCGGGATGGCCATGAAGCACGATGCGAGCGCCGCCGCCGGGATGACCTGGCTGGGATGATCCGACGGGAACTCGGCCAGCACCTTGGACAGGTACCGGCGGTCATCAGTGCCCCAGTCGAGCCGCCTGGCCTCCACCCACGCCCGTGACGTGAGGACGGCGAGCAGCTCCCCCGGCAGCGACTCACCCTCGACGGTGAAGTTCGGCGACCCGAACGCGGACATCTTGAAGTGCGTCCACAGCTCGTGGTCGCAGATCTGCGCGAACCGCGAGCCCGCATGGTCGGGGTTGCCCGTCCCGAGGATCCGGCAGTCATCCCCGGTCGTGATGTTCTCCGCGGCATCCCACAGCCACGTGTCCAGGCCGCCCGCATCATCCAGCACGACCAGCAGGTAGCGGCGGTGGAAGCCCTGCCCGGTGTCCGGGTCATCATCAGCGCCGTCAGCCTTGTCCGCGGGCTTCCGCCCAGATGCGACGAGGACGCCGTTGATGCGCCACTTGTTGTCCAGCCCGATCTTGCCCGGCAGCCGGAGCCGACGGTGAAGCTTGCGGATCTCCTCCCACAGGATGCCCGACACCTGATCACCACCGGGTGCGGTGGTCCACACGTACACCTCATCGACGGGATGGGTGCAGACCCACCAGCAGACGATGACAGCGGACAGGAACGACTTGCCGATCCCGGCGGCGGACCGGACGACGGTCCGCTTGTTGAGGGCGACGGAGACCGCGACGGCGATCTGGAGCGACCACAGGATGATGCCGTGAGCGCTAGCCCAGCCGCGGGGGTCCTTCGGGATCAGCGCGGTCCTCGCCTGCCGCTGGGCCTCCAGGAGCATCTCCTGCTCGGTCTTGCTCCAGGCCTGCCACCCAGGCGGCAAGCTCGGCGGCATAGGCCTCGATCTCGGCGCGGCGGGCATCGTCTACCTCCACCTTCGCCGGGGCGTCGTAGCCGCGGAGCCGGGCGCGGCGGGCCGCGATCCGCTCGAGCCGGTCGACGGCCTGGAGGACGGGGGCATCATCGGCGAGGGGCTTGCCGTCGGCGTCGCAGACGACGCGGCCCTGCTGGACGATGATGTGGGGGGAGCGCAGGACCCGCCAGCATTCCCGCTCGAGCGCGTCGAGCTTGGCTACCTCGATGGTGATGGCGATGTCCCGCTGGGCGTCGAGGGCGGTGCTCCGGGCTTCGACGGTGCGCTGGTAGTCCTTTTCGGCGACGGCCTCGCTGATGCCGAGCTCCGCGGCGATCTCAGCGTAGGTGCGCTGCTCGATGCGCATGGCCAGGACCCGCGTGCGCCGTTCGGCGATTGCTGCTCGCTCGGCGTTCCGGGGCCTGGCCATGGTTCAGACGTTTCTCGTGGGCAGACGTTCAGGCCTGGCCGGCGATCTGCGGGCCGGTGGTGACGGGCGGCGGGCCGGGTACTTCGGTGGCCTGCGCGCTGGTGGTGGCCTGGCCGAGGGTCATCTTGAGGACGCCGATGGCGGTGGCGAGGATCTCGGGGGCGACGGAGACGTGGGTGAGGGCGTCGAGGAGGTCGAATGCCTGGGCGGTGTCGGGGTTGGCCTGGATGCGCTCGAGGGCGTCGAGGGCGGTGCGGTCGACGGTTTCGAACTTGGCGGCGAGGGCCTTGGCGTCGGCTTCGAGTTCGGCGAGCAGGGACATGTGATCCTCCGGGGTGTTGGTTGTGATTGTAGGTGCTGCCGCCGCGGTTTCAGCGGACGTGTGGTGGTGGAACAGGTGGGGGTGGGTGAGGCGGCGCATGTCGGCCGCGACTTCCTCGAAGATGCGCTCCATCAGAACGCCTCGCCGTCCCGCTCGACGGGATAGGGCGTGCCGTCTGGCGTGGCCGCGACACGGTCGCCGCCGTCGCTGTGCCAGGGGTCAGCGTCGTCCTCGTCGTCGTCGCTGGCGGCGGTGATGGCGAGCGTTTCCAGGCAGTCGCCTCGCTGGTAATGGGCGGCGAATAGCTCGTCGCGCTGGACGTGGCCGTGCTTGATGTAGACGCC
>Ga0335072_10005873_pt1 | contig 18036 bp, 13 predicted proteins | sample Lox_Sample_21_FD_206725 | JGI IMG/M metagenome (GOLD analysis project Ga0335072, IMG submission 206725) | Soil microbial communities from Loxahatchee National Wildlife Refuge, Florida, United States - Lox_Sample_2.1 | ecosystem: Environmental > Terrestrial > Soil > Wetlands | place: USA... | reverse complement strand
GGCGGCAGGGGTGGAGCTGGCCGGGCCGGCGCTGGGGATGCTGTATGAGCGGACGGAGGGGTGGGCGGCGGGGTTGCGGCTGGCGGCGTTGTCGCTGGCCGGGCATCCGGATCCGGAGCGGTTCGCGGCCGAGTTCTCCGGCAGCGAGCGGACGGTGGCGGAGTACCTGGTGGCCGAGGTGCTGGACCGGCAGGGCGAGGAAGTCCGCCGGCTGCTGTTGCGGACCAGCGTGCTGGAGCGGGTCAACGGGGAGCTGGCCGACCTGCTGGCGGGCGGTTCGGGTGGGGAGCGGGTGCTGCAGGATCTGGAGGAGGCCAACGCGTTCGTGGTGTCGCTGGATGCAACGCGGTCCTGGTTCCGCTACCACCACCTGTTCGCCGACCTGTTGCGGCTGGAGCTGCGCCGCGCCGAGCCGGGGGAGGTCACCGCGCTGCACGAGCTGGCGGCCGGGTGGTTTGCGGGGCACGGGTACCAGGCTGAGGCGGTTCGCCATGCTCAGTCGGCTCAGGACTGGGGGCTGGCCGCCCGGCTGCTGGCGGACCACTGGCCGGGCTTGTACCTGGGCGGGCAGGAGGCGACTGTGCACGTGCTCCTGGCCGGGTTCCCCGCTGAAGCCCGCGCGGACGACGCCGAACTGGCGGCGGTGGCGGCGGCTGATGAGCTGGCCGTAGGGTCGTTGGAGGCGGCGGAGCGGTACCTGGGAGTGGCTGAGCGGGGGTTGGCGTCGGTGCCAGAGGGCCGGCGCGGGCAGGCGCAGGTGCTCCTCGGGGTGGTCCGGCTGCTGGTGGCAGGGCGGAGCGGCAACTTCGCGGCGCGGGCCGAGCAGGCGCAGCGGCTGCTGGCGGCGGCCGAGGCACCGGAGGCGGCGCGGCCCGGCCCGGGCGAGGAGCTCCGGGCGCTAGCGCTGGTCGAAATCGGTGACAGCGAGACCTGGACAGGCCGGCTCGACCGGGCCGAGTCGCACCTGGAGCAGGCGATCGCGCTGGCGCGCCGGATCGGGCGGCCCTATCCCGAGTTCATGGGACTGGTGTACCGGGCAGAGGTCGAGCTCAACCGGCGCATTCCGCGGGCGGCGGAGCTCAGCAGGAGGGCGATCGAGCTGGCCGAGCGGCACGGCTGGACCGACGATCTGTTCGCAGGCTTCGCCTCCATGACCCTTGGATCCGCGCTGACCTGGCAGGGACTGCTGGACGAGGCGGAGGCCTGGGTGCAGGACGCCGAGCGTATCTTCAGGGCGGAAGCCAACCCCGCGGCGGCGATGGGGGGGCAGTACGTCCGCGGCCTGCTCGAGCTGGGCCGCGGCCGGGCCGCCGACGCGCTGGCCGCGTTCCAGGCTGCCCAGCGGCTGGCCGGGCTGCACCCGCTGGCCAGGCCGCTGCGGGCGTGGCTGGTACACGCCCTGGTGCGGCTCGGCCAAACCGAGGACGCCGGGCAGGTCCTGGCCAGCCTCGGCGAACACGACCGCGACCGCGCGGAGATGCGCATCGCCGCCGCGGCGCTGCGGCTCGCCCGGGACGGCCCGCACGGGGCGACCGTGGCGCTCGCACCGGTCCTGGACGGCTCCGCCGCTGTGGGCTGGCGGTCCTGGCTGGTGGAGGCCTTCTTGCTCGAGGCGATCGCCCGGGACGCGCTCGGCGACCCGGCCGCCGCCGGGCCGGCGTTGGAGCGTGCGCTGGACCTGGCCGAACCCGACCGCGCGCTCTGGTGGTTCCTGCTGCACCCTGCGCCGGGCCTGCTCGAGCGCCACGCCCGGCAGCGCACCGCGCACGCCGCCCTGATCGCCCAGATCCTCGACCTGCTAGCCGGGAACAGGCCCGCCCCGCCGCCCGCTGGGCCCCGGCCGCCGCTTGAGCCGCTCAGCAACAGCGAGATCCGCGTGCTGCGCTACCTGCCGACCCACCTGTCGGCACCGGAGATCGCCACCGAGCTGTCCGTCTCCACAAGTACCGTCAAAACCCACCTGCGGAACATGTACGCCAAGCTCGGCGCGCACAGCCGGGCCGAGGCGGTCGAATCGGCCCGCGCCCGGGGCCTGCTCGCACCCTCCGCACGCCCACGCTGACTCGGGCTTTGACCGGTGCCGCCAAACCCGCTGAGCTGCCCCTGCCTCGTCACCCAGCCTTGGCCGACATGCCCAGTTGGGCCAGGTGCCGCGGCGTGGTGTGCGAGCCCAGCCACGGGTCGCGCCAGCTCGGGTGGCCGGCCAGGAGCTTGTCGGCGCTGGCCGGCCCCCAGGAGCCCGGCTGGTAAAGCTCCACCGGGGGCGGCGTGTCCAGCAGGGGCTGCACGATCCGCCACGTCTCCTCCACGCTGTCTTCCCGGGTGAACAGGCTGGAATCCCCCCGCAGGGCGTCACCGAGAAGCCGCTCGTAGGGTTGCGGCGCCTCGCCGAGTTCCTCGGCGAAGATCAGCGACAGGTCCACCGTCCGCGTGGCCTGCGCGCCTGGCTGCTTCGCCTGCACGACCAGATCGATACCGGGATCGGGATCGATCCGGAGGACAAGTTCGGCCGGATCCGGCGCGAACGCCGGCGCGAACGCCAGCTTCGGCGGCCGCTTGAAGATGACCCGGATCTCGGTGACGTTCTCCGCCAGGAGCTTGCCCGCCCGGAGAAAGAACGGGACGCCCGCCCAGCGCCAGTTGTCGATCTCAAGCCGCAGCGCGGCGAAGGTCTCAGTCACCGAACCTGGGTTCACCCCAGGTACGGCCAGGTACCCCTCGTACTGGCCGCGGACGTAGTGGTCCGGGTCCGCCGCAGGGATGGCCCGGAACACCTCTACCCGCTTGTCGTGCAGTCCGTCGGCATCACCGACCGTCGGCGGCTCCGCCGCGAACAGCCCGATGAGCTGGAGCAGGTGGTTCTGCACGACGTCACGGAGCGCTCCCACCGGGTCGTAGAAGCTGCCCCGGTCCGCCACGCCGAAGTCTTCGGCCATGGTGATCTGGACGCTCTGCACCCGGTCGCGATTCCACAGCGGCTCCAGAATGGAGTTGCCGAACCGCAGGAACAAGATGTCCAGGGACGGTTCCTTGCCGAGGAAGTGGTCGATCCGGAGGATCTGCCGCTCGTCCAGGAGCCTGCGCAGCTCGGCGTTGAGCGTCCGGGCTGAGGCCAGGTCGTGGCCAAACGGCTTTTCCACCACGACCCGGGCCCGGCCGGTGAGATTGGCGCGGGCGAGGCCCTGCACCACGCGGCCGAACAGCGACGGCGGGGTCTCCAGATAGAAGACTGGCGTGCGGTATGCCCCGATAGCCCGGGCGAGCCGGTCGTAGGTTTTCAGGTCTCCGTAGTCACCCGAGACCATCGACAGGCGCTCCGCGAAACGCCGGAACACGTCCTCGTCGATCACCTGGCCGGCATCTTCGATGGCGCGCCGCGCGTGATCCCGGAGCGTCGCGGCGGGCCATTCGCGGCGGGCCACGCCGACGATCGGGCCATGAAGCATCCGGCGGCGCTCCAGGCGGTACAGGGACCGGAAGGTCATCTTCTTCGCCAGGTCCCCGGTGATGCCGAAGACCACCAGGACATCCGCGGCGGTATTTGCTTGTGCGGCCATGGCAATTCCGGTCTAGCCCTTCTTCTCGGCATGGCCGCCGAATTCGCTGCGCATCGCGGACAGGATCTTGTCAGTGAACTCCCCGGCCCGCCGCGACTCGAACCGCTCGTACAGCGACGTGGTGATGACCGTAGCCGGTACCCCCTCATCCACCGAGGCGAGCACCGTCCACCGGCCCTCCCCGGAGTCCGAGACCCGCCCGCCGAACCCGTCGAGGTCCGGCGAGCACGCGAACGCGTCGGCGACCAGGTCGACCAGCCATGACCTGACCACCGATCCGCGCCGCCAGACCTCCGCCACCTCGGCGACGTCGATGTCGTACTGGTAAGCCTCGGGATCACGTAGCGGGGTCGTCTCGGCGTCAGCGACCTGAATTCCCTTGCCTGCATTGGCGTGCTTGATGATGGACAGCCCCTCGGCGATCGCGGCCATCATCCCGTACTCGACGCCGTTGTGGACCATCTTGACGAAGTGCCCGGCGCCGTTCGGGCCGCAGTACAGGTAGCCGTCGGGAGCGGTCCCGTCGGTCCGGGTCCGGCTCGGAGTGGGTTCGGCGCTCCCGGCCCCGGGGGCCAGCGTCTTGAAGATCGGGTCGAGCCGCTGCGCGGCCTCGGCCTGGCCGCCGATCATCAGGCAGTAACCGCGCTCGAGCCCCCACACCCCGCCGCTGGTCCCCACGTCGACATAGTGGATGCCCGTCGGCTGCAGCGCCTTCGCGCGGGCGATGTCGTCGCGGTAGTACGAGTTACCGCCGTCGACCACGATGTCGTCGGGATCGAGTAGCGGGACTAGCTGGTCAAGTGCGGACTGCACGGCCCCCGCCGGGATCATGATCCAGATGTTCCGTGGCCGGTCCAGCTGACGTACGAACTCCTCATACGCGCTGGCCCCATCCGCGCCTTCGGCCTCAAGTGCCTTCACCACGTCGGGGTCGCGGTCGTAAGTGACGCATCGGTGTCCGTCGCGGATCAGCCGCCGGACCATGTTGGCCCCCATCCGGCCCAGCCCCACCATGCCGAGCTGCATGGGCGTGTCAGTCGCCATGTTCGTTCTCCTCGTCCTTCAGTGCCCGTTAGCGCCGATCGCGGAGGTCTGCGCCCGATCTCGATCCGTGAGCTCGTCCCAGGCACCCCGGCCCCGGGCACCCCGGCCCCGGGTGGCTCGGGTTCGCCGTCTGCATTGCGTCCGTGTGCGGGCCCCGGATGATATTGCTCGCGGCGGTGCCGATGTCCCGCGTCGTGGTGGTGCTCACCGCAGCTCCTGGTTGGGCGTGGGATGGACTCGGAACCACTCCGGCCGCTCATCGGCCCGCTGCTCATCAAGAGCTCAGTGTGATCGCGTGATCTGTGCTGTACATCGTCAAGTCAGGTAAATCGCATCGACGCCGCCCTGGTCCGGAACGCAAAAGGGAGGAGGCGACACGGAAACCACTGCCCGTCCGGAAATCAAAGGTCGCGGCGAGAGGAAGGGCGATCAGGAGAGGCTAGGGCGAACGCCCGCGTCCTGGAGAACGGACGTCAAGCCGGACAGCACGGCGCCCTCGTGCAGGCTCTCTTACCTCCACATCCTGAAGGCCGACGCGACCACGTCACCCCCGCCGGAACCCTCCGCCTCCACGGGCTCGATCAGGTCAGATGCGGACATTCACCGAACACGCCGGACCGCTGGCAGCTGACCTGCACTCCAATTCCGGAAGGGTCATCAAAGGCCGCTGGCCCGCGCCGTCACGTTAATGCGCTCGTCCGGCGCGGTCCCGATCGGCGGGTTTCCGTACTTGGGTAGCAGGCGCGGGACACCGTGATAAATCCAGCGGCTCTGCTTGCCGAAGACCAGCAGGTCCCCAGAGTGGAGTTCGATATCGGTGTGCGGGCGGCCCGGGTTCTTGGTGTTCCCGACCCGGAAAACGCAAGCCATGCCGAGCGAGAACGAGACGAGCGGGTCGTCAACGAGTTCCTCACGGTCGACGTGCACCCCGAGCCGGGCATCACCCCGGTAGAAGTTCACCCCGGCACTGTCAGGCCTGTGATCTTCACCGGTCCTCCGCACGCTACTGGTCAGCACCACCGCCGTGACGCCGGACGTGACACGCGTCCAACGTCACGGAGCGATCGTGCCCGCTGCCGGCCGCCCGACGGTAGCCAAGGTCCTGACCGCACTCCGGGCGCTCGCCGAAGTGCAGATGACCAGCTCCGCCGAGAACATGGCGGGCCCACGGCGACACAGGGGTCCGGACGAGCATGCAGCCTTCAGCCGCGGCGGCGGGTCCGGTCGGGTTGACCGCTTTGAGGATGTGGGCGGGCTGCGGGCGGGGCACTGTGGCCGGTGTTGGGGCTGCGGGACATGCCGCGGCGGACAAGGGAAGGAAAGTATGGTGCATCGTCTGAAGAAACGGGGTCTGGGCATCGCGCTGGCCGGCGCGGCGGCTGGCGGGCTGGTGCTGGCGGGCGCGGCGGCCGCCTCGGCCGCGCCGGCGCCGGCCGGCGGGGGTGTCCGCGGGTTCGTCTACACCAGTACCAACTCCGCGGCCGGGAACCAGGTCCAGGCCTTTGCCCGCGGCGGTGACGGCGCCTTGACCCTGGCCGGGACCTATAACGCCGGCGGGACCGGCACCGCCGCCAATTACGGGCAGGGCGCCGTCACGCTGTCTGCGGACGGTCAGACGCTGCTGGTGGTAGACGCCGGGTCTGACCAGGTCTCGGATTTCGCGGTTCTGCCTGACGGCGCGCTGCGGCTGCGGAACGTGGTGGCCAGCGGGGGTACCACCCCGACCAGCGTCGCGATCAGGGGCGGCCTGGCCGAGGTGCTGAACTCCGCGGGCACGGCCGACGTGGCCGGGTTCTTCGCGACCCCGGCCGGCCTGGTGGCCATCCCCGGCGGCAGCCAGCCGCTGAGCGCGGGAGCGTCCGGCCCTGAGGACGTGGCCATCAGCCCCGACGGCCGCTACGCGGTGGTGACCGAGAAGGTATCGGACACGATCGATACCTTCGCGATCGGCCTGCGCGGCACCCTGGCCCCGGCCGTCACCAGCGCTTCGGACTCGCCGCTGTCGTTCGCCGAGACGTTCACCCCGGCCGGTGAGCTGCTGGTGGCCGACGACGGCGCCAGCGGCACCTCCGCGGTGTCCCCGTACCGGATCGCGGCCAGCGGGACCCTCGACCCGACCCAGGCCGCCGTGCCGGACGGCCAGACCGCCGCCTGCTGGATCACCCTGGGCCGCGACGGCGACGTGTTCGTCGACAACGCCGGCAGCCAGGTCATCAGCAGCTACCACGTCTCGCTGTCCGGTCAGGTGACCCTGACCGGGAACACCAGCCCGGGCGCCGGCGTGACCCCGCTGGACAACAGCGTCTCCTCTGACGGCCAGAACCTGTACGTGTTCGAGGCGGTCGCCGGCTCGGACCGGCTGGGCGAGTTCCGCGCCGGCGCCAACGGCACGCTCACCCCGGTCGGCACGCAGGCCCTGCCGGCCGGCTCCGAGGGCGTCGCCGCGAGCTGACCCTCGCCGCAAGCCCGCCATGCGCAGGCGCTGGCGGCTTCGCCGCGAACACGCGAAGCCGCCAGCGCCTCAAGTCCCGCGCGGATTCCCTGTTGTTAGCGGCGAACGCGCCGACGCGGGCGTCGATGAGCTCGGTGAGTTCCGGGCCGGGCAGGGTCTGACCGGTCAACGGAGTCATGCTGACTAGGCAGTGAGCAGGGCGGGTGTGATTCTGGGCCTATGTCCGGCACGCTGGACGCCGACCCGGGCCCGGTCAACCTCAGGCAAGGAGAAAACGATGCCCCGCCGACTGGATTATCTCAAGGTCGTCGACGGCGATCTCGTACTGGCGAAGGACATGCCGGACGCCTTGACCGCGGCCACCCTGGTCTTCGGGGACGGCACCCGGCAGACATTCGGCGCAGACGGCACGACGACCTACTTCGATCACGGCGGGTCGACGCAGGGCGAGTGGTCGATCGTAGGGGACGGGGCGTTCTCCTCATTCTGGCCACCTGACTACCGCGCCACCTACGCCGTCCGCTGGATCGTCGAGGACGGAGCGGTCAGCGGGCTCAGCTTCACCCAGGCCGGACGCGGTGACCGTTTTGACGGTCGCTATGAGTAGAGCCAGCGCTTCCCCGGCGGAGTCGGGCCGACGTCGTGGCGTTCTCGCGCATGCAGCGCACCAGGTCGGCGCGCTCGCCGGGACCAGCCCACTGGGGCCCCGCGTCGCCTGCTCGCTTTGGCGAGGTGTTGCCAAGTTGCTGTCGCCTGTGTTCGGGCAGTACGGCAGTCCGCATTAATGATCATCTCAGAATTACCGGTATCAGGGATTTCAATAAGTGCTATGAATTCTTCGAAACCTAGAACTCTTCCACGGTCCTGAATAACATACCAGACTCGTCATTATCCATTAGAAATGACTACCCGGGCTTAATTAGGACCGGCTGCTGCCTGCTTGAAAGCCACCTCGCGCGGTGGGCACCATCGGCGGTTTGCCGGACCGGACACTCAGCTGAAAGGACAACGACGATGGGCCTGGCCTGGCAGCAAGGACCGCTCGCCCCGGGCGCGATCGGCCGGTTCCTGGTCCCCGGCCCGCTGCCCGGACGGCTGCTGTACGCCGAGCCGCTGCGCCGCCGGATGCGGGTCCGGTTCGGCGGCGCCTGGATCGCCGACAGCGACGACGTCGTGCTGCTGCACGAGCCCGGCCGCTACCCGGTGGCCTACTTCCCGCTCGGCGCCGTCACCGAGGGCGCGCTGCAACCCGGTGAGCACGCCACCCGGCACCCGGACCTCGGGCCGACGTCCTGGTACACCGCCCGGGCTGGCGAGCGCAGCACACCGCGCGCCGCCTGGCGGCACACCGGGCTGCCCGATCACGCCAGCGAACTGAAGGGCCGGGTCGCGTTCGCCTGGCGGGCCATGGACGCCTTTTACGAAGAGGACGAACGGATCGTCGGTCACGCCGCCGACCCCTATCACCGCATCGACATCCGGCAGGCCAGCCGCCACCTCGTGGTCCGCGCCGGGGACCGGGTCGTCGCCGGCACCACCCGCCCGCTGGTCCTGTACGAATCCGGGTTCGCGCCCCGCTGGTACGTCCCGCGCGCCGACGTCGATGAGTCCGCGCTGACCCCGGCGCAGGGCCAGACGTTCTGCCCGTACAAGGGCCTGTGCAGCTACTACGACATCGCCGGCGCGCACCGCGCGGCCTGGTCGTATGAGGAGGCCTGGACCGAGGTCCGGCGCATCGCCGGCCTGATCTCCTTCGAGCCGGACCGGGTCGCCGTGTCCCTGGACGGCACCCGGCTCCGGCTGGCACCCGGCCAGGCCGTGGTCCCGCACGGTCCCGACCGTGACCTGTCCACCGACGAGGTCAGCCCCGGCCGCCCCCGATGAGCGTCACCGAAGCGCCGCGGCTGCTGTCGGTCAACGTCGGCCTGCCGACGAACGTGGCCTGGCAGGGCCGGACCGTCTACACCGGGGTCTGGAAACACCCGGTGGACGGCCCGGCCATGGTCCGGCGGCTCAACATCGACGGAGACGGCCAGGGCGACACCGACGGCCACGGCGGCGAGCAGCGGGCCGTGCTGGTCTACCAGATCGACTCCTACCGGCACTGGCAGCAGCATTTCGGCCGCGACGACTTGAGCCATGGTTCGTTCGGAGAAAATTTCACTGTGGCCGGCCTGGCCGACGACGAGGTCTGCATCGGCGACCGGTACCGGATCGGCGAGGCCGAGTTCGAGGTCACCCAGCCCCGGGTCACCTGCTACCGGGTCGGCCTGCGCCTCGGCGAGCCCGAACTGCCCGCGCTGCTGGTCTCCCACCACCGTCCGGGCTTCTACCTGCGGGTCATCACCGAGGGCCACGTCCGGGCCGGCGACCCGATCGTCAAGACCAGGACAGGCCCCGGCGCGCTGAGCGTGGCCGAGACCGACGCCCTGCTGTACCTGCCCGGCAAGGACATGGCCAAGCTCCGCCTCGCGCTGCGGATCCCCGCGCTGAGCCCGGGCTGGCAGGGCTCGTTCCGCGACCTGCTCGAGGCCGCAGACGGCGCGGCCCCGGCCGCTGAGCCGGCCTGGGCCGGGTTCCGGCCGCTGCGCGTGACCCAGGTCGTCCCCGAGACCGCGAACGTATCCTCGGTCTACCTCGCCGCCGCGGACGGGAGCGCGCTTCCGGCGGCCCGGGCGGGCCAGTACCTCACGCTGCGGGTCACCGGCGTCGGCCAGCCCGCCCCGGTCCGCAGCTACTCCCTGTCGTCCGCGCCCGGCGCTGACCATTACCGGATCAGCGTCAAGGCCGAACCGCACGGCATCGCCAGCCGCTACCTGAACCGCGAACTGCGGCCCGGCGCCACCCTGGACGCCGCGGCGCCCCGCGGCGACTTCGTCCTGGACCACGACACCGGCCCGGTCCTGCTCATCTCGGCCGGCATCGGCGTCACCCCGGTGCTGGCCATGCTGCACTACCTGGCTGGCCTGGGCAGCACGCGTGACATCTGGTGGATCTACGGCGCCCGCGGACCGCGGGAGCATCCGCTGGCCGCCGAGGCGCACGCCTTGCTCGCCGGGCTGCCGCACGCCCACGAGCACGTGTTCTACAGCGCCACTGCCGGCCGCCTGGACAAGGACAAGCTGATCGCGCTCGGCGTCCCGGCCGGCGCCAGCGCCTACGTCTGCGGTCCGGCCCCGTTCATGGCCGACATGCGCGACGCCCTGGCCGCGGCCGGCCTGGACCCCGCCCGGATCCGCACCGAGCTGTTCGGCGCGCTGCCCTCGATCAACCCCGGCCTGACCGGGCCGGCCCGCCCGGCGGCCCACCTGCCGCCCGGAGCGCCTGGCACCGGGCCGCTGGTCACCTTCGCCCGCAGCGGCATCTCCGCGCCGTTCGGCACAACCTGCCGCAGCGTGCTTGAACTCGCCGACTCTTGCGACGTCCCCTCCCGCTGGAGCTGCCGGACGGGCGTCTGCCACACCTGTGTCACCCCCCTGCTCTCGGGCGGCGTGAGCTACTCCCCGGATCCGCTGGAACCGCTGGCTGACGGCGAGGTGCTTATATGCTGCGCCCGGCCCCGCACCGACATCGTCTTGGACATGTAGCGGCTGGACCCGCCATGAACAGGCCAATCCCGCCCGCCGCCGTCAGCCCGGCTACCGCCGACGGCGGTACGGCCGCGTGTCAACAGGAGGAATTATGCCGAACGGGCCAGACGACTTGCGCTACAGCAGAGATACTTGTGGGCCCGCCTGGATCCCGATACCAGCGACCCGGCCACCGTGAGCCAGCAGCTCGCGAGCCTGCTGGACGCGGGCGCCTACCGCGAACTGGCAGGTCAATGATGGACTACGCGATCCAGGTCATCACCGTGCCGGTGACCGACGTCGACCGGGCGTCAGCGTTCTACACGCAACAGGCCGGTTTCGTCGAGTAGGTCTCCGCGTCGATTGGCATCCACCGGGTATTGGGTACTCCCCTGTGATCGTGCGCGGCATTGCGGCACTTCGGGAAGGCCGAGTACACCTGACACTTGTGGCGGCCCTGTTCCTGGTAGATCGCTGTGATCTGCCGGGCCATCGGACCGTAGTCCGCGTCCTGGGCGAAGACGACCAGCGATGAGTGGTCCTGCCGCCAGGCCGCGTTAAGCGCCAGCGTCGCCAGCATGACATCGGCGCCCTTCTCCTTTCGCCGCCCTGGCAATGGGTTTTCCTTCTGGCAGTTTGGGCACGTCACCTTCCGCTCCAATGAGCTGCCGCAGTTGGCGCAGGCCAAGTCGTTGTAGCTGAACTTGGCCTTCTCGTGCCGTACGCCGTAGTTGGCGAGCTTGTTCAGCTTTCTGCGCCAGGCCCAGAAGTCGGTTTCCTCCTCCGGCCGGTTGCGGTCAGGGAGAGCCATCACCACCGCCACATCGGTTACGGTGTCCTCGCCGATCACCGCCGCCACACGGGCGGCTAGCCGGTCGACGGGGAACTTGACAGCAACCTCGTTGCCGAAGCAGTCCTGCGTCCGCAGGAAGTGATTCCAGCCGTCGACAAGAACGAGACATCCCGATGCCATACCAACAACCCCAAAAAGCAAGAGACCTAAAAACCCCGCCGGTGGCCGTAAGGTCTGTTTCCAGAGAACGCGCTAGCGGCGGGAGCACTCTCTACGTTAACGAAAACGGCCCGGCCGCGCGATCTGTACGGACGAAACCTTGCCAGCGGATAGCGCACGTCGATCCCGCGGGAACTTGACGCCAGGAGCGTGAGCCGTAGACTGTGTTACACACAGCACTTGAGTCTCGGGCTCCTGACTGCGCTACGCGCAGGACGCACTGGTTATCGTGGCCGGTCCCACCGCGGGTGGGTTCCCCAGCAGGATGCGTTAATGTCGCTGTTCCTCTTGTCTCACTATTTCCGTATCGCTCCATCTCGCCGGGCAGGCTTGCGCCTTCTCGCCCTGGTCGCCCGGGATCTCGTCTGCGGCCGCTCCGCCGCCGAGGTCCTGGCGGCGGCTGCGCGGCCGCGGGCCACCGTTTCTAGGCCCGGGTGGCAGCAACCCTGGCTGAGCGTCGGCAGGTCCCTGACCAGGCCAATGATGGCTGGATCGGCGGCCGTGGCCTTGGCCGTCGTGGTCCTTCCTGCTCGTCGGCTGCGGCTCCCTGCTCGTCGGCTACGGCTCCCTGCTCCGCTGGTTCCACTCTGCTGCGCGCAGTGGCCGCGCCGCCCCGGCAGCCTGGCTGCCAGCGCCGTCCTGTGGAGACGCGTCGGCGGAGACCTCACCGTGATCGCTCGCTGCCTAGTCGCGTCAGCGATTAGCCCAAGCACGGGGCGGTTTGCCCATAGATATGACGGCCGATTCCTTACCCACTACTCTCGCAGACAGATCTGGCTTCTTTGAGGGGGGACCAATCATGGCGGCACAGTTCGACGTATCTGAGTTCACGGCTCCGAAGGCGAAGCCGCTGCCCGTCGTTCTGCTGCTCGACACCTCGGGCAGCATGTACGGCGACAAGATCAGCTCGCTGAACGACGCGGTTCGGAAGATGCTCGGAACCTTTAGGAAGAAAGAGTCTCAGGCAAGCGAATTCTTGGTCTCCATCATCACCTTCGGCGGAACAGCATCCCTCGCCTACTCGCCAACCCCAGCGTCGGAACTTGCGTACACCAACCTGAGCGCCGACGCGGGCACCCCCCTGGGCGCGGCGATCGACGTCGCCAAGGCTCTCATCGAGGACAGGGAGAAGACGCCGTCTCGCGCCTACCGCCCGCTGGTCGTCCTGGTGTCCGACGGTGTCCCCACCGACTCGTGGGAGAGCCGGTTGGATCACTTCATCCAGGACGGTCGCTCAGCGAAGTGCGACCGCATGGCCCTTGGCATCGGCCGAGAGGCGTACACCGGTCCTGGCCGTGCGACGCTCGAGCGCTTCATCGCCGGCACCGAGCACCATGTCTTCGAGGCCAAGGACGCGGGTGAGATCCATAACTTCTTCAAGTTCGTCACGATGTCGGTGGTGTCGCGCAGCTTGTCGCAGAATCCGAACGAGGTCCCCAAGGACTCCACACTTCAGCCTCCCCAGCCTGAAGCAGCGCCGGCAGCTTCCGCACAGGCCGCCGCTACTGCAACGGACGAAGAGGACAGCTACTGGTAATGAGCACGCTGTGGCTCGTCTGCGACGTGTCAGGGAGCATGCTCGAAGCAGGGAAGCGCCTCATTGTTCGTAACCTCGTGCGGGAGGTCGAGCAGTACATTCGACTTGGGTACGGGACCAGGCCAGACATCAAGCTCATCGCTTGGAACAACGATGCGCAGTGCCTTGCTTGGTCTCCCGAAGACGAGATTCCCGTCGACCTGTTCGACTGCAAGAACTCGGCCGATGGCGAAGTCCTCGTGAAGCTCCACGGCGACCAAGCCGATGACAAGTTCATCGTCCTCACGGACGGTTTCTGGTCAGACGAGTCACGAGCTGCCATCAAGCGATGGAAAGAAGGGCTCGGTCTTGACGCACTTCGGGTCATCAAGGTCGGTGCCGACGCCAACCCGAAGCTCAAAGGCCCCGATGTGTTCGAAGCCGAAGACTTCTTCGCTGCCATGGACGGCTGGCTGGACAAGTGACTACCGCGACCTCATGGAAGAGCTTCGGCGCGAGCGTCATCGGCCCAGGGCACATTTCAGCAGGGAAACCCAACCAGGACGCGTGGTCATCGTTCCATCACATCTGGGGTGACGGAATCGTCGTTTCCGACGGACTCGGCTCGAAGTTGTTGTCCGACTACGGAAGCGAGGCTGCCTGCCGGGCCGTCGAGCAGGCTGTGCGCCGCTTCAGTGTGCAGGCGCAGAACGCGGGACCGGTTGCCGAGGGTCAGTACTCGGCCCTGCTGGCGGACATACTCGACGGTTGGCTTGACTCGATCGCGCCCCTCGGCCCCGAAGACTCCGCGGCGACTTGCCTCTTTGCTTTCCGACTCAGCGACGGGCTGGTACGCATGGGCATGCTCGGCGATGGATGTGCTGCGGCGGTCAAGCACGACGGAGCCGTAGTGTCGCTCTCAGCCGACAAGACCGCCGGTTTCTCCAACATGACGAGTGCGTTGTCGCCGAGCACAAGTGAAGCGAGCTGGATGGTCTTGGACGTCCCTGAGACCGAGTGCAAGGCCGTCGTTCTCTGTACCGATGGCGTCTTTGACGATCTTGAGGACGTCGAGGGCTTCATGGCGGGGTTCGTGAAGGCGTACTGCGGACTCGCCCGGACGGCAGCAGCCCGCGAGGCTCACGAGATGCTTGAGAACTGGCCGGTGCCCAAGCACGACGACGACAAGACCATCGCTTGTCTCTTCCGAGCAGAGGTCCCCGATGAGTGACCTCACCTTCACCCGAAGGGGCACGGTCGCTGACCAGTACGGCAACCAGCACCAGCTGTCCAGCGAGCTGGCTAGAGGCGGTCAAGGTGTCGTCTACCGAACCAGCGATGCTGACCTTGCAGTCAAGCAACCTCTGGCCGCGAACGGAGAAGTCGACAGGGCTTCCGACTTGCACAAGCAGTTCCAGGACGTCCGTTGCCTGCCGCTGCCCCCGCGAATCCCCATCTCTCTCCCGCTGGCGACGCTTCGGGATGAACCGGGGTACGTGATGCCGCTCCTGAGCGAGATGAAGCCGTTCGGAGCCTTCGAGTTGAGCGGTGAAGCGAAGCATGAGCTGGGTCACGGAGCAATCCCTCAGTGGCTTGCAGGCGTGAAAGACAAGAACACTGCCTTGACGCTGTTGCACTACGCCAAGTCCGGTTCGACAAAGCGTCGCCTGCTTGCACTGGCGAAATCCGCCGCGATCCTTGCTCGTCTCCACGCAGCCGGCTTGGTCTACGGCGACATCTCTCCCAACAACTGCTTCATGGACGGCGGTTCCCAGGAGGTATGGCTCATCGACGCAGACAACCTGCGCTTTGAGCGCGTCCAGGGCGGCACCTCCGTCTACACCCCAAGGTACGGAGCGCCAGAGATCGTTCAAGGTGTCGGTCAGTCGCGCCCGCGAACCGACTGCTGGGCATTCGCCGTCATGGCATTCGAAACGCTGTCGCTTGTGCACCCCTTCATCGGCCAGAAGGTTCTCGAACCCGACGATGACGAGGGCAGCTGGGACGCCGGGCCTGTAGCCGAGGGAGCACCAGCTGACTTGGACGAGCAGGCATACGCCGGATACCTGCCCTACGTTGACGATCAGAATGACGACTCAAACCGGGCGCTCAGCGGTCTGCCCCGGCCGCTCGTGCTGACCCCTCAACTCGCAAGACTCTTCCAGGAGACCTTCGGGGCTGGCCGCACCAAACCGTGGCGGCGCCCGTCGATGGCGTTCTGGGCGCTGGAACTGACTCGTGCCCACGACCAGTCGGTCGCATGTCCCGGCTGCGCCATGAGCTACCTGAAGGACCACACGACGTGCCCCTACTGCGATGCGCCCAGGCCAACAGTTGCCGTCGTGACCACCGACCGCTGGCACATGGTCATTCAGCCTCGGGACACAGAGGCGAGCTTGCCGCATCGTCTGTTCCACGCGTTCTCACTGGAACTGAACGGACGTACGGAGTACGAAGCTGTCATTGACTTCCAGAACGAGTCGGCGACCCATGCGCGCGGCACGGAGCAGCTCCCCCCCGGCCTCTCCTTCGAGTTCCTCAAGGAGGGGCGATGAAGTTCCAGGACATCCCCGCCGAACCCCTATCCGTTCGCATCAAGAGAACCGACGGATCGCCGTTTGCAGAACTTACTTCCGCGCTGCCTGTTGCTCACGTCGTCCCGAACGAAGCGCCGAACACGTTCGATCTCGCCTTGAGCGACTCGATGGTGTCGGTCACTCCGACCAATGCAGCAGACGCTCAACGGCTCAACAGGGAGTTGAGCATTGGCCGCGCCATGCTTGCCCAGTTGTCAGACCTGGCCGGGGACGGCAGCGTCGAACTACGGATTGCCTTCTTCTCCGGCCACGTGGCCGAGATGGGCGATGTGGAGATCGGCGTGGACGAGTACGTCGAGAAGCGTTACCAGGAGATCGGCAAGCGCTCGTCAAGAGACATCTACGCCTGGCTTGAAGAGCAGTGCACTTTCAGACTCGGCAATCAGTCGTACTTCTTCCTAACCGCAGGGGCTGCGATCGAGGACGCGCTGCTGCCAGACTCCGAAGACACCAGCCAGGCCGAAAGTGCGAGCAGCAACGGAGCATCCGCGCCACAAGAGGCTGATGGCGAGTTTGACGAGCAGCCTTCGTTGCCCGAAGAGAGCCGACCGCGGACTGACCCGACCTTCAGCAATTCCTTCTGCGTCACGGGCAGCGGCATGCGCTTCGTGGCCACCACGACATCCCTTCCCGGCGGGGAATCGATCTATGTAGCTACGAAGCTGACAGTACGCAGGGACGATTCAGACAAGGCCATTCGGCTCGCCAGGGGCAAGCTGAAGTTCCTCGACTGGACCAAGACCGGCCGGATCCAGCCGCTGGCCAAGGCCCAGCTCAGCGCCCTCACCACTGACGAGTCGAGCTACCTGAGGAAGTGGGATGAGTTCGGCGACCTGGAGGGAGAGATCCTCCTCACCAAGGCTCGCGAGATCGGGGCACTGGAGTTCGACCGACCGATGCCCAACCGCGACGAGACGGTCTCGGTCCGGATCATCGACGCAACCCCGGCTGCACTGGAAGCTCTGTCGAACGGGCAGCTCCAAGAACTAGAAGCAGTTGACGCGGTTCCGGAGTACGTTACAAATCCTGAGTTCAGCTTCTCTGACTTCTCGCAAGGCTTGGTCCGGGAACACGAAGCGGCAGAAGCGGGGGCAGGGCGCCCGGGCAGGGGTCGAAACAGGGGCCAGTATCTCAAAGTTGAACGCTATGACCGTGAGACGAAGACCCTGACCCTCAAGACCGAGAACCTGCCCCAAGTTGGCAGGCTCGTGCTGTCCATGGCTGGCGAGCGCGCACAGATCAAGCGTCGGCTCCAGGCGCGGAAGGCCATACTGCAGGGTAGGTCGGCCAATCCCCAACTGGGCCTGTTGATTGAGGAGAAGGGAGAGATCACTTCTCTCCGCTCTCCGCAGAAGGTGAAGCCCCTCACCGGATTCGTCCGTGAGAAGGTCTTCAAGAACCCGCCCACTGCGATGCAGGAGCGGGCGATCGACGTAGCTCTCAACACGCCAGACATCGCCGTGATCCAGGGTCCTCCTGGCACCGGCAAGACGACCGTGATCGCGGCGATCCTTGAGCGCCTCAACGAGATCGCGACACAGGGCGGAGCCAGCAGTCAGGGCCAGATCCTGCTTAGCGGGTTCCAGCACGATGCCGTCGAGAACATGATCGACCGCATCTCGCTCAACGGCATTCCTGTACCGAAGTTCGGCAGGCGCTCGGGCACCGTAGAGGACGACTTGAACGCGTTTGAGAAGCGCCTCGAAGAGTGGTGCGAAAACATTGCCCGGGAGCTTCGAGCCAAGAACCCGCGGATCGCCGAGCTCGAACAAGAGGCGGCCATCAGGGACCTGTACAAGCAGTACCTTCGGACGCCAACGCACAAGCTGGCCGCGACTCTCGTCGAGAGGATCGCAGCAGTCAACGTGTCCGTCTTGGGCGAGGATCTGTCACGCCGAGCGGCCAGACTCTCAAAGCGTCTCGCAACCGAGGAACTGCTGAAGTCAGACCAGAGCCGGCACCTCCCAGCCGCCCGGCGCATCAGAACTCGGCCCGAGAGTTTCGCCGACGACGGCCCGGAGCGCGCCGAGGACGCCCGGGTGGATCTGGAGGATGTGCTCGACACGAAGCAGTCCGCTCTCCTCGACAAGGCCGGCGCGTGGCGCCGCGAGAGGGGAACTCCGCCATTCTTGAGCGAGCTTGCCGATTTGAAGCGCTCCCTGCTTGTTCAGCTCACCGCGCCCCCGGTCTTCCGCGTCGAGAAGCACAGCGACGAGATACTCAACCTTGCCGAAGCCGCGGTGAAGCAAGTCAGGGAGAAGGGCTTCACTGCCACCGACAAGAAGACTG
>Ga0335072_10005872_pt1 | contig 18037 bp, 14 predicted proteins | sample Lox_Sample_21_FD_206725 | JGI IMG/M metagenome (GOLD analysis project Ga0335072, IMG submission 206725) | Soil microbial communities from Loxahatchee National Wildlife Refuge, Florida, United States - Lox_Sample_2.1 | ecosystem: Environmental > Terrestrial > Soil > Wetlands | place: USA... | reverse complement strand
GGTTCTGTCAGTCCGCCGGCATGGGGGAAACGCGCGGAGCAGGCTTTACCGCAATCTGTGTCTGCGGAACCGGCGCTTCAAGCCATTTTCGCACTTCCGGCAGCGCTTTCCGCATCGCCTGTTCGCCCGCCCGAATCAACTCGTGCGCCCGCTTGAAATCGTCGTAGGCGAATGCCGCGACATCCGGCTCGACCACCAAATCTGCGGCCGATCTCCAGATCGAAGCCATGGCGTCCTGTGCGATCGCGAATGATTGTCCGATGACGGCGAACAGATGCTTCGGCGCCCCCCCGCCAGCCCAGTTTCCCTTGAGATGCACGGCTATGACGCGATCTGCGCCCATTTCCCGCAATGGACGCGTCGGCACCGGATGGGAGAGCATGCCGTCCACAAGATAACGTCCGCGAATATTCACCGGCAGAAACATCCCCGGATACGCGCAACTGGCCCGTACCGGATCGATGATCTCGCCGGAATGAAACACGACGCCTTCCCCGGTATTGAAATCGGTTGCGGTCACGCCCAGAGGAATCCTCAGTTCTTCGAATGTTCTGACCTTTAGAATGCGCGTCAGAAACGTGATCATGCGATCATTTGACGCGAAGCCGTAACGTGAAAGAGTCCAGCGCGCCAGAGATGTGAACCGCGTGTTGCGCGCGATCTGCTGTAATTCAGAAGTCGAGACGCCGCTACAATACGAAGAGCCAATCAGCGCACCTACGCTGGTCCCCGCGATGATCCGAACCGGAATGCCTTCTTCTTCGAGAACCTTAAGAACGCCGATATGAGCAATGCCGCGGGCGAATCCGCCGCCCAGCGCCAGGCCGATTACCGGCGGATGAGGTGAAGCCGGTGAAACCGATTTGCGGGAGAACTCCCGCCCAAACGCTTGCACCGACCGGATAACTCTCCCCAGACTTTTCACGGCGCACCCCGCATCCCCGGCCCCAGAGCCGATTCCATGAACCCCATCAATGCACCTTGTAAGATGCCATATCACGCCCGAAAGTCGTAAGAGCACGGCCGTGCCACCAGAGGCACGGGCAGTAACAGGTTACCCCGGCAACAGGTAGAAAGATGGCGAAAGTGCTGTAATCCTGCTAACTTGCGACATGATGATTCGTGAGATTTCGGCCGGCGGCGTGGTTCTTCGTAACAGAGATGGCATCTGGTGGATGGCCGCTATCGAGCCGGCAGATCCCGCCCGGGTTGTCAATACGACCAAGTCATCGAAACGCAGCCAACCTAAAACGGTACTCTGCCTGCCCAAGGGCTTGGTCGACCCAGGTGAAAAAGCTCTCGACGCCGCCTTGCGGGAGATCCGCGAAGAAACGGGCATCACCGCCGAGCCCATCACCAAACTTGCCGACATCAAGTACGTCTACGTACGCACCTGGGGAGACCGCGCGCGTGTATTCAAGATCGTGACGTTCTATCTGTTTCGCTACGGCTCCGGAAAAATCGATGCCATCAGCGACGACATGCGCATCGAAGTCGCCGAAGCCAAATGGATTCCACTCCAAGACGCGCCCAAATTGCTCGCCTATCGCGGCGAAAAACAAATGGCGCGCCAAGCCCTGGAGTATGTGAGCGCACATCCACAGCTGGAGTAAACGAGCGCGTGTTGCGAGCACCGAGTACCAAGTACCGATTTCGAATATTAGGTCGGACCCATCTTCTCTCGGTACTTGGCACTTTTGCTGTCGCCAGTTTCATTTTCGTCAACCTGATTGAAAGAAGAAGCAACTGACGTACAGGCCCGCTCCTGCGATATCATCAAAGCGATGCAAGTAGCACGTCAAACCCATCCCTTTCAGGCTGACGACGCTCGCCTGAACCCCATTTACAACAAGGTCATGGCCGGCGAGCGATTGGACGCAACCGACGCACTCGCCCTTTACCGCACCGGCGACATCCTCGCACTCGGCTGGATGGCCAATTACGTGCGCGAGCGCATGCATGGCGATAAAACGTATTTCAACGTCAACCGCCATATCAATCCCACGAATGTTTGCGTGGCGGCGTGCCGGTTATGCGCGTTTGGACGCAAGAAGGAGGCACCCGGCGCTTACACCATGGCGCTCGAAGAAGCTTTCGAGACCGCAGCCTCCGGCTACTCCGAGGCAGTCACAGAATTTCACATTGTCGGCGGCCTGCATCCCGATCTGCCCTTTCAATATTTCCTCGATCTCTGCGCCGGACTGAAGCGACGGTTTCCGCAGGTACATCTGAAAGCTTTCACCATGGTCGAAGTTGCCTATCTGGCGCGGCGGGCCAAGCTGTCGATCCGGGAAACTCTGGAGCAACTGAAAGCTTCCGGCGTGGATTCGCTTCCAGGGGGCGGCGCAGAAATTTTCGCGGACCGGGTCCGGCACATCATTTGCGATCACAAGATCGACGGCGATCAATGGCTGGAAACCGCCCGGCTGGCACACGAGATCGGCCTGAAATCGAACGCCACCATGCTGTATGGGCACGTCGAAAACGACGAAGACCGCGTCGATCATCTTCTGAAACTGCGCGCGCTGCAGGACGAAACCGGCGGATTTCAGACGTTCATCCCGCTGGCCTTTCATCCCGAGAACACGGCATTGCAGCATCTGCCGAAAACAACCGGCATGCTCGACATCAAGCAGATTGCGGTTAGCCGGCTCGTACTCGACAATTTCCCGCACATCAAATCGTACTGGCAGATGATGACGCCGAAGATCGCACAGATTTCATTGCGCTTCGGCGCCGACGATATGGATGGCACGGTGATCGAAGAAAAGATCTATCACGATGCCGGCGCGACCACGCCACAAGGCATGCGGCGACAGGAACTGGAACGTCTGATCCGCGCCGCCGGACGCGAACCGATCGAACGCGACACGCTTTATCGGCCGGTGACGCGGACAGAAACGTCAGTCACCGTGGCCGTGTAGGTTTCTTCGAATGGCTTTGGGAATCCTGTAGACCACCTCAGCGGCTCAAGCTTCGCCAAGAAACCGTTGATCGCAGCGCTCAAAAGCGCTGTACCATCCACCGAATCTTCGCACCAAAAGAAAAAGACTCTGGTCACGATCTCGCTCTCCGCTCAGAGCGACAGTGACGGCTTTCATCACGGCAGCGCACCCATCTCAAAATTCAACGTCGACAGTGCCAGCTTATATTGGTACTGAGCGTTCACGTATCCAATAGCCGCGCTGGCTTGCTGCAATTGAGCCTGGCTCAATTCGACGATGGAACTCAACCCCAGCTGGTACCGTCCCTGGGCCAGCTTTAAGGCCAGGTCGGCTTCTTTGGAGAGCTCCTGGGCTACGCCAACGCGCTGAAACGCTGTGTTGGACGCCAGCCACGCGGTACGTACATCGCGTACGACGGCATCACGAAGGTTTCGAGTATTTTCCGCTGCGGCGTTGGCTCGATATTTCGCCTCAGAAGCTTCGGCAGAATATAGAAATCCGTTGAAGATGGGAATACTCATGTTCACGCCGACCCCCCCGTACCAGCTTGAGATGAAGTAATTGGGAAAACACCCGCCGAAGCAGTCGGGACGGACGGGAATTCCGCCGGCGATGCCCAGCGCGCTAACTGTCGGCATTAACTGATCGCGCTCGGCGCGGCGGAATTTTTCGGCCGCCTGTTGGTTGTAAGCGAATGCTTGCAGGTCAGGACGTTGCTGCAGAGCGGTCTTGGTGACGATATCCACGTCCGGCGGAGGAGGCGTGGGAGCTTGCGTGTTTTCTTCCACCAATTCGTATTGCACTTGTTTGTCGAAACCAAGTACAGCCGTGAGGGCTGCGATGGTGGAATCGACGTTGTTTTGGGCATCGAGCAGCAGCAACTTGGCCTCTGACAGGTTGACCTGCGCGAAGGCGAGATCGACTTCGGATTTCAATTTGCTTTTGGTCAGTTCGTTCACCTGAGTCTCGACTGATTGCCGAGTTGTGACCGTCTGTTGCGCGACTTTGAGCAGCGCTTGCGCCTGCAGGGCATTGTAAAAAGCCTGGTCCGTGGCAAGGACAATATCTTCTTCCGTGGCGAGGGCGTTTGCGTTTTCCGCTCGTTCGCGCAGCTTGGAAGAGGAAACAAGGTTCGTGGTGCGACCGAAATCCGTGATCAGCTGGTTCAGGGTCACACCGTCGCCCGAGTGTGTAAACAGTCGCGAGGCCGTCAGCGCTCCAGCGCCGATGCGGCTACCTTCATTCGCATCCACCGCGGTGATGTCTGCAGTAAAGGTTGGCAGCAAACCGGAGCGGGTTTCGCGATACACCTGATGTTGGGCGAGCGCCAGCAGACGTCCGACGCTGATGCGCGGATTGTTCTTGATTGCGAGTTGCTCCGCCTGAACCCGCGTCAGGTGGAGAGGACCGTTCGGCGGCGGAACAGACGCCCGCGCTGCCTGCGAACTCGAAGAGCCCGCTGTCTGACCGGCATCGCGCCCGGGATAGGTAACCACCAAAGATGCCGAGGTGATCGAGCCTGGCGTCGCCTGCGCCGCAGCTTGCGGCTGGGGTGCAGCCGGCAAGTTTTCCGCGGCGGCTAAGCTATTAAGATTCTGCCCTAGTCCAGCCGGTGCGAATGCCAGGCACAGCAGCATCGTCAACGTAGGCATGGCGAGCATCCTACGCATCATTCCATTCTGTTTCATTAGGCGTTCTCCGTCGCGGGTGCGGCTGCGGCCTGCTGATTCTTTTTCCCGTACACCAGCAGATAAGCTGCCGGAACGATGAAGATCGTCAGCACTACCGATGAGGTCAATCCGCCGATGATGGCCCGCGCCATCGGTGCATATTGTTCGGCGCCGGTGCCAAGTTTCATGGCCATTGGGATCATGCCGATGATCGTGGCCAGCGACGTCATCAGAATCGGACGCAACCGCACGCGGCAGGCCGTAATCACGGCATCTTTGGGCGACAGCCCCTGCGATTCCAGATTGTGGGCGAAGTCGACGATCAGAATGCTGTTCGAGTCGGCGATACCGATCAGCATCAGCACTCCCATCAGCGACATGACATTCAACGTGCTGTGCGTAAGCGGCAGAATGATCAAAACGCCGATGAAGCCCATCGGAATGGCGAGCATGATCAGGAACGGATCGATGAACGACTTGAACTGCGCCGTCAAGATCAGGTAGAGCAGCAGGAATGAAAGCGTGAATCCGAAGGCAAAGCTCTTGAACGAGGCTTCCATGCCCTCGACCATGCCGCGCAGGTTCACCCGCACGTTCTCGGGAATCTCCCCCTTCATCCGCGCTTTGGAGAGAATTCCGGTGATCGCATTCCTTACGTCCCCGAGATCCTCTCCTTTGGGGGTGACGTAAACATCGATGGCGCGCTGAATCTGGTAGTGGTCGATTTCGGTAGGGGTCTGAATGTGTTCGACCTTTACTACGTTATTAAGAACCGTGGTTGGTCGGCCTTGCACGGAGCAATCCCAGGAGCGCGCAGCGGTTCCGATCGCAGGATTTCCGGCACCTCCACAGACATCATCTCCGGATCCCGGATCGCGCAACGGAATTTGTCCCAGGTCGACCATATTGTGGATCGCAGGCTGGCCCTTTTCGTAATACTGCACCGTCAGGTAGTAATCATTGCCGGTGTGTCGGTCGACCCAGTAATTCGGAGCAATCATGTAATTCGAGTTCAGTGCCGTGATGACGTTGTCGACCACATCTTTTTGCGACAACCCCATCTCACCGGCGTGCACGCGGTCCACATCGATGCGCAGCGCGGGATAATCCATGTCCTGCGGGATGTAGATCTGCCCCACGCCCCGGACCCGCTTGATCTGATTCGCGAGATTCTGCGCAATCCCGTAGATTTGCGGCAGGTCCGGACTGCTCACTTGCACATCGATCGGCGCGACTTTGCCCTGATTCAGAATCGCATCGACCATCGAACCGCTGTAAAAGAATGGGCGAATGTCTGGAAACTGGCTCGCCATCGCCTTCCGCACCCGGTCCATATATTCGAAGCTGCTGATTTTGTGTGGCTGGTTCAACTGCACCTGCACTGTCGCCATGTACGGACCGGCGTTGGTCGTATAGAGCGAGGAGAAATCGGGAACCACGCCGATATTCGAGACTATGCGCTTCAGGTCCGTGCTTCCGACTTCACGCCGGATCAGGTCCTCGACTTTCGCGACGTATTCGTCGCTGACTTCGATGCGAGTTCCAGTGGGAGCTTTCATATTGATCGTGAACTGCCCCGCATCGGTTTTCGGAAAGAATGCCAGTCCGAGGAACGGATAAATGCCCAGGCTCGCGAGGAATGTTCCGCTGAGTGCGAGCACCGTCCACCCCGGACGTTTCAACGAGCGCCGTACCCAATACTCGTAGTAGTCGAGGACGCGGTTGAACATACGATTGAAGGCGGCATTGAATCGCTCCCAACGTGAGTGATCGGTCGGCGCAGTGGGCTCAACTTCGTATTCAGCTTGCGTTTCATCCAGAACTTCGTGCGCGTGTCCGTGGGCTCCGTGGGGCACCGATTTCAAGAATCGTGAGCAGAACAGCGGAATCACCGTCATCGCCACCACGAACGAAGCCAGCAGCGACAGGCAGAACGCCAGAGCCAGTGCCGAAAACAGAAACTTCGCGACGCCATAAAGAAAGATGACGGGAAAGAAATCCACGACGTCGACCAGGGTGGCCGCGAGCACGGCCAGGTTTACCTCCGCTCCCCCTACTTCGGCCGCAATCACGGGAGCAGCGCCCATTTCGAGATGGCGATAGATGTTTTCCAGCGAGATGACGGAGTTGTCGATGACACGCGAGAAGGCCAGAGCCATGCCTCCCAGAATCATCGTGTTCACGGTCCCACCCATCAATGCGAGAATCACAAACGCTGCCAGCGCTGACAGCGGAATGGAAAGCAGCACCGCCGATGTCGCCCGAAAGCTTCCCAGGAAGATCAAAATCATGATGCTGGTCAGAATCAGACCCAGGAAACCTTCGTGCAGCACCGTATCAATCGCTTCTTTCACGTATACCGACTGGTCGAAGACGATGCTGGTTTTCATCTGCTTGGGAATGTCATACAGATGGCGGATCAGCTTGCGAACACCATCGACTACGGCGATCGTGTTCGTGTCCCCGCCTTGCTTCATGATCGGGATATAGGCGGATTTCTGACCGTCAATGCGCACGATGTTGTACTGCATCTGATGCGAGTCTTCCGCCTTGCCTACGTCGTTAACGGTTACCCATGAGTGTCCTTTGACTTTCAATGGCAGGTCGTTCAACTGCTGCATGTTGTCGACAAGGCTGTTCGAGTAGACGAAGTAGTCGTATGGCCCCATTTTGACGTCGCCGGCGGGAAGAATCAGATTCGAGTTGTTCACCGCATCCACAACGTCCATCGGGCTAAGTTGCCGCGAGAGCAACTTGTAGGGATCGACATAGACCATGATCTGGCGATAAATTCCGCCAAACACGCCTGGAATTTCCGCACCGGCAACGGTCGCGATCTGATTGCGGATCTGAAATTGCGCGTAATCGTGTAACTGCGTTTGATTGAGTCCCTCGCCTTTCACCGTCACCAGTGCGACCGGCAAACTCGAAGCATCGAATTTCAGAACTACGGGGGGCAGAGTTCCCGGAGGCAGACGTTTCAAGTCCGCGAGCGCCAGGTTCGAGAGTTCGCTTACGTCGGTGTCGGCGTTGGTTCCGGGCTGGAAATAGACACTGATGATGCTGACTCCCAGCATCGATCGCGATTCCATGTGGTCGATGCCGGCGCCCAGGGTAAAAAAACGCTCCAGAGGATCGGTGATATCGAACTCAATGTCCTCGGGAGGCATGCCGCTGTAGAACGTGGCCACCACGACTTCGGGCAAATTGATCGGCGGAAACAGGTCGATCGGCATGCGCAGCAGGCTGGTTACGCCAATCACCAAAAGCGCCAGGCAGAGGACGATGATGAAATACGGATTACGAATTGAAAATCCAGGCATAGGTCCTGTCCCAAACGGCCGAGTAACCCAGGCTTCGGCTGCGCTTGTTCATTGTGAGTCCGCGTCGTGGTATTCGAGCACCTTTACCACCTTGGCCTGAACTCGTTCTCCATCTCTAAGGCCGCTCGTGCCACCCACTACAACTTCTTCGCCGTCCTTCAACCCGGAAACGACTTCCGCGTAGCTGCTGGTTGTGAGCCCGATCTCGACCGTGCGGTTCTGCAACCGCCCGTCCGGATCGACGACAAAAACCGTGGTTTTTCCCCCTTCGTGATTCAGTGCCTGTACCGGCACGGTCGGAATGTCGCTGCGATGCTCGAGCGTCAACGTCGCCTCGGCATACAAACCCGGAACCAGGACACGATTCGGATTGCGGACATCGACTTCCGTATGCATGGTGCGGGTGTCGACGCGAACGTCAACCGAAAAGCGGGCCACTTTGCCAGGAAACGTTCGATTCAGCGACGGCACGCGCACGTCTACGGGATCGCCGACGCGAATGAATCTCACGTAGGACTCGGGTACGGGAATCACCAGCCGGAACAAATCATCTTGCGAGAGGCGCACGATCGGGATGGCTTGCGTGCTCGTGCCGACGCCGGCTTGCACTAAAGTTCCCAGATTCGCGTAGCGGTCGGTTACAACTCCGGCGAACGGAGCGGTGATTTTGGAATAATCGTAAAGGCTCTGGTCGTGAATCAATCTCGCCTGGGCAGCTGTAAGCTGGCTCTGCGCAGCTTCCAACGCGGCTTGGCCTGCATCGACTTGTGATGCCGCCGCCAGATCTTTGCCCTGGGCATCATCGACCTCTTGCTGGGCCACGATGCCGGGTTGGCTCTCGAACACTCCATCCAGGCGCGTGTACTCTAGGTGCAATGCCTGATACATAGCCTGATAGCGCGCCAGTTCATGCTGCGCCCGTGTTACTTCGTCGTTCGCATTCTTAATGTCAGCCTTGTCGACTTGCAGTTGTGCTTCGAGTTCCGGAATTTCCAGGGTCGCCATTACCTGACCCGCCTTCACATGCGTCCCGTAGTCGACGAAAAGCTGTTTCACGTATCCCGATTCTTTGGCATAGACATCGATCTCCTCGAACGGTACCAACTCGGAAGACAGTGTGATCTGGCGTCCGAGCGACCTGTTCACCACGCGAGTAACGGCCACCGTGGTCGAGGGTGAATCGGCCTCCACCTTCGAACCGTCGCCGCCGCTGCACGACGACAAAGTGACCGCGACCCCGAGCACGGCAACAACTGCTGCCAGCAATCTCTTTCGAGTTGAACCGGACCCACTGCCGCGTCGATTCATTACTTCCCCCTTCATCCTTCCCGGTTTTCCGGCCATACGATCGCGGGCCGGAGAGCGCGCTATCTTACAGACCTGGTAATTTGCGACAGCTTCGCCACAGAAAACCCTCCCGACCGGCAAAACTCGATTACCCTCTCTTCCTGAATTTGCAGTTCCGCCGCCACTTTCGGCAGTTCTGCCGCAATCTCGGCAGGAATCGTCAGCAGACCGTGCTGATCGCCATGAACCAGTTCTCCGGGATGTACGTCCATTCCGGCCACCACGACCTTTGCTCCCACGTCGAAAATGTGAGCGTACGCGTGAGAGACGGCGAGACTACCCGAGAACAATTGAAAATCCAGTTCGCTCACGCCCGGAAGCTCGCGTACCGCGCCGTTCGTGACATACCCGACGCACCCGAGAGCTTTGAGAATGGCTGCATGCACATCCCCCACAAAGGCTCCACGGCCCGGCAACTCGTCCATATCCCTGAGAACGAGAACGCGCGGAGCCGGAATCTCCAGAACGGCGTTCCAGAAATCTGTGCGGTCGCGAAACGCATTGCCCGCAACCGGCGGACCTTCACTGCGAAGGCGCGCCGTCACGGCATATCCGACCATAGGGGGCGCACCCGGAAACCAACAGTGAATGCTGCCATCCGTAAAACCGGTGTTGCGCAACCGCACATTAAATCTCTCTATGGCATTCGCCACGGTACAGGTACTGAACTGCCGCAAGTCCTGTAATTGTTTTTCAGACAACAGAGGCGCGATGGCCATGCTGTTTTCCCTTTGAATTAAGGTCTTGTTGTTAGCGCACACGACTATGCGCGCGAATTCCGAACTCTATTCCCGAACCGCTCCACTGGCTGGGCGACGAGCAAGTCTCTGCCCGCGACCAACCGTGCCAATCTGGAGCAAACCGAAAGATCACATTTTCGATCGCAGTCGGGTACTTCATCGTTACAACCTCGTTCGGAGAATCGATGCGGAGACTTTCGTCTTCCGCGATGCGTGTGAACGCAATTATGCAGGAATGAAAGCAGGAGGGGGCCGATTATATAAGCTCTGGTCGAACAGAGCGCTGGGCATGGGAGGCCCGGCGGGAGCGATCCGCGGATATGAAGTGGTCGTGTCTAGCAAGCTCGCGCGAACCAGAGGAGCACCCCACGCGACCGCCGTGGTCATGAGCCGCTGCCGGTTGGGTGCAGGAGAAACGTGCCGCTGCACCGTAGTGATGGCCGGGTTGGAAGTCGAAACGAAAGAGTCGAATCGCGTCGCCAGCTTCACCGTCAATGCACACACAGCAAGAACCACCACCAATGCGCAAGCGCGCTGGCGACAGTCATATCCTCGTTTGGAATCGTGAAGCATCAGTGGATTTTGCGGAACACCTTCGTTTTTACTATAGCAAACAAGGCTTTCGCAAGCTCGTGCGGACACTATAGGTTACGTTCGATACGATGGCGCACCTCGCCCTTGGGTTGTACCGTGAGCCGCCGACTTCAGTTCCGATGGCTTGCTTGCCTTTCGCTGGAACGTTCTATCGTTACGAGTCTTTATAAGTGTTTGGGAAATCTCAAAAGGCAAGAACAATCAAGTTCACCCGGATAATCATCCATGATTCACCGCCCGGCCCATGCCAGACCATCCGCCGCGGGACCGGCGTCGATCAGTTTTTCGATTGTCCAATCTCCCACTCTGATTGCCACGACTTTCCGGCTCGCATCACAGGACACGTAGGCAGTTTCGCCATCCGGCCGGATTAGCGTTTCCTGCGGAGCGGCCGGCACATCGATCACGTGAGCAACTTTCATTGAGGTCAGATCTACGACGGCTACTTTGTTTGCAGTCGGGATCGCAATGACCAGCCAGTGGCCGTCGGGCGTGGGCGCGGCCCCGTAACCGAATCCGGGCAAAGCAATCCAGGTCTTGATTTTGTTATTCCTGGCGTCGATGACCGCAAGCTGAGGTCTCGTCTGATCCGATGTGAAAACCAGCTCCCCATTGGTCGACACCGCAATGCGCTGCACTTGTTTCGATACCGGAATCACGGCAATCGTCTTTCTGTTCACCATGTCGAGAACCGAAACCGTGCCTGGCCCAACGTTCGCCGTGTACCCGCGTTTTCCATCCGGCGAGATCGCGAGCATGTGTGACTCCGGCTGATTCGTTGGGATGGATCCCACGATCTTCAATGTTTTCGGATCGATAATCGCAATGGCTTTGTCGAGTTCGGTCGTGACATAGAGCAAGCCATCCTTCGGACCGAATAGCGCGCAATGCGGACGCACCCCGTGTCCGAAATCGAGATTGCCGATGATTTTTCGCGATGCGATGTCGATCACAACCATGTTTCGTCCGTCCGTTCCCGGCTTGCCTACCCCCGAATCTCCATAGATCGGGACATAGGCGAACCGCCCGTCGCGAGACGCGACAACCTCATGCCCGGTGATGTCGCCCTCCGCCACGGTCGCGACCTGCGCGCCTTTCTGCGGGTCGACAAGACCCAGCGTTGCATCGCCCTTGTTGGCGACAAGCAGCATTCCCTGCGATCCACGATCGGGCCCCGCATTGCCCCGGATCGCTGATGCAGTCACAAGCAGCAGGAACAACATTGACATCACCGGCACAGATTTCATTTGCGGTGCCTCCCAATTCGGCGAGAAGGAGTTTACATCAGTCGGGAATTGCAAACGGTCTGAGATCCGACAAGGCCCGGATGTGCCCGAAGTAACCATACTTTTCGTTACTCACCGCATCGCTATTCGTTCGTTCATGTTCTACCGCTTCCCCTCAGTAACTCCCTGCCGGGTCGCCGCGAAACTACACTCCTTCGCAGGGGTTTTCAGGAGCATGATGAAACTTCACAACTCGCTTTTAGTCCTGGCAGCCAGCGGTCTATTCGTTCTCGGATCGGCAGCTGCTCAAACCCAAAACAGCAACACTTCCGGCGCCGGTGCCGGCCAGGTCGATCCCGGCCATCCGCGCGTGAATCAGGTGAATCAGCGCGAAACCAATCAGCAGAATCGCATCGCCAACGGCATCAAGAATGGCCAGTTGAGACCCGGACAAACTGCGCGATTGGAGCGCGGCGATCAGCGCCTGCAGAACAACGAGAAAAAGGATATGGCTGCCGACAACGGCCATCTCACGAAGAAAGACCAGCGCCAGCTCAACCGCGAAGCGAACCACATGAGCAAGCGCATTTACAACGATAAGCACTCGAAATAGTTTCCATTGGCTTCACTATCTGGCAGAGCAAGAGCCGCCGATGTCGCGGCTTTTTTCTTTTCTCAGGATTGTTGACCGCCGAAGTTCCTTTCCGAAGCCGCTTGCCGGACAGATTCGCTCTGGAAATGATAGGCTACGGCATTGTGCCCGGAGCAAGCTGGGGACTGGCTGCGCCCTGAAGCATCCCGAGCGAAGTGTTACCGTTGCGAGCGTCGCGACTTGGTGGTCTCTCCGTGTCGATGGCAGTGGCGTGGAACCAGAACAAACCCGGTGTAGAAATTGCGGCCCTGACCGATGTTGGCCGCCAGCGTTCCAATAACGAGGACGCTTATCTCTATTGGGAGCCCGAGTCCGACCTGGAATTTCGGAACAAGGGACGGCTCGCCGTCATAGCCGATGGAATGGGCGGATATGAAGGCGGACAGGAAGCCAGCCGCGTCGCCGTCGAAACCGTTCGTCACGTCTACGATCGCGATTTTGCGAACAATCCCCAACAAGCTTTACTGTCGGGTCTGCTTGCGGCGCACGATAACATTCAGCGCTATGCCTTGGAACACCCCGAATTTCAGGGCATGGGCACCACGTGTACGGCGCTGGCAATCGCCGATCGCAAACTTTATTTCGCCCACGTCGGCGATAGCCGCCTTTATCTCATTCGTCCCGACGCGATCACCCGCTTAACCCGCGATCATTCTTATGTCGGCCGCCTGGTCGAAAGCGGCATCGTTCGCTCCGAAGACGCCCAGTCCCATCCCCAGCGCCACATTCTGACCGCCGCATTGGGATCGGGAAAAGAAATCCTGCCGGATGTTTCCGAGCATCCGGTCGAGATACATCCGGGCGATAAAATCATGCTCTGCACGGATGGGCTGTGGAGCGTAGTCAGTGAGCCAGAACTTGCCGACACGGTACGCTCCAACCCTCCCGCCCAAGCCTGCCGAGCTCTGGTCGACCTCGCCCTCGAGCGCGGCGGGCCTGACAACGTGACTGTTCTGGTCCTCCATATAGTCGCGTAGAGAAATATTTACTGCGCATTTTCCTGCAAGCATCCTAGACCTGAAGCCCAAGTCCACGCCTCATGTTCTAGGAAAGTTGCATCACGCCATATCCCCTCCCGCGCGCAGTCGGTCCCTGGGATCACAAACTGCAAAGCGCTGCACATGCCGTCTCGGCGGTTCGGCCTGTGCGGTGGAAATCGCGGCGATTGACCGGCTCTTAGAAGCTCTGATGAGCGACAGGCTTTTGGAACTCTAATTGCAATGTCTTCTTTTAACATTATGTCTATTATACCAATAGACTTTTATGGCATAATGCTCGAGCTGGCTCGCTCCTACAGCAGCAGAGGTTCAAATCCAGGCTTACAGAGAACGTGGAGACGTTATGAAATTCACCAGATTCTTTGTGATAGGGGTATCGATCTTCTTTGCCGGAGGACTCTATGCCCAGACATCGACCGCTGTTTCAGACGATGCTTCTGCCTCATCGTCCTCGCCGCGGCCAGCGCCCCCCAACGCGGCACTTTCAGCGGTACAACCGGCTTCAACTGCCCCCGAGCACACGGGCCCGCTCGCGGCACGCCGCGACGGACTTTGGATTTCCACTGAGGATGGGCACACGCAAGTCCACGTTCACGGATACGTGCAGGCCGATGACCGCATGTTCTCGGCCACGATACATGACGAAGAACTGGACACATTTCTCTTCCGCCGCATCCGCCCGCTGTTTGAGGGCACTCTGCTCAACAATGTCGATTTCCGTTTCATGCCCGACTTCGGCCAGAACGATCCTCAGATTCAGGAAGCATTTCTCGAACTGAAGACGCTGCCCTTTGCGAAACTGCGCGTCGGAAAGTTCAAAGAACCGATCGGACTTGAAATCCTTCGCCAGGACCGAGAGCTTATGTTCGCTGAGCGCTCGCTCGCGTCCGATCTGGTGCCTCTGCGTTATATCGGAACGCAACTGTCAGGATCCGTCATTTCCAACTCGATCGAATATGCCGCCGGCTTTTTCCAGGGGTCGAGTGATGGCTCGAACGGCGTCTTCACGAGATGGATCGGTTCCCATGAAGCGGTCGCCCGTGCGTTCTTCCTTCCGTTTGCCCCTACTCCCATCATTCCGCTGAAACAACTCGGCTTTGGCCTCGCCGGTTCGGCGGGAGTGCAAGAAGGCTCCATCGCCGGGCTGAAAACGACTGCCCAAAGTACGTTCTTCAAGTACTCATCGAGCACCTTCGCCGATGGCCAGCACAATCGCTTGTCTCCGCAAGCGTACTACTACGTCGGACCGTTCGGCGCCCTGGCCGAGTATGTGATCTCGTCGCAGAAAGTATTGAATGGAACACACACTGGCCGCATGAAAAACGAGGCGTGGGAAGCCGCCGCAACCGTCATGCTCACGGGAGAAAAGAACAGTTATACCGGAGTTCGTCCGCGCAGTGCCTCCGAACCTGTCACGGGGTGGCGTCGTTTCGGAGGATTGGAGTTGGCCGTACGCTATAGTCAACTGGCCATCGATCCCGATGCGTTTGCACATTTCGCTAGCGTCTCGTCAGCTGCGCAACTGGCAAAGGAAGAAGGCATCGTGCTGAACTGGTACATGACGCGATATGTAAAGCTGGTGACGAACTATGAGCATACTGGCTTCCGCATGGCCGCTGGAAACACAACCCCGTTTCACAACGAAGACGTGCTGATGACGCGGGTTCAGTTGCAATTCTGAGCCACGCGCGCAGCGGGTCTTCCCCCTTGGCGATACTGGTTCGGTCGCACTCCAAACTGACCCGCGGCTGCACGGTATCAAGTATTTCCGTTGGTACAGGAGCGGTAATCTAGTGACCTGATCCTGCGCATGGGCTACAGTGTGGGAGCAAGACGCATGAATTCAAGACGAGATTTCCTGAAGACACTTTCCGGTGCGGCGCTGGCGGCAGGTATCGTGCCATCTCTGGCGTCAGTTGCCTGGGCGGACTCGAAATCCGGTGATCGCATTGCGATTCCCGGCGAATACGGCTTGATTGTGCGATCGTTCCGCTTCATCGATCTCGAGTCGCCGGTTGAGTATTTCAATTCCTGGCTGACACCCCTTCCGCATTTCTTTGTCCGCAACCACATGCATGAACCGAGTGAGCTTGATCCGGAAACCTGGCAGTTGACGATCGGCGGCGAAGTCGAAACGCCGCTCACCTTGAAACTCGAGGATATTCTCAAGCTGCCGACACATTCGGTCGTGAACACGCTGGAGTGCGCGGGCAATGGGCGCGGCCTTTTCCGGCCGCAGGTTCCGGGTGTGCAGTGGAGCAAAGGCGCGGTGGGAACGGCTCGCTTCTCCGGGCCGCGCCTGCGTGATGTTCTCGACCGCGCTGGAGTGAAACCTACCGGCAAGTTCGCGGCGTTCCGCGGACTCGACGAAGTGCCGGGCAAAGTTCCGCCGTTCATTCGCAGCATTCCGATCGAGAAGGTGCTCGATGCCGACTCTCTGATCGCAACCCACATGAACGGCGCGCCGTTGCCGAAGCATCACGGCTTTCCGGCACGTGCCCTCATGCCGGGATGGATCGGAGCGGCGTCGTGCAAATGGTTGACCGAGATTAAAGTGCTCGAGTCGGAGTTTGTTGGCAACTTCATGAATCCGGGATACCGGTTCCCCAACCATCCGCCGCAGCCCGGAGGATCGGTGAAACCCGACGATACGCATCCGCTTACGGCGTTGAATGTGAAGTCGGTCATTGCCGGTCCGCTCGATGGCGCAAAACTCGAAGCGGGCCCTGTCACCGTGCATGGCGCGGCATGGGCTGGCGAAGCCGATGTAGTGAAGGTCGAAATCTTAACCGATGGTAGTGCCAATTGGAATCCTGCCAAGCTAGGCAACGATCATGCGCATTACGCCTGGCGTTTGTGGAGTTACGAATGGAAAGCCTCGCCCGGCGAACACGCGATCCTGTCGCGAGCAACGGACAATCAGGGGCGCACGCAGCCAGCAAGGCCGGTCTGGAATCCGAGCGGGTATCTGTACAACGCGTACGATCAGGTGAAGGTTCATGTCGCGTAAAACCTACGGCGGGCGTCTTCGGGGTTTCCGGCTGGCACTTGCGGTTGCAGCTTCCATCATCTCGCCGATGGCATCACGGGCGCAGAAATCCGTTCCGCCCAAACCTACGGCTGACCTGCCCGCCGGCGCGATGCAGGCCAAGGCGACAAACGCGTGTACCGAATGTCATGAAGCGAGGATTATCCTGCAGCAGAGGCTGAGCAAAGCTGCATGGACAAAAGAAGTCGACAAGATGACGAAGTGGGGTGCTTTGGTCGATCCGTCGGATCGCGACGCATTGATCGACTACCTGAGCACGAACTTCAGTCCGGACAAGCCGCCGTACGTGCCGCCGCGAAGTGCTTCGCCACGGGATTCCAAATAAGATCAACCGGAAAACGCGAAGCGCTACGGACCCAATGTTCCAGATGGAACACTACCGTAGCGCCGCCACCTCTGAGCTTAGACCCTCAGATTATAGGAAGGCACCATGCACTTGTGGCAGTGCATGAGTAGGTACCCACGCCCTACCACCGAAAATCCCCACCCTACGAAAACCGCGTAGGGTGGGCCACCCGCCTACACATTCTTCTTCTCTGCGCTCTCTGTGCCCTCTGTGGTTGCGAGTTTCTCCGGACGCAGTAATGGAAATAAAATCACGTCGCGGATGGTGTGCGAGTCGGTCAAAAGCATGCACACGCGATCGATGCCGATGCCTACGCCTCCCGCGGGAGGCATGCCGTAGGAAAGCGCGCGAATGTAGTCTTCGTCCATCTGGTGGGCTTCTTCGTCGCCACGCTCACGTTCTTTCAGTTGGGCTTCGAAGCGGCGGCGCTGATCTTCGGGATCGTTGAGTTCCGAGAATCCGTTGGAGATTTCCATCTGTCCGGCGAAGATTTCGAAGCGCTCGGTCCACTCGGGCTCGCCGGGCTTCTGCTTCGACAGCGGTGAGATCGCCGTCGGGAATTCGTAGATGATCGTCGGCTGCGTGAGATGTTCTTCCGCGACGACCTCGAATAATGTTGCAATCGTCTTCCCTGCGGGCTCTTTCGGATCGTATGGTATGTGCGGATTGTCTCCCGCGCGATACCTCTCAACTAGGACCCTGACTGCCTCGCGGCCTCCGAACTCGCCCATTTCCGGTTTGGGCTCGCTTGCCTCGGGCCAGAATTTGACGATCGCCTCACGCATGGTCATGCGCTGCCAGTTGGCCCAATCGAGTTCGTGAACGACTTCCCTTCCCTCTTCGGTGATCGTCCACTTCGATTTTGTCGTGCCATTCACCGCTTTCGCCGCTTCGGTGATGACCTCCTGCGTAATGTTCATGATGCCCTGGTAATCCGTGTAGGCCTGATAGGCTTCGAGCATGGTGAACTCGGGATTCCAGCGCCATCCCAGGCCTTCGTTGCGGAAGTTGCGATTGATCTCGTAGACGCGGTCGAATCCGCCGACCACGAGACGCTTCAGATAGAGCTCCGGCGCGATGCGTAGGTACAGATCCATGTCGAGCGTGTTGTGGTGCGTGATGAAGGGGCGCGCGACGGCGCCTCCGG
>Ga0335072_10005870_pt1 | contig 18045 bp, 17 predicted proteins | sample Lox_Sample_21_FD_206725 | JGI IMG/M metagenome (GOLD analysis project Ga0335072, IMG submission 206725) | Soil microbial communities from Loxahatchee National Wildlife Refuge, Florida, United States - Lox_Sample_2.1 | ecosystem: Environmental > Terrestrial > Soil > Wetlands | place: USA... | reverse complement strand
AGGTCGAGGCGGTGGTCGGCTTCTTGAAAGAGCAGGGGGAGCCGAATTATATCGAGGACGTCACCGAGGACGAGGAGGACGGGTTCGCGCCCGGCTTCGACGAAGGCGGTGGCTCGGGCGACGAGCTTTACGACCGGGCGGTCGCCCTCGTGTGCCGGGAGCGCAAGGCGTCCACCAGCTTCGTGCAGCGCTACCTCCAGATCGGCTACAACCGGGCGGCGCGTATCATCGAGCGCATGGAGGCCGAGGGCGTGGTGACGCCGGCGAACCATGTCGGCAAGCGCGAAGTGCTCGGCCGCAACATCGACGACCCGGACGCTTGATCCAAAACGGGGCTGGCGCCGCGCCGAACCCCGCGGCGGATCCCGGGACCCAAGGCCCGGGCGCCGCGAAGCGCCGTTACGTCATTGGGATGAAGGAGTGCCGCACGACATGCCGCACGACATAAAGCCATCGAAGCGCATCGCGGCATTGCTCGGCGCGGCCTTGGTCGCGACGCTCGCACTCGGCGCGAGTAGCGTCGCGCGCGCGGAGGGCGAATCGAGGCTCAGCGCCGCCGACCGCGCCGACGTCGCGCGCATCGAGGCCTATCTCAATTCCATCAAGACCGTCTCGGCGCGTTTCCTCCAAACCTCGTCGGGCGGCAACGTCGTCCAAGGCACCTTCGATCTCGAGCGCCCGGGCAAGATGCGCGTGCAGTACGATCCGCCCGATCCGCTGCTCATGATCGCGAGCGGCATCTGGCTCACGGTCTACGATCCCGAGCTCAAGCAGACGAGCTACCTGCCGATCGATTCCACGCCTGCCTATTTTCTGGTCAAGAACAAGATCGATCCCCAGGACGTGACCGTCACCAAGGTCGAGCGCGGTGCCGACTCGCTGCGCGTGACGCTGCACGAGGCGGGCCATCCGGATCAAGGCCGGCTCACCCTCGTGTTCAGCGACAAGCCGCTCCAGCTCGAGAAATGGACCGTGATCGACGCGACCGGGAAGACCATCGACGTCGCCCTCCTCAATCCGCGTTTCGACCAGAAGATCGATCCCGATGCGTTCAAGTTCGTCGACCCCTCGCCGATGCAGCCGGGCCGGCAATAGATGGCAATCACCGGGCGCGCGGCGCATGGCGCCCTCGTCCGCGGCACAGGTTGCGCCCGGGCGGTTTTGACCCGATACTTCGACGCTTCGATGACGCGCGGCCCAACGTTTCGGGCGGACGATCGATGACCCGCGAGACGGCTTTACCCCTGGTCGGGCTTCCGGCCTGCATCAAGGATCTGAACGGCGTGGCGTTCCACGCGGTGGGGGCGCGTTATCTCGACGCCGTCGCCACCTTCGTGGGCGCGACACCCATGATCGTCCCGGCCTTGGGCGACGCCCACGACGTCGCGGGCCTGGCGCTGCGCCTCGACGGGCTGATGCTCACCGGCAGCCCCTCCAACGTCGAGCCGCGCCGCTATGGCGGATCGGCGAGCGCTCCCGGCACGCTGCACGATCCCGCGCGCGACGAGACGACGCTGCCGCTGATCCGCGCCGCGATCGCGGCCGGCGTGCCCGTGCTCGCCATCTGCCGCGGCATCCAGGAGTTCAACGTCGCCCTCGGCGGCACGCTGCACCAGCGCGTGTGGGAGCTCGCGGGCAAGATGGACCATCGCGGCAAGGGCGAGACGCGCGACGAGAAATACGGCCCGCGCCATCCCGTCAAGCTCGCGCGCGGCGGCTACCTCGCCGAACTGTTCGGCGCCGAGGAAGTGATCGTCAATTCGCTCCACGGCCAGGCGATCGACCGGCCGGCACCGGGCCTCGAGATCGAGGCGCTGTCGCCCGACGGCATCATCGAGGCGGTGCGCCTCAAGGACGCCCCCGCCTTCGCCCTCGGCGTGCAATGGCACCCGGAATGGAAGGCGGCCGAGAACCCGCTTTCGCGGACCCTGTTCACGGCTTTCGGCGACGCGGTGCGCGGCCGCGCCGCCGCCCGGGCGCGCGGCCAAAGCGCCGGAATCGCAGCCTAAAATCCTCGGCATTTCGTTTTGTCGCAAAGCCGTGCGCGGGTCGCATGGCTGCCGGTCGGGGGTGACATGGCGAAGCCGCCGCGGCGCACCTATCTATGACTCGAGCGGCCGGCACCGCAAAGGCGCCGGTCGTCCGAGGACAGCTCCCCTGGTGTTCTCGGACTCCTTAATCGGAGCTTTTGAACGCCCGGTCGCCCCCCTGACCGGGCGTTCGCTTATGCGCAGCCGAGTCGACGCTCGCCGCGCTTGCAAATCCCGACCCCGCCCCATAGCTTGGCCGTAACGCGACGGCCGCGCCGCGCGTCTCATTCCCCGGAGCCGGAGCCGCCATGAGCAATCGAACCTTGACCTACGCCATTCCGCTGTGGGACGTGCCGAGCGTTCCGGTCGTCGAGTCGGGTGCCGCGTTTCCCGTGCGGCGCATCTATTGCGTGGGCCGGAATTACGCCGAGCACACGCGCGAGATGGGCGGCGATCCGACGCGCGAGGCGCCGTTCTTCTTCATGAAGCCGGCCGACGCGATCGTGCCCAACGGCGCCAAGATCCCGTACCCGGTCAAGACCAAGGACGTGCATCACGAGATCGAGCTCGTGGTCGCCATGAAATCGGGCGGTGTCGACATTCCGGTCGAGCGCGCGCTCGAGCACGTGTTCGGCTACGGCGTCGGCATCGATTTGACGCGCCGCGACCTCCAGGGCGAGGCGAAGAAGGCGGGCAAGCCCTGGGACATGGGGAAGGGCTTCGACCGCTCGGCGCCCTGCACGGCGCTGGTGCCGGCGTCGAAGATCGGCCATCCCTCGAAGGGGGCCATCTGGCTCAAGGTCAACGGCCAGACCAAGCAAAGCGGCGATCTCGCGCAGATGATCTGGAGCGTGCCCGAGATGATTTCCTACCTCTCGGGCCTGGTCGAGCTGAAGTCGGGCGATCTCCTCTATTCCGGCACGCCCGCGGGCGTCGGTCCGGTCGCCAAGGGCGACAGGATCGAGGGACACGTCGACGGCGTGGGCGATCTCGCGATCTCGATCGTCTGACCGCGCCTCCTCGAGCCGCCCGCCCCGCCTTGCGTATCGCGACCTGGAACATCAACTCGGTCCGGCTGCGCCTCGCCATCGTCGAGCGCTTCATCGCCGAGGCGGCGCCCGACGTGCTGTGCCTCCAGGAGACCAAGGTCCAGGACCGCGACTTCCCGCACGAGCCCTTCGAGCGCCTGGGCTACGTCCATCGCCACGTGCGCGGCATGAAGTCCTACAACGGCGTCGCCCTGCTCTCGCGGTTGCCGCTCAAAAGCGGCGGCGGCGAGGATTGGTGCGGCAAGGAGGATTGCCGTCACGCGCTCGCGATCCTTCCGGGCGGGATCGAGCTGCATAATTTCTACGTGCCCGCGGGCGGCGACGTGCCCGATCCCGACGCCAATCCGAAATTCGCCCACAAGCTCCGCTTCCTCGCCGAGACCGAGGCCTGGTGGAAGGCGCGTTATTCGGCGCGGCGCAAGGCGATCCTGGTGGGCGATCTCAACATCGCACCCCTCGAGACCGACGTCTGGTCGCACAAGCAGCTCCTCGACGTCGTGAGCCATACGCCCATCGAGGTCGAGGGATTGGCGAAGCTCCAGGCAGCGCATAAGTTCGTCGATGCGGTACGCCGCTTCATCCCGCCCGAGGAGCGGCTCTATAGCTGGTGGAGCTATCGCGCGAACGATTGGGCGGCGGCCGACCGCGGCCGGCGCCTCGACCATATTTGGGTGACGCCGGCGCTCGCCGCCTCGCTCGCCGATGCCTCGGTGCTCAAGTCCGCGCGCGGCTGGAGCACGCCGTCGGATCACGTGCCGGTGATCGTCGATCTCAAATAGCCGAGGAGCCGCGGCCGCACCCAACGGAGGACCGAGATGACGCGCGGGACCAAACGGAAGCTTCTCTATGTCTATGTCGCGATCGCCGCGCTCACCCTCGTATTCCAGATCGGCGTGCGCTCGAGCCAATGCAGCGGCGGCGCCTGCGCGCTGAGCTATGCCAAGGGAGTGGCGTGGTCCGTGATCTGGCCGGTCAATTGGCCGCTCTATCTCGCGGGCGTGCCTTGGATCGAAGCGCGGCTCTAGCGCGCGGTGGAACGGCGCGCGGCGGTCACGGCACCAGGCGGTAGCCGCCCGGCTCGGTGATCAGGATCTCGGCGCGCGAGGGGTCGGTCTCGATCTTCTGGCGCAGCCGGTAGACATGGGTCTCGAGCGTGTGGGTGGTGACGCCGGCATTGTAGCCCCAGACCTCGTTCAACAGCGTATCGCGCCCCACCACGCGCTCGCCCGCGCGATAGAGGTATTTGAGGATCGCGGCCTCCTTCTCGGTCAGGCGCACCTTCTTGTTGGTGCCGTTCTCGACCAAAAGCTTCGCCGCGGGCCGGAACGTGTAGGGCCCGATCGCGAATACCGCGTCCTCGCTCTGCTCGTGCTGGCGCAGCTGGGCCCGGAGGCGCGCGAGCAGCACGCCGAGCCGGAACGGCTTGGTCACGTAGTCGTTGGCGCCCGCATCGAGGCCGAGGATCGTGTCGGCGTCCGTGTCGGCGCCGGTGAGCATGATGATGGGCGACTTGAAGCCGCCGCGGCGCATGAGCCGGCACAGCTCGCGCCCGTCCATGTCGGGCAGGCCCACGTCGAGCAGGATCGCGTCGTAATAGTCGCCGCGCACCTTCTCGAGCGCCTTGGCGCCGCTCTCGGTCGCGTCGATCTGGAATTCCTCGTGCAGCTGGAGCTGCTCCGCGAGCGACTGGCGCAGAGCGGAATCGTCGTCCACCAGCAGGATCTTCTTGCCGGACCCGGCGCCCTTGCGCTCCGACGGGCCGACGGCGCTGCGTTGCATGTCTCGACTCCGGACTTCGCTCGCGGGCGCGCCCTCGGCCGCTGCCTGAGGCCGGCCCGGGATTCCGCCCCCGGGCGCTGGGTCACGCCCCGAATATCTGCCGTTTGACCGCCTCGAACAAGGGGCCAGCCGGGCCCTTGAAGCTCTCGAGGATCGAGTAATGCTGGTCCTCGGGCAATGCCACGATGGCGAGCGGCAGGCCCGCGCGGTGCCAGGCCTTGGCATAGACATCCTGCTGACGCCGGAACTCGTCCGTCTCCTTGCCGCCCACCGCGAGGATGAGGGGTGCCGAGCGCGTGGGCAGGTGGGCGATCGGACTGTTGCGCTCGACGCCCGCCGCATCCAGGCGCGCATCGGCATTGATGTAGCAACGCCGGATCGGCTCGAGCTCGTAGAGCCCGCTGAGCGCGGCGCCGCTTTTCACGACGTCCGGCGGCAGGCCGCGCGCGGCCCAGCCGGTCGACATCATCATGGCCGTCAAATGCCCGCCCGCCGAATGGCCGGTGACGTGGAGGCGCGCGGGGTCGGCGCCGAAGGACGCGGCATTGCGCCAGACCCATTCCACGGATTCGCGCGCGCATTCGACCAGCACGTCGAGCGTCACGCTCGGCAAGAGCGGGTACTCCACCATCACCGTGGCGATGCCCGCCGCGACGTAGTTCGGGACGACGAAGGAGAAGTCCTCCTTGGTGCGCGAGCGCCACCAGCCGCCATGGATGAACAGCATCACCGGATTGCCGCTGCCGCGCGCCGGGAAAATGTCGAGCGTGCGGCGCGGGCCGGCCGCGTAGGGGACGTCGAGCCGGCATTCGAGGCTCGCGCGCACGGCGGCGCTGTCGCCCGGCCAGCGGTCGGTCCAACGCGCATGGTCGGGCACCGCGCGCATGTTGTCGTACTGGGCGTCGAGCTGGTCCTGATCGTAATCGAGGAAGACTTTCATGGGCGGGATCCGGAATGGGGGCTGGGACGCGGCACTGCCGAGCCGAGACTGGCGTGCCCGAGGCGCTTAGACAAGCGCGTTGCGCGCCATCGTCAACTTATTGATATCATTGCGTTTAGCGCTGGCGTGGGACGCCCGGCGCGCTATAATCGCGCCATGGACGCGCGCGTCTCGCCCGAAGGTTGGATCGCCTGGCAACCCGTCCGGGTGCGTTGCGCCCTCGGGCGCGCGGGCGTTGCGCGCGACAAGCGCGAGGGCGACGGCGCCACCCCTGCGGGCATTTTCCCCGTGCGCCGCGTGCTCTACCGCGCGGACCGCATCGCGCGCCCGGCGACGGCGCTGCCCGTCGCGGCGCTCGCGCCCGAGGATGGCTGGTGCGACGAGCCCGGCGATCCACTCTACAACCGCGCCGTGCGGCTTCCCTATACCGGGCGCCATGAGCGCCTGTGGCGCGCGGACGGGCTCTACGACGCGCTTCTCGTCATCGGCCACAACGATTCCCCGCCCGTGCCCGGCCTGGGCAGCGCCGTGTTCGTGCATGTGGCGCGCCCCGATTACGGCCCGACCGCGGGCTGCGTGGCGCTCGCCCTCCCCGACCTCCTCGCACTCCTCGAGGCGCTTGCACCCGGCGACCGGATCGCGATCGCGGCGCCAGATCGTTAGCTGACTATATATTTTGCCGCGCGCCGAAGATCGCGGTGCCGACGCGCACATGGGTCGCGCCGGCCGCGACCGCCGCTTCGAAATCCTCGCTCATCCCCATGCTCACGAGCGGCACGCTCGAGCGCCGCGCGAGCTCGGCCAGGCGCTCGAAATAGGGCCTCGGGTCGGCGCCCAGGGGCGGGATGCACATGAGTCCCACGATCGGCAGGCGATGGAGCTCGCGGCACGCGGCCAGGAAGGCGGGCACGTCGTCGGGGGCGATGCCGGCCTTCTGGGGCTCGTTGCCGATATTGACCTCGACGAAGCAATTGGGGCGCTTCCCCTGGAGCGCCATCTCGCGCGCGAGGGCGGCCGCGAGCTTCGGGCGGTCGATCGTCTCGATCGCGTCGAACAGGGCAACCGCGTCGCGCGCCTTGTTGGTCTGGAGCGGGCCGATGAGATGCAGCTCGAGATCGGGATGTTGCGCGCGGAGTGCCGGCCATTTGGCGCGCGCCTCCTGGACCCGGTTCTCGCCGAAGCAGCGCTGGCCCGCTTCCAGGGCCGCGCGAATGCTCGGCACCCCGTGGGTCTTCGACACCGCGACCAGGGTCACCGAGCCCGGCGCGCGGCCGGCGGCCGCGGCGGCCCGGGCGATACGCGCCGTCACGGAAGCGAGGTTCGCGCGTATATCGGTGGGCGGGGTCGAGGGCCTATCCATGGAGATGGCGTAGCCCCTCGCCTTGGGCCTTGTAAAGGGTGCCAGGGCCCTGGAAGGGCTTGATCTCGGCGTTTCCCTGGCTATCAATGGGGCCCCCGAGACGGTTATGATGCCGCGGACGCGGGACGGCCCGGGCTTGAGGCCCTTGCCTTCGGGAAATCGATGGCCTTCGAGGAGTTGATGAGAATGTCGTTCGGTATTCACCGCTCTCGCCGCGCCATGCGCGTGGTCGCCATCGCCGCCGGGCTCGGCGCGGCCCTGGCCGGCTGCTCCTGGTTCCAGACCAAGGCGCCGCTGCCGCCCGGGACGAGCGCCGCCTCGACCGCGCCCACCATGATGCAGAATTCGTCCTCGCCCACCAACCCCGCGACGCCGAGCCTGCCGGCCTTCTCGAAGGGCGTCGACAACACGGTCGGGCCCCGGCTCGGGGTCAATCGCTATCTATGGCAGGGAGCGCTCGATACCGTCTCGTTCATGCCGCTGCTTTCGGCCGATCCCTTCGGCGGCGTGATCATCACCGACTGGTACGCGCCCCCCGAGACGCCGGACGAGCGCTTCAAGCTCACGGTCTACATCCTCGGGCGCGAGCTGCGCGCGGACGCGATCCGCGTGGCGCTGTTCCGCCAGAAGCGCACCAACGGCCAGTGGCTCGACATGCCGGCCGAGAAGGCGACCGCGACCGACCTCGAGGACACCATCCTCGCGCGCGCGGACAAGCTCCGCGACCAGGCGCTCAGCGGCAATTCGGGCGGCTGATGGGCCGCGACAATCGGAACGTCGCGGTGCGGCCATGAGCGTGCGCTACAACCACAAGGAGACCGAGGCGCGTTGGCAAGCGGCTTGGGCCGAGCGCCGCGCCTTCGAGACGCGCACCGATCCCGCGAAGCCCAAATACTACGTGCTCGAGATGTTCCCCTACCCCTCGGGGCGCATCCATATGGGCCACGTGCGCAACTACACCATGGGCGACGTGGTGGCGCGCTACAAGCGCGCCCGCGGCTTCAACGTGCTCCATCCCATGGGCTGGGACGCGTTCGGCCTTCCGGCCGAGAACGCGGCGATCGAGGCCAAGGTCCATCCCGCGAAATGGACCTACGCGAACATCGACCAGATGCGGGCGCAGCTCAAGCTCATGGGCCTGTCGCTCGATTGGAGCCGCGAGGTCGCGACCTGCGATCCCTCGTATTATAGGCACGAGCAGAAGATGTTCCTCGACTTCCTCGCGGCCGGCCTCGCCTACCGCAAGGAATCGTTGGTCAACTGGGACCCGGTCGACCAGACCGTGCTCGCCAACGAGCAGGTGATCGACGGGCGCGGCTGGCGCTCGGGTGCGGTGGTCGAGCGGCGCAAGCTCAAGCAATGGTTCTTCCGCATCACCGCCTTCGCCGAGAGCCTGCTCGCCGAGCTCGACCATCTGCCGCGCTGGCCGGACAAGGTGCGCCTCATGCAGCAGCGCTGGATCGGCCGCTCGACCGGCGCGCGCGTCACCTTCGAGATCGCGGGCCGCAACGGCGGGCTCGAGATCTACACGACGCGGCCGGACACCCTGTTCGGCGCGAGCTTCATGGCGATTTCGGCGGACCATCCGCTCGCGGACGAAGTGGCGGCGAAGGACGCGAAGGCACGCGCGTTCGTCGAGGAATGCCGCCAGCTCGGCACCAGCGAGGCCGCGATCGAAACCGCCGAGAAGATGGGCTACGACACCGGCCTCAAGGCGCTGCACCCCTTCAAGAAGGGGCTCGAGCTCCCGATCTTCATCGCCAATTTCGTGCTCATGGAATACGGCACCGGCGCCATTTTCGGCTGCCCGGCCCACGACCAGCGCGACCTCGATTTTGCGCTGAAATACGGCCGCCCCGTCCTCCCGGTGGTGCTGCCGCCGGGCGAGGACCCGAAGCGCTTCGCGATCGGCGCCGAGGCCTATGTGGGCGACGGCACGATCTACAATTCCGAGTTCCTCGACGGGCTTTCGGTCGAGGCCGGCAAGGCGGCCGCGATCGCGCGCATCGAGGCGCTCAAGCGCGGCCGGGGCGAGGTCAATTTCCGCCTACGCGATTGGGGCATCTCGCGCCAGCGCTATTGGGGCTGCCCGGTGCCGGTGATCGATTGCCCGGATTGCGGCATCGTGCCGGTGCCCGAGAAGGATCTGCCGGTGACGCTGCCGGACGACGTGACCTTCGACCGGCCGGGCAATCCCCTCGATCACCACCCGACCTGGAAGCACGTGCCGTGCCCCAAATGCGGCAAGCCCGCCGAGCGCGAGACCGATACGTTCGACACCTTCGTCGAGAGCTCGTGGTATTTCGCCCGCTTCTGCTCGCCCAAGGCGCCCGAGCCAGTGGCGCGCGGCGACGTCGATTATTGGATGCCGGTCGATCAATATATCGGCGGCGTCGAGCACGCGATTTTGCATTTGCTCTATTCGCGCTTCTATACCCGCGCCATGCGCGGTGCCGGCTATCTCGGCATCGACGAGCCCTTCACCGGCCTCTTCACCCAAGGCATGGTCTGCCACGAGACCTACCGGACGCCGGACGGACGCTGGATCGCACCCGCCGAGGTCGATTGGCCCGCGGGCGCCAATGCGCCGCCGGTCGAACGCGCGAGCGGCCAGCCGGTCGAGGTCGGCCGCTCCGAGAAAATGAGCAAATCGCGCAAGAACACGGTCGATCCCACCGAGATCATCGAGACCTACGGCGCGGACACGGCGCGCTGGTTCATGCTTTCGGATTCGCCGCCCGAGCGCGACATGGAATGGACCGCCCAAGGGGTCGAGGGCGCCTGGCGCTTCGTCAATCGCCTTTGGCGCATGATCGATGAGATCAAGCCGGATTTGGCGCCGGCCGGGACGGCGATTCCGGCCGCCCTCGCGCCCGCGGCCGATTCCCTGCGGCGGACGCTCCACAAGACCATCGACGGCGTGTCCCACGGACTCGAGCAGTTCCGCTTCAACAGCGCGGTCGCGCGCATCCACGCGCTTGCCAACGCGCTCGGCGAATTCGCGCCCGCGAGCGACGGCGACCGCGCCGTGGCGCGCGAGGCCTATGACACGCTCGCGCGCCTGGTCGCGCCCATGATGCCCCATCTCGCCGAGGAGCTGTGGCGCGCCCTCGGCCATTCGACGCTTCTGGTCGACGAGCCTTGGCCCGCGGCCGACCCGGCGCTTCTCGTTGACGAGATGGTGACCATGGCCGTACAGGTGAACGGCAAGCTGCGCGCGACCCTCGATTTGCCGCGCGACGCCGACCGCACCGCGGCAGAGGCGGCCGCCTTGGCCCTGCCCGCGGTCGCGAAGGCGCTCGAGGGCCGCAATGTGCGGCGCGTCGTGCTGGTGCCGAACCGAATCGTCAATGTGGTGATCTGAGCATGGGTGCGATCCGTGCCGTTGCCGTCGCCGGTGTTTTGCTGCTCGTCGCGGGCTGCGGCTTCCATCCGCTCAACGGCCACGACACCGAGGGCGCCTCGACGGTCGCCGACATGGCGCAAGTCAAGATCGGGGAAATCGACGAGGTCTATACCAAGGACCAGGTGTTCCAGGCCAACGCGCGTTACGACCAGATTCTCCGCAACCGGCTCCTCGACCGCTTCAATCCCGACGGCGAGCCCTCGGCGCCGGCCTATGTGCTGCGCGTGAATTTGAGCGAAGCCTCGACCGAGACCGGCATCCAGCCCGACGGCACGGCGGCGCGCACCGACGTTTCGGTCTCGGCCCATTTCCGGCTGATCAAGCTCATGACGGGAATCTTGGTGACCGAGGGCGACAGCGCCTCCATCAACAGCTATCCGATCGTGATCAATTCCTACGCCACGTTGGTCGACAGCCAGGACGCGCAAAAGCGCGCGGTGCTGTCGGTCGCGGACGACATTGCGCGCCGGGTGGCGCTTTACTTCCACGCCCAGGACGGGGAGAATCGCTAGGCGCGTTGCCCGCCGAGGCGGGTTGCGTCGGGTGTTCCGAGCGGGTTCCGGGCGCCGGCGCCGGGACGGCGATCTCTTCCCCGACCCGAGATTGGGCCCTGACCCGAGTTTTAGATGAAAATTCCGGTCTCGCGCATCGACGGATTCGTGGCTAGGCCCGATGCCGCCGCGCGGGCAATCCTGCTTTATGGGCCCGATTCCGGCCTGGTACGCGAACGCGCCGAGCGCCTCGCGCGCGGCGTGGTACCCGACTTGGCCGATCCGTTTCGCGTCGTCGAGCTTCCGGCTTCGGCGTTGCGCGACGATCCCGCGCGGCTCGCGGACGAGGCGGCGCAGATGGGTTTGCTCGGCGGCCGGCGCGTGGTGCGCGTGCGCGATGCGAGCGACGCGGCGGCCCAGGCAATCGCGGCCTTTCTCGAGCATCCGCTCGGTGACGCGCTGGTGCTGGTCGAGGCGGGCGACCTCGCCGCGCGCGCCAAGTTGCGTATGCTGTTCGAGGCGGCGGACAATGGGGCGGCCTTGCCGTGCTACGTCGACGATGAGGCCGCGGTCGAGGGAGTCGTGCGCGAGATGCTGCGCGCGGCGGGCCTTAACGCGGCACCGGACGCGCTCGATTATCTCACCAGCCATTTGGGCGGCGACCGGCAGCTCGTGCGGCGCGAGATCGAAAAGCTGATTCTTTTCATGGGCAAGGCCGGCAGCCAAGTGCGCGTTGAGGATGTCGAGGCCTGCATCGGCGATAGCGCGGCCCAGTCCCTCGACGATGCGGTGCTCGCCGCGGCGGAGGGCGATGCGCGCAAGGCCGAGCATGCGCTCGCGCGCGCCTTCGCCGAGGGGGAGACGCCGGTCGGCGCCGTACGCGCGGCGCAACGGCATTTTCAGCGCTTGCACGCTGCGGCCTCGGCGGTCGAGGCGGGCGCTTCGGCGGAGGACGCGGCCGATGCGTTGAAGCCGAAGCTGTTCTGGAAGATTCGGCCGCGCTTCTTGGCACAACTGCGCCTCTGGCCCGTGGCGCGCGTGGGCCAGGCGCTCGAGCGTCTCACCGCAGCCGAGATCGGGTGTAAGTCGACCGGATTTCCGGACCAGGCGATCGCGACGCGTTGCTTTCTCGAGCTTGCCGGTGCCGCCGCCCGTCGGAAGCGGCGCGCGTGACGCGCTCCAGCTGTTTCGCGCGACGGAACGCCGCTAACTGTCCCGCGTGAGACGCAGAATCACGTCGTCGAGCTGCGAAAGGCTCGAGTAACGCAGCACCATCTCGCCCTTCTGCCCCTTCGGATTGATCGACACCTTGAGGCCGAGCTTGAGCGACAGGCTGTCCTCGAGTGCGCGCGTATCCGCATCCTTGCCCGCGGCGGCCTTCGCGACGGCGGCGCCGGTCTTCGCGATGCGTTGCGCGAGGGATTCGGTTTGGCGCACGTTGAAGCCGCGCTTCACGACCTCGCGCGCGGCGGCGGCGGGATCGGGCAGGTTCAGAAGTGCCCGCGCATGACCCGCCGAAATCTCGCCCTGTTCGATGAGCGCCTTGACCGACTCGGGCAAGGTGAGGAGCCGCATGGTGTTCGCGACATGGCTGCGGCTTTTCCCCACCACATGGGCGAGCTCTTCCTGAGTGTGATGGAATTCCTCGATCAGGCGCCGATAACCCTCCGCCTCCTCGAGCGGTGTCAGATCCTCGCGTTGGACGTTCTCGACCAGCGCAATCTCGAGCGCGTCGCCGTCCGTGAGCTCGCGCAAGACGATCGGCACTTCGTGAAGTTGGGCCTCTTGCGCCGCGCGCCAACGCCGCTCGCCGGCGACGATTTCGTAAGTGCCCGGGGCGTCCGCTGCGGGCCGTACCAGGATCGGCTGCAGCACCCCTTGGCTCCGCACCGATTCGACCAGCGCCGCCATCTGCTCGGCATCGAAGCGGCGACGCGGTTGGTAGCGGCCGGGCCTGAGCGACGCGGTCGGAACCTGGCGCGGCGTCGAGCCGACCGGTGAACTCGGCGCCTCGCCTTGGGCGTCGGCGAACAGGGCCGAAAGGCCGCGGCCGAGCCGCTTCTCGGGCCCGATCATGGCGCGAGCGCCTCGGGTAGCGCCCCATGGGTCACGGGCAACGGTGCGAAGACGCCCTCCTGCCGCAGCACCTCGCCGGCGAGATTCACATAGGCCTGGGCGCCAGGGCATTTCAGGTCATAAAGCAACACCGGCTTCCCATGAGACGGCGCCTCTGAGACGCGGACATTTCGTGGAATTATCGTTTCATACACCTTGCCGCCCAAATGCTCTCTAACGTCCCGTGCAATCAAATCGCTCAAATTGTTGCGCTTGTCATACATCGTCAACACGATACCTTGGATTTGAAGGCGCGGATTGAGCGTTTTCTTTACACGCTCGATCGTGCCGATCAAATGGCTCAGTCCCTCGAGGGCGTAGAACTCGACCTGGAGCGGCACCAAGACCGAATCCGCCGCGACAAACGCATTGAGGGTCAAAAGGCCGAGCGCCGGCGGACAATCGAGCAGCACATATTGATAACCCTGCCCCAGCCCGGCGAGCGCGTCGAGGAGCCGCGATTCGCGCCGCTCCGCGCCCACGAGCTCGAGCTCCGCGCCCGTCAGGTCGAGCGAGGCCGGGATCAGGTCGAGGCCAGGAATGCTCGTATTAACAATGGCTTGAGAGATCGGCACGCGATCGATCAGCACCTCGTAGGCGGTCACGCGCCGATGGGCGCGATCGACCCCCAGGCCGGTGCTGGCATTGCCCTGCGGGTCGAAATCGACCAGCAGGACGCGTTGCTCCACGGCCGCCAAGGCCGTGCCGAGATTGACCGCCGTCGTGGTCTTGCCGACGCCGCCCTTCTGATTGGCGACTGCAATGACCCGAGGATGGGTCAGCTTCGGTCCACTCAGATCGTCCGCCTCGCGCGAGCTATCCATTGTGAGCGACACGTGCCAAATCCCCTATATGAAGAATCCAGCCACTCGAATCAGCGTGATTTGCGCTTTTTCGGACCCTCATACTCCACTCTTTTCTCGCCGCGGTCAACTCTTCCTCGACCCCTCGGCCTTTGTGAAGCAAAGAAATACCCCCAATTTTCACATGTCGTTGTGCGTAAGGCAGCAAAACCACTAGGGGTGCCAGGGCTCGAGATACGATGACATCGGCGCCGATCTGCGCGATCGATTCGATGCGCCCCTCATGGATCTCGACCTTGGTCCCGGTTTCCCGCGCGACCTCCCGCAGGAAGGCGCATTTGCGCCCGTCCGATTCGAGGAGATGCACTTCGCCCGCCCCCATGACCGCCAAGACCAGGCCCGGAAACCCAGCCCCGCTGCCCAAATCGGCGATTCGCAAGGGCGCTTTCGGCAGCATGGGGATGAGCTGGGCCGAATCGAGGAAGTGCCGGCGCCATGGGTCTTTGAGGCTCGCGCCGGAGACCAGGTTGATCGCCTTCTGCCAGCGCTCCAAAAGGGCAAGGTAACGCTCCAAGCGCCCCATTGTTTCACGTGAAACAGAGCTAAGCTTTTGAAATTCTTCGGGAGTCAGCGGGCCAGGGCTTGCCGGGACCGGCGCGCTCATGCGGAAATGCGCGTGCCGTCTTCCTCGGCCGGCCCGCGGCGCACATGACGCAACAACGCCGTCAGGGCCGCCGGCGTAATCCCGGAAATCCGCGCCGCCTGGCCCAGGGTCGCCGGTCGCACCGCGGCCAGCTTTTGGCGCAGCTCGGCCGAAAGCCCGCCCACGGCGCCATAATCCAGGCCCGCTGGCAGCCCGAGACCCTCGTCGCGCCGGAATGCGCGGATGTCCGCCTCTTGCCGCTCGAGATAGCCGGCATAGCGGGCATCGATCTCGATCTGCTCGGCGATTTCTGACCCGAAGCTCCCGAGCTCGGGCCATAACGCGCTTAGCGTCCCAAGGTCGATCCCCGGATAACGCAGAAGATCGGCGACGCAGCGCCAAGCGCCGTCCTGGTTGATCGCAAGGCCGCGCTTTGCCAAGGCCGAGGGGGTGTCGCCGAGCTCGGCGCAAAGCCGCCGCGCCCGGTCGAGGGATTCATTCTTAACCGCGAACCGCGCCGCCCGGGCAGCCGAGACACAGCCGAGCGTCACGCCCATCGGCGTCAGCCGTTGGTCCGCATTGTCCGCGCGCATCACGAGGCGGTATTCGGCGCGCGACGTAAACATGCGATAGGGCTCGGTCGTGCCCAGGGTCACGAGATCGTCGATCATGACGCCGATATAGGCGTCTGCGCGGCTGAGGGTGAATCCCGCCCCGCCGCCACAGGCAAGCGCCGCATTGAGGCCTGCCATCAAGCCCTGGGCCGCCGCCTCCTCATAGCCGGTCGTGCCGTTGATCTGGCCGGCGAGGTACAGCCCCGGGATCTTGCGCGTCTCGAGGGTGGCGCCGAGCTCGCGTGGATCGACATAATCATATTCGATCGCGTAGCCGGGACGCAGCACCGTCACACGCGCAAGTCCTTGTATTTCCTTGACGATCTCGAGTTGCACATCGCGCGGCAAGGAGGTCGAGATGCCGTTCGGGTAGATCGTCGGATCGTCCAGCCCTTCGGGCTCGAGGAAAATCTGGTGCCGCGTGCGGTCCGCGAAACGCACCACCTTGTCCTCGATCGACGGGCAATATCGCGGGCCCACGCCTTCGATCTGGCCCGAATAGATGGGGGCGCGGTGGAGGTTGGCGCGAATGATCTCGTGGACGCGCGGGCTCGTGTAGGTGATGTGGCACACGGTCTGGGGGGTCGCGATCCGGTCGGTCAGGAAGGAGAACGGCACCGGCGGCGCGTCGCCATGCTGAACCTCGAGCGCTGCCCAATCGATCGTGCGCCCGTCGAGCCGCGGCGGGGTCCCGGTCTTGAGCCGGCCGAGGGCGAAGCCGAAGCGCGCGAGGGTCGCCGAAAGCCCGACCGACGGCGCCTCGCCCACCCGGCCCGCCGGGATCTTTTCCTCGCCGATATGGATGAGCCCGCGGAGGAAGGTGCCGGTCGTGATCACCACCGCGCCGGCCGCGATCTCGGCGCCCTCCGCCGTCACGATTCCAGCGACTCGGCCCGCGCGGTCGAGAGTCACGTCTTCGACCGACGCCTCGATGAGGTCGAGATCGGGCATTTCCGCCAGGATCGCCGCCAAGGCTTCGCGGTAGAGCTTGCGGTCCGCCTGGGCGCGCGGCCCGCGCACGGCCGGACCCTTGCTCCGGTTGAGCATGCGGAACTGGATGCCGGCGCGGTCGATGGCGCGCCCCATGACGCCGTCGAGGGCGTCGATCTCGCGCACCAGATGGCCTTTGGCGAGGCCGCCGATCGCGGGATTGCACGACATTTCGCCGATGGTCGCGCGGCGCTGGGTCACGAGCGCCGTGCGCGCACCGAGTCGCGCCGCGGCGGCCGCGGCCTCGCAGCCCGCATGGCCGCCGCCCACGACGACGACATCGTATTTCCGTCCGGTGCGAAGCATGGCGCGGACTTTATGGAGCGGCGCCCGCGATGTCAAAGCAAGCGGGTGCGATTCGATGATCGATTCGCCGCTCGATCACCCGCGCGGTTTCACGTGAAACAATGGGGGACCGGGCTTCACTTCCCGATGCAAAAATCCTTGAAGATCGCGTCGAGCAAATCCTCGACCCCGACGCGGCCGGTAATGCGCCCGAGCTCGCGCGCGGCGAGGCGTAGATCCTCCGCGATCAGCTCGGGGAGCGTCGCCTCGGCCGAACGCGCCAAAGCAGCACGGCAGCGCTCGAGCGATTCCCGATGGCGCGCGCGGGTGACGCCCGGCGCTTCGGCGAACCCCATGCGCGCAACCGCTTCGCGTTCCAAGGCCGCCAGCAATTCGCCAACCCCCTCGCCCGTACGTGCGGAGAGTTTGAGCACCTGTTTGCCCTCGAACGACTCGGCGTTCGCAGGTCGCGTTAGATCGACTTTATTAAGTACAATCAACGCGTCATGACAAGCGAGCGCCCGCACTTCGGCCGGCACCTCGGGCCAGGTCTGGGCGTCGAGCACGATCACACGTACATCGGCATTCTCGGCGCGCATCTTGGCCCGACGTACGCCCTCGATCTCGATCTCGTCGCCGCTGTCCCGTATGCCCGCCGTGTCGGCCAGAAGCACGGGATAGCCGCCCAAATCGAGCTGCACCTCGACCACGTCGCGCGTGGTCCCCGCGCGCGCCGAGACGATGGCCGCCTCGCGCTTCGACAACGCATTCAAAAGACTCGATTTTCCGACATTCGGCGCGCCCAGGATCGCGACCGAAAGCCCAACGCGTAGGCGCTCGCCACGCGCGCCGTCGTCCAAATGGCGCGCGATCTCGGCTGAAAGCGCGGTGACTTGCGACGCGATCTTCTGGCCGAAGCCTTGCTCCGCGGCCTCGTCGGGGAATTCGATCGCCGCCTCGGCCTGGGCGTGGATACCCATGAGCCCGGCGCGCCAGGTCTCGTAGAGGCGCCCGAGCTCGCCACGCATCTGGCGCTCGGCCTGGCGCCGCTGGGCCTCGGTCTCGGCCTCGATCAGGTCGGCCAGCCCCTCGACCGCGGTGAGATCGAGCTTGCCGTTCTCGAAAGCACGGCGCGTGAATTCGCCCGGCCGCGCGAGGCGCAACCCCGGGAGCCGCGCGAGCGCCGCAAGCAGGGCCGCGACCGTCGCGCGCCCGCCATGGATTTGGAACTCGGCCATGTCCTCGCCGGTCTCGCTCCCGGGGCCGGGAAACCAGAGCACGAGCCCGTCATCGATCGCCTCGCCCGAATCGGGGTCCCTCAAGCGCCGGAGCGAGGCGTAACGCGGCTTCGGCCGCGCGCGGCCGGTAAGCGCCTCGAGCGCCGGGCCAGCACCCGGCCCGCTCACGCGCACGACGGCGATCGCCGCGCGCCCGGCCGCGGTCGAGAGCGCGAAGATGGTCTCGGCCCGCGTCGCCATGAAGGATTTCGCCCGCTCGGGCGCGCTATTTCGGCTTCCGCTCGCCGGCACCGCCGAGCTGG
>Ga0335072_10005869_pt1 | contig 18050 bp, 12 predicted proteins | sample Lox_Sample_21_FD_206725 | JGI IMG/M metagenome (GOLD analysis project Ga0335072, IMG submission 206725) | Soil microbial communities from Loxahatchee National Wildlife Refuge, Florida, United States - Lox_Sample_2.1 | ecosystem: Environmental > Terrestrial > Soil > Wetlands | place: USA... | reverse complement strand
GGAGACTTATGCCAGATGAACTGGCTGGCGCTGGCCAGGCGACGACAGCCGAGGTACTTGGCTCCCTGTGGCGTGCGGTGCTGGGGATCGACCATGCGGTCGCGGCTGATGACGACTTCTTCGCGCTCGGCGGGCACTCCCTGCTCGCGGTGGAGCTGACCTTCGCGATCTTCGACACCTTCGGGGTCGAGGTCAGCCTGCACGAACTGCTCGAAGAGCCGACGATGGGGTCCATGGCCCGGCTTCTTGACGAACGCGTGCCAGCCAGCGGAGTGACGGCGTTCGTTGAAGACGCCGGCGCCTTCGCCGAACTCTCCGCCGAGCAGGCGCGGTGGCTCTTCGATGACGCCTGACGATCAGCGCGCCGGCCCTCAGGCGGCCCGCCGGCCAGTGCCGCGACCAGGTGAGGAGTTTCCGCTCTCCTACGAGCAGGAAGACCTCTGGTTCCTCGCTCGGTTCGCGCCGGAATCGACCGCGTACAACATTCCGGCCGTCTGGCGTTTCCGAGGCGACATCGACCCGCAGGCGCTCGCCGCCTCGATCTTCAAGCTGATCGAGCGGCACGAGGTACTGCGGACCCGCTTCGTTGAGCGCGATGGCGTGCCGGTTCAGATCATCGAGCCTGCCGCGCGGGCCGCGCGGCGACTCAGGGTCAGGACGCTGCGCCCAGGCGAGGAACTCGACGAGCGGCTGCGGCTGGAATGCGACCGGCCCTTTGACCTGAGCAGCCCGCAGCGCCTGCGCACCCTGCTGGTCAAGGCCAGCCAGCAGGACTGCTCCCTGCTGCTTGACGTGCACCATATCGTCTCTGACGAGTGGTCAGGCGCGCTGCTGTGGCGGGACTTCAGTTCCTTCTATCACGAGCTACTCGGGCGGGCCGGCCCGCCGCTGCCCGCCCTGCCGATCCGCTACGGCGATTACGCGGCCTGGCAGCGCGAGACGCTGAGCGGAAGCGTGCGCACGCGCCTGGTCTCCTACTGGGGCGAGCGGCTGGCTGGCCTGCGCCCGCTCAGCTTGCCAGAAGACTATCCGCGGCCTGCCGTGCAGACCTTCGACGGACAGGCGCACTGGTTCTCATTCGACGGGCAGGCCGCGCGGGCGCTGCTGACGGTGGGCAGAGGCTGCCGGGCCACGGCCTCCATGTGCTACCTCGCTGTCTTTCTTGTCCTGCTCGCCCAGTGGACCGGCGCGCGCGACCTCGCGGTCGGCACGCTGTCGTCCGGCCGTAACCTGCCTGAGCTGCGTGACGTGGCGGGCTATTTCGTCAAGACCCTGGTGCTGCGAGCCGACCTGTCAGGCGCACCCGCCTTCCCTGAGCTGCTGGCCCGCGTCAGGGACGCGATGATCGGCGCCCTGGCCCACGAGGCACTGCCATTCTCCCAGGTTGTCTCGGCGGCCAGGGCGCCGAGGACCCCCGGCCGCAGCCCGCTGTTCCAGGTGCTCTACGCCTACGAGGCGCCAGGGCCTGCGGCGCGGTTCGAGCTGCCAGGAGCCCGGATGGAGCCGGAGGGCATCGACCTCTCCCCTGCGCGCTTCGACCTCGAGTTCACCGTCATTGATCGTCATCGGGACAGCGCCACCGTGGAGGCCGCCGTCGAGTACAACACGGCCCTGTTCCGCCCGGAGACCGCGCGGCTACTCGGCGAGCGCTTCGCCAGGCTCGTCACGCAGATCGCGGCCGCTCCGACCCGGCCGCTTCTGCATGACCAGTGAAAGGAACACCATGGACGATCTCGAATACCGCTTCCTGCGCCACTGCTGGTTCCCGGTAGCGCGAAGCTCGGACCTGGGGGAAGGGGTGCTCGCCGGACAGATACTTGACCAGGAGCTCGTGCTCTACCGTGTCAGCGGGCGCGTCACCGTCGCCGCGGGCCGCTGTCCGCACCGCGGGATGGCGCTGTGGCTCGGGCGCCTGCGCGATGACTGTCTCGAATGTCCTTACCACGGCTGGCTGTTCGAGCCCGGGAGCGGCGCGTGCGCGGAGATCCCCTCGCTGCCCGAGCGCCGGCCAGCGGCAGGGATCGCGCTGCGTACCTTCGAGGCCCGCGAGGCTTACGGTCACGTGTGGTGCTGCCTCGACGATCCCTACCTGCCCTTCCCCGAACTGCTCGGGTACGGGACGCAGGGCTGGCAGTACGGCTTCGGCGACCCGCACGACCTGGCCTGCGGCATGCGGCAGCTAACAGAGAACTTCCGCGACATGGCCCACTTCGCCTTCGTCCACACGGGAACCATGGGGCCGAACGTGCGGCGGGAGGTCGATCCCTACACGGTCGGACGCATCGGGTGGGACCTCGAGTGGGCGCTGACGACCGAACTCGGCGGAACCGCGCTCGAAGGGAACTCCGCGCTTGCCAACACCCAGACGCTGACCTATCGGCTGACCCCGCCGATGAGCGCATACGTGCGCACGTCGTTTCCTGACGGCTCAGGCCGTTTCGTCGCGCAGTTCGCCACGCCAGTCAACCGCGAGGGCACCAGGGTACGCCAGTTCTGGATCGTCGGGATTGACGAGACGGTCTCAGGCGCGCATGGGGTCTCGCTTGAGGAAATGTGGGAGTACGAGCGGCAGATCTTCGCGGAGGACTATCCGATCGTGGAGAACCAGTGGCCAGCGGAGGCCCCGCTTGACACCAGGACCCAGGTGCACACGAGGTCGGACAAGTACAGCCTGGTGTTCCGCCGGCTCTACGTCGAACTGCTCGAGCGCTTCGCCGAGGAGTCGGTCAAGGCCGGCGCTTCGACCTCAGCGTCTTAGAAGCCGATCTCGCCGCGCCAGCGTGCCAGCGAAGCGCGCAGCGCGGCCGGGTCAGGCCCTTCGCGAAGTACGCCGGTGGTCACTGTGAGAAGACAGCTTTCCAGCCGGTCAGCGACCGGGGCGAGTACTTCCTCCGTGCGGCGGTCCGCCCGGCCGAGGCCGGGCACTTCAAGTATGGCGTGCGGCAGGCGCTGAGCCAGTTCATCTGACTCCGGCTGCCGCGCGCCGAGCACGGCCGCAGCCGCGCTGAAGACTCCCGTGCCCTCATGCCGCGCGTTCCATCCGGTCACGGCGTCGGCCAGTGCCTGTGCGACGGTGCGCCCGTCAGGCCCGACGGACCGCTGCACCGCGTCCGCGTCGTGGTTCGATGTGCGAACCATGATGAACACGGCCGCACCCGCCGCCCGCGAGAGATCGAGCAAGGGCTCAAGGGATTCGAATCCCATGTGCGCGCACGCCGTCACGGCGTCGCCGCCCAAGGCGCTGTCAGGCCCGAGGTACAGGTCAGCGTAGGACGCCATCGTGTCAGGGGCATCCACGATCTTCGCGTCGAGCAGCACGGCCGAGCCCTGCTCGTGCGCGCGATCTGTGAACCACCGAAGCAGCTCAAATCCCGGCTGGCCAAAGCGCAGGAAGAAGGGAGTCTGGACGCGGAACCCGGCGACGGCGACGGCGCCGTCAAGTACCAGCTCGCAGTAACGCTGTGCGCCGCCGATCTCGTCTGGCAGGTTCCACGCCCTGAGCCAGGCGGTTGACGGCGCCGCGCCAAGGCACAGCGGCGAACGGCCGGCGGCCAGCCGGCGCCAGCGGTGGGCGAACCCGCGTTCCGCCGCTGATCCGGCCGTTCTGTCGCCCGGTGAATCGCCGATGGCCTCAGGCACGGTGCGGATGTTCGTCATTGGACCTCCTGAGCGGTCATTGGGAGGAAACCGGATCTCGCTAGCCAGTCGGCGAACTCGGTGAGCGTGGCCGCCGTAGGCACCAGCGAACCCGCGGCCGGCTCTGCGGGCCCGGCGGAACCGGCGGCGCGGAGCGGCGGACGCCGGTCGATCCAGACCCCGATGAGGCCGGCCGCCCGTGCGGCGAGCGCGTCGTTAGCCAGGTCGTCGCCGAGGTAAACGGTCTGCCCAGGCTGACTGCCGAGGGCTGCACACGCCGCCAGGAAGGCACCGGAGTCTGGCTTGGCCGCCGCGCCCGCGAGGTCGTCGGCGCAGACCAGCGCGGCGAAGTGGTCAAGGATTCCCGCCTGCCGTAGCCGCCGGCGCTGGACGGCGTGAATGTTGTTGCTGAGCGCGCCGATCACGACACCGCGCGCGGAGATCGTCGCGAGCGCGTCTGGCACCTCGGGAAAGAGCCGCAGGTCCGTCTCGCAGGCCGCGGTGAAGTCCGCGAACCAGGCGTCGAGTGCCTCGCCGCGCGTGCCGATGGAGAGTGCGGCGTAGGCGGTGAACTCCCTGACCCGGCTGCGGCGCTGCTCTACCAGGGTGCACTCGCCGCCAAGAAAACGGCCGACATGCCAGAGCTCGAGCTGGCGCCAGAACGCCAGGGCCTCATCGAACGCCGCGCCATCGGACAACGCGGGCGAGGCGCGGGCGACCATGGCCCGCAGCCCGCTGGCGGCCGCGGCGGTGAGGTCTAGCAACGTGTCGTCGATGTCAAAGATCACCGCGCGCACCGGCGGCACCCCCGAACTCCGGCTCGCAGGCACGCAGCACATCAAGTGCCACCGAGGTGCTTCGCGTAAAAGCGTCCTCTCGCTCCTCTGGCGGAATCGACTCGCCGCTGCCCAGGCAATCGGTGACAGTGAGGATCGACAGGGCGCGCACGCGGTAACGAGCGGCCACGGCGTAGAGCGCGGCCGTCTCCATGTCCACCGCAAGCGCCCCGGCCTCGGTAACCGCCGCGAGCAGGTCAAGGTCGGCGCCGTAGAAGGCGTCGCTTGACATCACAGAACCCGCGTGCGCCGTCCAGCCACGGCGGTGCGCCGCCGCGGCCGCCTGCGCGGCCAGGTCGAGCGGGGCGGTGGGATGATAAGCGGCGCCATGTGCCAGCCGCACTCCGAGCGGCGAGTCGCTGCCCGCGCCGACGGCGATGACGAGGTCGCCGCCGCGGATGCGCTCCTGAAGCGCACCGCAGGTGCCGACGCGGATAGCGATTCTGGTCTGGTAATGCTCGAAAAGCTCGGTCGCGTAGATGGCCATCGATGGCGCGCCCATTCCGGTGGCCTGGACGCTCAGCCGGCCGCCCGACCAGCCGCCTGTATAACCTGACATGTTGCGTAAAGCATTGTGACAGTGCGGGTCAGTGAGCACGCTCCGCGCGATCTTCTCACCGCGCACCGGGTCGCCTGGCAGCAGGACGGCTCCGGCGATCTCGCCTGGCGCTGCGGAGAGGTGGAGTGCGGCCACGAGCGGCTCCTTATGCTGTCATCTGGTGCGGGCTCCGTTGATGCGGCACTTGCCGCCGCTAGCCGGATTCGATGGCGAGCTCAGGCGAGGTGTGCAGCAAGCCCGCGACCAGCGCGGCCTCCTCGGTGAGTTGTGCTCGCTCCCCGGCGTCCAGCGGGCGAAGCAGGCGCACTTGCAGGGGGTCCGATGCCCGCTGCGGTGCCCGCCAGACCCCGACGATGGCTGGCCCCGCGGTCACCACGGGAGAGATCCATCCCGCGGTGCGGTAGACAAGCGGCCTGGCTGCCTTAGGCAACAGTGCTTCGACTCGCTGTGGCAGCGTGACGGTGTACTGGTCGAAGCCGCCGAGCAAGCGGATCCGGCGGCTCGGAGCAAGCGCGCGCACCGACTCGAGATCTCGGTGCAGCAGCCAGCAGGTCCGGCCTTCAACGCAAACCTCGGCTACCTCATCGCCGAGGTCGGCTCGGGTGTGAGTGATGGGCAGCCGCGTGGTGCCCCACCAGCGTTGGATGTCCTTTGGCAGGCTGGGGCCATAGCCGAAGAGGAAGTCCCGCAGGACAGCCTGCTGTGCGGCAGCGGGCGCGGGCGGGCGCTGCGCCCAAGCCTGCGCGGCCCAGTCCGCGGGGTGGGTAAAGGTGACGTTGCGGCCGCGGTCAGCACCAAAGCAAAGATCTCCGGCCAGCGCCGCGGGCTTGAGCAGCGGGCCGAACCCGTGCGTGAGCACCTCGGCGAGGTCAGGCCTGGCCAGTTCAGCGCAGAGGGCGCCGGCGAGCTCGGCGCGCGTCATGACGCGGCCGCGAAGCACGGTGCCTACGGCACTGGCTACCAGCCGGACATCCTGCTCAGTGACGGTCACCCCGTCGGCGGTCCAGTAAATGGGCCCGGCGTGCATGGTCGCGGCGTAGCGCGGCAGGGACCGGCTGGTGAGCAGGTGAAGCGTGCCGCGCATGACCCAGGTCTTGACCAGGGCGTGCTGATCCCAAAGAGCGCTGCGCACGCTCTGCATGGTCTGGTCGCCGACTCGGATCGCCAGCATGAGTTCCGCGCAGGACAGGACCTGGGCGTGGACGCCGCAGAGCCGCTCCGTCATCTCCATGAGGTCAAGATCGGCGGAGCGCACGTCCAGGCCGTGCCGGTGCAGGCGCCACGTCAGTGCCTGCTCCCAGGTGATCGTCGGCAGCGCTGGGGTCTTCATGCGTCCTCCCGCGCCGACATGGGTGCAGCCTCGATCCCGCTGCCGTAACTGTAGCAGGACGTAGGAGCTAACTATAGTTGCGCATTGTTCCACAATTAGAGTTAACTACAGTTATTGACAGTGCGGTGATAAGCACCGCCGTGAAGGGAGCCGTGAAGGGAGGGTCAGTGAACGGTTTCGAGGATGGCAGGTCGCCTGAAGCTCGCCAGCGGGCGGCGCCGGCGCACGAGCCTGAGCTGGTGCATAAGGAAGTTGCCGCGCACGCGGCGACCGCACCTGAACGCCTGGCCGCGTGCGCGGGCGGGGAGTCCGTCAGCTACGGCGAGCTCAATCGCCGTGCGAACCAGCTTGCCCGGCTGCTGCTGCGCGCCGGCGTGCGCCCCGAGGCCGGGGTAGCGCTGCTCATGGAGCGCTCGATCCAGATGCTCGTCGCCTTCCTTGCCGTGCTCAGGTCCGGCGCCGTCGCCGTGCTGCTCGACCCAGCCCATCCGGACGAGCGGCTGCGCCAGGCATGCGAGCAGAGCCGTGCCACCGCCATGCTGACCGCCACCGGGCTCGGCCGCGCGCTGAGCCTTCCCTTCCCTGTCCTGTGCCTGGATCCTGACTGGGACCTGATCCATGGCGAGGCCGAGTCCGACCCGGAGATCAGGATTCACCCGGACAACATCGCATACCTGATCCATACCTCGGGATCGACCGGCGCGCAGAAGCGCGTCATGGTGACCCACCGCTCGGTGGCTCACTCGACGGGCACTCACCGTACGGCACATCAGATCGAGCCAGCGGATCGCGGGTCCTGGCTGGCGCCACCTGGTTCCTCGGTTTCTGTCGGCGAGCTCTGGCCCTATCTGAGCGCGGGGGCGAGCGTGCACGCCGCGCCGCCTGGCCTCGGCGCCGATCCGCAGCGACTGCGCGACTGGATGCTGGCCGAGCGCATTACGAAGGCGTTCGTCAGCATGCCGGTAGCCGAGCAAGTCGTCGGGCTGCCCTGGCCAGCCCGCACGCCGCTGCGGCTGCTGACCGTCGGCAGCGACCGAGTGCGCCGCTGGGCCGCTGCCGACCTGCCCTTCGAGGTCGCCGTGTCCTTCGGCTCCTCTGAGGCGAACGGGATCTCCAGCGGCTTGGTGCCGTGGCACCGCAGGGTCACGAGCGCGACCGCCGATGACCGGCTGCGGGCCTGCGCGCCGCCAGTCGGCCGGGCCTGGCCGCAGGTCCGGCTGCATGTGCTTGACGGCGCGCTGCGCCATCGGCCTCCCGGCCTGATCGGTGAGCTGCACGTTAGCGGCCCTGAGCTAGCCAGGGGCTACTTCGGAGCGCCCGGCCTGACCGCGCTGCGTTTTGTCCCCGACCCCTTCGCGGCTGACGGCACTCGGCTGTACCGTACCGGCGACCTGGCCCACTGGGCACCGGACGGTGAACTGCTCTATCACGACGGGCGCGCGGACAACGAGTTCAAGATCAACGGCATGCGAGTCGACCCGGCCGAGGTGGAGCTCGCGCTGCTTGACTTGCCAGGCGTGCGCGCCGCGGTGGTGGCGCCGGTACTTCACCCGGACGGCGATACCGTGCTGGCCGCCTACGTCGTCGGCGAGATAGGCAGCGCGGACCAGTTGCGCGCGCCCTTGCGCGCGCAACTGCCTGACCATCTGGTGCCCGCGGTGTTCACGGTGCTTGACGCCCTGCCGCTCAACGCGAACCTCAAGGTCGACCGCAGAGCGCTGCCGTCTCCCGACTGGAACGCGCTGCGGGGCGGCTACGTCGCACCGCGCCCTGGATTGGAGGCCGCGATAGCGGCGATCTGGTCAGAAGTGCTGGAGATCGAGGGCGTCGGCGCCCGCGACGACTTCTTCAAACTGGGCGGCAACTCGCTGGCAGGCACCCGTGCGGTCAGGTCGCTCGCGCGGCGCACCGGCGTCCGGGTGCAGCTACGCGACCTGCTGCGCCATCCGACTCCTGAAGCGATGGCCGGGCATCTCGAGCCCGCGCCACAGCGCGCGGGCTCGAGTGCCGGGGCGCACGACTGATGCTGATCGAGCTACGCGCCGACACGGCGCAGGCTGACGTTGCCGTCCTGGCGCAGGCCACGGCCGCGCACGAGGATGTCGAGGCCAGGCCAGTCCGGCTGCGCGGCCGGCTCTTCCTCGCCGTCAGCGGCGACGAGCGGCTCGTCGACGTTCCCCGTTCACCTGAGGTGCTTGCCGTGTGGAGCACGTCAGGGCGCGGGTACCAGCTCGTCGCGCGCGAATGTGAGCTCGTGCGGCCGAGCGTCCGCATCGGGTCATCGACGGTCGGCGGCGGGAAGTTCTGGATCGCGGCCGGCCCCTGCGCGCTCGAGTCCTACGACGACGCGCTCGCGACGTGCCGTGCACTGGCCGCGCAGGGCGTGGACGCGCTGCGGATGGGCCTGTTCAAACCGCGCTCCTCGCCGTACCACTTCCCCGGTAAGGGCCGGGCCGGGCTGCGGCTGCTTGCTGAGCTCAAGACTCAGATCGGCTTGCCGGTCATCACCGAAGTGCTCGACCCGCGCGACGTCGGGCTGGCCGCCGAGGTGGCCGACTGCCTGCAGGTAGACACCAGGAACATGACCAACCGCGCACTGCTTGCCGAGCTTGGCCGCGCCGGCCGGCCGGTGCTGCTCATGCGCGGCTTGCGCTCGACGGTCGCGGAATGGCTGCGGGCCGCCGAGTTCGTGGTCTCGTACGGCAACGCCGACGTGGTGCTCTGCGCGCGCGGCGTGGCCGGCTTCGACGACTCGCTGGCTTACCAGCCAGACTATGGCGCGATCCTCGCGGTGCGCCGCGCCACCGAATTGCCGGTGATCTTCGACCCGAGCCATAGCACGGGACGGCTTGACGCGGTCGCACCTGCCGCGCTGTCCGCCGCCGCCTTCGGCGCTGACGGACTGCTTGTGGAGTCGCACTGCGCCCCCGAGCGCATGCATGTGCCTGGCGATGCGGCGCAGGCGTACCCGCCTGGCCGGGTCGCCGAACTGATCGAGGCCTGCGCGCAGGTGCGGCGGATCGGCCGCCGGAGCGCGCCAGTGCCAGATGGAGCCACTCGAACCGGTCCCGGCTTCATCGACCTGTTCACCGCCCAAGTCCGCCTCCGCCCGCATGCCATCGCGGCCGAGCAGGAAGGGAAGGGCCTGACCTACGCTGAACTCGACGGACGCTCAGAGCGGATCGCCCGCGCTCTGGTGGCGCGAGGACTGGTCAGCGAGGCCATCGTCGCGCTGCACCTGCCGCCTGGACCAGACCTGATCGCCGCGATGCTTGGCGTGCTCAGGGCAAGCGCGGCCTTCCTGCCGCTCGACGTGCGCAGCCCTGGGGAACGTCTCGAGGAGATCCTGCGCGACGCGGGCGCTGCCCTCGTGCTTGTCCCTGCCGAGGGGATGTCACTGCCTGGTGGCTTCGGCCCGCAGGCCCGCGCCGTGACCGTGGAGGTGCTCGTCGCCGAGGGCGAAGCCGCGCCAGTCACGCTGCCCAGCCTGCACCCGGCCGCGCTGGCCTGCGTGTTCTACACCTCTGGCAGTACCAGCGGCCAGAAAGGGGTCATGTTCACCCACCGGGAGACCATGGCCTTCACCGAGGCGATGGCGCGGGCCTTCCGCCTGAGCGCCACCGACCGCGTGTTGCAACTCGCGCCCGCGGGCTTCGACGTGCTGCTCGAAGAGGTACTTCCCGTGCTGGCTGCCGGCGGGACCGTGATCTTGCCGCGCGACCCGATACTGGAGAGCGGAGCGGACCTGACCAGGGCCGTCGAAGACCTCCAGGTCACCGGCTTCGAGCTGACCGCGCCCTATTGGCAAGAGTGGGTCTCCACGCTGGTAAGGGAGGGCCGTCGCGTCCCGGCCTGCGTGCGGTTCGTTGCGATGGGGGGCGAGCGGGTACAGGTTAACTTGGTCGCCGCATGGCGCGAGTTCGGCGTGCCTCTCGTGCATGTGTACGGACTGACCGAGGCCACGGTCACCACGACCTGTTACCGTGACGAGCCCGGTGCGCCCGATGCTCCGCCGACCCCGCCGCTCGGGGCGAGCCTGCCAGGGATCCGGGTACAGGTGCTCGGCCCCATGCTCGAACCGGTCGTTCCTGGCCTTGCCGGCGAGCTGTTCGTCACTGGCGGGCTGGCCCGAGGCTACCTGGGCCGGCCGGGCGCCACCGCGGCGAGGTTTGTCCCCAGCCCAAGCGGCCCGCCAGGTTCCCGCGCGCTTCGCACCGGCGACCTCGTCAGGCTCGAGTCGCCTGACGCGCTGCACTTCGTCGGTCGCAGCGACCATCAGGTGAAGGTCAACGGCTTCCGGATCGAGCCGGCCGAGGTCGAGGCCGCGCTGGCTGGCCATCCGGCGGTTGAGCAGTGCCTTGCCATCGTGCGGGAGGACCGGCCGGGCGACAAGCGGCTGGTGGCCTACCTGGTGCCCGCGCGCGGCGCCGATCCGCCCGACGCCGCTGCCCTGCGCCGCTTCGCCGCTGAACGACTGCCTGATTACATGGTGCCGAGCGCCTTCGTCTTCCTTGACGCGTTTCCGCTGACTACGACGGGCAAGTTCGATCGCAAGGCACTGCCCCGGCCCGCGCGCGCGGCAGCACGTCCAGCGCGGACACAAGCGGAGACAGAGCTCGAGCTGCGGATCGCCGCACTGACCGCCGAGACGCTCGGCCTGGACAAGGTGGCCGTGGACGAGGACTTCTTCGACCTTGGCGGCCATTCGCTGCTCGCCTTGCGACTGCTCGCGCGGATGCGCGCTGAACTGGGAGTCGACCTGTCGCTGCGGGCGATGTTCCAGGCGCCCACGCCGGCCGGCCTTAGCCGGGCGGCCAGGCTGCGCGCACGCAGCGATGGCGATTTCGGCGCGATCTTCCCGCTGCGTGCCAGCGGCTCGCGCACCCCGCTCACGGTCATCCACCCGATGTCCGGACTGGCCTGGTGTTACTCAGCCCTGGCCCGCGAGCTCGACGCGGAAATCCCGGTATACGGCGTCCAGGCACGCGGCATCGGCTCGCCTGAGCTGCTGCCAGAGAGCGTCGAGGTGATGCTCGACGACTACGTCGATGAGATCAGGAGGTGCCAGCCGAAGGGCCCGTACCGGCTGCTCGGCTGGTCCTTCGGCGGCACGGTCGCGCAAGCTATCGCGGCGCGGCTGACAGGACTGGGCGAGGAGGTCTCATCCCTGATCATGCTGGACGCCTATCCTGCCCGTACCTGGGACGAAGTAGCGGCACCAGGCGCGGGGACCGCCGAGCCTGACGTCCTGCGGGCGGTGCTGGCCGACTTCGGGGTCGACGTGCGCCACGCCCTGGGCGCGGACGCGACGGGGCCTGAGTTGCTCGCCGCGGCCCGCCAGCACTTCGGCCAGGACACGGTACTCAGCGATGAACTGCTCGCCATGCTGGCCCGTGCGGCCGCGCACTACATTCGCATGCTGCGGCGCGCCGAGCCTAAGCCGTTCGGCGGGCCTGTGCTGTTCTTCACCGCGGAGCACGACGCGCTTGACGGAGTCGGAGCACGGCCCCTGTGGGGGCAGACCCTGACCGGGCGGGTCGAGGAGTACCGGCTGCCCTGCATCCATGAGGAATTGCTTGGCCGTGAGATGTCGCGGAAAATCGCGCCGATCGTCGAGGCCAGGCTGTGAACAACGCCCGCGTCGGCCACGAACTCGAAGGGGAAGCCGGGCATGGACATGCTCAGTGAGATCAGCACACCAAGTGCCGAGAACCGAGCGATCGAGATGCTCGTACTTGACGCGGCGGAGGCGGGCACGATCCGTGACCTGGCCACGGCGGCGGAGGCCGAATACCATGCCGTCGACAACCCGCGCTTCCTTTCCGAAGTCGCCTTGATCGCGCACGAGCTGCCGCGCAGCGTACGCCGGCTGCTCGTCAAGGCGCGCGTCAGCGACCGCGTGCATGCCTCGGTGCTTCGCGGGCTTCTCATCGACCATCGCGCACTTGAGCCGACACCGCAGCGATGGAACGACGCGGACACGCCTGGCAGCCGTAACTGCGCGTTTCAGATCATGATCTGCGCCGCGCTGCTGGGCGACGCGATCGGCTGGGCCGCCCAGCAGGCCGGGCGCCTCGTCTCCGATGTGGTCCCGACCCCCGGTCAGGAGCACGGCCTGGTCAGCTCGAGTAGCTGCGCGGAGCTGAGCTGGCACACGGAGGACGCATTCTCCCCCTCCCGTGCCGACTACGTCGGGCTTTACTGCCTGCGCAACCCGATCCGCACCCCGACAACCATCTCGTATCTGGATTCTGGCGCCATGGAGCCCGCCCTGCTCGCGGTCCTGCGCGAGCCCAGGTTTCTCACCGTGCCCGACCCCTCCCACGTGCGGCAGGCCGGGCAAGGCACTCGCGCGGCCGATGAGCCGGTCGCGGTGCTGTCTGGCGCGCCCGCGGCACCGGTGCTCAGGGTCGACCGCGACTTCACCCGCGCCCCGCACGGCGACATCGAGGCGTCGCGCGCGCTCGCGGCCCTGGTAGCTCATCTGGACGCCAACGTCTATCCGCTCGCGCTAGAGCCAGGTGACATGTGCTTCCTGGACAACCGCACGGTCGTGCACGGCCGCGAGCGGTTCACCCCGCGGTACGACGGGACTGACCGCTGGCTGAAGCGGGTCGGCGTGGTAGTCGACCTGCGCCGCACCAGGCCAGAACGCGGCGGCGAGACGACCCGCGTGATTGGCGCGACGGCATGAGCGGCACGGCGGCCGGTGGCCTGGCCGGGGGCGCTCCTGGTGAGGAGTATCGGGGCGCTCTGGGCGCGATAGCCCCCGCGCTGCTCGAGTACTGGTTCCGTGACCGCTACTTCGAGACCCGCATCGACATCAGCAGTTCCGGCGTGGAGAATTACACGCTCGGCGAGCTGCGTGCCCTGCTGGAGATCCCGTTCGGCGAGCTCGACACGATCGCCTTCCGTGACAGCCCTTCGCGGGGATCGGAAGAACTCGGCCAGGCGATACGTGCGCACGTCGCACCGGAGAGCCGGCACGCGGTGGTGGCCACGCACGGCTCAAGCGAGGCGATCTTCCTCGCCATGGCCGCGCTGCTGCGGCCGGGTGACCAGGTAGTCATCCCGCGGCCCGGCTACCAGTCACTGACGTCCACCGTGGCCGCGCTCGGCGCGGAGCCGGTGGCCTGGCCGCTCGCACAGGGCCAGGATTTCGCTCCCGACCTGGACGAACTTGAGCGCCTTCTCACGCCGCATACGCGCATGGTCGTCGCCAACTTTCCGCACAATCCCACCGGCGCGAGCCTTGACGCCGGCGCCTACCTGCGGTTCGTCGAGCTTATCGACTCGAGCCCGTGCTATCTGCTGTGGGACGCGAGCCTCGCCATGATGGCCTACGAGGGCAACCCTCTGCCCGATCCCTCATGCTTGCTCGAACGTTGCGTGTCCACGGGCACGCTCTCCAAGGCATACGGGCTTCCGGGGCTGCGTGTCGGCTGGTGCCTGGCGCCGGAGGACGTGGCCTGCTCGATGGTTCGGGTACGCGATTACACCACGCTGAACACCTCGCCGCTGAGTGAGTACCTGGCCACCGCGGTGCTGCGGCACACCGACCGGGTGCTCGGACCTCGGGTGCGCCAGGCCGAGGAGAACCGGCGGATCGTGATGGCATGGGCGCGGCGCCATGCGGAAGTGGTGCAGTGCCCGCCCCCGAGAGGCGGGGTGACGGTCTTCCCGCGGATCGATGGCCTGACGTCGACGCGCCCGCTGTGCGAGCGCCTGCTCACCGAGCGCGGGGTCCTGCTGGTGCCCGGTGACTGCTTTGGCTATCCGGACCGGGTCAGGCTCGGCTTCGGAGGCCAGTCAGCCGAACTGGTCGCCGGCCTCGATGAGCTAGCCAGCGCTATTGCCGATGCCCGGGACGGCGCGGATGCCGCCTAGATCACCATGCCCGCGGGTCGAGCACTACTTCGCCAGCCGGCTGGCGGTCACGCCAAGCGCACCCGCCGTCGCCAATGGCGGTGACGTCCTGACCTATGCCGAGGTCGCCAGGCTCGCGCAGGGCCTGGCAAGCCAGCTAGCGTCGTCAGGCGTGGAGCGCGGTTCCCTGATCGGCATCACGATGGAACGGTCGATGCTGCTGCCGGCGGTGGTGCTCGGCATCTTGCGAGCCGGAGCGGCTTACCTGCCGCTTGACCCCGCGTACCCGGCAGAACGGCTCAGATTCATGGCGCGGGAGGCCGGGCTGCGAACGGTCCTGTCTGACCGGCCTGAACGCCCCGGCTGGCTACCAGGACACGTCAGGCTGCTGACGCCGATGCTCGCCTCAGGCGACGGGGCCGCGACGGCCGCGACGCCCAGCCTGAGCCCCGACGCGCTCGCCTACATCGTCTTCACGTCAGGTTCGAGCGGTCGCCCCAAGGGCGTGGCCATGACCCACCGCCCGCTGAGCCGCCTCGTGTCCTGGCATGAGCACAACGCGCACCTCGGGCAGGCCGCCAGGACATTGCAGTTCGCGCCGCTCAGCTTCGACGTGTCATTTCAGGAGATATTTACCACCTGGGCGACCGGCGGCTGCCTGATAACGGTGGACGACCGCACCAGGCGCGACCCTTTCGCCCTGCTTGACCACCTCATCGAGCAGCGCGTCGAGCGCGTCTTCCTGCCCTTCGTCGCGCTGGATGGCCTGTGCCGCGCGATCTGCCGCAGACGGCCGTCGCGGCTGTGGCTGCGCGATCTGGTCACCGCGGGTGAGCAGCTCAAGATCACGCCCGCGATCAGGACAGCCTTCACCGCCCATCTCAGCGCCAGGCTCCACAACCACTACGGTCCCTCAGAGACGCACCTCGTCACCGCGCACACGCTCGAGGGCGACCCGTCCCGATGGCCGCTCCTGCCGCCCATCGGCCAGGCCGTAGCTGGCGCGGAACTCCACATCCTCGATGACACCGATCGTCCGGTCGCGGACGGCACGCCGGGTGAACTGTTCGTAGGCGGCGAGGCGCTCTCCGTGGGGTACCTGAACCGGCCCGAGCTCACCGCCGAGCGCTTCCGCGAGATCGACGGCGTCGGCCGGGTCTATCAGACCGGCGATCGGGTGCGGGCCGATGGGCAGGGGGTCTTGGAGTTCCTCGGACGCTTTGACGGGCAGGTGAAGATCCGCGGATTCCGTGTCGAACCCGCCGAGATCGAGGCCGCGGTCGCCGAACTCGACGCCGTCGTCCACGTCGCGGTGGTCATCGACGCCGGCCATGCGGGCGGTGCGCGACTCGTGGCCTACGTCGTCCCGGTGAGCGGCCCGGACGACTTCGACGTGGCCGCCGCCCGCCGCAAGCTGGCCGAGTGGCTACCTGACTACATGCTCCCTGCGGAACTGGTGGCCGTCGCGTCGCTGCCCATGACGCCGAGCGGAAAGCTGGATCGACGCAGGCTAACGGCGGTCGCAGAGCGCGGTCGGGATATCCCAGGCGCCGACGTAAGGCTCCCTGCCGTGCGCGGTCATGACGTTGTCGATGATTAGCACGTCCCCTTGCTGCCAGTTCACCTCGACGGTGACCTGCTGATAAGCCCGTACCAGGACCCAGTAATCTTCTTCGGCCAGTTCCTCACCCGAACCGTAATACGAGTTAAATGGCAGGCCGTCCGCGCCGAACGCGTGGATCAAGAGATCGCGCTCTGGCTTCGCGATGCTCCACTGGCTCATGAACAGAAGGTCGCTGAACGCGCACTTTTCCCCGGTGACTTGATGCGTCACGATCGCTGCCCGCCGCTGCCAGAGCCGCAGCGTTTCCGAGTCCAGCCACTCGAATTCGATGTCCCGCTCGGCGCAGACTCCAGCTACCTCGCTTGGGTAGCGAACGTCTAGGGCTTCTCGCCAGCCAAGCCCGAGCCTGGGGAGGAAGTTCCTGCGAAGGAGCCATCCCTCTGCTGCCAGCCGCTTTGCCAGCCTCTCAGGCAAGAGGGTCAGGAATCGCCGGGTGTCAGCGAGCAGAAGCGCGCCGCCCTCCGCCGGCCCGCGGACGCACGCCATGAGCAGCAGGCCAGGGTAATCGGTCGCATAACCCTGCTCATGGTGCATGCACATTTCCCTGGCCGCCGACCATTCTGGCCAGGAATAGACTCCGTCACCGAAATCCTGTCTCGGCGCGAACGGTTCCCTGCTTCGCACGGGCACGTGCCCAAGGCCGCTCCTGACTTTGGCGAGATCGGCCGCTGAGCTGACGCCGAGGCCGCTGACGACGAGACAGCCGTGTCGCAGCAGTAATTCCTCAATCTCGCCTCGGTGCGAAAGCACCCACGATGCGGCGGTGTCATTCGTGAGGGCGGCGTCGACTCGCGGCGGGCGCCCGGCCACCGGTACACAAGCCAGCATAACTTTAGTTTACTAAGTGATCAGATGTATGACAACAGTTGTGTTAGGATGCTGACGTGCTACCGGACAGCCTGTCTTGCCGCTGCGGCCGCATAGAGGTGGAGCAGAAGCATGGATGATCTCGCGGCCCGTCTCGCCCGATTGCCTCCCGGCGAGCGATCCGAGATCTTGCGGCTCATACAGCAGGCGCCCGCCTCGCCGGTCAGCGCGGCTGATCCGGCCGCCGCACCAGGCCCCACCGCGGGCCAGGCTGAGGTGACGCAGGCCGAATACGAGCGGCTGACCGAGGTGCTGCCGCCCGGTCCCACCGTGACGATCAAGCAAGACACCCTGGACGCGGCGTTCGCCCGCCAGGTAGCGGCGACCCCGCACGCGATCGCGATCGTCGACCAGGCCGGCTCGGTCACGTACCGCGAGCTCGCTGACCAGGCGGCCCAGGTCGCGGCAGCGCTCGTCCGCTGCGGCGTTGGCCCAGGGGACTTCGTCCCGGTATGCGTGCGCCGCGGCAGAGGAGCGGTCGTCGCCATATTCGGGGTCCTGCTGTCCGGCGCGGCCTACGTGCCGCTCGATGAATCGGTACCCGATGAGCGGCTCAGGGAAATGCTCAGGGGATGCCGGGCGCGGGTCGCGGTGGCGGCCGGCCGTGCGGCGGAATCGCTGAGTTCAGCGGGACTCGAGGTCACGCGGACGGACTCGGCTGACCGGCCACAGCCTGATGGCCAGAAGGTATCCTCCCGCGCGGCACCCGGCGATCCCGCGTACGTGATCTACACCTCAGGCTCATCTGGCCCGCCCAAGGGCGTGGTGGTATCGCATCGTGCGGTCTGCCATTTCAGCGAGGCGATCGTGGCCGAATACGGCATCACGGCCGATGACACGTTGATGCAGTTCGCGCCGCTGACCTTCGACGTGTCGGTCTTCGAGCTGTTCGCCAGCTTGCTGGCCGGAGCCAGGCTGGTCATCGTCAGTGATGAGGACAAGCTCTCTCCTGGCCGGCTGACCGACCTCATGCGAGGGCACGGAGTAACCGTTGCCGAGCTGCCGCCAGCGCTGATGCCGCTGCTTGACGAGGCTGCCCTGCCTGATCTGCGCCTGGTGTCGGTAGGCGGAGAAGCGTTTCCTGGGCATCTGGTCGCCACGTGGCGTCGGCCTGGACGCCGATTCGTGAACGGATACGGGCCTACCGAATGCACCGTTGCCGTCACCCTTTTCGAGTGCACCGGCCGCTGGGACGCCATGCCGCCCATCGGAAGGCCACTGGCGAACCATTACGCGTTCGTGCTCGATGCTGAGCTGCGGCCAGTGCCGTTTGGCCAGCCGGGTGAGCTATGCGTCAGCGGGCCTCAGGTGGCAGAGGGGTACCTCGGGCAG